>Ga0099850_1000590_pt1 | contig 16408 bp, 10 predicted proteins | sample CB_VirMetaG_5_FD_79182 | JGI IMG/M metagenome (GOLD analysis project Ga0099850, IMG submission 79182) | Freshwater to marine saline gradient viral communities from Chesapeake Bay - CB_1508_1D Viral MetaG | ecosystem: Environmental > Aquatic > Marine > Coastal | place: USA: Chesapeake Bay... | reverse complement strand
TAATGGTTACATATGCACCATCGACAGAAGTAACAGTACCAATAGCAACTGCTGGGCCACCTTGGTAATACTTAATAACTTGGTTTGGTGTGATTGATGTAGAAACACCATCAAGTTTCAAAGTTACATTAGCAGTGCTACCAACACCAACTTCGCCAGATGAACCATCAATGGAAATACTAGCAAAGTAAGTAAAACAGTTAACCCATTCAGCTCTTGCACCATTGGTCATCTTTAGACCAGTCTGGTTTGGAGTGATGAAGGTTACTTCGTTGAAAAGAATTGCTGGTTCTAGGGTAGCGGAAGAAACTACACTACCATCAATCAAACAACCACGACCAGCTACCTTTGAGGTAGGATAGTTATCAGCAGTATCAAAACCATAAGGATCAGAGGCACTGGTATCAGAACCTCTAGTGATTACACTGACTCTCTGAACATAAGGACTCCTAGTGGTCGTAACCATGTTAGGAGCAAACTTGAATCCATAACCAGTGTCAGCACTGGAATCATAATAGAAGTTTGTGATGCTAAGTTCTTGAACAGCACATTCACCATTCATTAAGAAAGCATCGTTTCTTTCTGTTCCTGAAGTTGGCTGAACAGTTGTTGAACGTAAACCTTTACCACGGACAGTAACCCCTTGAGGCACAGTAAGGGGAAATACTTCGGTATATGTACCAGAAGCAATTTCAATAGTATCTCCAGCAGTCGCAACAGTTAGAGCCTTTGCAATCGTAGCAAAGGCTGTAGATTCATCCTCACCGTCGTTTGTATCTAGACCGTTTTCTGCAACGAAATATGTACTACCTGGATATCCACCGCCAACACTAACAATACTTTCAGAACCATTATCTTTCTTTAAAAACGCCCTACCATCATAAGTATTAATAGCTAATTCGCCTAGCTGCAGGTCACCAGTTGTAGGGATTTTGCCAGGAACAGCAGATCTTTTAATCCTAATTGGCGTGGACATGTGCCTTATTTCTCCGTGGTATAAACCTTTTTAGAGCAGTATATACTGCCAATTAACTATATTTAGACAGTGGAGAAATTAGGATGTTCTCATGATGTAGCAAAGAGCATAATATGGTGGAAGATTGGCATTTGTTGCTGAAGAACCCTCTGTGCTAATGGTATGGGCATGGGATCCAGCATTTTGCAACGTGTGGGTATGACCACCAGCAGAACCTGTATTTGAGTTTGATTGGTTAACAGCATCACCAGATCCAGAACCTGCCTGGTCTTGTCCACCAGAAGGAGCACTAGTTCTTGTATATGTGTGAGTGTGATCGCCAACTGCATCAATAGTGTGATTATGATCACCATTAGCATCTGCTGTATGAGTGTGAGATACTAGAGTTGCGTTAGCACTACCACCAGTTGCATTTACTGCATAAGAATTCCCAGCACCAATAACAAATCTGTCTTGTAAATTTGGTGTGGCATAACCATTTACTGTCGATCCATCACATAAAGAGAAGCCATCGGGTACAGATGCAACTGATCCGTACCACATAATAATCCCACCAAGGGGAACAAATGCTTTCTGCAGATCTGAAGCTAGATCTGCAGTTTGAATCTTACCATCCGTGATTAATTCTACTGTTGTCTGTGACATTTTTTAGTTTCCTCTATTAGTATTTAATGACTGGGAGTAGACCGTAATATGGAGGTAGGTTTGCATTTGTTGCTGAAGAACCTTCAGTGCTGTTGCTAACTGTAATTCCAGTTGTAGCATTGTTGATTGTAATATTTGCTTGGGCACCACTTGTACCACTTCCAGTACCCATTTGGTGACATGATCCACCATCGCCTCTGTTAGCACAGATTCCACCACCATCTGTCATAAATGTTGATGTACTATGACTGTGATCAGTTTGTGTAATTCCGTGAGAGTGACCAGAGTCAGTAACACTTGCGGTATGAGTGTGTGATACAAGAGTCGCATCAGCATTACCGCCGCTGGCACCCATTGAATAAGCACTTCCAGAACCAACAGCGAATCTATCGACTAGGTTTGGTACGTTGAAGGTAGAAACACCGTCACCAGAACCATGAGATGTACCGACAACGGCAAACAGTGCTGCATAAGTGCTTCTACTTACAGCTTGACCATCACATACAAGGTATCCAGATGGAGCAGATGCTGTTGCAAAGTAGAATACAGCACCAGCAGGAACATAAACTGGAGTTGCCCAATTAACACCGAGAGGTGCAGCAGAATTAGCAACCAGTGCTTGTCCATTAGAACCAACAGGAAGGATTGATGCAGAATTATCACCAGATGCAACAATTAGATCACCCTTAGCATTCCATGTTGGCTCAAGTGTTAGTGAACCTTGACCACCCATGGCAATCAAGAACGCTGGTACTCCACTTGGAGGAGGAGTGGTAAATCTAATCGTACTTGTGTTATTACCACCACTTTGTACAATCAAGAAGTCAGTTCCTGGCTTTTGAATTACACCACCAAGAGAAACAAGAACGTTAGCAGCACTTCCAGAAGGAATGAATGGAGAACCACTGATATTCATTGTAAAATCAGTTAGAGATCCATTAAAGGACGATGAAATATCATCAATGATTAGTGAGTTACCTAATGGATAATCACCAGTAACAGCAGCAGCGTTTGCAGGAGTAAATCCAAGAGCACTTGTAACTTCTGCCGAGGTCAATACTGTATCATCACCATTTGCTTTGAGGAAGTGTGAAGCAATACCAGTTCTCTTAACAAACTTGTCAGCAGTCGTAATTCCAGTAACGTTAACGTTATTAGAGAAGCTACCAATTCCGATGACTGTCGTTACTCCAGTGATTGAAACATTGTTAGTAACAAATAGATCCGATACTGTGGTTACACCAGAAACTGTTAGTCTGTTTAGTGCAGCAGTTCCAGCACTTTGATCGATATCACTACCAAATGTAGAGATTCCAGTAACGTTAAGATCTACAAGATCTAGTCTTGGAGTATCGATAGCAGTGAAGGTGGCAATGCCAGCGGTTTGTTCAATATTTCCACGGAAAGTAGAAACACCCAAACAGTCAATACTACCGAACGTAATATCATTGAATAGACCACCGTTGTCGAAGGTAACAATACCAGTTACTCTCAACTGCTGTACAATAATACCACCGTTTCTGATATCAACCAAGTCTCTTGGAGTTGTGGTGTTAATACCAATCTGATCTGGAGTGATGAAGTTGGAATTAGCAGATCTGCTGACTAGACCAAATCTTCTCCAGTTGTTAGAACCAATGTTTAACCAACCAGCATAACCACCAGAAACTGTTCCTGTAGAAAGAACAACATCACCTTGAGTTCCAGCAGTGGTTGGAGTGGAAATTCCAACAGTTAAGGATCTTGTTTGTGATGCATCACCCTTGATTAGATATTGAATTGCTTCAATACCATCAGCAGAGTTTGAAGTAATCTTCTTATAAGCGTTGATTGGACCTCTGAATTCAGATGACTGGAAGTTACCAGGACCTCCATTAACTTGAAGTGTATTGGCAATTGTTACATCATCAAAGCTTACCGATAGGCTAGAATCAGCTTCGCCAATATAGGTTTCGGTAGGAATATTGATAGAAGCTTCTTTACCACTGACAGGATCAATGATCTTGTTTCCGACATAGAATTCACCAGCATCATTTGTTCCAGTGTATGCTGTAGTACCACCGTCTTGCTTGATTGATTGTGCAAGAAGTTGATCTTCTCTGGTTAGATTTCTATTTTGTCTTTGTGGGAAGGATACAGAGTAGTTACCATGACCGAATCCAACATATTCAAATGTATGACCAGAAGCACGAATGATAGAGTGTCTTCTTAGTTCTGTTGGTACAACTTTAATTCTTCTAGCAACAGATCCAGACTGGTGGAAGTCTGGTCTAGTGCCAAATACACCTCTTAAAACACTAGCGGTATTTGTTGCAGTATTAATGCTGTCCGCAATTCTAATAATTTCATTATCAATTTGTAGATAATCACCAGTGCTAAATCCAACAACACTTTCTAAATTAATCAATCCACTAGTTGTTGTCAATCCAGCAGAAGAAACGGTTCCAATTCCAGCGTAGAATGGAATCATTCTGCTTCCTAATTTCTCATCAATTGCACTAGTAGTCTCATTTTGAGACGCTAAGCTATCTCTGAGTAGGAATACATTTCCACCAGTAAATGCTGCCGTATTAAATCCTACACCACGATAGAAAGTGAAGCTAGTGATTCCAAGTCTTTCTCTTACAGTATAGTTTCCATTGTATACTGTTTGTGCAGATCCAACAATACTGAATCTGTTGCCTACAGACAGACCGTGTGCAGATGAGGTGATTACTGTTACAATTCCACTGGAGACATTAGTGTATTGAATATCAGTGATATCTTTGGTTTCATCACTTACATAGAAGAAACCAGAAGATGTTGTATAGATTCCAGGATTGACTGATGAAGTTACCGTAACGGATCTAGAACTTGAAACACCAGAAATTCTAAAGAGTCCATTATAAGAACTGTCGTTGCGATTACCAGTGGTTCCAACACCAACGACCTCTAAAGTATCACCTACGTTATTGTTAATGTCCGAAACGGTTACAACAGCAGCAGACCAATTTGCCTCAGTTCTTATACCAACGATGGTCATTGTCTGACCAATTCCATAAGCAGAACCACCATCAACAAGTGTTACACCATTGACAGTACCACCAGCACTGACAGAGATGTTGACAGTAGCACCTTCACCAGTAATTCCAATACCGATTAGGGATGCATTGTATAGAACAGTGGCAATACCAGCATAACCATAATTAGTACCAAATCCAGTCAGGGAGAGACTCTTGATAGAGTTTAGACCATGCTGAATGTCACTATAATATGTTGTGATTCCAGAGTCATGTTTTGCATTAGTTACAGCAGTACCAACTCTAATGTCTTTGTAGAATGTCTCAACAGTTTCTTTGGTTAAACTGTGTCTTCTGTCATTGACACTTACTTTACCAAGTTTTTCATTAGATGCATAGCTAACAGTTGAACCTGGATCGCTATTGTAATTATCTCTATCTCTTGTTGGATATAGGAATGCAGGACTTTGACCATAATTATCACCAGTGAAGTAAGAATCAGTTGGTGAAACATTATTGGCAAGGCAAGTTACATGGTAAACACCATCTGACTTATTGTAGATTTGCTCCTGTAGAGTATCAATTGTATAGATTGTATAAGTGTTTCTAAAGGATTCTCTCGATACTGTAGGAAGATTCTCGTTTCTTGTTGAAGAAACATCAATTACAGTACCAGGAGTTGAAGAAAGGTTAACTGTAAATCCTTTATCACTAGTAACTCCAACAACAGGGAAAGTACCATTGAAGCCAGAGTTTGCTGCACCAACTGGATTGTTTGCACTTCTAATATTGTTAATCTTAATGTTGTCACCAACATTAAATCTGTGAGGTCTTTCAGTAACTACTGTACAAATGCCTGCAGATTGATCATGTGATACTGAGTGAACAATTCTTAGATTTCTTCTTTCTTTAGCGTTTTGAACACCAGCAAATTCAAAGGCAGCACTAACACCTACGGTCTTACTTTCCTGAATGATGTAACCAATCGAAGGTGGCTTAGCATTTGCTGCAGTTGAACCATACTCCTTTGGAATTACATATCTGAATCTGTAGATGCGATCTTCTACGCTTCTGGTATCAGGTCTTCTGTTGATATAAGTCTTAGAACTTGAATCTGTTAAGAATTGTCTATAAGTAATGAAGTCGCTATGAATTCTATTCTTGACAGGATCGCTAGAAGATACAATATACCAGTTCTTATTGACAGTATCGTATTGAACTGGGTGTCCAAAATCACCAGGGGTCTTATCAGATACTCTACTTACAATTGTTAGAACACCACCTTTAGTATTATCAAAGGTTACAGGTACTGGTGTTCCAGTAATTGCATCATTTAGACTCTTGGCTAGTTGAACTTGGTTAGTCGCTAGACCACCAGTAATTGCAAAGTAAACAGTATCAGCTTCCATTCCATCAGGAACAGCGCCATTATCACTGAATACTCTTACAGATTCACCATTGAATAGTTTGTGATCAGTCTCAAGGTTAAGGGTGTTGTTTGAAGTGATGCTGTTAGCAGCACCGACACGAATAACCTTATATGACTTTTCACCAGAAGGCCCATCAGTGGCATCTGGAGTTGGCATCAATACAGGAGCAGTAGCAACAGTCTCTGCAGAACCTGTAGAAACAAGAACATTCAATAATTCATCGTTCTTGGCACCAAGTCTATAAGAACTTAGAATGTATGGAGGTGCATTGTCTGGATCAGTGAAGTCATAGCAATATAGTCTTGAGGTTGTTCCAACACCTGCGGTTGATGTCGATAGACCAACATCTAGAGAAACCCAAGTAATTGGATCAACTACATCATCAGAATCTTTTGGTGGAATAACGTGTGTAATATAACCTACGTCGTCACGATCAAATGACTCTGCTCTATAACCTTTAGATACTAGTGCTTTTGCACCAAAGTTAGAGTTAGAGTTGGTAATTGACAAGTCACCACCAGACTCTGCTAGGAAGTGATTTGCATAACCAATAGCAAAGATAGAAACGCACTGAATGAATGAACCATTAGCAGCACGAATATGATAGTTACTATATTCTGGCTTATAGATTGCCCTAGAGTTTAAGTGTAGTGGCTTATTAGCATCAGAAGTGCTATTTTCATCTTGATAAGTACCAGAAGTCTTATCATAGATTACGAATGCATTATCATCTTTCTGAAGGCTAATACCAGTAAACTGTGCAACAACCACAGATTTGAAACCAGTAGCCTTACCACCATCAGCATTCAATCCGCTCATACCAAAGACGGATCTCATGCTACAGTTGAAGATGTATGGTGAAGCACCATTTACAGTATCTGGCTCAACAACAAGATTTTCAGCACCATTTAGAAGAACACCAGTTCCTGATGGAGTTGCACTTGCTCTATACTGGAATCTGGTAGCACTAGCAACACCAACTACATTATAAGATCCATTGTAGACTGTAGAAGTAAAACCACTGATTCTAATAGGATCATCAATGTTTAGACCATGGCTGGTTGCAGTATCAATGGTAACAAGGTTTCCAGCATAACCTACGCTAGAAATTCCAATGTCATCAGCAGTAAGAGCACCAACAATCTTGAATTCTGGAGTGTTAGGTTCAAAATCTAGGGTTGTTGGGAAATCTCCAATTGCTCTACCAGAGCTATCACCATATGCCTCAGCAACTTTATAATAGTACATGCTGAGGTCAGTATTCGTTGATGAAGTACCGACACCAACTCCGTTTACACCATCAGCATACTCAAATACTGCTAGTTTGTGGTGAGAGAACGTAGGAGTCTTTGTATTTCCAGCATAATCATAGTATACTGAACTGTTGATGTCACCATCAAATATTGAGAACTGCCAGAAATAGCAACCACCAGTGATTTTGAAGATTGAAGTGCTGGTGATGCCAGCAGTTTCAGGTTCTGGGACAAACTTAGGACGAATTTTGGTCTTACGAAGGTCTAAACCAACAATCGATGTTCCTCTAGGAACGATTACACCACCATGAACAGAGTTGAACTTATAAAGATCGTTACCAGGATCTTGAATGTCATAATTGGTGTTTACTGTTAACTCAGAAAGAGTTGCAATATTACCGTTTACATCTCTAAACTCTGCATTTCCACCAACGTTAGCTACAGAGAATCCAGGTCTGTTATCAATCTCGTATGTACCTGGATATAGTAAGATGGTTGTCTTATCAAATTTATCGTTGTTCTGACCAATATTATACGAGAATCTTGCTGCTTCAAGTAGTGCTCTTTGGATAGTTTTGAAAGGTCTCGTTAAGGAATTACCTTGGTTTTCAATACTATCGGTCGCATCTAGATCTGATGGATTAACGTATAAAATGTTTCCGTCAGTGTTCTTTAAGAAATTCTCTAATCTGCTTAAAGGCATGGAAATATAACCATAAAGGAGCTGTTATGGTTTATTTATATTCATACAAAAAATCGAGTTATTTATTTTTTAAGTATTCCACAGCCATCATAAGACTATCAAGATTGTCTCCCAGAAGACCCATTCCTGTATTACAAGGCTCACATAACCACCCCCTAAATTGATTTGTTTCTTGATCATGATCTAAACAAAGATTTTTTTTGTTACCAAATTTAACTGGTGGTTTTTTGCAACAATCGCAAATTTTTGGCATTGGCGGAGCATTTTTACGAAGTTTATTTCTCAATTTCGCAAGGTTTTTTCTACATGTTTTACATGTACTATCTAAATTATCATGATAATGGGAATGTTTAGCATACTCTAAAATTGGTTTTTCAGTTTTACATTTTAAACACACTTTAGTTTTTATTTTAGAATTATCTTCTATTCCAGAAAGTTGAAGTAAATTCATTTTAATATATTTTATATTATATAAAAGCCCCCGATCCGATTTGAACGGACGACCTGCTGTTTACAAGACAGCTGCTCTACCACTGAGCTACAAGGGCGTTAATCAACGGGTAACATTTCAGGATTTTCTAACTCAACATTAAATAACATTGGATGACATTCTTCGTCAATCAAGTAAAATGATGATTTGTATAGATCTTCTGGTTCGTAGCTACATTCGTTGTTTGCGAGTTTAATTAACTCTTCATCATGAATTGATTCATCAGGAAGTTCATCAAATGTGAAAGGAACCTGATTTATGAAATACATCTTCACTATCATAGTGCCGTTCAAATACCAGCAATATGCAGTGTCGATTCGATATTTCATAAGCTTCATTGCTTTGGGTTATTTAGTGTTTTCCAAAAAACCTTTTTGGCAATTTTTTGGGGGAATTTTTTTCCCGCCTTTTTTTGAATCAAAAGTCGATTTTGACTCAGATAGGAACGGTCGGACTTGAACCGACATGGGCGTAACGCCCGACAGATTTTAAGTCTGGTGTGTCTACCACTTCCACCACGCTCCCATAAAAACTCAGAAGAGTTTGAGTTGGTTGTTAGTTTCTACCACATAAGTGGGAGGATGGAAATGACAATACTCGTTGAAAGTGATCTTCATTTCCTTGTTAGTCAGGTTAGCATGTCGTGCTGCTTTTGGCAAGTTCCACTTAGCAGTGAACAGCATTTCCATTGACTTTCTGGTTTCTGGTCTCATAAGAATTAAAAAATTGATGGCGGGGGAGAATGATCTCCCCCAGCACTTCCTTCACACGGACTCATATATTATAGCAGATCATTCTGTGTCTGTCAATACCCCGATGAAGTCCTGACCAGGATAATCCTTAATGGTCTCACCCTCATACTCGACGATCAGGTTTTCGAGGTCTTTTCTTTCAGCAAACACTGTATAATAACAGTAGATCTTTGTAAGCTTCTCAGATCCAATGATGATCTTGTCTGATTGAACTTCCTTGACATATAATGTTGAATCTGAATACTTATAAGGAGTCAATTGAACTGTAATCGTTGTCTCGTCTACCAAACCACTCCAGTAATCTGGAAGTTTGATTACATGCTCCCCATCCAACTTACCTCTATAATAGACAGCAATTTCAGGGCCTTCAAGAGAGACGTGACGTAATCTATGACCATCTTTGGTTGGATGTTTGATGTCAAATGGTTTTGCAGGTAGTGCTTTTGCGTTTGCAATTTCAGTAGCAACATCACCAGTTCCAGTCAAAGTAATTGCTGATACTGTTAGTGTGTTAGTAATTCCAACTGGACTACTAAAAGATGCTGCTGCTGTAAATGCAGCAACTCCAGAAACTGCTAGTGTTGATGCAATTGATGTGGCGGCGTTTGCAAATGATAGCGTTCCACCTGTTAACAATACAGCTCCTATTGTTGCAGCTCCAGTAATAGAAACACCACCAGTAATAGTTAAGAACCCTGTTACTGTAGTTGGAGCGATAACATTTAATAAACCACCTTTAATATTGGTGATAGGACTTGTTACATCTATAGCTGCAGCTGCAATAATGCTGTGACTCAATGCACTAACTTGCAAACCCATCCCAGGAAACGGTGTAATACCATCACCAAGAGCACTGATCTTTAGAGCAGTTCCAACTGCATTTAATGATGGGATGATATTAACTACAGATGTTTTTGGGAAAACAGGCCCCATAATACCATCAATTAATGTGCCACCGACAACAAGAGGCCCATTAATCGTTGCAAGACCAGGAAGTTTTAAAAGACCTAAGCCTGGTACAAATGTCGGATCAGATAATCCAACGTGCAAACTATTTTCTGCACATAAAGATGGGAAATTCATTACAACAATCCTCCTAATCCTGTTAATCCATTAATGATAGTTCCACTTATACTTAAAATTGATTTGGAATCAACTCCAGAACCACCGATTGTCATCCCTCCAGTGATACTCAAGAATGATTTGCCACAAATGTCCATTGCCAATGATGCATTCATGTAGATATTTGTAGAGTCCATCTTAATGGTATCTTTACAATCAATATTCACATCATTGGAAGCTATAATATCAATGTTACCATTGCTAGAATTTTCTGTCTCAGGACCTGACGCAGCAACTACTATATTTCTTGCAGACAAATACAAAGTACCGTTAGGTGCTTCTATTAGAATGTCTCCCTTCTCTGCACGAATCCATTTTGCTGGGATGTGTGGTTGATTAGAATCTGCATTAGAAGATAGTTCTGTACCAACTACTTCAATTGATGCTTCACTAACAGTCTTTACATTTCTACCACTCTCAGCATAAATTTCACCATCACCATTTTGACAAATCATAGAATGGTTTACCTTTCCATGGACAGGAATGGTATTACCACCGTCTACTCTGTACGTTGATTTTATTTGTACTGTCGGTTTTGTCATCTTTGAACACAATCCACAACGTTAAGAACTCTACCTACACCGAACTCGCCAGCGTCTTCTTTATTTACCTCAACAAATCTGAAGACTGGTTTCAATACTGCACCAGCACCATCCAAACTAACAACTTGAATCTCTGGGACTTGTGTAAATCCACCACCTTTGTTTGTAACCTTGACCCCAATAATTGAACCATTTGGGCCAAATTGCAATTCAAACTCTGGAAGATCGACAACACCAATATCATTATCACCTGGGATTACTACGATTGCAGTGTTATCATCGTAACCACTACCAATATCATCAATCTCAACACTATCAATAACAGTCACATAAGAAGTTGAATTGATATCATTGTTTCCTTCAGAAGGAATGCTAACTTCTTCAGAACCATATTGTTGTGTGGTTTGATTGTTCAGATATCCATATCCAGGATCATCAATAATAATTCTAGTCACTCCACCATTACCAAGTACAGCTCTTGCTCTTGCATTTTGTCCCTTACCACACCCGTCAATAATAGAAACGTATGGTAGTTCAAAATATGCTTGACCAGTGTTCACGATGTTAGCACCAATTACCTGACCAAAGTTATTAACAATTGCTTGTGCAGATGCTCCAGATCCACCGCCACCTAGAATTTGAATGCTTGGTGGGCCACATCTCAAAATGTCTCCACTACATCCACCAAATCCAAAGTCAACATCTCCAAAGAGATCTGGATTCTTTTTCTTGAGATCATTGATAAGACTTCTAGCACCAGCAGCACCTGCCTTATTCATAATCTTATTGAAGTTATCTATCTGTTGTTGCGAAGGGCCATATCTTGTGGTGAACTTTTGAGGTGGTGTGCAATTTCTCTTCTCACAATCAAACAAGCTTCTGATAAATCCAGCAATGTTTAGTGCCTTAGTCATGATTTCATTTGCTTTACCCAATGCACCACCAAGGAAATTGCTTAGTTGATCTAGTGTTGGGCCAATAGCATTTGCAAAGGAGTCAAACAAGTCTCCAAGCATTTGACCAACAAAGTTATCAACAACACAAGATGCTGCATTAAGAACTTGACCAACCATGGATTGTAGTTGGTTAATTACATAAGAGAATATCTTCTTGATAAATTTCTTGAATAAACAGTAGATTGTTGTTAGTAATGTTCTTACCTTTTGCTGGGCTGCAGATTGTTTTGGCTTTGGAAATAGTACTGAAATTAATCCCTGAAGTTTTTTCGATACTTGATCAAAAATATACTTCATCCCACGCTTGAACAAGCCTGTGATAAGACCAGCAATTAACATGCCAATCTCTCTGATTTCTCCAGCAATACTACCTAGTTTATTTGCAACTCCACCAACATAAAGATTAAGATATGCTTGATAACCCTGCATTCTTGCCATGAAATCTTCAAGAGCACTTGTAATCTTTGAGACTTCATCATTTTTACAAGGATTTGGTGGTATGGAAACCTTGTCAGTGGCTAAGCAGAACTTGGCAGTAGCTTTGTCTACATCTTCTGGGATGTATCTTGACTTATCATCAATGCCACAAGTTCCTTTCTTAGGATTAACTCCCGCACTAGTTGTACTTCCAACACCAGTTCTGACATTTTGACCACCTAGAGTTTCTCCACCAACTCTAATGGTGTGATTACCTCTCTTACCTGGAGGTAGTGTTGGAAGAAACTTTGTACTCTTATTTGTCTTAACCTGTGTCAGTGTTTGTAGATTCTGAATCCCAGATCCTTTGTATAAAGAACCAACGATTACTGGTTGCTGCCCCTCATCACCATCTAGGAAAAATCCAAAGACAGTTTCTCCTCCAACATATTCATGAGAAGTTCCTTCGCCAAGAGTACCATTAGCCACTCCAGGAGGAACTAAGATATGTGCCCATGGCAAATCTACATCGGGCAGTTCTCCACCATTCGCAGTGTGATACCCAAAGATTCTAACCTTTACACGATTATAGTAGAGAGTTGTATCTTTCTTTCGTGCAGATAATTCTTGAGTATTAGACTTTGATGTGTCTGGTAGAGCAATCTGCCCAAGCCACCACACAAAACCATCTCTTCCGAGATAGTGTGTTCTAACTAATTGGTTGGAGGATTGATCTAAAAACATCAGTCGTCGTATACTCTACATTCTAGGGCATCTGGATTTGCATCACAATAAAGTTCTAAAGGAGTTGGATCATGCTCATCACCAGGATGACGCTCTGCATATGCTTCCAAATCTTTTAGTTCTTCTTCAGTATGACGACGCATCTGTGGTGAGATGGTAGGATTATCAAGAATCTCTTTATCTTTTTGAATGTGTTGTTCGATGTTTTCCATGTTATGCTACCTGAGTTTTGATTTCGTAAGAGTCTCTAATTAACTCAAGACTGGTGTAACAAGTTTTGCCAGCAAATGCATGGTGCAATGCAGATATCATATAACGTCCAGAGTTTTGAGAACCATAATTTTTATCTTTCATTTGTGAAGCAGTTTCAGGTATTCTACATTCGATTACTTGACCAGCTCTTAATGAAGGATTGCATGGTATTGTTATTTTTAATACCTGTGAGAACAATAAATTGTACCTCACAACAGCTTCTGCTTGATATTTAGGTAGGTCAGGATACATTGTATCCTTGCTAAGTTTACCAGTCTTATCTAAATTACCAACGTCCAAAGATCTAACATAATATCTAGAAGGAAACTCTTGAATGTTTCCTGGTAGTGGAGGATAAGACTCTGTAAATTTCTTGGCAGAAGTTGCAATGCTCTTATTATACTTCTCTTTTAATTTAAAGTCAACACTCTTAGCTTCATTTGTATACATGTTGTAGAAGAATGTATTGCTCGAATACATTCCAAGTCGTAAAGAATTCAGTACATCATTATTTTTCTCAACATAAGATGTAAGTATTCTAAACTTATTATTTGGATTGTTTGCCGCTGATGCTTCGTCTTGTGTATAGATCTCTTGAACATCTCCACTCAACAACGTGTTGATACTCTTAAAGACATATCCATCTTGAGTTTCAAAGAAAAAGTATCCAGCAGATTTCTTTTCACCTGATGAAACTGCCTTTGGCATCAGGAAAGTAAACAAATCAAAAGGTCTTTTACTATTACCAATGAAGGAGTACTTGTTAGAAGTTTGTTCGGTCTCTATCCTTTTAGTGCTCTCTAAACTCTTAAAGATTTTCTCAACCGTTGTTGCAATATTACCATCAAATCTATTTGAGATCCTTTTAGTTTCATTCTTTAAGGTTTCAAAACTTACAAGTTCTAGGTTGAATGCAGTCTTTCCAGAGTCCTTCAAGACTTGCATACTTCTAACTCTGAAGTTGACTTTAATTTCATCTTCAGAAAAATCTGTTACCTTGACACTTCCAATTACTTGTTCTCCACCATACAACTCAATCTTCCCACCGACAACATCAGTTGTCATGAACTTTAGATTTGCAGTAAGTCCAGGAGACTTTACGTTCTCATAAAAAGAAAAACTGGAAATAGAATTTGATCCCAAATCAATTTCTGTTATTTCAGAATTTGATTTAAGAAGTTTGATTTTAAATTTACCGTATTCAAAACTATTTTCTGCAGACATTAACCAGTGGGTGTAGTAAAGAACGGATGAGGTTTATATGTATTTAGTGCTATTCTTCTAGGTGCAAAGTACTGCGGTTCCTGTAGTATGGTCTGTGGAGGTGGTTCAGTTTGAGGTTCTGCTACAACAAGTCCAAGCTTAGATCCATTTGTACTCTTACTTATTTCTTCATACTTAGTTGATTCAGCTGGTTCTGCAGATCCACCGCCAACATATTCAAAGTGAACTTCATCATTAGGAATAGCCATCCACTTCCAACCATACTTCATTCCATTCTTAGTCATCCAATTCCAACCAGCCCCAGTCTCAATATCCAAAGCAATGCCTAGACCGTGTGGTGATGTTCCAGGTTTGGCAACAACAGCATATTTGCCAACTAATGCTTCCTGGTGTTTATAGCTTCTGTATGCGCTATTAATCACTATCGTTATGTTCTCAACGGCTGCTGCTTGCTGTGCTTCTATAAATGCCCGTGCTGCATCGGGTCTCAGGTAGGCTGTATTTCCATACCAATAAGGACCTCCCTCTGGGCTACTTGATAGTTGTCCTACAGCAATTAGCTGGCTAGGAGATAATTTTCCATTCTCACCAGTCTGATCTTCATCTTCAACTTCAGTATCATCAGATGGCATACTGAGGGATCCTGCAGTAGCAAGTGTTGGTGCTCCCATCAATGCTGCCATTAAAGTTCTATTTACATCAAGATCTTTTTTTAATTCTCTTTCATTCTTATCCTCTTCTAATCGGACTCGTCTTACTTTTTGTGCAGTTGTCTCTTGCTGCTCTTCAATATCAGAATCATATTCTTCTTCAACATCCTTTATGGATCTGCTGACAACTTTCAATAAAGACTCCGTTGTTTTAAAAGATGCATTCAATCTAGTATAAGTATTCTCAACATTTTGAATCATGCTGGATATTCTTCCCAGCTTAATCTGAGACTCTAACAGGTCTCTTTGTATATCTGCTGCGGTTATTTTAGCCATCAGTATACTAAGCAGAAACGACATTGATAGAAAGTGCTACTGCTGCTGGGTATGGATCCAATCTGTTCGTTGCAGGGAATATTGGATTGGATGCATCAGCCCCTGCATCATTAATAGAACTGGCTGGGGCAGGTGCTGGTGTTGATGCTGTTGGAAGAACCGCAATAGTACTACCGCTAGGTTCAGTCTGTTTCATAAGACCACTAGGATCTCTGGTTGGGGGAAGAGTAGCTACAGTTCTAGGTTGCACTTGACCTTGTGTTGTTGGTTTTTGTTCTGGTGGCGGTTCTATAGCACTTGCTTGCAATTTATTAACAGTTTCAATAGTTTTTAATCTTTCGTTTGCTTTATTTTCTGAATCTTTAGGTTTTTCAAAATCAAGAGTAAATGCTCTTGATGCTTCTGCAGGAGATGCATATGATTTATCAAGATAAGTTTTCATTTCTGGTTCAGTCAAAGCAAAATCAATTTGACCTTTCCAATCTGTTTTCCAGTCAGTCCCAACTGCTTTAAACATTTTTTGGGCACGACCTGCTCCCATGTTATGCTGAAACAATCCAAACGATTGTGGCTGTCCCAATTCATCATGATCACCTTCTGCAGCAGAATTAAATCCAGATTCATACTGAATGTTATTTACAATTCCCTTTGCCTGGTTTTCACTAATACCTTTGGAAAGTAAATAACGATATATCTCTTGTGCCTTTACGGGATTTGTTAATTTTTCCCCTCCAGTATATTGCGACCAATCATCATTGTCTTTATTTTTGTCAGCGGCATTTAGGAATCCAGCTCCACCTAGTCCTAGAGCAGCACCCAATAGATCCATCTGTCTATCAGATTCAATCTTACCAACAACCTCATCGCTTGCTTGTTGACTTACTTGAGCGATGTCTCCTGTGGTTTTTTGTAGTGCT
>Ga0099850_1000588_pt1 | contig 16412 bp, 17 predicted proteins | sample CB_VirMetaG_5_FD_79182 | JGI IMG/M metagenome (GOLD analysis project Ga0099850, IMG submission 79182) | Freshwater to marine saline gradient viral communities from Chesapeake Bay - CB_1508_1D Viral MetaG | ecosystem: Environmental > Aquatic > Marine > Coastal | place: USA: Chesapeake Bay... | reverse complement strand
TTTGGGGAATGCCATCAATCTTGCTGATGGCCTCGAGGTCGGGGAGGTCCACTCCGAGGCGGAGACACTCCCTGGAGAGGTAGAACCAAGCCTTGGCGAGGTCCTTGTGGAGGTCTTCGCCCTCCTTCTGGCCGGCCCGCCAGAGGTACTTGATCGTGTTCCCCAGGCAGAAGGAGTGGTGCTCGGTGATGGTCAGGGCTTCCACGCCTGAGGGGTGGGAGCGGTAGTGGGGAGGGGAGGCGACGGGGTCGGGAGTGGGGGGTTCAGAATCCCTCGATGGCGGTAGAGGCCAGTTGAGCCACGTACGGTCCGTAGCCAAACATTCACCACACCTCGTCCAACGATCCTGGGTCACAGGCCCGCACCCAGGGCACATCCTCTTCTCTTCACTTCCCGCCAAAGTACACCTCCGGTGTCCAGAGCCGCACCTCACCCGTCTCCCAGTCGTAGTCCCCTTCCCGTTGAAGGATGTACGCCAATCGGGCTTGGTGGATGGCGTCTTGTTCTGTGAGGCCCTTCTTGCCGTAGGCGTCCACGACGGCTCCCCAGGAGCAGTCCTTGTCGAGGATCTTGGCGGCGGTTACAGGGCCGATCCCCGGGCAGCCGGGGTAGTTGTCGGTCGAGTCCCCGGTGAGAACCTGGGTGAGGAAGTTGTAGGCGCCCTCCTCAGGGGTGATGGTTCGGATCTCGGGGTAGTGGGCGTAGGGGTTGTAGTGGAGGCCAGGGACCTGGAGGAGGTCTTTGTCGGCGGTGACTACCAAGTTCCCCTCAGCGTGGAGGCCAAGGAGGTCGTCCGCTTCGAGCTTCCCTTCGTACCGGGGGAGGAGGCGCTCCTTAGCCCCCTTGAACGCTAGGGGCTTCGGGGAGACGCGTTGGGCCTTGTAGGTAGGCTCAAGAGTCTTGCGGAAGTTGTCTGGACCTGAGAAGCAGAACGCGCGGTCAGTCACGTTGCGGAGATCGAGCACTTGCTCCACAAGCGCCGACACTTGCTTGATGACCTCCTCCACATCGCTCCACCAGTAGGCGTACCCATCCTCATCCACGATCTCCCTCTGCACGGCAGAGCAGACCCGGTGGACCACAAGGTCTCCGTCAATGAGTGCAGTCAATCCCATAGTCGATCTTTTTGAGTCGCTTGAGTTCTTGGTTGAGGTAGTTCGCAGACCCGGGGATCTTGCGTAACTCCCACATGAGGAGGAGAAGCTGGGCTTGCGGCTTCTTCTCGGTGAGGTGAGGGATAAGCTGGCGGATAGCGTCGCGGGCTTTCTCGCCGGAGACCCGCCATTGGAAGCAGGTTCGGTGAGCTTCGCTCCGAGTCTTCAACGCCCCGATCGTCCCGCCGAAGGTGGCCTGGAGTTCCTTGAGGACATCCGGGTAGGTGTTGTTGACGACCAGCCGAGTGCCTCCATCCCACATGAGACACCCTTCGCCATCGACGAAACCGGCTAGGTACTCAATGCGTTTCGGTGTAGGCAAGCCACTCCTCCCTGGATAGGTAGCGTCCGGTTAGGCCGGTGAGGTGGGTAAATCCTTGGGGCAGGTAGCGTCCCTGGCCGGGCCATGAGCGTGTCCCGCGCAGCCACATACCAAGGGTCTCCCTACGAACCTTGAGATACTTGGAAGCCTCTCGAAGAGAAGGGAACGACAGCACTTCACCATGGATATTCAGCATCACGGGACGGCTACGTAACCGTCGAACGCTCTCCCTCTGCCGGTTTTGTCCATCCGCATTCTCCCGCCAGGTCCTCTGTGCCCGCTCTACAATCACAGGGTCCTGAGTGGCTACAGCCCTCTTGGCTTCGTTCAGTAAGTAAGGGGTGTCACGGAGCTGAGCCAGGCGGGCATCCTCCACACGCTTAGCTTCCGAATCCTCCAGCAACACAAGTACAATGAGTTCAGGTTCCCCATAGAGTCTCCAAGCTCCTACAAGCAAAGGGCTGCTGTGTCTTCCAGAACGCACATCTGAGCGGTGTTCACAGAGACGTCTACGGGGGTCCGTAGAACATCCGATATATCGAAGAACATCCCCGGCGGGCCTCCACCGAAGCTCATACAAGTATTTCAATGGGTCTCCCCCCAATGCTTGCCAACTTTCGCTTCACCATCCAAGGGGCAACGCAACTTGAAGAACTCTCCCGTCTGGCGGAGAGAGTGGACGCCTAACTCCCCCACAAGCTCTGCGCGGTCTGGAGCACACTCGATAGCCAGTTCGTCGTGGATGTGCCCCACCATGAAAGCCGTAGGGTCTATGTCGGGAAGGGCATCGCAGAAGAGATTGGTGGCCTTCTTCATAATGATCGCACCCGTGCTTTGAAGCAGGCAGTTCAATGCAACGTGCGACGAGTGAACAGGCACCTGCCTCCCGTCTAGTGTCGTCACATAGCCCTTCTCCTCGGCCTCTCTTGCCACTCGCCGGTTGAGCTGCTTGAGCTGAGGCAGGGCATCAAAGAACTTGGCCTTGAGTGCCTTTCCTTCCTTAGCCCCGCCCCCAACAATTGAGCCGATCTTGGAATCGCCAGCGCCGTACAAGAACGCATAGAAAAAGACCTTGGCTTGGTTGCGTGTCTCCAGTCCAGCGGCTTCCTGGTTGTAGGTATGAAGGTCCCCCGCGACAATGACCTCGGTGTACTCCGGGGAGGCCATCCAATGGGCGAGCGCCCGACCTTCCAATCCAGCAGCGTCCCAACCCACCAAGGACCTACCCTCAGGGACAGTGAACAACTCCCGAAACTCACGCCCGTAGGGCTTAGGCGCTCGGGGAACCTGAGCCAAGTTCGGCCTCATGTGGGTACAACGGGAAGTGACCGTCCCCAGAGGGTCAATTCCTCCCCGGATGCGCTGACTGCTTCCAACAAGTCCGAGGTAGGGATGCCTCCCTCGAGATAGCTTCTCCAGCCGGTCGTCCAGCATCCGCATCTCCAGAAGCAGGTCAGCCTCCACGAAACCGAGTCCCTCAAGAACTTCCTCTGTGATCTCAGGATCCCCGGTAGCGGTTCGGGTCTCGGCTCGCCATCCGTACTTGACATTGAATCGTGCCTCAATCTGAATGTTTGAGCTGGGGTTGAACGGGTGGTGCTTGACCTTCAACGGCCCGTCCTTGAGTTCCTTCCGCACCTTGCTCGGTGCGTCCCTCTTCCGCTCGTACCTGTTCCCCATCGGGTCCTCGTAGTACTGCGGAGTCTTCATCTCCTCCACCCGATCGGGGAAGGCTTCCCGAAGCTCATTCGCTATCCGCGAACGGCGGATGTCCAGCTCCCGCTCAAGAGCCTCACCCTTAGCCTTGTCGAAGTAGAAGCCCTTGCGGCTGTGCTCGATGTGCCAGGCGAAGGGGTGCTCGATCTCCCACACCAACTCGGGGAGGCCCTTGGACTCGATGAGCTTGAAGAGGGCGACGTTGAGTTCCACATCCTGGATGCAGTAGTCCAGCATCGCAGGGTCCCAGGTCAGCCAGGCGTCTTCCTTCTTGTGGAAGTCGTCCTTGTAGACCTCGAGACGCCAGCCCCATGCTTCGAGCTTGTGCTTGCCGACGAGTTCGCCGGGGATCCGCTTGTTGGGATCCTGGCCCATCTTCTCCGCGCGGGCTCGCCGGGCGAAGTCCCGCTTCTTGAGGTCCGGCCAGCAGACTTTGGACATGATGTAGGTGTCACGAACAGTCCCGGCGTACTCGAAGGCGTGGAGCTTCTTGAGAAGGCGGAGGTCGTAGTCCTGGATGTTGTGGCCGATGGCTACGTCTGCCTCGCGGAGTAGGTTCAGTAGCTCCTTCGGCTTGGTCCCACTCCACTTCTCCCCGGTGTCCGGGTCTTGAGCAGCCCAGCACCACAGGCGGTCAGCTTCATCGAGCAGGCCGTTGGCCTCGAGGTCGAAGACAAGACGCATCAGTAGACCTCCACATCGAACGGGGTCACCACAGCCGCCTCGACCATGGTGTGGGTCGCTGAGTCGAAGGTGTACCTACCAGCCAGCCCCGTATCCCCCGTCGCCCGGGACTTGATAATCCGAACCTTGAGGTCATTCCGTTCGTCAGGGTCCTCGGCCTGCTGGTCCCGCTCAAGCCCGATAATGATGTCCGGGATCCCGCTGAGTTGGGAGGATCCCCGAAGGTCAGCCATGCGGATCTCCTTCCCCTCGTCCCATCCCTTGCCCTGCTTCGACGCCTGGGACAGGTGGGAGATAACGATGATCCGGCAGCCCGTTTCCTCAGCCAACGCGCGGAGCTTGGTGATGAGGATGTCGATGTCCTTCCGCTCGTTGTCCGTGGCGTTGCCGGAGATAGCGATGGTGATGTGGTCAAAGACGAGGAGCTGAGCGCCCCAACCCTTGACCATCCAGCGCAGGCGGGAAAGGAGGGTCTCTGGATCCTGCGAGCCCCAATGGTCGTAGAAGTTGAAGCTGGGCTCGAGGTGCCTCTTCGCGGCTGCCCGGAGGGTCTCAGAGTCTTCTTGGATCAGGTGCAGAGGCTTGCCCACAGCGTGAGTCAAGAGACCCAGCGCGGCCCGCTGGACCGACTCCTCCAGCCCGACGTACCCGACCTTGAGCCCGTGCTCCTCCGCAAACCACAAGGCCCACTTCCGGGCTACCGAGGACTTGCCCCCGCCAGGCCCTCCGGTGAGGAGGATGATCTCCCCAGGACGGAACCCTCGGAGCTTCTCCTGGACTCCCCCGTGGTCGAAGTACAAACCCTCCGGGATCCGCTTCACCACCTGCTCCGTGATCGCGTCCCCGAACACGAACCCATCCGGGCGGAAGGGCTTGGCGTCCCAGAACACACGGATCAGCTCCTCCCGCTTCCCCGCCTGGAGCATGTCCGAGGCGTCCTTGTAGCCCTCAGGCCACACGGCGATCTTAGCCTTCCCGGGGGTGAGGAGTTCAGCGCACTCCCGAGCGGCGGCCTGTCCCGGCTCGTCTCCATCGAACATGAAGACGACGCAATCGAAGGACTCGAGCCACTCAAGCTGGGCCTGTATGTCCTTCTTGGCTGTCTTAGCCCCATTTCGGATAGAGACCACCGGCCACTTGTTGTCCTGAACCTCGGACATAGAGAGAGCATCCATCTCCCCCTCGGTGATCGTTAGGTATCGACCCCCTCCCCTAAGGCCGCGTTGCCCGAAGAGAGTGGCTTGCTTGGGGTCGCCCACCCAAGCGAACTCCTTACCAGGCAGGCGGACCTTCTGAGCGCACAGGCTCCCATTGGCGTTGTAGTAGTTCGCCACCTGGACGGACCGCCCGTTGTAGGAAGCCTCGCCGTAGCTGAGCTTCTCACAGGTGCGGGCAGAGATCCGCCGTTTGTTGAAGGCTTTGGGCTGTACGTCCAGAAGGTCCATTCGCTTTCTGTCAGAGCGAGAAGGGGAGACCCCTCCTTCCTCGGAGGGCGTGTAGTGGTGACAGACGAAGCACCAGGAATGCCCGTCGTCGTAGTCCGCTTTGCCGTCTGAGCTACCGCACTCAGGGCAAGGCCCGTGTCCGAGGAGGGAGGAGTCCACCTAGCTCAGCCGGTACTCCGTGTACCAGGCACCATTGGCGTCCTGCTTCCATTCACTCTCAACCTCCACCCCCGCGTCTCGCAGGTCCCGGATCCGCCGAGTGAGGGAGCGGATCTTGAATTGGTCGGTTGCAATAACCGAGGTGATGGAGTGACCCGCTTCCAGGAAGGCTAGGAGCCTTGCGTTTTGGGAGTGGGGGCGGAAGTTAGTGGCGAGAGCAGTCATTCCACTACCTCGATGGTTTCGGGGAAGTCGCCGTTGGCCGTACGTGAGTGCCATTCAACTTCAAGGTCCCCCGCCCACACGACGATCTCAGCGGAGGGGAAGAGGCCCTCTAACAAGCACACCCAGCTTCCGCTGTAACCGTCTTCAAGGTCGTCCACGAAGCTCCACTCATCTGGGAAGCTAGCCACTAGCTGTCCATCGAAGTAGATGGCGAATGCCTCATCTTCAGCGTTCTCCCAAACGTCAATCCGTTTGGGCTGAACGTAATTGCGTGCCGAGTCTTTCAACGATCTCTCCTGTGTTCTTGATCGGGAAGCAGACCCACCAATCCTTGGCGTGATCTTCCCTGACTAGCAGGACCGGGATCTCGTCTTCCTGACGGTCCTGCTCGGCTTGTTCAATCCATCGGTACAGACCAATCTTCTTGTACCGCTTGACCTCCATGTGAACTCCGGGGAGTGCGTTGAGGAGGTCCGCTGCCCAGGCACCGCAGGCTTGGGCGGCTCGAATACAGGCAGGGGCGTTCCAGTACTGGCGTACTTGGTCGCGGGCTTCGAGTTCGCCTCGCTTGCCCTTCTGTCGGGAGTTGGTCAGTAGTCGGCTCCCTGGGTCTGGGGAGTTTCGGACGCATCACCGAACGGCGTGTCCGATTCCTCCTGGACGGTGAAGCCACCGTCGCCTTCCCAGGCATCGAACTGAGCGCCGCCGCCACCAGCTTCAACGAGGTCGATGACTTGAACAGCGTCCAGGTCAGCCGTCACTCCGTACTTGTCCCCGAAGGTGTAGGTACGGAAGACCACGGCGGCGCGGACGGTGGAACCGCGCCCGATCGTGTCGGCCACAGCCTCGGGGATCTTCCGACCCCCAGCATCCACCAGCCCCAGGTTGATCGGGCCCCAGGTGGAGCCATCCTTCCGAGTGCCAGCAACCTGCTTCTTGAGGTTCCAGCGGTAGTTGCCCGTGGGGATGCCCTCCTTGTCCTTCTCCTTCTTGAGGAAGAAGGGGGCCGGGCTGGCTTCCTCGGGATCGAGGCCCTCCTCCTGGAGGACGTACTCGAGACCCTTCTCGTGCAGCTCACGAGCCCAGTCGTGGAACCGCCTGTGCTCCTCGTTGTCGGGGTCGACCAGGAGGACAACGGACTTGGTGGGGCCCTTCAAAGGCTTGGTCTCTCCCTGGACTTTGATCTCCGTTTGGGGCCGTCCGAGGACAGCAAACCCAACGTGGAGAGGCGGGGTGAAGATGCCTTGCTTTCCTTCGAGGACCTTGGTGATGTCGGCTTGGCCGTAGGGGACGAACTTCATGCGAAGAAGTACTTGCTCTGATGCAATTCCTTGAGGTCGAGATCACCCCGAGCGGGGAGATCCGGGATCTCCGTCCCTTGCGGGAGGAGCTGTAGAACCTGGTCCCGAAAGTCCTCGAGCGGATTTGCTGCGAAGACATCGTGCCAGGCATTCCGTAGTTCCCGGGCTAGTACCGGGGCCTCAGCTGCCGTGGTCCCGTAGGAGTCGTGGACCATGCTGAGGTTGGTGACTCCGGCTCGACTGGCGTACAACACCGTCCGCATCATCGCGGCTGCGTCGAGGGAGTGAACGAAGTTGGGAGGTAGAGCGTCAGCCTGCTTGCGGCGGAGGATCTCTTTGTCCTCAGCGTCCCGGAAGTAGGTGTAGTGGGTGTGACGACCCCGGAAGTGGGTGTTGATGGTGTGGGAGTCCATCCGGTAGTAGGTCTGCCGCACAGGGAAGCCCACAGGGGTCACCCACCCCACCTCGAGGTTGCTGTCCGAGAACAGGTTGGCTACCTGACGAAGCCACTCCATGCACTCGAAAGCTCCGTGGACCACGTTCTCGATCGCCTTGGTCAACGCCTTTGCCATAGCGATAGACGCCTGAGGAGCAAAGGCGGGCCACCGGGTAGCCTTGGGGTTCTCGAACCGCCACTCGTCCACGTACCGGATAATGGTCCCGAAGGTGCAGCCATACGGGGTAGTCATCACAGGGCGCTTAGCCAGCGCCCGAGGGACCTCACCGCCAAGATCCGCCAGCCACTCCCGACCAACCTCCCGATACCGCTCGTCCTCCATCATGGAGAGTTCCAGAGCGGCCTCGTTAGCTACCTCTTGGTAGATGTCCTGAGGCGTGTCGCACGGAACACAGTTGGTGGCAAGCCCTTCCTCGCGGTGGCGGGAGAGCAGGGAGTACACCTGGAGCCCGTTGCAAGATCCGTCCATCCCGACGATGGCGTGACCCAAGGCACCCAATCCCTGCTTCATCAGCCGCTCGTAGTCCTCTACGGCGGTAAGGAACTGCCACGGCTCATCCGCGTCCTCCCACTTACGGCAGCCCAGCGGATCCTTCGCTACCTCACGGATCCAGTCTTCATTCTGGGCCACCCACTCGATTCGTTCGCGGAACGGAACCTTGTCGTTGCCCCAGGTGTTCGCTAGATGGATGCGAAGCCAGTCGGCTTGCTCCTCGGTTTCGATCGGCTTCCCCTCAGCAAACCGGAGCAGACCCTTGGCCGCGTCACAGCCCTGGGGCTGGAGGTACTGCGGCATCGGGTAGCAGCGGCCCCGCCAGTCAAGGCGCTGAGGGAAGTAGATCGGATGGCCCTTGTGGTCCCGGGCGATGTTGTAGATCCGGGAGTAGACGATGACCTTCGACCACTTATCCGCGTTGGCTCGGTGGACACCTCGAGCCTGTACCCGGTAGTCCTTCCACGACGGGTGCCCGTCAGGCATGGGGTTTCCATACTCGTCGGTAGGACGCGGCGGGAGCGGGTGCTTCTCCCGGAGAGCCATCCCTCCGAGCTGCATGTCCTTCTCGAAGGAGTAGGAGTAGATGTCCCAAGCGAGCGGGCTAACCTCGTAGGGGACCCGCTGGAGCAGGTTGATCGAGTCGTAGACCTCGGCGCTGTCCTCGGGGTCGAGGAAGTCAGCGGCCTCCTCCCCACGGATGATGAAGCACCGACTGAGTTCGGGGGTGTAGTAGCCCCCGCTGTGCGGACCGTCCCAATCCTTCGGGGTCTGGAGGCAGGGAGTGAGGACCGGGAACAGATCCCCCAAGCGATCGGCGGCTTGGTGCATCCACTCGACAGCGTGCTCACTGAGGGTCACCAGGACCGGGCGAGCCATGTGCTTCTTCTTCGGGCGCTCCCCTCGGAACGTGGTCAGTAGATCCGTGTCCGTGAGAAGGATGGTGAGGATGTACTGACCCAGCGCCGTCTTGGTCTTCGCCGGAATACGGGCCGGAGTCGGTCCTTCCTTTGCTAGGCTCAGGCCCTCTCGGATCCACCGCTCACGCACGGAGGTCCGCGCCCGCTTCACCCGCTGGATCAACTTGACGTATCCGGGGTAGTCCTCCTTCCGGGCCTGATCCAGGCGGTACTCGTCCTCAAGGGCCGAGGCAATCTCCATGACCACCTTCTGGAGGTGGGGAGCGTTCGGGCGGCGGTCAGGGGCGCAGATGTGGATGACCGCTTGGAGCGCCACCCAGGCCACGCGATCCTCACCAATCGCCTCGATCAGCTCCCGCTCCCGGGTCACCGTCAGGACCGGGCGGCCCCCTCTGGGTGAACCCTCCAGCTTCTCCCGGAGGATCTTCGCCACACCATCCGTGGCGTTCTTGGCGAGCTGGATCCCGATTTTGGTCCGCCCGATGTTCCCCTTCTCAAGGGCTTCCCGGAAGTTCCGGTGGGAGCGGAGGTGACCGTTGCGGGCCATCCTCTCTTCTGCCGCCCGCTGGCTGCGGGTGAGTTCCTGGGTCGCCTCCATGACGCCCAGATCCTACCAAGTGTGTCACTGCGTACCAAGCCTCAAGGCCGGGAAATCGGCCATAGAGGTACACCACGACACAGAACTACTTACGCTCTTTCAACTTACGGTGGATCGTCTTGAAGGAGGTCCCGACCTCAGCCGCGATCTCCCGGAGGCTCCAGCCCTGGTCGTGGAGGTCGTAGACCTGTTGAAGCCTCTCTGGCGTCCACACCTCTGGCCCCGCCTTGTAGGAGAAGGTAGGAAGCCCCGCCTTGAGGTTGCGGAGGGCTAGTGTCCGGTGTTTGTTGCAGACCCAGACCAGGACAACCTCCCCCTCTCTCACGGGCCGGGTGCCCCTCTCCACCAGCTCAACACGCCGGATCGCGGGCCTGTCGCAGCCGTCGTAGTAGCAGGGTCTTTTCTTAGGGGTAGCCATAGGTGTTAGCCCTTTCCTACTTTCCCGAACGTGATCCCGCAAGGTGAGGCGCAACTTTTCCACGGAAGCGCGTGTCATTCCCTACCAACATATGGTCAGGTGAGGTCAGCCCTGGAGGGCTGCACAGAGCATGACACAACAAACCGAAAGCAAGGAAGATGTAAACGCCCAAAAGTCACTTCGGGCGGAATCACTACCTGACATTCTTCGGATCGGAGACGTTTGCGACTACCTAGGCATTACCCGAAGGTTATTACAGCAACTCCGAACCGGAGGTCAGTTCCCTTCTCCCTTCTTTGTCGGGTCCTACCCTCGCTGGACCCGCCAGGCACTTCTCGACTGGATAGCCTCAGGAGGCTCGCAGCCCTGATGAACAAGAGCACGCTCGCAACTACCGAAGATCCGTCCACCCTTAGCGCCTACCTCGTAGAGGATGCTTCGTCGGTAGATGCCCACCTTTCCGAGGTCTTCATCCGGTCGAAGGCTGACCCTCACTCCAAGGCGTTCGTTCATTGCTTCTTGGAGCGGGTACTCAAGTTGCTAGACTCGATGAGCGTGACCGGCCCTCTTCCGAAATCTGCTGAGGCGGTTGACTCCACTCGAGGCGAACGGGCTGCGGCCTGGCTGCGCCGGAACAGGTGGCACCTCTTGGCGTACACCTCTTTTGGCTTGGTGATCCTGCTGCTTCTCTGGCAGAACTCCAGAATGGAGCGGGCCATTGAAGACAACCGTGGGCTCATCAACGAGACGCACGCTCAGGTTCTCCAGGCTATTCTCGAACTCCAGCAACAGGGCGAATAGCCATGTGTGAATCGACCTCTCAATTCGGCGATGTCCTCGAGACCACCTGGACCATCGCTGGTGGAGGCACCAAGACGGTGACCACCACCAAGCTCGCTGGCGAAAGCCAACAAGCCTTTGAGCTCCGCCATCAGGTGGAGGTGAATCGAGTCAAGTCTCAGTTCCCTCCCGTGGAGTGCCCTCGCGGCGGCAACTGACCCACCCACCATAGGACACACAAGCTCAGCGGCCCTGTCCCTCTCGGGGCGGGGCTGTTTTCTATCATGGGACGAGGCAAGGGCCGTGGGTCCATCGAGACCTACAAGCGTGACGGCAAGAACAACTACCGGCTCCTGTGGATGGACGCCCAAGGACGCCGCCGCAAGCGGAACGTGGGGAGCAACCGCGCCCACGCCGAGAAGCTCCTCAATCAGATCATCGCGGAGAGGGACCTCCAGGAAGCGGGGGTCCATGGCTCGGTGGGGATGGATAGGAAGCTCGAGGAACTGGCAAGGGAGTACCTCCCGTGGCTGGAGGAGAACCGTAGCCGCTCCCACTCCAAGCGGACTGAGGGAGCGTTGGGAGCGATCCTCTCCAAGCTCACAGCCCAACGGGTGAACCACCTAGCGGTGAGTCAGGTACGGCAGTACCAGTCGAGGAGGCTTCGGGACGGAGTATCTAGCCGCACAGTCAACGTGGAGACCCAAGCCCTTTGCGCCATGTTGAATTGGTGCGTGGACTCAGGGCTGGTAGCTGAGAACCCACTCGCCGCGCTCAAGCACCTCACCATGGACGCCACCAAGGTCAGGCGGAAGCGGAGGCCGCTAGACAAGGGGGAGGTCCGTGCCCTGCTGGATGCCGCTCGAGCCCGGGACATGGAACTCAACCGTCCGGTCCCCTACTCCCTGCTGTGGGAGTCACTACTAGCTACCGGGGCTCGGCCTGGAGAGCTGACTCGCTCCGCCTGGGGCGATCTGGACGTAGAGGCGGGAACCCTGACCCTGAGAGCTACCAAGAACAAGCACCCCCGCACGGTGCCCCTACTGGACCCGAGCCTGGCAGGGAGGCTCCAGGACCACCGAGCCAAACGATCAGCCGACCTGCGGCGGATGGTGAGGAATGATGAACTGATCTTCCTGTCTCCTCGAGGCTCCGCCATCCAGATCAACAACACCCGGAGGGAGTTCCAGAAGGTCCTCGCCGATGCCGGAATTGAGACTCCCGACCCGCTTGGACAGACCGTTGACCTCTACTCCCTCCGCCACACCTTCGGTTCCTGGATGGCTGCGCGAGGCGTCCCGCTCGCTGACCTGAGCAAGATGATGGGCCACCGGGACCCGAAGGTGACCATGAACTACTACGTCACTCCGGATGTGGAGGCACAGAAGCAGCGGCTCGATGCGCTCGGGATCCGGGATGAGATGCGCCACCTATTCGGCACCTGAGATCGCCCAACCGTCGTAAGTTGGGGTGGCTGAAGGGAATCGAACCCTCGACCTCCGGAATCACAATCCGCGTGGGTGTCGTGGTTGGGAGGTCATCTGGAGGGGTTACTGGGCTTCAAGTGGGCTATCGTGAGCACGCTTGGTACGGCTTGACACGCCTCAAGTACCCCTATTCGACCCCTGGATTCTTCTGGCGGGGTGGGCGAGATCGGGTCCAATGGAGCCATGCTGGCTACCATCGCTGACCGTCTACCGAACCTGCTTGAGGGAGCCCTCGTTGGTCTTGCCATTGGAGGGGCTCTCTGGCTGGGCCAAACCCTTAAGCAGAAAACCCCCACCGAACCGAAGTCCGATGGGGGCGACACAGAGACACAAGGGCCTACTCTGAGAGGCTGACCTCCGAGATCGGCCCAATAGCTCGCCATCACGGTACACCAGGAGGTTCCCGGTGCAATCCTCGATGGTGAGTTTCCCGATGTTCTTGAGGTAGATCCGGTCGTAGTCCGAGGGGTTGAGGGCCTCGAAGTGGGAGCCGATCAAGAAGAGATCCTCAACGCCGTCGATGAGAACGGCAGTCTGCCTGTCCGCCCGGGTGTGGCGGAAGGAGCTTTGGAGCACCCGAGCGTAGGAGCGGGGCTGGATGGTGAGCATCCCTCTACTCTGCTCGAGCATAGTGTTGTCGAGAGTACAGCCCACCATGTCCACAGGACGGTCCGCGCCCTCGAGGTCCCCGAAGGTGAAGGCGTAGGCGTTCCGTCCGTGGTCGTAGTTCCATCCGGTGCGTTTGGCGTCTACTTCTAGGAGGTAGATCAACCCGCCCGGTTGACGGTCCTTCTGAACATCGTAGGACTCCTTCTCACGCCACACGGTCTGGACTGCCTGCCCTCCTACGCCCTCGATCGTTACATTGTGAAGAGTGAGAGAGATATCTTCACTCCAACTCACGTTGGCGTAGATGCCGTGCTCTCGCTCCACGTTTCGGATCGTGCAGTCCTCCCACACAACGCTCTTGACGTTGTGCATCCGCGAACCCCAATGGGAGGCTCCGTCGATTTCGACTCCACGGATGGTGATGTCCTCAGCAGGCGTCGGCCCGCCAGGCAAGGAGGCGGAGATGCCTACATGCTTGAGGTCCTTGACGAGCACGTTCTCAAGCGTCTGCCCCGACTCCAGCATGATCCACTTCTCCCAATCCTTTGGGAACTCGTAGACCGGCAGCTCTGAGGCTGGTGGGGCTACCGCCTCCTGTTCGGCCTCGGGCTCCTCGGTGGACTCCTGGAGGCCGGCCATGAGCACCGGGACCATAAGTTCCTGGATCGCGGCGAACGCGCCGTCAGCTTCGGCGGCAGCCTTGGTGGCCTCAGCCCGCTTGGCGTAGTACAGCTCGCGGAACTCGTTGAGCTGGTCGATGAGTTGTTGGTTGATCTGGCTCATGGCTTACAGGAAGAACGCTTGGGCTTGCTTCTTGATCTCGGCCCACTTCGGCGGTGCTTCCGCGTCCGTCTGGGTCGAGTACTCCTTCGCTCCCCACGAGCCGAAGTTGTTGAACTCGTGGGTGTACAGGAAGTGGCAGAACAGGTTGTCCCCCACGACCTCGCGCCAAACCTGGAAAGCCTGGGCGTAGAGCTGGGCCATCTCGGGCCGCTCGTTCATGGTGTTGAAGATCTCCGCCAGCAGCGGGTCGTAGAGGTAGTTCGCCACACCCGCGAGGTGCTGACCGCCTTCGTATGCGATGAGCTGGATTCCGTTCGGGTCTGAGGTCAGGTTCTCGATCACGTTGAGGTGCGCCTGGGCGTCGACCCGCCACCCACGACCGATCTCACCTTGCATGATCCGCCACAGCCACTCGTGGGTCTCGAGGAGAGCAGCTTCCTTACTGCCCCCAGACTGAGCCAGGTAGGTGTTGTACTGTTGCTTGATTTTCTCGGGCCAGTTGACCTTGGTGAACGGACTGCCCAGCGAGGCACCGAAGTAGGGCCCCACGGCCAAAGCGTCGATCTTGGTCGAGGCTGTGTCGTAGTTGAGGATCGTTTCCGACACGAACGAGTTGGCCCACTGGGATCCCGCCACACGGATACGGCGAGCAAGCTGCCCGCTGTACACGGCGTCGATGAGGGTCATCACCTCCTTCATCCGCACGCTGTACGCCTTGAGCTGGGCGGTGAACGGAGAGGCGTCGAGCGCCGAGCCACCGATGGTGGCGGGAGCGGTGAAGTCGTTACCGATGTCCCAGAAGTAGGTAGCCTGAGGGAAACCCGCAGGGACCCACTGAGTACCGTCGTTGTACCGACCGCCGTTCCAATGCTCGTTGGAAAGCTCGTAGAAGCAGCGTAGGTTGGGCTCGAGGTTGGCTTCGATGTAGGTAGCAACCGCCGTGACCCCGGCATCCGACATCTGGTGCGGGATGCAGTACCACATATTGCGGTTGGCCTGGTTGCACAGCTCAACCATCAGCTCCACCGAGACTCCGGTGGGGCCGGTTTGCGTGGCCCAATCCGCCGCCGGGATGTCGGTGTAGGCGATCGTGGGGTTGGAGGTTCCTTGGCCCTCATCACCGTTGGTCCGACCCCAGTTCATAAAGCGGAACGTGGTGAAGTTGTCCTTGATCTCATCCAGGTAGTTGTCCCGGAAAGGCTGACTGGCGTAGGTAGCCAAGTCGTCCTCATGGACCAGACGGATGTTGGTCAAGTCGTAGTCGCCAGCCTCGTCAGGCCAGAAGCGGAACCCGATGGTCCCCTGGTCCGCGTCGATGTTGAGGGTGATGTCCCCCACCGATTGGGACACGATCGAGGCAGCCCCGAAGGTAAAGATCCGGCCATCCGTGCCGTCGTACAGCAGGTGATAGGTCCCGCTCGGGTACTTCCCACCAAGGTCGGTGCAGATCAAGGTGGCCCACGCTTGAGTTGAAGTCGGCTGAGGCCAGCCATCCGAGTCGAGGGTCAGCGTCACTCCCGTATCCCAGGGTGTGTTGAAGTTAGGCTCCTGGGGGATGTACCGCCGAGCCTGACGCATCAGGTCTTTCCACGGAACGTCGGGGTTCCAGTCGGCGTTTTCGTGGAGGTTGGTTCCCATCCCACGGTAGGGATCGTTGAAGACCTGAGAGTCGTTGAGCACCATTTGAGCAAACGAGAGGAGAAAGAGAGATCCGAGGATCACGAGGTGAAGGCACGCCGCGCGTACCAAATGCAAGAGGTGGCCCCGGCGGTGGTCGCGGACGTAAGGGCTGAGACGACCTCACCAGCAGGGATGAGCACGTTGAGTCCCGTAACCTGAGCCTTGTTGCTCGAGGTGAACGTCATCCCGGCTGCACCCCCGGGGTGTGAAGCAGAAAGCAGAACCACCGTGGCCGAAGTGATCGAGTTGGCGCAGATCGCTTGGCCGTGGGTGATAACCACATCAAATGGCCAGAAGTGACCGAAAGACGTAGAGGTAGGGATCGCCTGGAGCTTGAAAAAGGTGAAGGCTGAGGTGGCTGCCTGGTCTGCGAACGACAAGTCCTCCTTCCACAGCGACAGCCAACGGCTCCGGCCGGCGTCCCAATAGGCCCACTCCCCTGAGGTGCTGTAGGCAAGCTCGCCGTCAGTAGGGGAACCGGGGAACCCTGTGGAGGCCCGGTCGCCGAACAGCTCTCCGTCGATCGCTGCCTCGATCGCGGTGATGTTCCCCGCGTTGGTGATGATCGCTGACTCGGCAGCCGTCAAGTCTCCTTGTAGGCTGCTGATATCAGCGGTAGCTGCGGCGATATCGCCGGCATTCGCGGTGATGAGGGCCTCGGCTGCCGTGAGGTCAGCCTCGAGGGAGGTGATGTCACCCTCGGCTGCGGTGAGCCCCGCCTGGAGGGTGGTGATGTCTCCCTCTGCCGTGGTCAGGTCCGTCCTGAGGTCTGTGATGTCGTCCTCAGCAAGGAGGATGTCAGCCTCGATGGAGGAGATCGCGGCCTCAGCATCGGATACGTCCGACTGGAGGGTGGTGATGTCCCCCTCGGCTGCTGCCACATCCGTCTCCAAGGAGTCCAGCCGTGTATCGTGGCTCTCCACCTGGGAGGTCAGGATGGCGACCTGAGGAGTGACGAGGGAGAGCGTGGCGGCGTTCGCATCGGCCTCAGCTCGAGCGGCTCTGGCGATGCGGTCCAGCGCCGGGACACGCGGGTCCTGCGGGAGTTGCGTCATGGCGTCCCGGCGAACCGGGCTGGGTTGTCAAAGAAGGAGAGGGGAAATGAAAGAGGAGGAGAGCGGTGAAGCCCTCCTCCTCAGAGACACACAGACACAGCTAGGTTGAGACGGACCTAGTTGGAT
>Ga0099850_1000585_pt1 | contig 16437 bp, 24 predicted proteins | sample CB_VirMetaG_5_FD_79182 | JGI IMG/M metagenome (GOLD analysis project Ga0099850, IMG submission 79182) | Freshwater to marine saline gradient viral communities from Chesapeake Bay - CB_1508_1D Viral MetaG | ecosystem: Environmental > Aquatic > Marine > Coastal | place: USA: Chesapeake Bay... | reverse complement strand
GGTGGTACAAGAACCAACATTCCGATTGCTAATAGGAAATGTCTGCGAAAAGGAAGAGTGAATACAAACAATAATATCAATGCTATTGCCGCAATTATGAAAATCAGTATGATCTCTTCTAATACCATATTCTTCAAGATTATTTGGTGCCCCGTGGAGGACTCGAACCCCCGACCTGAGAATTAGAAGTTCCCGGCTCTAATCCAGCTGAGCTAACGAGGCTTTATCTATACATACACACCTTCAGTTGAGTTGATAGCCTGCAAAAGTTGTTCCCACATATCAGGACTAATCATCATTAGTGAATCGCTATCTGTATCAGGGTCCCACTGAGATATGTACACAATGTCATTGAACGCGTGGATTTTAAGATCACCATGAAACCCATAATCATCAACAACTGTTATACAAATTTCATCGTGGTCATACTCAACCGAAAACATTGAAAAATCCTGTTGGAGCGGGCAGCGGGGATCGAACCCGCACCAAGAGCTTGGAAGGCTCGCATGATACCATTTCACCATACCCGCATTGTTACATTTATCCTATATATTCAAATTTAGTTACCGAGTCAACTCGAAAAGAACGCCAGCCCTTTGCAATTGTGTCATACACAGCAATTACCGATTGATTTTCCTTTTTGGTGACCTCGCTTGGCTCTTTCCAAACACCTTCTCCTTTAAGAACTTCCTCATTAAGTGTACATGTCATCTGACGTGTTTCGCCGTTAACCTTCGTGAATGTGACTTCGCACGGGCCGATATGAAGAAATTCAACCATATGTTCACGAGTAAATTTTGTTATGTCAAAAACTTCCATAATTTTCTCCGGGTAGTATTTTTGATCTGTTAAGAATTGAATTAGTCGTTCTTCACTCTCTGCAAAAAACGTGTTATATACTTTCCATACACCTGGTTCAAATTCATACAACATAGCAACACCAGGATGTTCACGTGATCCAATTTTTTGAATCTTAGATGACATTAGTCAATATCCTCATCCCTATCAATTAAACGATCAATTTGATCATCTGTTAAAATTATTGACAAAACAAACAACACAAGAGCACTGAGCCAAATTGGAGACAAAATCACTATCCACCAGCTCCATGTAATATATCCCATTAGCTTGAGATTAAATAGTATCAAAGCTGGTATCCACACTACATATCGCATTTACCTTCTCATTTTTGATATTTGTTCAGCTTCATCTGTTCCCCTACGGACTGGGACAAGATTAGATTTGTGCATTGTAGCAATGCCAAGAATTTCTGTGCCAGTGTACCGCTTTTTTGGTTTTGCTGAACCATGAGCACAAACAGAGTCTGACAAAGCAATAGGATTAGAGGATTTGTAATTTGGTATACTGAACGGTGAGCCTCTGCCGCCACCCTTATAACCCACTTTTTTCAGAGTTTGGGTAAGCAGTCGTTCTTGTTCTAATACACCTTTAGATTTATTTGTTTTTCGCTTACGCATAATTAAATCCATTGTTAAATTGGTGCTAGAGGGGAGAATCGAACTCCCTCTGCCGAAGCGACCCGTTATGAGCGGGCGGGCTACCCAATTGCCATCTCTAGCGTATTCTGGTGCGGGCGGCGGGACTCGAACCCGCAAAACCTTGATTTTAAGTCAAGTACGTATACCCATTCCGTCACGCCCGCTTCGTTCCTTACAATACAAATATAATCATTTTTGAAAGGATGTCAACCGAATTTTTTGTATTTTTACATTTTTTTCGAGTTGCCGATAGAATATTTTGCACAGAGCTCCCACTGATCTTTTTCCTTGTATGGAATGATTTTGATTTGCCTCATCGGAGCACACTCAAGGCCAGTCCTTTCGAGAGTAATCAACCCCCAGTCACTAAGCAAGGTTGCAATTGTATTCCTACGCTCAACGTCGTTTCGCTCGAGGTTAGCGAGTTTGCCGTCGAGTAAAAACAGCTCCTTGAAATGAACGATATAATACCGTCCTCGCTTGTGTAGGATGTGACACGATTGGTAAAGCTTTTTTTCACGACGAGATGCAACACCAATCCGTGTTAGCGTCTCACGTACCTTGAGAAAATCATCTGGTTCATTCAGAGTGATTTCCAACATATCATTAGCGGACCATTCAATACGCTCGTTTTGTTCCATTTTTTGATGTAACCTTCTTCAGTGTTTTTATTTGCTCTTGTGAAAGAAGGGATAGAACACTACGAGCTTTTTCATCACTGTAACCATAGTATTCCTTTACCACTTCAATGTCTTTTTCACTGTGTTTTTTATTCCATTTTGAGAAACGTTTCCGCTTCCTTATCATATTTATATAAAAAGAGTTTTGTAGTTTGTGGTCGAGGTGATAGTTGATATTGATTTCATTTGCAATCAAAACAGTATCGGGAAAATACGACAAGCTACGATTAACCATATATGGCGAGTACTGTTTTTCCGTTATATCATCAACGATCAAATCTTCCTTCGTTTGGTTGATCGCATTCAAAAAATCAAACGGTGAATACTTTGCATTGCTCATTGAATAATCCTATCACAAAACAATCGCTCTTGTCAACACCTGCATACGCATAACATCCATTGCAATATCGTGCCGAGGATCATGAGCAACGAACTCCGTTTCAAGACCTTCCGGAATAAACTTGTTGTTCATGTTCGAACCGAGCAACATACCGTCAATCATCGATCTCGTATCACGAATGGTCCACCAAGGAAACGGATCATAGTTACCAGTCGCTTTCATAAGACTCTGAAAAAGAATCGGATCAAATGTATTACCACGTGTGTATGTCTTTTTCATGATTTTACAGTCATACAAATCGACAATAAACGGAAACAGAGCTTCGATCTTTCGATCGTCTTCTGAAGGTTTGAGAACCTTCTGCGCCTCTTTGCTCTGTCCCTTCCACCAATCGAGAGTATCTCTTTCGATACTGCGATTGTAGTTCTTTACTTGATCCTTAACATCAAATTTGATGAAATGACAACGATCAACAAGTTCTTTGTACTGATAGGGATTCTCTGAAATAAACCGATCCTCATCAAAATGAAGAATAGCAAAAGACAGAACTGCACAGGTTTGTACATCTTGCCCCAGAGTTTCAAAGTCGTATATTACACAGTTTGTCATCTAGCTTCCTTATGTAAATTTCACATTCGACATGATTTCAGTCATCATCGCAACAGTATTAATTTCCATATCAGCAACAAATGCTGCTTTGTACTGATATTCAGCAAGGATCAGAATCAGAGTTGGTATCGTAGATTTGTCGACGCGTTCACTCATTTCGTCATAGATACCACGAATGATTGAAGAACTATCAGTGTCAATATTATTCGAAACCCATTGCCGCATCTTCTTGAAGTCTTTATCCTTCAGATAGGAAAACAACTCAGAAAACTTTGTCGGCTGGCTGGTGACGGTATGAACTGTAACAGAACCGCTCATCGACGTACGTTGTAATTCATTAAGAATTCGACGCCAATCTGGTGCATGCTGCATAATCAAATCAGCAACAGCTTTTTGATCGTACTCAATACCCTCTTGTTCGAGAATATATTGAGCACGCTTCATAAACTGAGCGGCGAGGGTAGCCATTTCCTTTCGTGTCGTGTTGAATTCGTAAACGCTACACCGAGAATGCAAAGGTTCAATAATTCGATTCTTGAAGTTGCATGTGAGAACAAAGCGACAATTGTTTGAAAACTCTTCAATGAATGCACGCAAACCAGGCTGAAAAGACTGCTGGTTCAAATAATCCGCCTCATCAATAATTACAACCTTCATTGAGCCAGTCAACGACACAGTAGTCGCAAACCGTTTGATTTTATCACGAAGGGTATCGATCTGACGACCTTCATCAGAACCGTTGATCAGAATCCAGTCGTATCCCAATTCGTTACACAGTGCTTTAGCAACTGTGGTTTTGCCGAGACCGGCAGTGCCTGTCAACAACATGTTAGGCATCTTGCCGGACTCAACGATCTTTTGAAATGTCTGCTTCAGACGGTTCGGAAGAATTGTTTCTTCAATCGTGGCGGGTCTGTATTTTTCAACCCAGAGATAGTCATTGCTCATAGTGTAACTCCGTATTTCAAAAAGGATACTTTATCACGTTTTCAATGACCTGTCAATCCTCCTCGTCGCTATCAGATTGCACCATTTCAGCGAGTTGAATAATTTGAGTCAGTTGATCTCGCAGTTGCCCAATTGTAAACATCTCTTCGCCTTTAACTGCTCCACGCTGAGACATTGCATCAATCACAGCGATTGCAGAACGACTAGCTCGATTGGCAAGCTCAGCGAGTTGTTTTTCAGGTTTGTTCATTTTTTAATCTCCTATTGATAAGTACTAGTTTTTTCCATCGCAACCCAATAACAAACGTCACGAGTGGTATGTTTGAACTGAGAAATGAATTTTTGTGAAAGCGACACTTCATAGTCACCTGGCAGAAGTTTAAGATTACCGATATCAATGATAAACTTGAAGTTGGCATTTTTATCATATTCACCAGCGACATCAATAGAATATGTATGTGACGTAGAACTGTCGGTATCTGTGACAGACAAATTAATACCGTCGTTGGGAGTAATAGCAATTTCGCTATACTTTAGAGTTGATGCTGCCTTTGAAAGCTTAGCCATAGTGTCACGATCAAGAGTGAACGTGACGTCTGCTTCAGGCATGTTAATATCCTTCGGAGGATATTTCAACATTGTTGAATCGGTATAGTAATAACGAGTGCGAGAACGACCAGATCCATCCTCAACTTGAACATAGTCTTTTTGAAAGTTAAGCACCGGATTGTCGACCAGCCCAATCACACCGAGAAATTCGTGTAGATCGTAAATGCCGAATTCTTTAGGAATCTCCATATCAATTTCAGCTCGACCGACAACAGCAGAAGAGTCCGACAACGATCTAATTACATTTCCGGGTTTGAACAGCATATTACCATTTATTGATGCAAAATTGTGAAGCACATCAATAGTGTTACGAGTCAGTTCCATAATTTACTCCATATGTTAAATGACAAAGTATCTATAAAGAAAATAAAGTGGTAGAGGGTTAACTCTACCACCTTTGAGCTCACATGTCAATAATTTTTTGTTGAGTAGTAGCAATATCTGGATCAGGAACAAGTCCGTACTCAGACAAAGGACCACCGGGACCAGCAATTTCATCCGACATAAAGAAGCTGACATATTCTCGAAGGCCTGGAATAACATCAAGATGCTGTCGTTTTACGTAAAAAAACAGCGGTCGAGAAACTGGGTACTCACCAGTCGAAATTGTTTCAGAGCTTGGAAGCACATCATCCATCGTGGCGACTTGCAGTTTGTCAGTATTATTTTCATAAAACGAAAGTCCAAAAACTCCAATGCCGTTTGGATTTGACTGCAAGCGAGCAAGTGTTTCGGTGTAATCACCATCAATGTCAACGGCAACGCCGTCCGAGCGAACATTCATACAAGCGTCTTCTTGCTCGTCAGTTTCTGCAGGACCATTGACCACTTCACAGCCGTGTAAAAGAACCTTTTCTTCAAAAACCTCTCGGGTTCCATGCTTAGTGCCAGGAATAAACATAAGGATTGGCTGTTTGGGAAAATCTGGATTAACCTGATCCCATGTTTCAAATTTACTATTTTCGTTCAAAGCAAGATAAATGTCTTTTGCTGTAAATTGAAAATTAAAGCCGTTGATGTCACTGGCAAAGACAATACCATCGTAGCCGATGCGAACTTCGATAATATCCGTTACACCGTTTTCAGCACAAGCATTAATTTCCTTTTCACGAATTGCTCGAGAGGAATTAGCAATGTCAATTGTGTTAATGCCAACGCCTTCACAAAATCGTTTGAGGCCAGATGAAGAGCCGCCAGATTCTACAACAGGAGTTGGGAATTCAAAGTTTTCACCAAACGCCTCAGCTACAATCGAAGCATAAGGAAGAACTGTTGAAGAGCCCGCAACCTGTACATTATCACGAGCAATCGACTGGGTTGCAATCAGGGTAGTAAAAATAGTGGAGTAGATGATGTTTTTCATAGGTTTTTCCTAATCAATTAAGTTGTTCATGTATAATAGAGAAGTTTTTCTCTTTGCTAACTGTAAGTCTACGATCGAATTTCTCTTCCATAATCTCCTTTTTGTGGCTAATAACAAATACGTTAGTCATATCATCGAGTGTGTAAAAAATCTTCATTAGACTTTCAACACCGTCAACATCCAAGCTTGAATCCATAACTTCGTCAAGAACAAGCAAATTGGTAGAAACTGAATTCTTCATCTTAGCAATCTGTCTCCATGTAAACAGAAGGCTGAGATCTATTCGCGATTTTTCTCCTTCAGAAAACGAATCGTAAGAAAAAACATCACGATGACGAGAACGAATCGTTTCTTCGAAGTTTTCATCAAGGTGGAATGACACAAAGAAATCCAGTACCTGAAGATATTGATTGACCAATTGGTTAATTACAGGTAGATACTGCTTGATTACCTTTGTCTTAATTCCAGTGTCTTTCAACATTTCGTGTATTGCAAGATAATATGTATACTTGTCATTCAAATCCTGCTTTTCAATCACAATTTTTTCACGAGCGTTCCAAATTGCATCATAATCAAGCTTCGCCTGAACCAGATCCGTATTGGAATTCGACAAAGATTGAATTTCTTTTTGAGTATCCTCAATAATTGTTTGTTGATTGTATATATCACGATCAATTGACTGAATTTCAGTCTCATACTGCCTAATACTCTCAATCAACTGCTGGAGTTGTTTAATATCATCGCTAACCTGGCTACCGAGTTGTTGATAATGTTCTTGCTGTGATTTCAGCTGTTTTGCGCTTTGCTTAGCCTTTTCAATATGGCTTTCTCGAATTTGCTGATTGATCTCCTGAGAACAAGTCGGGCATTGATCATTATCAGTAAAAAATTTAGCATCTTTCACAAGAGATTTGATCGAAGTCTGTATACTGGTTAACTCAGACAATACAGATTGCTTTTTGTCGTGTGCTTGTTTATGGCGTTCATCAACATCCGACGGATTAGCAAGATCAATCTTGTTGAGCAATTCAGCTTTTGAATTCTGAAGAAGCTCAATCTGATTATTTGCTTGTTCAATCTTTTCTTGTTGCTGTGTTTGATATAGAGAGCTAAGACGTCTCAAATCCTCAATATGTTTTTCTTGAGCCTGTTGTTTAGTTCTGACAATGTCGAGTTCGTGGTCATAATCTTTTAGTTGCTCTTTAACTGCTGAAAGCTTTTCCTTGAGGAGGATATTCATCTTAGAAAACACACCAATATCCAACAGATCCTCGATTACGGATCGACGATCTGATGCACGTAGCTGCATAAAAGGAATGAAAGAAGATGCTCCGAGAACAACAATTTGATGAAATGATTTGTGATTAAGCTTGAGAATATTCTGCTCAAGAATCTTCTGATAGTCTTTAGACGTTGATGACTGGTTTAGCAGATTTCCGTTCTGAATGATATCGAACATAGTGGGCTTGATCCCACGACGGACAATATAATTATTCGATCCGATCTGAAAGTAGACCTCAACCTCACAGTTTTTGTTGTTGATTGAATTAACAAGTTGAGGTTTGTTGATGTTACGATGAGGTTTGCCAAACAGAGCAAAAGACAGAGCATCTAACATGCTCGATTTCCCACTACCATTTGTACCAACAATTAACGTTCGTTTCGACTTCGTCAGGTCGATTTCTGTAAAGTTATTGCCAGTTGAAAGGAAGTTGCGATAACGAAGTTTCTTAAATACAATCATTGAATCTCGAGTGTCTGAGCTTGTTTTAAAAGGTCATAAATTTCGTTCTTGATTACATCTTTATCCAAGTCAGTGTCGACAGCATCAATGTAGTTATTTAAAAGAGTCGAAGTATCTTCAACATACACGCCCGAATCTGTAACATTATCACCGAGGAATTCATTGAAGTTTTCTGCAATCTTTAGTTCGTGAATTGATTGTTTTTGAATGTTGTCGATAAATTTATCAAACAGATACGTGTCATTTTTTTCTGCAACAATTACCTTAACGAACTTCTGATCAAAGATGGTATAATCAAAACGACTATAATCTACTTTGCTGTCGTTGTAAACAACTTTTTCATACAACCGATGTGGATTTCGTACCTTTGTTAGTTCTCTTGTTTCAGTATCAAGCACATGAAAGAATTTGTCATCATGGGCGTCAGACCAAAAGAACTCGAGCTGTGATCCAAGGTATATGATATTGTCACGGCTCGATCTTGTATGAAAATGACCAGAAAGCACTAGCTCAAATCGGTTGAACAACTTTGCGTCCATGCCGTGATTGTTGGTAACTCCTCGCATCATTTCAAACCCATTCAGTTCGAGATGACCGCCGAGAATATCAGCATTGCAACTGGAAACAAACTCCATCGTTGATTGATAATTTTCTTGATTGATCCAAGGTATCAAAGCAATCCGAGTTTTACCATATTCCATTACTCGGGGTTGCTGAACAATATTGATTTCATTGATAAAGAAACCGAGAGCTTCTTTCAAAGAATTTACTTCGTTTGTGTTTTTGTAGTACACATCATGATTTCCAGGAATGATATCCATCGTCATTCCATTAGCAATCATTGGTTCAATAAAGTCTTTACGATTTCGATGTAAACACTTAAGATTCAAATGCTTACGATTATCATAGTAATCACCGAGATGAATAATTTGCTTTATATTGTTCTCAACACAGTATGGAAAGAAAGTTTCGCGGTAAAATTTAGCTGCGTTGTTGAGAAAAATATCAGAAGAATTACGTACGCCACAATGAGTATCATTGAGAATAGCAATTTTACTCATTGATAAATTCCTCAAGATTTGAATCGGCAAGACGTATTTGTTTTAACCGTTCACGCTTATTTTCCTCCGCCTCAAATTCTTTGATTGCTCGGTCATAATTCTTGATGTCATCAATTTTTGATCGTAACTTATCAACAAAATGTAATGCTGCGGCTTGCTCAATGTGGCTGTCGTTTGAAATATTCATATACTGCTCAACACCAGCACTGGTCATGTACTTTAATTTGATGTCTTGTTGTCGATTTTCTCGTTGAATGCGACGAAGAAACGCATAGTAAATGATTTGCGTAAAATAACCGAATGCATTTGGCTTACCGCTGCGTGTAGACGCTTCAATGTCATAATTACGAATAGCACGTAAACAGTTTTCTACGCCGTCCATGATCATTTCGTCTTTGAACGTATATCGAGAAAAGTTTGGCTTTCGTGACAAACCGGTAGAAATTTTTAAAAAGCATTCAGCAATATAGTCCGGAACGACTGGAATATAGTTATAGTTTAACTTTTCAGCTCGCTCAACTTCTCGAACGTAATCAACGACCGCTTGAGAAAACTCTTGATTGCTAACATAGTATTTCTTTTCTTTCATAATAACTCCGCTACAAATATTTAAATCACTATACACCGAAAAAAATATGATGTCAACCGAAAAAAGTCGTTGACATAGATTTTTTTATATGATATAGTAAAAAAATATCACGATTGACGAAAAAAGTTGTTGACATCTATATTCGCGTGGTATAATATTGAACCTATACATATTCTTTTGAGAGATGCAAACCTCGCGTGGAGCCCAAGTTTCGAAGTTCATTGAGTTGACGCTTGTGCGGATCGAGTTAGGCCCAACAATATATCATGGTAGTGGCAAAGGTGAAACGCCACTTTGTCAAATAATTATCATCAGGATGAGGGCTCTGTTTACCTGCAACCCTCGACCACGATGTCTGTCGTTCTATGGGCTTCATCGTTGGTGCCGCTGCTGAAGCAGAGAGTAAAAGGAGACCGGGCAACCCCCCTTTCCCAATCTTGGGTTTCTCTCATAGAATGTTTTCGAACACTTTTCCTGCGGATAGGTGAAGTGTGTTCAAAACACTGAATATCAATTAGTGAATTAAATTAGATCTAAACGAAACAATATTACTAGGTTGATCTGAATCTGAATTTAATTGGTTATCTTGTAAATCACTATCTTGAACATAATAAGAAATACTCTTACGATATTGGTTTAAGATATTTTCAGTAGGAATATTACTAGATGTGATATGAGAAGGATTAATAGCAATGATAGTTGTATCATCGTTATCAGAGAATTGACCAATGATCCATGAATTCATAGTATGGACAATACTGTTGTCAATAACCATTCTATTAATTGTTAACACATTCTTATAGTAAAGAAAATCTTCATCCTCTTCAAGAAGTTCTCCAATGATTTCTTCACCAGTCGCTAGTTTGTATTGATAAATGCTATTCATAATTGAACCTTATGTACCTTCACGTCAAATTGCTCCTTGTTGTATATATTATGGCGTTCTTCAGCATGACGGACTGCATAATTCTTTCTACGACCATAACAAAGGTTATCGACAATGTCGTATAGCTTGGTTGGTTTTCCGTTATCAGATTTTCTTAAACCACGTCCAATCGATTGAAGAACGCGTATCTGAGATTTTGATGGACTGCTGAATATAATGTTATGTATATTCTTGATGTTAACTCCAGTCGAAAAAACACCACTAGAGGCAACAGTAATTGACTTATGCTGCTGTTCCACAATTGACCGAATTGCTTCTCGATCGGATTTATCGGTTTCACCAGATACGTAAAATACCTTGAAATCGGGGGATGTGTCTTTAATCATCTGATGAAGAACCTTGCCGTGCTTATCAACGAATTGAAAAAGAAGCAACGTGTTGCCTTCAAGAGAGCAAGCTAGTTTGGTAATGAACTCATTCCGCTTTTGATTTTGAACAATCCAGTCAATCTCACTTTGGTATGTCTGTTTACCGAATGTCTTTCGTATCTGATCTGGGTATGTTAATTCAATCATGTTGATCTTTAATTGAGCAAGAGTGTCCTCATCCTGAAGTTTCTTCGTTGTCGTCACTCTGTGTATTGGGCCAAACAGACCTTGAAGAACTAACTCGTGTGTCTTAGCATCGTTTAACGTTCCTGTTGTTCCAATTCGGTATTCAGCATTTTTAGCTTTGTTCATAATCGAAGACATCGACTTAGCCTGAAATCCATGAGCCTCGTCGCCAAATACGGCACCGAATTGTTGGAACCATTTTGGACCCAATCGGAAGATTGATTGCCACGTTGATATGAAAACTCTCTCGTGAACGTTTGTCTTTTCTTTACCTGAATATATTTTGTGGCAAACATGCTGAACGTTGAATGAATCATCAAACTCCGAATAATCAGCAAAATCGGAATACATCTGTTCAACGAGACTCGTTGTTGGAACTACAATTAAGATCTTGTCGTCAAACTGCCGTAAAAGATATCTTATCAAAGTATAAATGATGAGAGATTTGCCAGATCCTGTTGGTGAAAGAAGCAACTGCCGACGAGATTCAAGAGCCTTACAAACACCATTGAACTGATAATCTCTGATTGAAATTTTGTTACCACGTGAATGAAGATTCAGACCATCAATAAAATCCATTATTTTACGTGGATCAATTTCACTCTTTACGTTAGCTAATCCATAATCGGATTCGATCAGCTGTATTTGATAATCTCGCTTGTTGCAAAAATCTTCGAGGTGGTCATATAATCCAGCTGGAAAATGATGCGTCTTGTAGTTGAAAATTCGAATCTTTCCGTCCCAAATCTTGTTACGAACGCTTGGTATCCACTTGTGGTTAGGGACGTAAAATGAAAACACGTCGTTGAGTTCAGCCGCAACTGATGGTGAGCAATCAACTAAAAGATTTGTGTAATCTATTCTTTTGACTGTAAGTTTATCCACCTGATTCGAACTTCTTTATATCTATGATATTTTTAACTGTTTGATGTCTCCACTTAAGACTATCTATAATCGCCTTAAGTACGTCGACCACCTCTTTCATATAGGCAATCTTTGCTTGTGAGTTTTGAAGGTCTGAGTCTGAATCGTAAAAGTAATTCATTTCGCTCTTTAGTATCTTGAGACCATCAAAAGGATCGTATTGCCATCCTCTTTGCTCAATCTGATCCTTTGTCATTTTTCCATTATAATATAACCACTTATCTTTCAGCAAAGTTTTTTGCTCAATTTCAAGCTTAGCCAGCTTCATTTTAGCTTGCGAATGTAAACGGAGATACTTTGCGTGTAAAGGTGGCGTATCATGAGAAGCCTGTTCTAGCCTAAGGCTATCAATTTTACAGTCGTGATTTTCCCACTGATCTAGAATTTGATTCAGATCCATAATATTCTCCGATATGTTTCATATTATTCAATCGTAAAGTAGGTGAAAGCAAACGTCACTGGAACTGTAATTACTTCAGGATCGGTTGTCGTGGAGTTGAATTGTATTTCACCAAGAGCTGTTGGAAATGCATTCTTATAGACGATTTTTTTATTAACTGTATCAGCTGATGTGTATATTAACAGAACCAAATCTTCTTCAGACGAAGGCAATGCATCAGTGTCATTATATGGGGCTACATACTTATTGTCAACCAAACGGTTCATCCAATCATATATCTCCGTGTATGAGTTCATATCCTCATCAATAATTACATCAAATGTCACTGTTCCATAGTCAATTGAATCACCGATAATTGGCACATTGGTTATTCTTTTGTATGTGAAGTTGGTAGTGTTGTTTAATGAAACCGAAGCATGCGAAAACGAGTTGACGTAATAGTTTAAACTCGGATAGTTAACCCTGTCAATGATCAGGTTAAAATTTGTTGGCTGCAGGTGGTTTCTTTCGCCGCATAACATTGTCATATAAATACCTCATGAATGGTCTTTTGTTTTCAACTGTATTTATAGGACAATCATGTATAGCGATACACAAGCATGGAACCATGTTCACAACGAAGATATGTGGATTTTTGACAAACTAATTTTATCCAAACGTCTTGGGTATATCTGCGGGCCACATGGCATTGATGTTCCAAAACCTGGTAGATATGTGGTTCGACCTGTTGTCAACATCGAAGGAATGGGACGTAAAGCGAGAATTATTGAAATCGAAAAGAGTACTAAAAGTCTACTAGAGCCTGGCGAGTTTTGGTGCGAGGTATTCACCGGTCGTCATCTCAGTGTCGACTATATCAAAGGAAAACAAATCCTTTGTGTTGAAGGAATTCGTGATCCAGCCAACCCCCTATGGAAATGGTCAAAGTGGATACGAACCGACGATCAGATTGAATATCCGTCGATAATGAAAGATCTGAGGTGTTTGTATCCATACGTTAACATCGAAATGATCGGTGATCGAATAATCGAGATCCATCTGAGGCTGAACCCAAACTGGAAATCATACAACGGCGATGAGATTATTCCGGTGTTTGACGATTACCTCGAACCGCTCGAAGGATACCAATATGTATCATCAGCGGATTATCACCGCAGAGGATTTTTTCAAAAAATTTAAAAAGAAACGGTTGACATCCTTTCAAAAATGATTATATTGGTATTGTAAGGAACGAAAGGAATCATCAATGAATACCGTCAGCGTGATCGGCACCAAAGGCAAAGAGGCTGAGCTTGCATATGAGGTGATTTCTTGGTGCATCAACAAGCTGATGCCTCGAATGCGGACTCTCGACATTCTCGTCTCTTTCGAAAAAATCGATGCCTTTGGGCACTGCATGGAAGAAGACGGCGGTCGTGAGTTTACCGTCACGATTCAGAAAGGGCTTCCGATCCAAGAGCTGATCGGAACGCTTGTTCATGAAATGATCCACGTCAAGCAATATGCTCGTAAAGAGCTTCGCAACGTCAATGGCCGGACTCTGTGGAAAAAAGGCGACTTCACTGACGTCGATTACGCTGACGCTCCGTGGGAAAAAGAGGCATACGAGCTTGAAGCTCCCCTCACGATGGAGTGCTTCATGAGTCTGAAATTCACCCTGTGAAAAGGAAGATCACAGTGATACCTAAACACGTCCAAAACCTTGCTGATAACACAGATTACTGTGGCTATGTGGTGATGGACTATAATGGATATTATGGTGGAACGCAGAGCGCGGTTACCTGTGTTGGAATGGCTCTTCATTGTGAACACATCGGCGGTGAAGAGCTTGCTAAGTATGTACAAGTCTGGCGTCTTGGGATTGCTGGCAAATACCATGATAATCCAGGTTCTCGGATTATCGAAAAATATGACTATCACAAAGCTGCTAAAGAATTACTAGGAGAAAAGAACCCCTAATGTATGGACATGTAATCTTAACTGATGTCGACGGTGTGCTATTGAATTGGTTAGAGTCTTTTGACCAATGGATGGCTCGGCATAACCTATTTCCTCTGTATGGCATGGGAAATGAATACAGCATAGAACGAAGGTTTGGTTTAACTAAAACTGAAAAAAATCTTTACACTCGGACGTTTAACGAGTCGGCTGCAATTGCTTATCTTCCACCTCTACGAGATGCTATGCACTATGTCAATTTGCTTCACCGAAAGCATGGATATGTGTTTCATGCAATCACATCGCTTTCCCTAGAGCCTACGGCTGGTTTAGCACGAACGGAAAATATTAAGCGTCTATTCGGCGAAACCGCATTCCAAAAGTTTACGTATTTGGATACTGGCGCTGATAAACACGAAGCGTTGAAAGAATACCAGGAAAGCGGGTGCTACTGGGTCGAAGACAAGGCTGAAAACTGTGACGTTGGTATCGATCTGGGATTAATTGGTATTCTAATGGCACATGAATATAATGCCGATTACAAAGGTGATGCAATCCGAGTTCAGAACTGGAAAGAAATTTATGAAATGATTGCAAAAAACGGTTGACATTGTTTTAAAAGTAATTATATTGGTCATGTAAACAGCGAAAGGATATATCATGGCACATCAAGTTGAAACGATGGCATACTCTGGCGAGATCCCTTGGCATGGGCTCGGAGTTGAAGTAAGCAATGATCTCACTCCGTCTCAAATGATGGAAAAGGCTGGACTAAACTGGTCTGTTGATAAGGTTCCTACATTCATTGAAATCGACGGTGAACGTATTGAGACTGGTGTTCAAGCTCTTGTTCGTTCTTCCGATAACAAGGTGCTCACTCAAGTTGGTGCTGGCTGGAACCCTGTGCAAAACGAAGAAGCGTTCGAATTTTTCTCCGAATTCGTTCTTTCCGGCGATATGGAAATGCATACCGCTGGATCCTTGAAAGAAGGAAAGATGGTCTGGGCTCTAGCAAAAGTCAAAGAGTCTTTCGATATCTTCGGTGGTGATCGGGTCGACAGCTATCTTCTGTTTAGCAATCCACATCAATATGGCAAGTGCATCGATATTCGGTTCACGCCTATTCGTGTTGTATGCAATAACACACTAACATTTAGCCTCGAGCGTCATGCTGACATTTCATATCGTGCAAACCACTCATCGAAGTTTGATGGTGATAAAGTTAAAGAAGCTATGGGGCTCGCTCATGAGAAGTTTGCTCAATACAAAGAGATGGCTCAGTATCTCGGTTCAAAGCGAGTGACTGCTGAATCGCTGATTGAATACTATGCGACAGTCTTTCCGAAAACATCCGGAAGCAAAGATATCGAAACTGTCGATGATCTTTCACGTAATGCTAAACTCGCTTATGATGCTCTTGAAAAACAGCCTGGCGCTGAATATGCGGAAGGGTCGTGGTGGCAAGCATTCAATTCCGTGACTTATGTTACTGATCATTTGCAAGGTCGCTCTGCTGATAACCGAGTGTACAATAGCTGGTTCGGCTCTAATCAAGCTCGTAAAGTACAAGCTCTGAATAAGGCTATGGATATGGCTGAAGCTGCGTGAAAAAAGAGCTGGAGTTGATCTCCAGCTCAAACCTGTTTTATCTTCAGAAGGACTATGTTATGATCACAGACAAAGAAAATCTAGTTTTAGCTGCCATGATTTATGAAGGAATGGATAACCTCAATACATCGGAAGTCGTCGATCTATTAAATGATAATATGACTTGGATGAGTCCTTCGGAAATTTCAGAAGTGACTGGTATATCAATTATCCAACTCCGCGGAGTGATGAATAGCCTTTCTCAAAAAGGTTTGATTGTTGATTCTGGTGAATCAGTAATCAATGGTGTTTCGCTCCCAGGAATTCATAACAACGACTGGTATGTAACTGATTATGGTCTTGGATTGGCAATGGACCTCGGGTACTAAAAAATAAGGTTTGTGTTATAATGAATATAAAAGATATATATCAAGTCAGGAATCAAGTCAAGGATCAAGTCTGGGATCAAGTCGCGGATCAAGTCGAGTATCAAGTCTGGACTCAAGTCTGGACTCAAGTCAGGAATCAAGTCTGGGATCAAGTCGAGAACCAAGTCAGGGATCAAGTCAGGAATCAAGTCTGGGATCACGTCGAAAATCAAGTCATGCATCAAGTCTGGAATCAAGTCAGGGATCAAGTCAGGAAT
>Ga0099850_1000581_pt1 | contig 16483 bp, 18 predicted proteins | sample CB_VirMetaG_5_FD_79182 | JGI IMG/M metagenome (GOLD analysis project Ga0099850, IMG submission 79182) | Freshwater to marine saline gradient viral communities from Chesapeake Bay - CB_1508_1D Viral MetaG | ecosystem: Environmental > Aquatic > Marine > Coastal | place: USA: Chesapeake Bay... | reverse complement strand
ATTGTGTCTTTCGCCGTGGCAAAGTTTGGTTTAGAAGCAAAAGAAATGATTGGAAATCCCGGCAGACTAATTATAGGAGAACCATGATACCAATAGAAGAAATAGCGGCAATGTCCGAATCTGAATATATCGGTTATGTATTCCGCAAGACAAAAGCAAAAAATATGTCTGTACCCGACTTCCAAGTAGGCAATAGAGTTGTATCAAGCGAAATGTATTGTTTTGATAGCAGCCCTCCACAAAAAATTATAGGCCAGATTGTAGAATTAAGTGTAAATGCGGATAAAGAGTACTTTGCGAAAGTAAAATGGAAGACTGGAGAGGAAAAATGGTATTTCCGTGCTGAACTAAAGAGGATAAACCATTGTGTTGGGTGCGGCTGTAATCCTTGTGATTGTAGCTGGGGGACTGATGAATAGGCGATTCCCTTTTGAGGCTATATGGCACCAAAAGGATTACGATATACCAATATTGGTACTTGGGTACTTGGGTTTTAAAGACGGAGAGCATTGGTGGCTAGTCCAAAATGAAGGAGGCCAAACAGGTATCCCACAATCGCAAATAAAAGCAAAAGAGAGTAGGCATGTCTAGCAAGTGGTTTAATAGAAATTGGGGAGCTTTATTTTCGTCCATGTCGCTTGTAACTTCTTTGGGAGAAGCACTTGACTGGGATCAAGAACTAGCTGATGAATTATTTAAGTCTTGGTCGCTACATTTTATAGATTTGTTTAAATACGACAAACAAACTTCTATTTTGCTATTATGCTCTTACCTGCCAGAAGACAAGAAATATCTAGAAGATAATCTAGTTAATTGGCTGCATATGAACTTTAATCCAACAACAGACAATTCAGAAAAAGAAATACATTGACTTTTGCTAGATCCGGTGCTATATTATAGGCTATGCCTGTGATAAAACACGAAGAAATAGTCGTAGGAAGCTCGTTGTCGGCAGTTATATTTGCCTTCAACAATGAGCTTCCTTTATTTTTTACTGAACCACGGCATCCCAAGAATATCGACAGAGCCAGTATTAACGAAGACCTATCTTTTCTCGGAATAGACAATGAGCCAAAAACTTTTAATTCTTTTGGAAATCAGTTTGAACTAGGAGTCCAAAAGTCGCTTATTTGGGATAGATTGACGATGGCTTTGGCCTTAGACGGCAAACTTCCTTTGGCGAACCTATGTAAAAGTATACGATATAACGGAGATACCTTAGTTTTTAACGATGAATATAAGAAGATAGGCGAGATCGAGTTTGAAAAGTGTTATTTCTATGGTGATGATAACACAATAGGGCTTGTGAAAGTCAAAAAAGAGCCTAGAAATTATATTTGCCATGACTGGATCCGTTTTCGAGTTGGAGGAAAGCATGATTGCGACTACATTAAGACTGATGATGATTTCGTTAACGAGATATACTACTATCTTCCCTACAAACAGCGAGGTCATAGTGCTATTAAGACTGCTTGCTCTATATCAAAGCTAAAAACAGAGCAAATCCATGACTTTGATTACTCAGGTACTATGGCCTGTTTCAAAGTCGTACATGAAATGAAAAGTAGGGGCATGAGAGCCAGAGTATCCGAGTACGGGCCTGATGGGAAACCAAAGAAGTATAAGGCATACAAGACAGAGCACCTAAGACGAGAACTAGAGCCTCTGGATACCGTTTTTGAGCCTTTACAAAACAAAATAGTGGTAGTGGATAGCAAACAAAAAATAAGCGATTTAAACACCACTGGAAGGCTCACAAAACTTATAAGGAAATTATTTTGAGACACATCGCCGGGATTGTTCCTGTAGCAAATATCAAAACAGATCACAATCTAAAAACACCAGAATATTTATTGCCTGTTGCTGCTGATTATACCGCAGTTCAGAAGTCTGTTTATGAATGTGCTTTGGCTGGCTGCAACACAATTTGGATTGTGGCTAACCAAGATACCGCTCCGGTTCTTAAAAAGGTAGTTGGAGAGTGGGTTTATGATCCAGTTTATTACAATCGATCCTTCGACCCCGGATTTGTCTCGCACCGTCGTATAGACATTCCTATATATTATACAGGCATCCGTGATAAAGACCGTGATAGACGGGACTCTTACGGGTGGTCTGCGATTCATGGCATTCACTCAGCATGGTGGGTAGCTTGGAAGATATCCAGATGGGTCGTACCAGAGAAATATTTTATTTCTTTTCCTATGGGCGTTTATGATATGCATACTTTGCAAGCCAATAGACTCGCTATTGCTGATAGAAATAAAAATTATTTCTCCACATACAAGGGAAAGACCGTGAAAGATAATCTGCCTCTTTCCTTTACAATGAGGAAAGAAGACTTCATTGAGTGCCGCAGGAATATTAATAAATTAACCACCAGAGAATACCTGCCGCCATTGCCGGGAGAAACTATCCCTTCTAGAAAGCGGCCTTTCGAAGATCGCTGGTCTGCTCGATGGTTCGACTTCAGCACAGTTTTTGCTAAAACCAAAGAGAAGGACAGCTTAAAATTTGAACTGGATTGGTATTACGATATCTCTACTTGGAAGGGATATCGGAGCTATCTAGGATCCGAGCATGAGCTAGAAGTCCCATATAAGGGGTTGACAAAACCAAGAATGGGTGGTAGACTATATTTTGAAGAGTAAAGGAGAAACTATGAACAATATCAAGTTCGTTGGCCTGCATGCCCACAGCGTTGCAGGTTCTATTTTTGATGCCCTTGGATTTCCTCAAGAGCACATGGATTTCGCATATGAGAATGGCTGCGATGCCCTCGCATTGACCGATCACGGCAATATGAATGGTCTTTCGTATCAGGTTCTACATGCGAAAAAGATGCAGGCGGAAGGTAAAAACTTTAAACCAATTTATGGCTGTGAGGCTTATTTTATTCCTTCCATCGAAGAATGGCACGAGGAATATCGCAAGTCCTCGCAAGATAAGAAGAAGGCTAAAGAGATCGCCAAAGACGAGCAGTCTGGCGCTACTGTTGAGGACGAGAACGCCACCAAGAAGACACAGGACATCCTCCGTCGTCGTCGGCACCTCGTACTGCTGGCTCAAAACCAGAAGGGGCTAAACAACCTCTTCAAACTCATTTCCGAGTCCTATACCACAGAAAATTATTATCGCTACCCTCGGATTGACTACCGACTGCTACAGAAATACAACGAGGGCATTATTGCGGCCTCTGCATGCCTTGGAGGGGTCTATGCTGGCTGTTACTGGGAGAACCGAGAGGAAGGCTCAGAGGCGGTTCTAAATGCTATGAGAGAGGTCACAGAGCGAATGCAGGGCATCTTTGGCGACCGCTGGTATGGCGAACTACAATGGAACAATGTTCCAGAGCAGCATGAACTAAATCAATATATCATCCAAGTCGCAAAGGAATACAATATGCGGCTTATCTCCACAGCAGACAGCCATTATCCAAATCCAGATGCTTGGAAAGATCGCGAGCTATACAAGCGGTTGGGTTGGCTTGGTAAGCCTCCTGCTTGGGGTTCCACAGAACTTCCCGGCGGTGTCGAAGAAATTGGCTATGAACTATATCCAAAGAACGGCCAGCAAATGTGGCAGGCTTATAAGGACTATTCCAAGGGTCAAAACTACGACGATGATGTTGTGCTCGCTTCTATCGAAGAGACTTGGAATATCGCCCACAACCGCATCGAAAGTTTCTTTCCAGACAATACCGTTCGCCTTCCATCCTTTGTCGTGCCTGACGGACAAACCGCAGACCATGCGCTAGCGAAGATGTCTCTTGACGGCCTGTTCGCTATTATGGGCTGGGATCGAAAAGGCACTATCTCTCCCAAGCATCGCGAATATCTCAACCGACTCAAAGAAGAGTTGGCCGTTATTTCAGATCGCGGATTCTCCAAGTACTTCCTTACAATGAAGTCTATCTGTGATATTTCCAATGAAATGATGCTTTCAGGCCCCGGTCGCGGTTCTGCTGCTGGTTCTCTGGTTGCTTATGCCCTTGGTATTACACAAATCGACCCCATCAAATACGGGCTTCTGTTCTCTCGTTTCCTCCGTTCCGATGCGACCGACTATCCCGATATTGACTATGATGTGTCGGATCCGATGGTTCTAAAGGAAGAACTGGTTCGTCGTTGGGGCGAGGATACTGTTGCCCCCATTTCTAACTGGAATACTTTGCAGTTGAAGTCTCTTATCAAAGATATTTCTAAATTTTACAACATTCCTTTCACAGAGGTCAATAAGGTCACAGATACGATGATCAAGGAAGCAACACCACTTGCCAAGAAGAAACACGGTATTAAGGCTGGTGTCTATGCTCCTACATGGGAAGAGGTTATGGAGTTCTCCGAAACACTCCAAAAGTACCTTGCTAAATATCCTCACATCAAGACCCATGTTGAGGGGCTTGTCGGTCAGGTTCGTTCCTGCTCTCGACATGCTGGTGGTGTCGTTATCGGTGAGAATCTGGATACTAGCATGCCGCTTATCAATTCTGGCGGTGTCCGTCAAACTCCGTGGTCTGAAGGCCAAAATGTCCGTCATTTGGAGCCAATGGGTTTTATCAAGTACGACCTTCTCGGTTTGGCGACTCTAAAGATGATGGAAGGTTGTATCGAGCATATTCTCAAGCGGCATAAGGGTGTTGATGAGCCGACTTTCGCAGACATCAAGAAGTTCTATGACGAGCATCTACATCCGGATGCTATCGATATGAACGATAAGAAAGTCTATAAGAAGGTCTTTCATAAGGGTTCGTGGGCTGGTACTTTCCAATTCACAGAGTCCGGTGCTCAAAAGTTCTGCGAGCGGGTAAAGCCAGACGATATCATTGAGATTGCCGCTATTACCTCTACATATCGTCCCGGTCCTCTGGCTGCTGGTGTCCATGAAGAATATATCGAAGCGAAGGAACATCCCCATCGTGTCGAGTATATCTCCGACGAACACCGGGAGATTACCCAAGAAACTTATGGCTTCCTTATCTTCCAAGAGCAGATTGCTTTGTTAGCTCACAAACTCGGTGGTCTAACTCTTGATGAAGGTAACTTGCTCCGTAAAATTCTAACAAAGAAGGGAACAGGCAAGGATGATAAGCGAACAAAGCTTCGCACCAAGTTTGTTGATGGATGTACTCGCAAGGGTATTGACCGAGACAAGGCAATCGGACTCTGGAATAAGTTCGAATACTTTTCAGGCTACGGCTTCAACAAGTCCCATGCTGTTGCTTATAGTGTGATTTCCTATCAGTGTGCTTGGCTCTGGACTCACTATCCGGCAGAGTGGATGGCTGCTTTCTTGGATAAGGAGCCAGAGAAGCGGAAAGAGCAGGCAATCAACACTGCAAAGTCTTTTGGCTTCAAGATTGCTTCTCTCGACATCAACAAGTCCGGTCGTGTCTGGGAGATCTCTGAAGATGGTAAGACACTCATTCAGCCTCTTTCTTCCATCAAGGGTGTCGGGGACTCTGCTATCGAACAAATCCTTGAGAATCGCCCCTTCACAGACGCTGTAGACTTTCTTTTCCGTGAAGAGGTGTCGTACAGCAAACTCAATAAAAAGTGCCTTGATGCGCTTTGTAGAGGCGGTGCCTTGGATAGTTTGGTAGACGACCAGTTCACTGGCCGCAAGCACTTCTGGTCTGCTTGTATTGTTGATCGGCCAAAGACTAAGAAAAAGCTTATCGATAATATCGAGCGGTACAAAGATGAAGGAGACTTCACAGCAGAAGAAATTATCCAGTTCAAAGCAGACCTAACAGGGGTATTCCCTCTCAACCTCGTCATTACACCAGACTCCATCAAGCAGTTGGAACAACGGGGAGTTCCGCCTATCTCTGACTTCGACGAAGACCTACTGCTCTGCTGGTTCATCCCTCGCAAGATCGTCGAGAAGAAGACAAAGAAAGGCAAGAACTACTGGATCGTTGAGGTTGTAGATTCCAACAACGAAACAGAGCGGATCCGCTGCTGGGGCATCAACCCAGAAAAGGACTTCATCCATGTAAACCACCCATATATGGCTCGCTTGGATTATAGTCCTGACTGGGGTTTCTCTACTCGGTGTGTCAGCAAATCTTTTAAGATGATTGGTACTTTGGGCTAGACAATAGACACTCCCCCCTATACTTATCATAGGGGGGTAATTTTATGAACGCCAGAGATTTTATAGATTGGAGCCGTGCTGTCAATGAAATGCGATATCTACATACAGAGATCGACATAAATCAGGACATGAGAGATAAATATTCTAGACTTTTTGATAATCATGTGAGAGAATATTGTCAGAAACACGGAATAGATATGAATGCATTGGTGGAAAAAGTAAATCAACCACCAGTAGAAGAAAATGAGCCAGAAGAAGTCGAAATGGCTGATGAAAAGCCAGAGCCAAGTGATGCCGAAGAAACAAAAGAGATCTTCAGAAAAATATTTAAACAATTGGCTATGCATTTGCATCCCGACAGACACTTTGGTTTATCTGAAGAAGAAAAGAAATATAGACTTGACACATTCAAGGAAGCAAAGAAAGCTTTTGATGAAGAAAAATATTTTGTGTTGTTGGATCTGACAGAAAAATATAAAGTAGGTCTTCCCAGCAACTACAAGCAGCAAACCAGATGGATGGAAAAGAAAATTAGAGATCTGAGAGATCAGATAGGAGTTTTCAGAGGAAGTTTTTTATTTGCTTACTCTGATTGCGAACTTGATGAAGACAAGGAAAAGATCGTTGCCACCTATGTTAAGCAAGTATTCGGCGACGGACTAAAGAAAAGTGTTGACTTATTTGAGACTTTTTGATAATATTATTATACCAAATCGGAGGTAACATGTCTAAGACACTTGAAGAGAAGCAGAACTACGCAAAGCAGTACATTCGGTCTTTGAAGGCCATTGAGGACGAGATGGAGGTATACAAGGAGCAAAAGCGAGATCTCCGCGATGAATACCGAGAGCAGGGCTGGTTGACTACCCATGAGCTTGCCGCTACCGTCCGTGCTTATCGTCTTGTTTGTCAGGCCAACAAGGGCAAACTTGACCTTGACGAACTCTTTGAGAATATCGAAATGTTCACTGGTCTAACTCGCGGTGATAGTGAAGTATGATTCTCAACTTTTCTAAGGTTCGCTCCGATGTGGTTGTGCCTACACGGGCCAACCCATCGGATGCTGGGCTGGATTTTTATTATTGTCCGGAAGGAAATGAAAGTGTTATTTTAAGATCTGGCGAAACTGCTCTATTTGAAACTGGTATTCGCATGGAGATTCCGCACGGATATTACTTGGAAATCAAGAACCGTTCTGGTAATGCTTACAAGCGACAATTGCTAGTCGGTGCTTGTGTAGTAGATTCTGGGTATAGTGGTGAGATTTTTATAAATCTTCACAATGTTGGTCAGAGCATCCAACATATAACACCGGGCATGAAGATCGCTCAGGGCGTATTGCTACAATCAGCCCATATTAGACTGAATGAGATTGATGAAGAAGATCTTTACCGAGACAATATTACAATTAGCAATAGAGGTGCTGGCGCACTGGGAAGCACAGGAGTATAAAATGAATGCTACGGAAATCTTAAATGTTATTTTAAGCCAAAAAACTGCCAATGGAATCAGTGAAACAAAGGCGATTACTGAAGTTGCAAAAGACCTTAATCTTGCAAGAGGAACCATCACTCGATGGCTAAAATTAGAAAACGTTCCGCAGCAATACACCTTTGATTTGATGAAGATGGCCGGGATGGAAATCGATTACAGTCAGTTTTCGGATAAAGAAAAAGATCAGTTTTTCACTATTCCTGCAACAGTGAGAAAATGTTATGAAATCTTTACCGAAAAAATGAGCGAACTTGGCTTTGACACTTCGGAACATATTTTTATTGAACCATCTGCTGGTTCTGGTGCATTTTTGGAAGTTCTACCAGAAGGTAGAACTCTAGCCTTTGATATTGAGCCTAAGAATGAATCTGTGATAGAGCAGGATTTCTTGTCTTGGACTCCGCAAGAAGACAAGAAATATATTGTTTTCGGGAATCCTCCATTTGGCTTAAGGGGGCATCTTGCATTAGCTTTTATAAATCATTCTTATAAATTCGCTGATTTTGTTTGCTTTATTTTGCCGCAACTTTTCGAAAGCGATGGGAAGGGATCTCCTAGAAAGAGGATTGATGGATATAATCTAATACTTTCTGAAAAAATAGACAATACATTTGTTTTTCCAAATCAAAAGGAAGTGAAAGTAAACGTCATTTTTCAAATTCTGTCAAAACATCACGAAAATAAAGAATTCGATATTTATCAGCCAAATAATAAAAATATCAATGTGTATTCTTTATCGAATGGAGAAACGCCGAGTCAGCAAAGAAATGTAGATATGATCGATAAATGCGATATGTATTTGCCATCGACTTGTTTTGGGAAACAAAATATGAGATCTTATGATAATTTTAATGATTTGCCAAATTTAAAAGGATACGGCATCACATTTCAAAACGCTTCCTCAAAAACAATTGAGGATGCAAAAAACATTCAATGGTCTGATGTTTCTTTCCAATCTACAAATTCGGCCTATAATCTTAGAAAAAATAAAATTTTAGAGGCTTTAGAAAATCGTAATATTGGAGAATAAATGAATAGACAACAGAGAAGAGCGGCTGAAAAACGCCGCAAGAGAGGCGATCCGAATCAGGCTATGTCCGATCAGGTCGCCTTATTTGGCAAACTACCAGATGCTTGCAATGCTTGTCAAAAAGAATTTGACAAGAAAGATAAAGATATGGTAATGTCTTGGAGTGTGGTAGTAAAACAAGAAGTAGTTCGGTTGTTTTGCCCGGACTGCATCCAAAAAACACAAAAAGCTTTACAAACCATAGGAGAAGAAAATGGTAACGAGAATCGACAAGAGGTCTTTACAGAAACTCCTGTCTGGGCAAGTGAAGGCTCCGACAAAGTGTCTGATTAAATTTTATAATGGTAACTGCCATTATTGTCAAGCTTTAAAACCAGTTTATGAGGTCATTTCCGAAGAACACAGTAATGTTCCGTTCTTTGTATTTAATACATTAGATTATCCAGAAATTTCTAATATTCTTGGATTCGAAGGTGTTCCAACTTTAATGATGTTGGAGAGCGGTGGAGAACTACCAAAACGAAGATTTATCAAAGAACCTGTTGACCCGCATCCAAAAACTTGGTATACTGGTAACAACATCAGAGATTTCATAGGAGGATTCTAATGCTGAAAAGTTTGTCATACGATGATGTTTTGCTGGTTCCACAGTTTAGCGATATTAAAAGTCGCTCAGAAGTAAGTCTAGGCACAGATCTTACAAATGGTTTATTTCTAAACACACCGATTATTTCTTCGCCAATGGATACGGTTACAGAGAATGAAATGGCGATAATGATGTCTTTTGAAGGAGGAACGGGTATTCTTCATCGCTATAATACGATTGAAGAACAGAAACGAATGGTGGATGATATCGTCATCGCCTCTGGTTTGGCTGGTGAAGAATATAATATCGGAGCCGCTGTGGGAGTTACCGGAGATTATATTGAACGTTCATCGGAATTAATTAAGGCTGGTGTGACTTTCCTTTGTGTCGATATCGCTCACGGACACCATGTTCTGATGCAGGATGCTTTGAGAAATATTCGTAAGCTTGTTCCAGACACATTTCATATTATGGCTGGCAATGTCGCGACTCTACAAGGTGTAAATGATCTTGCTGACTGGGGTGCTAACTCTGTTCGCTGTAATATCGGTGGTGGTTCTATCTGTTCCACTCGTATCCAAACAGGACACGGACTGCCCGGACTACAAACCATTATGGAGTGTGCTAAAACTGATCGCGATGTTGGAATCATCGCAGACGGAGGCATTCGCAACGCCGGAGACATTGTAAAAGCACTCGCTGCGGGTGCTGACGCTGTAATGTGCGGTTCTATTTTGGCTGGTACGGCAGAAGCACCGGGAGAAATATTTGTAGACAATACGGGTACTTGGAAGACCTATAGAGGCATGGCTTCTAAGGAAGCACAAGTAAACTGGCGAGGCTCTTATTCTTCTTTTGAAGGTGTATCCAGCAAGGTTCCATATCGAGGGCATGTAGATAGTATCCTCGCAGACCTAAAACAAAATATTCGTTCTGGTTTGAGTTATTCTGGTGCTAGAAGCATCAAAGAACTACAACTACGAGCGATCTTTACAGAGCAAACTTCTGCTGGTACTAAGGAAAGCGGTACGCACATTAACAGCAGGAAGTGGTAATGTCCGAAGATTGGGGATACAAATACGGACAAGACGATGAGAAGAAGGTCATCTTCACTGATAACCCGCACAGACATGCAAAGCTGGTTATGAAGTTAAAATACCTTCAGATAACTCAGTCAAAATTTTTTCGGCATATTGTTACTGGGGTCTTAAATGATGATCCTAGAATAATGAACTATGTTGAGGAAATTGTTAATCGATCTAAAAAGCGAAAAAACAAAGCGGATAAACTAAAACAAAAAGGAGAAGAACAATATAACGAACTCGGTTTCTCTGACGATGAAATGGAGAATATTTTCGACATGATCGAATCGGAGTTTCCAGACCTATGAAAAAAATATTACCAACATGCTCGTTAGAATGCATGAATCAAAAAACAAGTTGTAAAAATAATGAGTGTAGACACTGGATTAATTATAAAAAAGAGCATAATTGCAGTATGATATCTATTTATTTACACGGACGTATGACTTTAAAGCAAATATCCGAAAGGCTTGGTATATCCATAGCGAGAGTCAAGCAGATAGAAGATAGAGCTTTACAGCGGATTAGATCCGTTATAAATTAATAAGATATTGGCCTAATAAGGCGCTATATAAGTTTGAGTTACATTAGAAGGAGAAATATATAATGGCTCGTAAGATTAACAAATCACTTTTGTCGGAAGGAGAGATGCGTAGGTTCATGAAGCTTGCTAATATTTCTCCACTACAGGAAATGGGTTCTATGATGGCTCCCGGTATGCGTGATGATGAAGACGAAGATGCTCCCGGTATGCGCGATTACATGCAGGAGCAGGATGAGGAAATGGAAGTTGCCGATGCCGAGATGGAGGCTCCAGAAGAGGAAGCCGCTCCAGCAGAACCAGACATGGAAATGGATATGGAGATGGGTGCCGAAGAAGAGGGCGGGGGTCAGATGATTGATCTTGATGACTTCCTATCCGCTCTAGAGACAGCACTTGAGGATGTTACTGGGGAAGAAGTCAGCACTGACATGGATATGGAAGGCGGCGAGGAGGCACCAGAAGAAGGGGGTGATGATCTCGACATGGAAATGTCTCCAGAACCAGACATGGGTGGCGAAGAGCCAGAAATGGCTATGGGCGCAGCAGATATGGAAGAGTTGGCAGAGCGTGTCGCTCGCCGCGTTCGTTCCCGTATCATGCAGGAATCCCGCAAACAGACCCGTCGTAAGCAGGCACAGAAGTCCTTGGACGAACGTGCGAATGCTCTAACAGATCGTATTTTTGCTCGTCTAATGAAAGAAAGTCGTTGACATTCTCTCAATAATTTGGTACTCTATAACCACTAGTTGAGGCTAGTGGTTATTTTTTTGGAGAATGACATGGTTTTGGATATATTCTTGTATATATCACTATTTTTCTTTGGATATATGACATGCTTTTTGTTTTACTTCGGCAAAAGCATCAATATTTATATGAACTTAACAAAATCAAGCCTGTTGTTGTCACTATTTATAATTGTAAGATCGCTAGAGCACTATTCTTATGCCAAAGAAGCTAGACTTATAACTATGAAAAAGAATGGTTGTAACGAAAAAACTTTAAAGGCAATAGAAGATAAATTTAATCAAGAGATTAAATTCTTTAAAGAATCATATGTGAAAGATCTATGCGAAGCACAAGATGCAACACCATATTACAGGCACTTTGAGAGTTGGGCGACAGCGATGGACTTTTTAGAAAGCAACAAGAACCAACTTAATAATTTTATTATAAAGCACAAGCAAACCAACAAAGGAAGGTAAAAATGCTCAGAACACTAATCAAGGAACTCGTAAAGCAGATCGTCAGTCGTATCACCGACAACGATGAGGAAACAGAGGAAGAAGACGAGGAAGGTACAGGTCGCAAGATCGTGGTTATCGGTTCTGGGGAAAGTAAGCCAGAAATCGATATGCGAGTCATCGGACTTCTATCTACCGTAAATGAAGAGAATGTAGCAGAGCTTTTTAGCGGGTTGCTATACTTGAATGAAATGAATGTTCGAGAAGAAGATGAAGAAAAGCGGAAGGATATTAATTTTTATGTTTCCACATACGGAGGTTCTGCTGACGATATGTTCGCTCTGTATGATCTAATGAAGCAGGTACAGGAAACTAGTGACATTGTTACTATCGGTATGGGTAAGGTTATGTCTGCTGGTGTTCCGATTCTAGCGGCAGGAACTAAGGGTAAGCGAAAGATCGGCAAGAACTGTCGTGTTATGATTCACTCTGTTGCTGCTGGTAATCATGGAGAGCTAGGACAGATGATCAACGAGTTGGAAGAGATCAAAAATATTCAGGAAATGTACATTCGTTGTCTAGTTTCCGAGTCAAATTTAACAGAATATCAGCTACGAACTATGCTAGAACGAGGTGTTAATGTCTATTTAACAGCAGAGGAAGCAGTAAAGTATGGGATTGCTGACATTATCGTATAAGGGAGTTTTATATAATGTTTGATTTAAATAAGTTAGTGGCCGAAGCCTATGAGAACGAGAGAAACAAGGATTTCAGTTTTGATAGGCTTGTAGAAATGGTCGAGAGTATGATGATTTTGCAGGAGTCTTTGGGTTTAAAGAGTATTCTAAAAGAAGAACAGCTAACTCAGGCTCTACAAAATGCCCAAAAGGAAGTGGAATCAGAATTGCCTGCTGAGTGGCACAAGTTGCTGCCTAAGATTGAAATCAGCGAACGATGGGGTGTTGCGGATCCCACAGGAGACAACGAGGCTCGACAACAGTTTGAGACTTATATGTCAGCAATTGGCGGCAGCACAGTAAAAGAAAAATTAACTAATATCGCCACATTTGTAAATAATAAGACACAAGATACCGACACACGAAAAGTTCTATCAAACATTATATTCTTGGATTTGTTATCAACTGTTGTAAATAACTTTTCTCCTTCTGGATCCGGGTTTTTGTTTGAGGCTTTCTTGGCTGGACTTCTTGGTGGAACCCAAATGGTAGGCAAGACAGAAGAGGGAGTTTTGGATATTGACGATTTGGTTGATGCTGAAGGTCGCCCTATATCTCTAAAATTGCTAACCCCAACAACAGGTGTCAAAGGTAGTATCGAAAACTTGCTAAAGTTTTTGGCTCACTCGTCTAAAGCCCAAGAAATTGGTGGTGGTATTATCTATCTTTGTGTTTATAAATACGGGAGAGACAAAACAAAAGCATTGGGATTCTATGAATTCACAATCGATGGAGACAACATTTATTATTGGTTGGCTGATGAATTCGGTTTCAAGACGACCTTCATCAGTGAGCCGATAAACGAGAGGCGTATGACACAAGAGCCTACTGTTGCTGGAAAAATTGGAGTTCGAGGAACTGGGCGATATGATGCCCTTATAAGAAAGCAAACAGCAAACGACGACAAGATCAAAAAAGCCGCTGGCGTAATGCCTCATACCATCACAGCAAATCAACTATTGGGCAAAACAGAAGAAGCAAAACAAAAATTTGCTGCCGCTGCCTCCGACAGTAACGCTCGTCAGGCTTACAAGACGGCAATCGAAGGCTTGGGGATTAAAATACCTTCAGAAGTTGCTTTTGATGATACTTTATTCACCGACAAGACTGACGAACAAATAAATAATATCTATTTAGCCAGAAGAACATTAGAAAAACAAATCAAAAATCATCTAAAACGCACAACCGTAGGCGATGATAAAAAAGCGGCTTATGAGGCTGCGGCTGATAAAGCATTGGTAAATAACTTTTTTGGAACAGGTCTTCCTGCTGCTGGAGTAGCGCCGGATCTACAGCCGGCTATTGATCAACTTACCAGCCGAGAAGCAAGGGATGGTATGAAAATTATGCAAGGTGTCGCTCAAGACTACGGTTATGAATCGCCTATTGGCCTAAGAGACTATTCTGCTGCTGAATTGAAAAAAATGGGCGGTCAAGGTATCATTGACATATTGGATGCTCGCAAAAAAGCAAGGTCAGACCTGCGAACTTTTGTTCGTCCTGATAACCCATATATGGGATTTTTCAAGCAAACCATTACCAAAGCCGATCAAGAATATTTATATCCTGATTCGAACGTTTTACAAGGTCAGGCGTTTGGAACACCAGAAGAAATGATATCTTATCTACAAACTCTTTATAAAGATAGTGAGCCTAACTCACCAGAAAGAGAGGAATGGCTAAATTCAATGTTGGCGAGATATAAGAATGTCAATCTTGCCGCTGCTGCCGCTAAGAAAAAGAAGGAAAAGAAGAAAAATAACAAAGAGCCAGAAGCAAAAACAACAGTAAATGAAGGTTTGCTAACAGAGGCAACAGAAACACAATTTGAAATTAATTCTGATTTGATTACAAAGACCCGACTTCCAGCATTTTACAAGCACGAACGCTTGGGGGTTCTAAAAATCGATGATGAATCGGTCAAAGAACTGGCTGCTTCTTATGCGGAAGGTGTATTGAGAGACATCGCGAAACTATTTGTTGCTCTGGATAAGGTCACAAAGGGTCTAACAGGCTATTTCTTGTCGGACAAAGATCGCTTTGTTTCTGCTTCGAACACATTGGGTGGTATGCAGGAACTACAGCAAGAAGTAACAAAACAAGTAAAAACTTCAGAAACCCCTTGACTTTACTTAAATAAGTGTTTATAATATACAAAACCATCAAAAAGAGAGGTATTGATGAGAGAGTATAGCAACGCAGAAGAGTTACAGCAAAAAATTATTCGTGGAGTCAATGTTTTAGCAGACAATGTAGCAACAACACTCGGACCAAGAGGCCAAAATGTTTTGCTACAAGAACAAGGCAAAGCCCCGTTCATCACAAAGGACGGGGTGACTGTCGCTCATTTTGTCGCACTTGACGATCCGTTTGAAAATGCGGGAGCACAAGTACTAAAACAGGCTGCTATCGAAACAAATGCTACAGCAGGCGACGGAACCACAACAGCAACCGTTCTTGCTCGTGCAATTGTAAATGAAGCACAGCGATTCATCCTTGCTGGTGTATCGCCTATCGAACTCCAACGAGGGCTTATGACCGCTTCCAAGCGGGTATTAGAAGGCTTGGCGGATACAGCAAAGCCCGTCCAGAGTGTCGATGATATTCGACATGTCGCCACCATTTCAGCAAACAACGACAGCACCATTGGCGATATTATTGCGATGGCTGTCGATAAGGTCGGTCAGGACGGCTCTATCTCTATCGAAGAGTCTCGTTCGTTAGAAACCTCGCTGGATATTACAGAAGGTTTTAAGTTGGATGCTGGCTATTGTGCTGGTGCTTTTATCACCGACGAGCGAAGAGCAACGATGTACCACGAGAATCCTTTGATTCTTGTTACAGACTATAAAATTACACAAGTCGAAGAGATTATGCCTATCTTGGAGAAGATCGCAAGAGAAGCACGACCACTTATCATTGTTGCCGAAGAGGTCGCAGACCAAGCTCTATCCGCACTTATCGTCAATAGTGTTCGTGGAACCCTAAAGATTGCAGCCATCAATGCTCCAAACTATGGAGAGGAACGACGAGCAGCAATGTCCGACCTAGCCGTGTCTGTCGGTGCGACCTTCGTTACTCGTGAGTCCGGCAAGAAACTACAAGATGTAACGATGGCTGACTTTGGAACCGCGAAGTCTGTTGAGAGCACCAAGCGAGATACAGTATTCGTTGGCGGCAATGCTGACTATGAACGAATCGATGTTCTTGTCGATCAGTTCAAGTCTATGATAAAACAGACAGACGATATGTATGAGTGTGAAAAACTACAAGGTCGTATCGTTCGCTTGTCTTCCGGTGTCGCTGTTATTCGTGTCGGTGGTTCCACAGCAGTAGAAATGACTGAACGAAAGCATCGTATCGAAGATGCCTTGGAGGCAGTTCGTTCAGCACAGGAAGGCGGTATTGTTGGAGGCGGTGGTGCTACACTTTATCGTGTTAGTCGGTGTCTTGGCGAAGATGATAATGAATACCAGTCTATCGCCAACCGCATCCTACGAGCCGCTTGCGAAGCACCTATTCGTCAGATGGCTGCTAATGCTGGAGAGAGCGGAGATATTATTCTAAACGAAATTTCTAAGTCTTCTGCTGGTACTGGTTGGGACTTCAGAAATAACAGACTAATTAATCTAATCGACGCAGGCATTATCGATCCCGTCAAGGTGACCCGAACCGCTCTCCAGAATGCTGTAAGTAGTGCCGGAACCTTAATGACGACAAAGTGTGCTAT
>Ga0099850_1000579_pt1 | contig 16549 bp, 33 predicted proteins | sample CB_VirMetaG_5_FD_79182 | JGI IMG/M metagenome (GOLD analysis project Ga0099850, IMG submission 79182) | Freshwater to marine saline gradient viral communities from Chesapeake Bay - CB_1508_1D Viral MetaG | ecosystem: Environmental > Aquatic > Marine > Coastal | place: USA: Chesapeake Bay... | reverse complement strand
GTGTACCAGGATATGCGTTTATCATTTGTATGCGCCCCCTATTATAACTATTATTTGTTTTCATTTCTATTCCTTTTAGCTTTCGCCCAATTAGTCTTTTGTCTATGGTGCATAGAGCATAATGTCATTAAGTTTTCAGGGTCTAACATCTCTCCACCATCATTGATTTCTTTTATATGGTCTATCTCTTTTCCTTCAACTATTTTTCCTTCTTCTTCGCACCATTTACATAGCGGGTTATTCTTAATCCACCATTCCCTTAAATCTTTCCAGGCTTTTCCACTATAGAATTTATTGTTCTTAGAAATATGTTCTTCCTTATATCCATAGCGATTGCTCTTTGTTTTTACTATCCATTTATGGCCTTTCGGCTTAGGCAAATGCGGCATTAGTTTATATATTCTTTAGGGTTAATCTCGCTAATAATATCATTTGGAATACTAAATTGAAATTCTATATAAGGCGGAATTTCATTTTCTACCCAGTCTTGAATTGTATTTAATAATTGTTCCGTTGCCTTAAACGTTGCTTCTTCTGCTGATTCTTCTTCATTAAGCTCTACGGTCACTTTTAATGAAGCGGTTATTATTGATTTATTCATACTATTTAAACTTTCTTAAAACGTCCTCTAAAGTCATTAAATCGCTTTCTTTAGCGCATTTCATATGATGCTTTTCTTCTTGTTCTTTGTCATATAAATAATTTGTGCTAACGCCAAACATCAACTGGAACCCAATATCGCTATTAATAATTGGGGGAATAGTTAATTCTAAGTCCTTATGGTCTTCTCCTTTTCGCTTCCAAATAACTTGGTGGTTAGTGGCTAAAGCCATCGATTAACGTTTTATATTTTTCAATTATTTTATTCATCTGCGCGTCATACCATAAACTAAATTCAAATTCTTTTGCTTTTGGTGAACCTTCCCAAACTCTATACATTACCGCCCTTAATCTTTGACTGGGCGTTTTTCCTGTAAATTCAAAGTCTGTTGTAAATTCTTCGACTGCCTTTAATTCTTCCTCTGTTATTTTATCGTCAGTGCTTAATAAAACCATTCCAGGTTTTTTTCTTAATTGAAATATTCTCATCATTATTTCCTCCGGCAATTCTTGAGTGTGAATATTAATACTCAATGAGCCATCTGATAATGTTGAAACTTTATTAACTCCCCCTTCAAATATTACTGTTTTTTTCATTTCCTTTTTTTCTTGTGCCTAATATAATTATTTCAATTTTAATTTTAAAGCTTTATTGATAGTTATTGCTAACAGCCAAATGTTAATCTAACTCACTCAATTTTTCTTTTATTTCTTCTATTAATATTTCATAATCTATTCTTGACATTTTATTTATTTCTTTACTTTTTTGCATTAATTCTTCTGCTGTTCCATGGCCATAAGTTAAATCCAAATACTGTCCAAATTTCCATTGCTGACCCTGGTTCCAAATATTACAGGCCTGGCATTGTACTTGAACATTTTTATAATCGAATCTTGTTGACATATGACGCCGGCTAGCGAAATGGCCCGCCTGTTGTTCTTTCCAATGTTTTTTAACTCCACAGGTAAAACAAGAGACGAAGCCATCAAATTCTGCAAATCTTCTTCGTATATATTCGCTAAATAATTTGTCAGCTTTAGCTTTTAATTTTGTGACTGTTGGTTTTTTCACAGCTTTATTTCTAATTGATTTATTTTAACTTCTTTAAGAACTATTGGCTGGCTATTCCCGTCAATTAGGTTGTCATACCCTTTTAATTTTTTAAGTCCTCCAATTTTAGCTCCTCTTGTCATAGTTAAAAACGGTCGCCAATTTTTAAAATTCCTTAACTTTGGATATGCATTAACACGCATGCTTTCTCCATTTTCATTAGTAAAAAACATATAGTAAAATATGCCGCCATGTTTGCTTGGTCTTTCTTGTATCCCTTTAAATGTTGCTTCAAATATCATAATTTATTTATTTTTTCTTTTTTTATAATTTGATTTTTCTCTGTCCCACTTTATTGAATATTCATACCCCATTACCAATTTGTAAGGGGAGCAGGTCACAAATTTTGTATTATTATTTTTCTTTAACAAATGTTCCATTAATCATTTTTCCTTTTCTATTTGCAATTTCGTTATAAGCCGTTTCAATACAATGCTCAATTGATACCCCTCCAAGTTCGGCTAAGTTTACAAGCACTACAACACAATCTCCAATAGCGTCTATGAATTCTTCTCGGTCTTCTTTTAATATTGCTTTTGATAATTCACCGGCCTCTTCAAATAGCTTTAAACATTGTGTTTTAGTATCGCCATTTTGATAAATTCCGCGCTGGTTTGCCCAGCCTCTAATTAGTTCAAACATTAGGTTTTTTTCCATTTTTTTAGTGTTTTTAGTTAATAATTTAGACTCAATTTAAGGCTATTTAGAAGCCATTTAAGAAGCTTTTGTGCTTCTGTAGTATATTACCCCTAGAATTTAAAGTTATTTCAATAGGGTCAATTTGCTTGATAGAAACTTTTAACATATTAAATCAGCTTTAATAAACTCATTACTTTTATAATTTTCAATTTTAAAGTCTTCCGGATTTAATATATCTCCCCATTTTTTAGCCTTTAATTTTGCAGTGCAATAAGTGCTTTGTTTTTTAATTGTTTCACGTGCCGCCTCTTCATGCTCAGAATACAAATGTGCATTTGCAATTGATAAATTTAAAGTCCCAACTTTTAATCCAGCTTTTTGCGCAAAGTAATGTGCGAACATCGCCCCAACAATAATATCAAAAGGCAACCCTAGAAAAATATCGCTACTTCTAAAATTCATCACTGTATGCAGTTTGCCATTTACTTTATAAAAATTAAATCCAGTGTAACAACATGGCAGCGCCTGGTCGTTAAGCTCTGAAGGGTTCCACAATGTCATGTAAGCTCTCCTTGAATGTTCTTGTTTCAATTCTTCTTCTACATATTTTATTTGGTCAATATTACCATTGTAATTTCTTAATTGATGCCCATAGCTTTTTTCAATTAATCCATTTTCATTGGCCCAGTCATTCCACCAATAAATTTTATTTTTATTAAGGTACTCAACATCTGAATAGCCATTAAACATCCAGCAAAATTCAGCAATTGCTTTTTCCCATAATACTTTTTTCAATGTAATAACTGGAAAACCTTGCTCTAAATCTATTTTAATTGATTCGTTTATTAATGGTCTAATTAAACCATTTCTTCCTTTTACTCCTGTTTGTAATAATGCTTTTTCAAGCAATTTTTTATAATCAAAATCTATCATTATTTTCTGTTTTTAAAGTTATCTAATCCGGCAACATAGCCGCATATGTCTAAAAGGGTATCTTGTTTGGTTTGGTAAGCTAGCCTTGATATTTTTAAAGCTATCATACATTTATAAAAATCTTCTGTTGTTATTTCTTTTTTTGTAATGATTGAAGCGACTTTTGCAGCAATAGCCATACTTTCTTCCATTGGCCCATATTCCCTTTCTTTTTCGCCTCTATTTTCATTTATTAGTTTATTAGCTTCTAATAAAATATTTTTAAAATCTGTCTGTTGTGAATCCATGTTGGTCAATTATTTTTGTGTTTACTATTTTGATATTAATATTCTTGATTTGCTTAATTTGTTTCTTTATCTTATTTATAATCACACTGTTTTTATTTAATTCAATTAAATCTTGTGTTGTTATAAAACATTCTATTTTTCCTTCATTGATTTTAGCCCTCAATGATTTCATAGAATTATATTGAAAATAAACTATTGCACTATAAATTGGTCTCGTCGCCATTATTTCTTTTAATGTATTCGTCTTCCCATTTTTCTTCTCTGTATTCAAAATATAAATACAATGCTGTATTTGCTACTCCAAGAATTAATGCTATTATAATTATTTCTTTCATTATTTTAATCGTTTTGCTTTATTAATTGTTTCAGCTATTTGCTTTTGTTGTTCTTTATAATTTTCAAATTCTGTTAATTGTTGTTGTTGTCTTTTTAATTGCGCTTTCTTTTTATATTCTTTTAACCATAAATTCCAGGTTCGAACATTTACAAAACAGCTTGGGCCATCATCGGCATTTCTAGTTCCTTTTGCAAATGCAAATTTAACTTCATCAAATGTTAAACCTCCATAGTAATTAATTAAATCGTCATACAATAATTGAGCCATTAAAACAACTGATTCCTTTTCTGGTCTTTGGCCTAATTCTAAATAAGTTTTGCTTATTAAATCAACACAATCTAATTTTAATTGTTTTTGGTCTGTATTAAACCTATAAAATATTTTTTCACTTTTATTCATTGTTTATTATGTTGCGAGCTTCTTGCCAAATTTCGAATGAATTTTGAACTTTGCTCTGTTTAACATTTTTTAATTCAAATAAACCTTTCCAACCATTTTCAATTGATTGCTCAATAATTTTAAGCTGCTTTTGCTTATCATTATTTGATAATCTCAATAACTTTTTTAATGCTGCTTTTTCTCCCATAGGCTTATAAGAAATTCTAAATTGTTCTTTTCTATATTCCTTCCAATATAACCAGGCTTCAATATTGATTCCTAATTCTTCAAGCAACTCTATATAATTATTGTTATTTATTTTAATTAAGTTATTATTATTATTCTTATTTAATAGCTGTGCGTTTTCTTCATGAACGTTTTCTTCATGTACGTTTTGCACATACGGTTTTTCAAATACTGTATAATCATATCCTTTAATTTTTCCACTTTCTCTTATTTGTTCTCTTTTAATATATCCAAATTCAATTAATTCATTCATTGCCGAATAAACAGCTCTTTGCCCATCTTTATGCCAAGAAATAACTTCTGAAACGTAAAGTTTCCAATTTTCAGGTAATGCTAATAAATGACACATTAACCCTTTAGCTTTCAACGATAGACTTTTATTAAAAATGAATTCATTATTTATCGTGGTAAAGTTTTTATTTTTTTTAACTCTAATTCTATTCATTCTCTAAAAGTTTATCATTTATTTCATTAAGTTTATTTAAATAATATGCCTTTTCGTTAAGTAAAACTTTTTGACTATTAAAGCCAGTATCATCTACAAGCATATTTTTAATTTCTAAAAAGTTAGATTGATAAGCTTTGTCAAATTTAACTAATGTTTCATGCACTTTCATTTGATGAAGAATTGTAGCATGATTTTTCTTGAAATGTTTTGAAATTGTAAGCAATGGATAGTGGTATAATTCTCTAATTAACACATAACAAATTCTTCTTGCGTCAACTAAATGTCTTAATCTTAAGCTACTATAAATTTCTTTTTTGTCTATTTTTAAAACGTAGCTAACTGAATTAATAATGTTAATCATGTTTTCTTCTCTTGTATGCTTTACAATTTGTTTTAATTCTTTATTGTTCATCGAATTCTGCTTTTAAAATGTTATAAATTTTTGAATCTAAATCTTTTATTTGTTTTAATAATTGTCTTGAGCGTCTAATAGCTTCTTTTTTCGCTGTTTTGCTTATATCAGTGCCGCAAGCTTCTACCCTAATTTTGTGACTTTTATATAATATATCGTCAACCTTTTTTTTAATTTTTTTGTTCATCGATTCCTATAATTTTAATTCCTAAATCAATTAATTGGTCAAGATAATCTACTAATTCTTTTTCAGTTCCGTAATAACTTAAATTCCCATAATGATTTTCACTTTTTACAAATGATTTATTCAAACTTAAATCTTTAGCTATTTTAGGCACTTCAACATTTTTTAAATTAATTGACCATTCTTTTTTTAATTTATCATCTAAAGGTGGAAGTTCTTTAACATTCCATCTTTCATTTTTTAAGTCTAAAATTCCAACTTCCCTGGGGCCACATTCATAGTAAAGCCCCAGGTTGATGCCATTTTTATACCAATTAAAATTATCAATTTTCATATTAGAATGGTAAATCGCTGGTTGTCATTTTATTAGACTCTATTTTTTTGCCTTCAATAGCAAATTGAGTAAATGCTTCAGCTGTTTCTAATATTTCAGCAATATTACCACCATTAGCAATATGATACTCTACGGCGCATTTTAAAGAGCTCTGGCGAGCTATTATCAAATCTTTAGCATTACCATTAGAATTTGATGAAGTGCCGTTAGAAGCTATTAAAACGCTTTCTGCATAGTCTTTTGACTGAGGCTTAACTTTAGGATATTTCCCTCCTGAAAATTCATAATAAGCTATTTGCCCTTTAATGAATTTATCTTGACTTTCACTTTTTGATGAATATTCGCCTGAATCACCATTATCAAATGAAACTTCATATTTATACATTAAGCCATAATTTCCTTCCCATGTTCCATTTGCTTGGACATTTGTAACGATTCCTTTTTTAATCATTTTTTTTTAGTTTAAATTAATAATTTCTATAAAATCAGTGGTTAATAAATCTTCAACAAAATTCTCTTCAGAATCATATCGAATAATGCTTGAGTCCCACATATAACATCTAGCACTAAATTCTTTCATAAAATCATGAACATTTTCACTTGGAATAAAACATTCACCTCTCATTTCAATAACTAAATCTTTTGGTTTAGTAGAATGGTAAACATGTCCTTCGTATTTAACTTGAAAACGTTCATAAAAATTAAGCGTTGTTTTGTATTGCATATCTTGAATTGTGTAAATTAATTATTGCTTTTTTTCTTAGCTCTTTATAAATAGGCTCCTGAAGATTTAAAAGTTGTGAAATGCTAGTTAAATGATATTTAATATTTGATTCATTAATAAATACTTTATTTTGATTTACTCTAAACATTTCATTGTGAATTTCTTCTTCACTAAAAAACTTAGAACCATAAGGCTTTGTTGTAGATTCTAAAGCTGAAGTTTCAATAGCTTCATTATTCACTTTCTTGAATAGCTTTTTAGGCTCTTCTAATTGAGTTTCTAGCGTTTCAATATAAGTTAATAAGGCTAGCCTGTCAACCTCTTCTAATTGAGCTAAAATCATTCCTAATTTTCTTTGTTGTTTTAAATCCATAATTTTATTATTAAAAGTTAATATTTTTCCACATAGCTTTCTGAATATTTTGCTTGCGGCGTTTGTTTTTAATTTTTTGAATATCTGAATATTCTACTTCCCATTGATTTTTAAATGTTGAATTGTAAGGTAATCCTCTAAATAATTGGTCAATTGGTAAACCATAAGTTTTATATCCATTCACTAAGCATTGCCAATAATGATATGAAGGGTCATGCAATTGATAACTTTCATGCTTCATTTTATAAACCATTACTTTAATAATTTCCCCCTGGAATATTAGATTAAAATATTCTTTAATGTAAAACCGCGGGAATCCTTCTAATCTATCTAAAGCCAATTCACATTGAGGCGTTATTTCCCATAATACACATTGAGCAAATTTGTTAGGATTATTTGTTGGCAAAATATCTCCAACGCCTCTAAAAACAAATTGATAGTTAGGCAAAGTTAATTTTCCTAATGGAATAGCTGCTGGACATCTTCTTGCCATTTCAGTTTTGTTTGTATTCATTCCATAAGCTAAATAGTAGGTTTTTTGTGTTGTATTCATTTTTTTGTGTTTTAATTGTGTTTAATTGAGTTTCTTTTTAGTTTAGTATTAATGCTTAGAAAAAACGAATGGAGCCCTTAAACGAGCCCCAAACGTCTCCAAACAAACACTCATACTCTTCTGTTTGCAACTGCAAATTCAAATATACCTTCAATGTTAAATCCAAAAGTGGTTGCTCTATCCATAAAGAATTTCATTGTTTTTCTGTTTTGGCCTCTTCCAAAAACATCAATCACTGAATGTTTGAATTCACCTTTTGTTCTTTGGATAGTTGATTTCTTTTTTGTATTGTCACAGATATTTGTTAATAATACAACCCATTGACAAATTTTGTTTACATCAGTTGACCCGCCATGTTGTCTAAATTCTATAGTACCATATCTTCTAAAAGAAAATACATTCAATTTTTTATATCTTGTTGCTAAGATATTTTCAACATCGCTAAAATTTTCACATGCATTTAAACGATTCCAAATTGAATCAATGTTTAAAGATTGGCACCATCTTGAATTTCTTCTTGAAGGAGCAACAACCATATCAATTTCCTCTTCATGCTTTCCATAAAACTTAACTAAGTTAACTAAGTTTTTTGTTGTGTAATCATTTATTCCTACATGCACATGTAAACCACAAGAAGAATTTACTTTGCAACCAGCTGAAGTTATTATTTCTAAAACCTTTGCTAATTGGTCTAAACCTTCTTGACCTTGTAATATAGGTGAAACTAATTCGTATGCTCTATATCCTCTTTCGCTTGCTAAAGAAGAATCAGTTACAAGTTTCCAAGAGCTCATTACTCTATGGGTATAACCTTCATATGTTGTATGAATATTAACTTCATTTAATATAGCGCAAATGCCTGTATGGCTTAATCTTGTTGGAACTAGCATTTCAATTTCTACTCCGAAAGTTCTTGTTGATTTAATTTTTGTTTTCATAATTGTGTTTTTGTGTTTGTTAATTTCTTTGGTAAAGATAATATAAAAACAATATGCTGTTAACTTTTTTTAACTTTTTTTTTCAAAATGCTTGTTTTTTTTTGATTTACTAGATAGAACACTGTTGAAAATTTTTATCATTTGTAGTTAAAATCACGCTATTTTTTTAATATTTAACTAAATAATTAAGGCTTAAAAACGTCATTTTTTAAATTAGAAAGTCAAAAAAGTGTCAAAAAAAACCTCCCAGAATACTATCCCAGGAGGTTCCAAACACAAAAAAAACAAATGGCCGAGCGGCCACAATAGGAATCAATCTAATTCCATAGGTAAAACAATTGGCAACTTGCCATTGTCTAAAATTACAGCGCAAGAAACTATATATTTTTTAGTAAAATTTTTGGCATATGCCATTGCATAACTTCTATCATCTACGCCACAACCAGTCTGAACAGCAAATAATTTTTTATCTTTATTGCAATACCAATCAACAAACGCCTCTGTATGAATATGCCCTTGAACAATTGACGTTTGCCATTCTCGCACTCTTTTAGTAATACCTTTGCCAGAGCAGCCAGTTCCATGCGTATATAAAACGCCATCAATAATATGCTCATTAGCAAACTCCCAACCAGGCACGCCTAAAACATCTGAATATTCTTTAACCCATTTTTTACTAATGCCGCTTGAAAATGTTTTTCTGCTTATAATTGCGTCATGATTCCCAATACAAACTTTTGCTTTCGGCCACACATTCGCCCAGGTTTGAATAGCGGCTATTGCTCTCTCTAACTCTTCACCGGCCCCATAACCGTCAGGGTCTTGCTCATGATAACTTGAATAATGGTTATCAATTAAATCACCAATAAAAACAACTTCATTGCAATTATATTCTTCAAATATTTGTTGGCAATGCTCTAGATAACCTTCACGAATAAAAGGGGCATGTAAATCGCCAACCACTAAAATTCTTCTTGAATCATTTCTAAGCTTTTTAATAAGCCCAATTTCTCGCCCTGTTAATTCCATTATTTTTTTATTTTTTCAAGCCCACGACTCCCAAAATAAGCCCCTATGCATGTAATTAAAACAATTTGCAATAGGTCAACCCATTTATCTGCTACAACAAAAGTAATAACTCCAGCGTCTACAAATATTAAAAGGGTGGTTGAAATAACTAGCCAAGCCAATACAAGTGGGCGTATTGATTTACTAAGCCATGAATCTGAATTCATATCGGCTTCCCATCTTTTTGTTATTTCTTGTTCTATTAAAGCCTCTTGTTCTTGTATTATTTTTTGAAACTCATTTTTTAAAATAAGCTTTTCTTCTTTGCTTGTAATACATTCGTCGATGATTGAGTCAGCTTTTGAAAATAAACCGCTTAAAATGCTTCCTAATATAGCCATATCGCGTCTTCTTTTGTAATATCATTATCAACATGAATAAACGATGAGGCTATGCCTAAACGAGTAAAACCAGCGTCAATTAATGATTTAATAATTAATGCTCTATTTCCTGAATTTGTACAACTAATATCAGCAGCACAACCAGCCAAATGAGAAGAACCAATTCGCCCTCCAACAATTGAATTATGTTCTCGTGTTCTAAAGCCTGAATTTATTTTAAAAGGAATCCCCGCCAATCCTCTTGCTAAATCAATCATTTCTAAAAATTCTTTTTTCATATGCTTTCCAGAACCAGGCGAGTCTGGAGAATCAAATTCTTCTAAAGTGAAATATTTTAAGCTCATACTATCTTCTTTATAATTTTCTAAACTACGTTTCCAAGTTTCTAATTTCATCTTCCTTGACCTTTATATTTTTTAGGGCTTTGGGAAGCACTTAAATTTTTTGAATGTCTATTTTTTCTTTTTACTTTTGGTTTTTTTCTAAAAGTAAACCCTACGCCTTTTGCCATTATTTTTTCTTTTTAATTACCAAATTTTGTTCTTTTGAATATTTACCTTACCATGTTCTGGGTGGTTATGATTGCACCACTTGCAATCGTTGTGAAATGTCTGATTCTCTATTTGCTGTATTCTGTAATCAACAAGCTGGCTATCCTTATCCAATCTATACAATGTAGACCCGCACCAACAAAGCAAAGCTATACTAATAGCTTGAATCACCGTATTTAGATTTAATTCTAGTTTCATTTTTTGCTTTTAATAAATTCTAATATTATATTCAATTTTTCTTTAACATCATTCATTTGTTCATGCAATGCTTCATGTCTTTTTTCAAAGCCAACTTTAACTTCTTTAATGCTAAAAAAAGTAAATTGATATAAGGCATAAAGACTTCCAATAAGTAAAACCATAGATAGTCCATATTGCTGTATTAATTCAAATATTTGTTCCATTATTTTCTTTTGTTTCTATAATATAAAAATCGGTCTATTGTATATGCTATTGAAATAACTAATAAACATATTTGAAGGATTTGTTCAACAGCTGAAAAGCTTATGCTTAAAGTCAATCCATTTAACCCCAAAACATCCGCATTTTCTTTAATAATATTTTTCATTTTTCTAATTCATTAATATGCTTAATAATCAATTCTAAAATAGTGACTATTTTTTCATAATCACCTGACAACATTGCGTCTTTAATATCTATCGCTAATTGGTCTATTTCTTCTTGTATCATTTTTTTATAGTAAAGGATATTCTAAAACAATTTGGTAGCTAACTCTTAAGTTTCCCGTGTCATTTGTTACACTATTAAAAGCGGGCAAAATAATATCGCCAGCACTTAATTCAAAGCTTCTTGAAAGGTCTTCAGCTTTTACAGGTCGTTGACTATAATTTGAATCTGGACCCGCTGAATTATCGGCGGCTGCATATGCTCTCAATGTAAAGTTTTGAGTTCCAAAATCATTATATAATGGAGTTCCACAAAATAAACCAACAGCACTTTGAAAATCGCCAACCCTATAACATATTGCAGAAAAGCCAATTAAAGTGCAATCAAATGGGATTATTATGCCCATTGCTTGCTGTGCGGTTGGAACTGTAATTGTGCTGGTTCCTACTGTTTTGCCGGTGCTTGTAGTTACATAATTCCAAGAGTGGTTGCTAATACCTGATGAAGAAAATGTTGTCCAATATTGACTAGCTCCAAATTGACTTGAAAATGAGATATACATTTGGTTTTTTCTTCGGCCTTGTTTAGCTATATCTGTTGTCATTAATGTTACAGAAGCCCCAACACTTATTGGCGATTTAAATTCAATAGAAGAGCCTCCAATACTTGTTTCAAAATAAATTGTTCTATCACCAATTGCAGCGTTAGCACTTAGCGTTAATTGTACGGTTTCGCCATTTATTGCATTTATAACAATTAATTCCCCAGCACTTAATGGTATTGTTAATGCGTCACAATCAAATGAACCCGTTGCACTTCCTTCAGCTATTACAGAAGTTGTCTTTGTTATTTCCGTTATATTTCGGTAAAGTCCTCTCATTTAAAATAAATCATTTGGGGTATCTATTACCCCTTGCGTTATAGTGTTTTGTGTATTTGTTAGGTCAGTAAAATCAGAAGTGGCTTTCCAAAATTCACCCTGAATTTCATCGAAATTTGCAATAAATTTATAGCCATTTGTTACCATTAAATCATTGCCATTTGTTGTATCTCTAATGCATTTTGCAGGGCTAAACGTTTTTGCGGTTGTTCCTGTTAAAACCAAATTGTATTGATTTAAAGGCGTAAATTCATTTTGTCCTGATAATATTTGTTCGCATAAAATTGTTGTAATTCTAGACTCTGTACCTGTTTCCCAAGCCTGCCAATTTTCTTCGACTGTATTAAGCCAAGAAGCACCATCGTAAATTCTAATTCGTCCCCAACTTGGAGCTGTAGTTGTTGGCCCATCTCCGCACAAAACTTCGCCTAAATCTTCAACTGAATTTGCAATGGTTGAACTATTTGAAGAAGAAAAAGTTCGTTCTGCATTTAAAGCTCCATTTACAGTTAATTGAACAAATGAAGGATATGAAGCCGTATTTCCCAATATTCTCATATCATAATCATCTGCAAAGTTATTATAAGCCCAGGCGCTTTCGTATTTAAAAGCTTGAAAATATACATTCCCTGATGCTGGAAAATCTGGTGTTTGATGACTAAATTGAGGATAGCCTCCAAAATCTTGATATTCCGTTGTAACATAAGGCTCAATAAATAAGCTTGGAGTTGAAAATGAAGAAGCTGTTGTTGTCCAAGTGGAACCATTATAATAATAACTTCCAACCTTTAACATATACTTAACCGCCAAAACGTCATAAACCCCACTAGAAGCCCCAGATTCAAGTTTATATTGAATTCTATGCGTTATATTAATCCCACTCCCAGAAGCTGCTACAACATAGCCTAAATCGTTTAAAAGGCCTGTTGCCGTAGAAGTTCCTGGCCAATTTGGTAAAGGGTCAATTAATTCTCCGTAAAGTCCACTTGTTGTCCAATTAGAATATCTTGCTCTAACTTCAAAAAGTTTAGGCAAAAATGAATAAATCCCATTTGATAATTTTACAATTGGTTGCCCATCAGTGGCTGCCCCCATGTCAACCCTATAATCGGCGGCCGAACTTGTTCCATAACCTAATTTTGTAAAGCCAATATCCCAACGACGATAATAATTTATTGTGTCTAAATTCGCATACATTTCTGAATGACACATGAACCAATACCCATTTGATTGGAATATTTTACAGCCCCAGGTTTTCATTAATTGCTCTAAGCATTCATAAGCTGTAATGGGGTTGGTGCTTAATATTTCATTGTCATCATTTAATTCAAATCCCATAAAAGCATTGGGATAAATTGCAGCGTTTTCTAAAGGGCTAACATCAGCTGCCGCATGAGGCATTGAATCCTCATACCAATGAACATGCTCATACAAAAAGTTGTCTCCAGTTGTAAAAAAATCGCTCGTTGGATTATAATATTTAAGCATATTTATAATGACATTGACAAATGAATAAAGCGTTGTAGGGCTACCTGTGACACCATCATAAACCTCTTTGTTAAATGGCACATCTCGCAATAAACTTAAGCCGTCAACGGCTGTTAAATTTACAAAATAGGGGTAGCTTATGTCTTTTCTATCAACTACATCCGAAGTTATAACACCATACCAAAAAGGGTCATAGGTTACTCCATCGTCATCACTAGCCTCAATGGATAATTTCCAACGGCCTTGCTCTGAGGTTGGTAGGTCATTAATCATTGATTGAATAGGATGAGCTGCGTTGGGCACATTTAATTCAAAGTCTACTCTTGAGCCTTTTATAAATTCATATCTTTTTTTTCCTCTTCCATCATATGTTAAAACAAATCCTTCAGCTCCAACATTTAGCTCATAATTTAAATCTGAAACTTGTTCAGAATCGTAAATCCTTAGCCTATATTGAACGCCCTGGTCTGATTTAAATTCAGCGTGACTTCTTATTCCACCTAATGCCATTAATAAAATCTTAAATTTTTTGTTTCTTGTTTTGTATTTACCAAATAAATATCTTCGCCTCTAATCAATCCTTCAACAAATATTTTTTGCATATCACCGCCCATTATTTCTTTTAATTTACTTAGCGGTGCAATAACTTCTGGGTCAACACTTGCATTTGGGTTATCTCCAACAATTGCGGTAGTTTCTCCAAACGCTAAACCTCCTTCAGCTAATGCTGGAATTGGCGTTGAAGCTATCGTTGCAATTTGCGCGGCGCCTAATATACCTATTGCAGTTGCTAAAGCAGGATTTGCTAAAGTCGCAGCAACTTGAGCTGCTACGTTAATAGTCGCTTGAAATATTTGATATGCTTTGTCTGCAATAGCTTGTTTTCTCGCTAATTCTTTTCTTTTCTTTGCAGTTGCTTCATTTAAATCTTCTATTGCTTTTGCTTTATTTTCCTCACTTAAAGTTGAAGCATTTATAGAATCTAATTGTTTTTGATAATCTTGCTCAATTAGCATAGATTTATTTTGGAAATGCTGGCTAATGATTTGACCAATTTGGCCGAATGTTTGGCTTGTCCATTCCCCTATTTTATCCATTGCTTTTTTATATTTATCAGCAAAAGATTCAATAGGTGTAGGGTCTGTCATCCACTTAGGTGGTTCTGGGGGACCCATCATTCCTTGAGGTGTTGGGGTAGTTGTTGTGCCAGTTTTCTTTTGTCCAATTCCTAAAGCATTGCTTACCCCTGAAATAGCATTTTTAGCTTTATTCATTGCGTTTGTTATAGCGTCACCGAATGAGCCAAACTCATTAGCATATTCTTTTGTTTCTCCTTTTAATTCTTCTAACGAATCGGCTAAATCCATAAAAAGATTATCGGCCATTAAATCTTCTTGACCGAAAAATTTCATTACATAATTATAGGCTTCAATTAATGCACTGAATGGATTATATTTAATAAAAAATGATACCATATCAATTAAAGCATTTCGCCACCAATTAATGTCTGTAAACCTTTCTTTTAATGCTTCCCAATTATCTAACACATAAACAAATGCTGCAGCAAGTGCTGCTACTATCATAATTGTTATTCCCATTGGCGTACTTAAAAAAGCAAATGCGGTGGCTAGCCCTCCTATTAATGAAATTAATGGTCCTATTGCTGCCGCCATTATCCCAATAGTAATCACTATATTTTTAGTGTTTTCATCTAACGAAGTGAATTTATTTATCACGCCACTAACAAAGCCAATAATATCTGAAAATATTGGAACCAACTTTTCGCCTATTTGTATTGCTAAGCCTTCTAATTGACTTAATAATTTTCTTAATGAACCACCAAGCCCTGAATCCATTATTGCAGCCATTCGACTTGCTTCGCCCTGGGAATCTCTAAAATCTTGATTTAATTCTTCAATAGCTTTTCCATTATTTGCTAAAACTGTTGCGACTGTTGCACCACGTTTTCCAAATAATTCCATTGAAACAGCTAATGGATTTGTTGAATTATTTATTTTATCCATAGCCTCACCCATCGTCATACCTTCTTTAGCTAAATCCAAAAAGATATTTCTTAAGGCTGTACCAGCTGTTGAAGCGTCAACGCCATTATTAACCAAGACGCCTAATATTGCTGTTGTTTCTTGCAAGTCTGCTCCGGCCCCTTTTGCTACAGGCCCAACAGTTGACATTGCAGTTTCAAATTTATTTAAGTCTAATGCCGACGAACTAAACGAATCCGCCATTACATCAGTTATCATTGTCATATCCGTTGCCTGCAAGCCAAAAGCCTGCATTGTTTTTGCAGCAACTTCTGCAGCCTGGGCTAAATCTGAATCTGTTGCCTGGGCTAAATTTAAAATGCTTTCTGTTGAAGCATTTATTTGCTGAGGTGTTAAACCTAATTTTGATAATTCTAATTGAAGACCTGCAACTTGTGAAGCGGTAAACATTGTTGAAGAACCTAATGCTTTTGCATTTTGTTCCAGGGCTTTAAATTCTTCACCAGTAGCCCCTGAGATTGCTTTAACTTTTAACATTGACTGTTCAAAGTCCATAAAAGTTTTTCCAGCTATAGCTCCCATTGCAACGAGCGGAGCCGTTACAGAAGTTGTCATTGACTTCCCAATTCTTTGGAAATTTTTTCCTGCTTGCGTTAACTTTCTGTTGACCTTCTTTAAGCCTTTTTCAAAGCGTGAAGCGTCAAGTCCAAGGAAGATATTTATGCTCTTTTTTCCAGCCATTTTAAGCCATTTTAGTCAATTTGTTACACTCGTTTTAAAGCTGTTTTCGTCGCGTTTAAGGGACTTTCAGCCTTCTGTAATACATTACCCCTCATTTTTTTACTTTGTCAAATAGGGACAATTTACTAGATTGGGGATTTTTGCTTTTTTCTTTTGCAAGCAGTTCTCTCTTTTTCACAATAAATTGCCCTTTTTTTCTCCTTGTTTCTAAGTCTTCTAACTGATTTTTTTGTTTATCAATCGGAAGCTTTAATATGTCAGAAGGTTTAATATTTTTTCCTTTTTTCAAGTGCGGTTGTAAAACATAAACCGCCATTGTTCTAAGCATATTCCACTGATGAATTTGCTCGTCT
>Ga0099850_1000578_pt1 | contig 16560 bp, 28 predicted proteins | sample CB_VirMetaG_5_FD_79182 | JGI IMG/M metagenome (GOLD analysis project Ga0099850, IMG submission 79182) | Freshwater to marine saline gradient viral communities from Chesapeake Bay - CB_1508_1D Viral MetaG | ecosystem: Environmental > Aquatic > Marine > Coastal | place: USA: Chesapeake Bay... | reverse complement strand
GCTATTGTAGAATTACTCGATGAAGGTAAACTTAGAATGTTAGTTAATGAAGATGGTGAACTTGTTTATGAAATAAATGATGATGAATAAAACTGCACTAACTTATGACGATATTCAGCTCGTCCCACGTTTCTCAAAAATTAAATCTCGACAAGACATTTCCTTAAGAACAAAGCTTAGTAGGAATTATGATCTTCTTATACCTGTTGTAGCATCTCCAATGGATACGGTATGCGAAGTAGATATGGCCGTTAAAATGTTCCGTATGGGTGGCGTTGGATGTATACATAGATTTAATACCCCAGAAGAACAGGCCCAAATGGTAAGGGACTTATGTTACCGAATCTTTGGAGAAAACGGTGAAGGTCATCTTTGGTTTGATTGGGATGAGGAAGATAGGATTCCTATTATGGCTGCAATTGGTGTTAGTGAAGACGATAAGAGAAGAGCAGAATTACTTGATGCTGCTGGCGCTTCAGTCATTCTAATTGATGTTGCTCACGGTGATCACCAAAATGTAATTGATATGATTAAGTGGTGTAAAGAAAACCTATCTGACGATTTAGATATTATTGCAGGTAACATTGCAACTGCCGAAGCTGCGCAGAGATTACAGGATGCTGGTGCCGATGGTCTTAGGGTAGGAATTGGTGGTGGTTCACTTTGTACTACTCGGATTAAGACTGGGTTTGGTGTTCCTAACGTTTCATGTCTTGAAGACATTATGAAAGTTGCCGAAGTCCCTGTGATGGCTGATGGTGGAATCCGAAGCAGTGGAGACATTGCAAAAGCATTAGCGATTGGAGCCGATAATGTAATGATTGGATCTCTTATCGCTGGGACTGATGAAGCACCTGGTCAAATTATTGAAAAGCCTAACGGTCTCTATAAAAGATACCGAGGATCGGCTTCATTAGAAACAAAAACCGTTCATGGCCAAGCTCAACGAAATGTTGAAGGTGAATCAACAGTAATTCCTTACAAAGGTGGGGTTAAGTTTATTGTAAACGGATTAATTGATGGAGTTCGTTCGGCTCTTTCTTACGCAGGAGCAGACTCATTAGATCATTACCACCCAGACTATGTAATGGTAACAAATTCAGGTATTAACGAAGCAAAACCACACCTATTATGAATTTTATTGCAGAAATTAAATCAACATTAGATCGTTCACTCCACATTTGTTTGGACGATGAAGAAATCATTGTTCACCGCCTTGGTAAATTTGATGGAAAGAATTGGTATTCATGGACCGTTTGGGGTCCTACTGAAGGCAACTTACCTTACTATGGCGGTCAACTAGTTGAAGAACATCAAATCCTAGAAAGGTTAACATTACTTATGGGTGATGAACCTTTAGAAGAACACCAATTATTAGGTGTTGATCTTTTCTTTGGTAAACATGTAAATGTTGAACATGAGTAAAGAATTAGAGAATTTAATAAATGAAGGGCATTATCATGAAATCGCGGATCGTTTGCATGTAATAATAACAAACATTGACACTCATATAATACAACATCCGGTGTCTAAAATAAATAAAAAAATCTATTCTAAAGTAGATTCCGCCGTAAGTTTACTGTGTGAAGCCTACCAAGAAGCAGGACAAAAATTATAAATATGATTAACGAAAACATTTTAGAAAATGCAACATTTCATCCATCGGAGGAATTTGTAAACAAAAGAAAAATTGCTTTAGGATTTTCAGTAGGACATGATAAAGGCGCCGTATTAATTATTAATGGCAAAATTATTGTTGGAATATCCGAGGAAAGATTATCTAGACTTAAACATGATAAATCATGGTCTCCAAAAATTCCTATAGCTTCAATTGATTATTGTTTGGAATATGCAGGCCTAACATACGACGATGTAAACCAATATGCGTTTAACACAGCCGAAATGTTAGAAGGCGTTGAAGATAATATTAGGAATCAATTTCAATTTTACTTAAGGCAGCCTCTGGAGAAATTAGTTTTTGTTAATCACCACTTGGCTCATGCCTATTCTTCTTTCTTTAGTTCAGGATTAAAGGAAGCTGCTGTTGTTGTATCAGATGCCACTGGAAATGTAATTAGCCCAAAGAATTCAGCATATAAAGATTTTGTGGAAAATCATCCAGACAAAAAAGAACCTATGACTGATAGGGAATGGGCTGAAGCTACCTCAATTTATTATTTTACTTTAGATAATTATACCGAAGCAGAGAAGCTGTTTATTTTACATCCATTTCCTGCAGTTTCATGGAAGACATGCCCAGAATGGATAAATCTAGGAGGCATTTATGGTTATGGAACCATGAAGCTAGTATATGAATACAATGAAGATGATCCTAATAAAGATTGGCCAGCCGCAGGTGCTGGAAAGTTAATGGGACTTGCCTCATTTGCTGATAAAGAATGGGTAGACAAAGAACCTTACCTATGTACTTATAATGATGAAGAGCATACTTACCAAAATACATCAGGTGAAATCTATTCAAGATATCCTGGTGTCGGTGTACATTCATCTTTTGTAGAAAGAGCCAATGTAGCCGGCGTATTTCAACGAGAACAAGAAAGAATCGCATTAAGTTTGGCATTAAGAGCAAAGAAGCTTACGGGATCTAAAAATGTATGTTTAAGTGGCGGCTCATTCTTAAATTGTAATTCAAATGAACTTATTGTTAAGAGTGGAGAATTTGATAATTGTTATTTTGTACCAGCAGCCGACGATAGTGGAATTCCATTAGGCTGTGCTTGGTATGCATACCAGGCTATTTCAAAAATAGAAGAGAATCATTATCTGTTACCTTATTTAGGAAAGACATATACTACATGGCAAGTAGATAAAGACTTTCACAAATTATGTAATGAAGAGCCTGATATACTTCATAATGTAACTGTTTTTAACTATGGCAAAAATTCTGAAGAAGGCGCACAGCATATTGCAAGATTACTTAAGAATGATAAGGTAGTAGGTATTCATCAAAATGGATCCGAAATTGGACCGAGGGCATTAGGTAATAGATCAATCTTAGCATCTCCAATACAGCCTTGGATGAAGGATTATGTTAATCATAGAATTAAGAATAGGGAATGGTATAGACCATTTGCACCTTCGGTGTTATCTGAATATAGTAATGAAGTATTTGATCTTGAAGAATTTTCTCCGTATATGTTAATTACCTGTAAAGCAAGAGATAATTGGAAAGACAAAATACCTGCTGTGGTTCATACTGACGGTTCTTCTAGAATTCAATCTGTTGATAAGAATATGAATTCTTTCTATCATAACATCATATCAGAGTTTAATGATTTAACCGGAATTCCTGTTGTATTAAATACTTCCTTTAATGGAAATTATGAACCTGTTGTTGAAACACCGTATGATGCATTTAAAAGTTTTTGGAAAAATGGATTAGATGCGGTTTGGGTAGGTCATATGTTAATAGTTAAGAATTCCTATATTCAATCATGAAGCATTTTATAAAATACTTTCTTAGTTGGGTTTCGCAAAACTTAGCAGTTCCATTTTGGATTGTAGGACATATCCATTTAACTTGGAATGTATATCACGATGTGGTGGAATACGGTTCATCTCTTTTAATGAACTTATTAGTTGGCATTGGTTTTTACCTAGATTGGAAAACTTACAGAAATGAAATTGATAGAGATAGAAAATAACCTAGATAAGCAATATCAAAGACTCCTAGAAAATATTCTAGAGAAAGGCACTAAGAAGGATGACCGAACAGGCACAGGTACCATATCTGTCTTTGGTAGACAAATTCGCCATAGTATGAGCGAAGGGTTTCCTCTTCTTACGACAAAGAAGATGGCATTTAGAACGATGGTTACAGAGCTTCTCTGGTTTTTAAGAGGAGATACAAACATCAGGTACTTGGTTGATAACGGATGTAACATTTGGAATGGTGATGCGTATAAGAACTACGCAGCTAAAACATCAATGGATGTTGATGGACAATACACAATGGATGAGTTCATCAACAAAATCAAAACAGATGATGAGTTTGCTAAGAAGTGGGGTGAGTTAGGCCCAGTATACGGAGCACAGTGGAAAAAATGGAAACGACCATCAACACGAGAAGAAAAAATAACTGAACCTGGTATCTATCACAAATACATTGACCAAATCCAAAACCTAATCAACGAACTCAAAACAAACCCAGATAGTAGACGATTGATGGTTAATGCGTGGAACGTAGGTGAGTTAGATCAGATGGTTCTTCCTCCATGCCATTACGGCTTCCAAGTTTATACAAGAGAGTTAACCTTCGATGAAAGGTATAAACTCTATATGGGTAAGAATGCTAAATATAATGGCAACGCTTACGGAAAGATCAGTACCTTAGATATCCTAGACGATGCTGATATTCCAACCAGAGCAATCTCCTTAATGTGGAACCAACGCTCAGTAGATACATTCTTAGGGCTTCCCTTTAATATTGCTTCTTATGGATTGCTTCTTATGATTATTGCTAAAGAAGTAAATATGATGCCTGATGAATTAATTGGTAACTTAGGAGATATTCATATCTATAAAAATCATATTGAACAGGCAAGACAACAGATTCGTAACATTCCTTTTGAATTACCAAATGTAATTATTAATGATGAGTTTTGGAATCCTGATATGGGAACATTTGAACAGATTGATCATATTGAAGTTGATGATTTTTTGTTAGAAGGATATCAATCACATGGAAAAATTAAAGCACCGTTATCAAATTAAGAAATGAATATAAAAAGAATTCTTAAACACGGCTTAAAAGAAACATGGACAAATTACGTTCTTGTTAGAAAGGCCTTTAAAGCAGCTAAGAATTATAAAGGTGAAGGGAGAGGAGTATTACCACCATCATCTTATTCTTTGGTATTTAAAGATGACTTTAAAACAAAACTAAATACTGATGATTGGCATTTAGGTCAACCGTGGGGTGACTTTCATCCAGGTAATTTAACTCAGTATTATGATACTTCTGGCAATCTTTCTTATGCATCACCAGATGGTCTCGTTCTTGAATTAAGAAATATCCCTAAGACATATAAGAAGTCAGAACTTCCAGATTGGCGTCAATCACCAGATCTTCCCGAAGAATTTACAATACCTACAGGAGTTGGTTTGGTTGTAACAAAAGAAGCTTGGCAGTATGGATGGTTTGAGGCTTGGATTAAATTACCCAAAGGGCAAAAGTATTGGCCTGCTTTTTGGTTAAGTGGAAAAACAACATGGCCACCGGAAATTGACATACTTGAGGCATACAGTCATATAGGTCCTAAATATGATGGTCCTAAATACTTTAATACGTTTGGTAATGTTGAAAATTTAAAGATACAGCCTAACCTACATTATGGAATTGTTGAAGAGGGTACCAAAGATGCTTATGGATCTTATGATGTTCCTGTTGCAAAATCAACGGAAAGATTTGTACAATACGTTTGCCATTGGGAAAAAGACTTTATAAAAATCTATTATGATGGCGGATTAGTTTTTGAAACGCATAACCCAGAAATACTTAAATGGTATAATCGTGAAACCGATAGTATGAACATCATATTAAATCATGGTAGGCATGAAGGGTATCCTAATGACACTCCACATGAAAGTGCTATGATAATTAAAAATGTTAAAGTTTATAAATAATGCTAGGAATACACACAGTTTGGACTGGAACAGATAGAAGAGGTACCTCTAAGATTCATGATATGATGGCATTTGAATCATTAACCATGATTCTTTCATGTCTTTATTGGAAAAGGTTTCAAGGAAAAATAAAATTGTATTGTGATCAACCTTTTTACGATTACATCAATGATTTAGGACTAACTTCGCTATGGGATGAGATTGATACAACAACATTAAGCGAGGGTCTTTCTGACGATATTAATACTGATACGTTCTGGGCATACTGTAAGATGTATGTTAATTCATTACAGACTGAACCTTTTGTAAGCCTAGACATAGATCTTTTTCAGGATCGTCCTTATGATTATACAACACATGATTTAGTATTTTCTCATATAGAAACTTCAGACTTTGGAATAGGTAAAATTCCACCTCATCATGTCTTTTACTATCCTAATTACCATGAATGGGAAATGTTCAAAGAAAGGTTTGAACCCTTTCCTGATATAGAAGTCAATAAGATGGCTTTTAATGTTGCCGTTCTTGCCGTTAACAATCTGGATATAATGAAAGACCTAATGGCGATTGTAGATTCTTTTGTAAAGGGAAATAAATTTGACCCTCAAGATGTTACCACACATGGCCATGAAAAGATAATGTATACTATTCATAGTTCTTCACTAATGACATTCGTAGAACAGAGACTCTTAGCAGCTGTAGTAAAATCAAAAGGATATAAATATAAGCATGTTCTTAATCTTATTTACAGTGGAGAACAGCAAAGTTGGGTAGGCGATATGAGTACAATGGTTAATCCAGGAATTACTCATCTTTGGGGGTGGAAGGCACAATACCGATTGGATGAATTTAAAAATGATAGAGAAAAATTATCACATGGTCTTATAAGCCAATTAGCTCATGAATTCCCAGAAGATCATATTAAGTATTTAGTTTCAAATAATCTTTTAGAAAAATGCAAAATATAAAACAATCAAAAATAATTTCATATAAAAATAAAATACACAATGCATAACTGTAATATTGAAAATGTTAAGTTTTACTTAGATGAAAATGAATATATTTCATCTGAAGAGTATCGCTTACAAGGATGGATCTTTGGCATGGAAGATAAGGTGGAAGATCTAAGATTAGTTTTAACTGATCGTGAAACTGTTATTGAATCTGAAATAACATTTCCTATGATGAGGCCTGATGTTAGGAAAAGTTATCCTGACTATGAAAGATCAGGTTACTCAGGATTTAGAATTCTTTTTAATGCACCGGTTGAAAATGAAATTATTCTTGAGGTTAAAATTAAAGGAAAGTGGTCAATGTGTACCGCTATCTATCTAATGGTGAATCGCTTAATGAAACCTTCTGTTTCTGGTGTAAATCTTTATAGACCTCCTTCAGTTCTTGCTGTTGATAATTTTTACACAGATCCTTATGCAGTAAGAGAACTTGCATTAGAACAAGAATACATTGAAAGCCAATGGCACAAAGGAAAGAGAACAGAACTAAAATACATTCTGCCTGGTACACGAGAAAAAATTGAACAGCTTTTAGGTAAGACAATTATTAACTGGAGTTCTCAACCTTATAATGGAGTTTTTCAATATTGTACACCAGCAGATCCTATCGTATATCACTATGATTCCCAAAGATATGCAGGAGTTGTATTTTTAACACCAGATGCACCACCTCAGGCAGGTACTTCTTTTTATAGACATAGAAATGACAGATGGTTAACTAATGACCCAAGTGAATATGATCACTGGGCTGATGAAACTCATCGTGAAACTTATAGAGAAGCTACGTTTGGAACTGAACATGATGATTTCTTAGATGGATCAAAATGGGAAGAGGTTGATAGAATTGGAAATAGGTTTAACCGTTTTGCTATGTGGGATGCAACGTTAATTCATGCAGCTACTTCTTACTTTGGTAAATCAAAAGATAATGGAAGATTATTCCACATGTTCTTCTTTGACGCAATTTAAAATATAGATATGAAATTTAGTTTAATTACACCAACACACAGACCTAATTACATACAAGAGCTGTATGATTCAATTAAGGCACAAACACATACCGATTGGGAATGGATTCTTTATCTTAACGGTTTCATTAAGCCAAGTGATTTACCTGATGAAATTGTAAATGATCCTCAGGTTAAAATCCATATTGATAAAAAATGTGAATTAAGTCCTAACGTAGGTTATCAGAAAAATAAAGCATTTCATTTAGGTGAAGGTGATGTTTTGGTTGAAGTTGATCATGATGATATCTTAGTAGAAAATTGTTTAGAGGAACTTAATATCATATATGAAGCTTACCAAGATGTTGGTTTTGTATTTAGTGATGATGCAGTTTTACCTATGGATAGAGAATTTCATCCATTTGTTGAATCTGGTGGATGGACTTGGCGAGAGTTTGAATGGAAAGGCCAAAAGCTTATTGCACATGATTCTTTTCCTCCTGACGCTGGATCTATCTCAATGATTTATTATGCACCTGATCATGTAAGAAGTTGGAGAAAGGATGTTTACCGAAAAATAGGAGGTCATAATGTTAACCTATCAATTTTAGATGACCAGGATCTTATGATGAGAACTTATATGGAAACTAAGTTTTATCATATACCTAAAGTCTTATACATCTATAGAGTACATGGTGATAATACTTGGATTGAAAGAAATGAACCAATTCAAAAAGGAACATGGGATATGTTTAATAATTGGCAACAAAGATTAGCTGAAAGAGATGCTGATTTAAGAGGGCTGAGAAAAATAGACATTGGGGGTGGTTTATTTGGTAAACCCGGATATGAGACGGTTGATATTAAAAATGGTGACATAATTGCTGACCTTAATGAAAGATGGCCTTTTGAAGATGGTGAAGTTGGCGTTATTAATGCATCTCATGTTATTGAACACTTGAAGGATAAACATCATACAATGTCTGAATTACATAGGGTTCTTGCTGACGGTGCCTGGGCGTTTATTGAAGTTCCATCTACTGATGGTAGAGGCGCATGGCAAGATCCAACTCACGTAAGTTTTTGGAATGAAAACAGTTTTTGGTATTACACCCGACAACTCCACATGGATTACATTTATAATAAGGATATCAAATTTCAAGCAAGAGATCTTCAAACTGCCTATCCTGATCAATTCTTTGCCGATAATAAAATCTATGTTACTCGTGCATGGTTAAGAGCAGTTAAATCAAATGATAGAAAGAAATATCCTGGTGAACTTTTATTTGATATGAACAAATAATATGAAGGATAAAGGATTTTTAGGAATAAGTAAAAAAGGCTGGGTTTGGCTTGGCCTTTTTACATTTTCATTTTATCTTTGGTATAAGATAATAAAACTTTTTCTCTAGTGGCTTTCAGTTCTCGTATTTTTGTTTTATATTTGTATAAAATAACAACAATATGAGTACTCAACTAGGATACTGCTGTATTAATCTCAATCTGAGAAATAAACCTATTACTGTCAATCGTACATGTAGAAAGGCTACCTTTACAGAACACGGCCTATCTCATGTAAGTGATCTTGCATTACGTAACATCAGGGATCTTATTGAGATAATCAAATGGAATGATCAAAATGGATTCAAGGTATATCGTATGTCATCTGATATGTTTCCTTGGATGTCAGAGTACGAGATAGAAGATCTACCAGATTACAAGAAAATCTCAACCCTCCTTCGTGGTGCAGGTAATCTTGCTCTTAAGTACGGTCAACGGTTATCCTTTCACCCAGGTCCATTCAATGTTCTAGGTTCGCCAAACCCAGATCTTGTACAAAAAACAATCAAGGAACTCAATCAACATTCCCAAATCATGGATCTGATGGGGTTACCACAATCTCGCCTGTATCCTATCAATATCCACTGTAACGGTGTATACGGTAATAAAGAAGCTACACTGTCTAGATGGGCCTCTAATTATCTTAGACTATCAAAATCCGCACAATCGCGGCTTGTCGTAGAGAACGATGATAAGGCAAGTATGTATTCTGTCAAAGATCTGTATCAAGGTATTTTCATGCAAGTTCATGTACCTATTACCTTTGACTATCACCACCACAGATTCAATACCGGTGGTCTTACCGAACAGCAGGCCTTTGAATTGGCAATGTCCACATGGCATCATCATAATGTAAGGGCTCTCTTCCATTATTCTTCTTGCCGTCGTACTTACGAGAATGCTGAATCTAAGGCACAAGCTCACGCTGACTTTATTTACGAAAAGATCAATGACTATGGCCATTCTGTAGATATTGAGGTAGAGGCAAAAGCCAAAGAAGTTGCCGTTCTAAAATACAGAGAAGATTACAAAGGTCTCCTTGAAGAGTACCTCCCATTTGATATGCAAACTGAAGTTGAATTAGTAAATTAAGAATTATGTTAGAAATAGTAAAAACAAAAGAATTAAGAAGTACCACTCGAGTAGAAGGTATTCTTGTACAAATGTCTAATGGAGAATGGTACGGTGTAAGCCGTGCAATGCCAGCGCGTAATCCTTGGTTTCTTCGCGGATCAAAAGCAACTCGAACTGGGCGTCTTTCTATGGAAAATATTTTCCTAAAGCAGTGTAGAGAAAAACCTACCCTTGAGGAAGGAATTGAACTTTTAGTAAATGTACTTAATGGTGGAGATGCACCACAAGATAAAATCTTTTACTAATGAGATTTGATTTTACAACCGTGTGGGGGCAATATTACATTATACCTACGATTAAATTTACTTATGACCCAACCCTCTATGGTTATCGTAACATTGAGATATGGTGGCTAAAGTGGGGAATAGAAATAGCTTATGGAATACAAGAATAGATACGGAGACATTTATACCTTTACTCTTCAAGAAGATGGGAGTATCTTATGGGAAGGTAATTTTACCTATCATCGTATAGGATGGCCTAATGTTTATAAGGAAGCTTACGAGGCATACTGTAAAGATGTAGGATCTAAGGGTGAACGCCCTATGCACATAGATTCATTTAAAGAAGCTGTTCATGAATCGGTGTATGATGAGAATGATAGCTATGTAGGTTTAGGTCCTATTGCAAAAAAGTACGGATCATTAGTCTATTCTGATAAAGATACTATTAATATGGTAGATCCTAGCGGTGGGCCTTACATTACTACACATCAAGATCTTTCGTGGTTAGGTGAGGAGTTTAAGGATCTCTGTGTAGGTGGCTTTAAATCAATCCTAACCGGGTATAAGATCTTTACTTATGGTAAATATGATCACCTGGCAGATACTAAAGTTATTGGTGGAATTATTAATACATCAGAATGAAAAGATATTGGAATAAGTTTTTGAATTGGATAATACCTAATCGTAGACAAAGACTACTTTCTAAAATAATGAAAATGGACCAAGAATTAGGTCTATATGATGAACCTTTTAACAAAGAAGATGAAAAGATTTGAATACATAAAAGCATTTAACTCGCCATTTAAGCGACCTAAACTAAAGTGGTACTTTGGTAAGATTGCAATTGGTACACCTTATTTCTATCCTCGTCGTTGGGTAAAACCAACTCAGCAAATGCTGATTGATAATGCTAAAAAAGAAATAGAGGAAAGAAAAAGATGGAATGAAGCCAACGAAAAGTACGGTAACACTCCTAAAACGATTCCATCAATCGAGGAACTATGTGAAGAGAAAAAGAATTATAAATTCCCGGTTCCTAAAAAGATAGGTTTTGATTTTGTTAGATTAGGATGGAAAACCAAATGGACTGATACTGACTATAGGTTTGAGTGGGCTCCTCTTATCTCATTCGTATTTTTTAAATGGCAAATTGCTGTGATTATAATAGCACCAGAACAATATCACTATTGGGAAGCATGGTTGTATTATCAACGTGATACGGATAAAACAAAATCACAGAGGGAAAGAATCCAACAATGTAAAGAAGGGTTTCCTCTTGACTATATCGTATCTGATGGCAAAACTAAAACAAATGTCAATTATTACAATAAAATATTAAAGGAGAAATATATATGACAATTCCAAAGAAAACATATTGCTCATCATGTAAAGATATAACCGAGCATAGAGCAAAAATGGATGCTGTTAAAAATGGCAACATCGTTTGTAATACATGTGATGGAGAAAATCCGTTTAGGTTTCCTTCATATATTCCTGATAAGTGGGTTATTGTAAAACTTGGAGATGAAGATGTTCATCATAGAGTATTTGGCAGTTGGGCCGGTGGATATTTAGATGGAGATAGTTGGAGAATGAACAGTGGAATTACTAGGGTCGAAGAAGATCTTGAAAATTATTATTTCTATGGTCATAGTGGAAGTTGCTATAAATGCCACAAGAAAGGATATGGTGTAATGACATCATACTCACAATCGGTGTTAGAAAACATGATAGAAAAATCAAAATCTATCGGAAGATCTATAGTGATTTTAGAAGATCAAGATGATTGGACACAAATTGAATTTTAGATACGAATTATGGAAACTAAACGCAAACGGTTAAGCCGCGAAGAAAAAAGAGAAAAGGCAGTGGTTGATCTAATCAACCAAATGTTTATTATTGCCGGTCATAATGTTACTTATGATGATATTTTAGGAGTAAATGATTGGTTTACTCAATGGACTATGACAGTTGAACAAGGCGAGGAGTTTAAGGAGTGGGGTAAAAGGTACCTAATGAAGGAACTGCGAATGAGAGCTAAACAAGCAGAAAAGGAAATGCTGTGGATTAATTTACAGTGGGGGCTAAAGTATTCAAACTGGGAAGATTATCATAAAATTAACACTAAATAAAAATGGGATTCTGGGAAGGTAAATGCTTTTTCTGTCTGTATTGGGGTACATTAATAGCTATTATAGCTCTCTCAATAAACTCAGAAGTTAAAGAACAAAAACGACAAAAACAAATACATCAATATAAAGATACAACTTTAATATCATATGAAAACTATGTGGAATAATATTAAATGGTACTTTCGTAAGCTAAAGCGAGTATGGGATTTTTTACCTCACGTTTGGAGGGGGTATGATTTTGACTATCGCTATGCAATTGATTTGTTTTCATACCAGTTAACCAGAACTGCCAATCATCTTGAGTCTGATAGGTCCTATACTGTTGATGCTGCTATGAGAGGCAGAAAAATTAGGACTGCTATTGATCTTATGAAAAAGGTATATGAAGATGAATACGACATGGAATGGATGGATCAACTCGAGGAGATTTATGGTCCTAGTGTTTTAGATTGGTGGTTTGAAGATACAGGAAAGGGGGATGATTCATCTTACTTAAGATATGTATATGAGAAGTGGGATAACGCCGATGAGGTAGAAGCCAAGAAAGCTGAATTAGTAAAGGCTTCACGAGAAAAGCAAAAGAAAGCAGAGAGAATTCTCTGGGTATACATACAACATAACATTCGCTATTGGTGGGATTAAACATTAAAACATGGATCATCAAGGAAAAAGACCAGATCAAGTAGAGTTTTCAGAAAAGGTTGCAGCTGCATCATTTATAGCAATAATCGTTATTCTATCTATCTTGATAATTGTTAATAACTTTTAGAAAAAAGTCTAGGAAAAGTTTTCAATTCCCAAAAATTTGTATTATATTTATACTATACAAATTTAAACGGAACATGAATATTTCAATCAACCTCCCCAAATTTCTAGGATCTGCATTCTGTACTGCTATCGCATACCGTATCGCAGACGGTACTCTTCAACATTATTTTGCTGGGCCACTTAACGAAATGGCTACATGTATTCTTTGTCTTATGATGGCAGGTGGATTGTTTATTTCATCAATTTCTAAACCTCTTAAATAATCATTATGTTGTTAAGCAAAAGACAAACTGGAACAGTATGGGATATGGTGTGTAACTGGGTAAACTCACAAGGTACCGGTACCACTTTTAACACAAAGGACTATCTTAATGAATTGGCCGATGTGCCAGTCAACCCTTGGTATGGGAATAGACGTTATGGTGCAGACTACCGCCTTCATCAGTACAAAGGCTATCTTGGGAGATTAGGATTCCTTAAGAATACTTCTTATGGCAAATGGGAAGTCCTTAAGCCAATACCTGATTGGTTCAACTTAGGTCATGCTCAACATCTATTTCATTACAAAGAAGGTGAAAAGTATAACGGAATGACCCGCGAGGAAATTGTTAATAACTTTTAGAAAAAAGTTGGGAAAAAGTTTTCAAATCCCAACAATTTGTATTATATTTATACTATAATTAATTAAACGGAACAATGGATACAACAATTCGCATCACAGCACAGTACTACGAGAATTACGCAATCGGACCTAATGGACCAGAAGGTGCCCCTTATTGGAAACCTAAAGGCGGCCATGAGTTTATCATTAAGGCTGATTCTGACATGGTAATGTATGCCGACGACCTTAAGGAAATTCTTATCGAAATGGTCGCTGCACAGTCAAATGAGTATGAGAAATTTGAATACATCGACCATGATGTACAATTCTCGGAACCAACCGTATTGTCCACAGAGGACTTTATTTCTAAAGTACAAAAACAATTTAACCTTGCATAATATGAACACATTCACACCTTCATTCAAACAAGCACTCAACCGAGTGGCTGAGGAACTCGGACTATTGGAAGCCACAAACTCTCGTCATGAGAAAAATGGTACAATCGCATACACGGATCCTGTAACAGGCTGTATTTATACCCTTCATACTAATGGGTACATCCGCCGAACTACACGATACTTTAGCCGACATGGTTCTACCTTTAGACAGGTGTATCAATTGAATCCTACACGAAAGGTTCGTTACGGTGACGGCAAATGGCAATATTCAACCGACCGATTAATGATGAGCCCTTGGGAACAATTAGGAAAATTGGCATCATCCACAATTTCATTTAGAGAAACAAACTGGAGCAAATAAGATGGGAACGAATTACTATAGAATACCGAAAGCATCAGAAATAGAACAGAGGAAAAAAAGGTTAAAAATCCACGTCCTCACAATGCCTACTTCTCCTTCTGCGATTGAAAGAGAATTCAGATTCTTAGATAACCCGGATGACGAATGGAGCCCAATGAATCCTTGGGATGAGTTTATCCAAGATACTAACATCCATCTCGGTAAACGCAGTATGGGTTGGAAGTTCTGTTGGAATTTTCATAAGGATAAGTATTATTCCACCAAAGAAGAACTCATTGCATTTATCCTAAACGGTCGGGTGGTTGATGAGTACGGAGAAGAACAAGATCCTCAAGAGTTTTTAGACATGGCATTTACTTGGGGAGAACCTGATGGTTTAGTTGCAGATAAAGAATACTTTGATACAACTGAACATCATCGTTGGATGAGTAACCCAGAAGATTATTATGACCGTGAAGTAGACGGTCTTCGTGTATCATCATCAACAGAATTTAGTTAAACGATTAAAATCATATATTATGGGATTAGACATGTATCTTACAAAACGCCACTATGTACAAAAGTGGGAACATCACAAGGAAGAAGAAACCTTTGATGTAACAGTAACAAAAGGAGGAGAGGATTATCCTTACATTAATCCTTCTAAAGTTTCATATATACTCGAGGAAGCTGCATATTGGAGAAAGGCAAATGCAATTCATAATTGGTTTGTGGAAAATGTACAAGAAGGGCGAGATGAATGCCAAGAGAGCTGGGTAAGTCCGCGAAACATTAATGACCTCCATGAAGCATGCTGCGAAGTATTGGCTAACAGAGATAACCCTGAGGCAGTTTTACCTACAACATCAGGTTTCTTCTTTGGTACTACTGATTATGATGAATGGTATTGGAATGAAATTGAACGCACAAAAGAGGTGTGTGAATCTATTCTTAATGACATGGATGAATCTGCTAGACTTCCTTATGAACTATATTACCAATCATCTTGGTAATCTTTCAGTTTCATCAAAAACTTGTTATAATTTATTAAACAAATACTAAAATGGACTTTAGCAAAATTATTTTCAAACAAGACCAAATGGGTGAATGGAAATCTACCACCCATTTCCAAAACGGTTACTCAATGTCCGTTATTGCAGGCGTCATGGCATACTGTAATCCTAGAGAAAGCCTAGACGATCCTCAATCATACAATACATACGAAATTGCTATCTTTGACGAAGATGGTGATTGGGTAACACGAAGGTTTACTGATGAAGACGATGATGTCTGTGGATGGTTAACCAAAGCAGAGATTAATGACCTTATGAAAAAGGTTGCTGCTTATGAATGGGATGAAGACCATGCACATGACCAGGTAATGAATAAAATGATTCAAGGCCTTGAAGAAGATGGAGAAGAAGTATAAGTATCGCATAGAACATATATTTCCTCCATCTTTTGCGGTCATCGGAGGTCAGCGGTATCTGTTTCCAGGTTGGATCCCTGTAGATGAAGATGTAACTGCCGATGATGTAGAGCACATTAACCCTTATCGGAACATTAAAACCGAGACTTTTAAAGTTACAGGTTCAACTGGGAATAAATATATTGTTACCAAGAAAGGTGACAATCTAAGCTGCGACTGTCCTGCAGGAAAATTTCGAGGTATGTGTAAGCATATTAAGAAGATTCAAGCAGAGTTAGAAGTAGCCTAAAAAAATAATTTATCATGGATAAAATTAAAGAAATTTTTGGAAAAATTGTTAGTTGGGTAGACACAAAAGGATTTACCGCGTTAGCATCTTTAGGAATCGGTTTAGGTCTTTGGACTTTCGGTTATAAGATTTATGCAGGAATTGCATTTGGAGTTTTCTTAACTAGAAACTGGGACATTTTAAGAGGATTATTTCAAAAAGAAGCTAACACTGATGATAATAACGGTGGAGGTAACACAAGTGGAACATCTGGCATCGGCGGAGTAGGTAACACAAGTGGAACATCTGGCATCGGCGG
>Ga0099850_1000577_pt1 | contig 16561 bp, 16 predicted proteins | sample CB_VirMetaG_5_FD_79182 | JGI IMG/M metagenome (GOLD analysis project Ga0099850, IMG submission 79182) | Freshwater to marine saline gradient viral communities from Chesapeake Bay - CB_1508_1D Viral MetaG | ecosystem: Environmental > Aquatic > Marine > Coastal | place: USA: Chesapeake Bay... | reverse complement strand
CCTGAAACATACAAAAGGGTTGTTATCAATAGCACTGCAGGAAAGTTCAGTAAGGTCTACAAAGAAGAACTATGGGGTAAAGGAAAAACTTCTGGTCCTGGATCTCATGAAAACAATAACAAACCTTACAGGGAATATCTTCAGAAATTGATCGATGAACTTAAACCTGAAACAGTAACAGATCTAGGGTGCGGATATTGGGATTCAAACGCGCTTATCGATTGGAAAGAAATACAATACACGGGAATCGATATTGTGGAATCGGTATTGGATTCAAATAGAAGAGAATGCGGTGATAAAAATTACAGTTTCATTCTTGGAAATGAAAATAATCTTCCAGGGGGAGACCTTCTCATTGTAAAAGATGTAATGATACATTGGAGCAATGAAAAGATAAGCGAATTCTTTTCAAACGTGAAAGGTTACAAAAACATTCTGATAACCAATGATGTCACAGAGAATGTAAGATTGAACGAGGACATTGTTTCTGGAGATTTCAGAGCGGTTGACATAGAGAAGGATCCTTTCAATGTAACAGCGTCATCTTCATTTGATTGGGAGTACACGGACGAACAGGAAATTGTTAAAAAAAGAACTTGGTTGATCAATGGCATTTCGTAGCGAAAAGAACAATGTGATCTTTATTCACATCATGAAAACAGGAGGAACGTTCATCAGAACGCTTTACCCTGATTTTGTAGAGATATCCCCAGTGCACGCTTCTGCTTTTCAAGTAAAGCAAAGTGTGTCAAAAGAAGTTTGGGATAACAGTTTCAAGTTTGGAGTTGTAAGAGACCCGTATGAAATGATGATAAGTCTTTACAGATACCTGAATGATCACCTGGAGCATGAGGATCATTTCATGGGCCATCTGAGTTTTCAAAATTTCTTGAAGGAATTTGAAAACCATAAACTGAACAAAGGGTTCTATAAGACCCAGAAAGGAATGCTGTACAATGGGGAAGAATGTCTTGTAAATAAAGTATTCAAACAGGAAGAGATGTATAAGACCGTAGAATATCTTCACCAGAATCATGGAGCAAGGCTTTTAAACAAAAAAGTGAACACGAGTAATTTCATACCCGTAGACCTGACAACAGAAAATATATCAAGGATAAACAGGATGTTCAAGGAGGATTTCGAAGTTTTTGGTTATAGAATGAAGTAGATATTTTAGTAATATTAATGTTATGGATCACACTATAGATGATTGGCAGGTTTTCAAAAGCTGCGCCGTAAAATTTGGAGCAAACTTTACTGATATTAAGATATGGGTGTTCACTTTTATCATAACACCACTGTTCGCATTTACGGAAAAGTATCTCTTTGCTGATTGGGAGTTTTTAAAATGGCTCGTTACGTTCATGATGCTTGACCTTGCAACAGGAATAGCAAAGGCGATCAAAAACAAAGAGGCTGTCACATCATACGGGATACGAAGAACGGCAATGAAGGCGTTACAGTACGGAGCGTTCCTAATAGTCATACACGGTCTTGATAGCTTTGAAGTAAAGGGAGAGGAGGTTGAACTGTTCGGGTGGATCGTGATATGGGCGTACTCGTTCCTAATGGGAACAGAAGGTAAGTCGATACTTGAAAACATTGTAGCGCTTGATGACAGGTTTGATATAAAATACTTCATAGAAAAGATTGGAGAAGCGTTCAAAAGAAAGTAAAATAAGTCTATAGCTAAAGTAAAAAAGAAAACTATATTAAATTATTTATATAATTCCTAATTTTGTAATTAAATATTGTCAAAATGGCTACCCTAAACGTCACTCTTAATATAAAAAGTACAGATGCTACATCTGAAAATTTAGAGTTAAATCATACTGATAATCTTACTATTGGTAATCCTGTAATTAATACAGCTCAGATATCAGTAGCTACAGTAGCAGCTACTGTACTTATTGCAAGTAGTATATCAGATGTTAACTTTTTATATCTAAGAAATACAGACTCTACAAACTTTGTAGACGTTAAAACAGACGGAGGAACTTCTTTTGCTAAGCTAAGTCCTGGAGAGTTTTTATATATGCCTCTAGCAGTAAGCACAGGAGTTGAAGTGCAAGCAGATACAGCGCCTTGTGTTGTAGAATATGGTTATTGGACAAGATCTTAAAATAAAAGAAAATGGCGGATACTAGAACAAGTTCAGCAGGAAAAGATAATCGCGTAGAAAAAGCGATTAATAAAATGAGTGCCTCTATGTTAGGGTGCTGTGGAGCAGATTATATTGACGATACAGTAGCACATACAGGGCCTTACTCCGCAGTTCAGGTTGTTGGTACAGCAGATGCTGTATTAGATCAATCTGTAATGGCTCCTTGTGCAGGAGATCTTGCGTATGGAGATTTTGATGTAGACATCACAATACCAAAAGGATCAATTGTTTACGGACGTTTTAATTGCATTGCCTTAGTAAGCGGGGCCGTAATCGCTTACAGATCATCTTAAAAATAAACACAATGTCACAGTATAAAATCCCTTATAACGGAAACGGCTACAAAAAGAAAGGCGGTTTCTACAGCTCTGGAATCAATCAATTGCTAAATAGACTTGATAAACTTGAACATCAAGTATTTTGCTGCGGAGATGATACAGATCAAGTTATTACAGTAACAGATGCTACGTATAACTTAAAGAAAAATCAAGATGGTGCATTTTTGTCCCTCGACAGAGCTGCAGGTATTGAAGTAGTTCTTCCACAAGCTACAGCCGATAATATTGGTTGGAATTGTAAAATTGCTGTAAAGACAACTTTTTCAGGAACAATGACAATTTCTGCAGGTAGTACCAGCGATTTATTGATCGGTGGTTTGCAACTTGTAGATCCAGCTTCTGCTGGAGATACTGATTTCTTTCAACCAGATGTATCAGATGATGACCAAATTGTAGCAGATGCTGACGAAAAAGGTCGTCTTGCTGGGGGTATTATTGAAGTAAAAATTGTTGCTGCTAATAGAGTATTTGTCTCAGGAACACTTGTTGGAGACGGAACGCTTGCAACACCATTTGCATAATAGTAGTTTATTTTCTGTAATTTGCAGCCAAACATTATAGTATGGCAAATAATATTGAACAATTAAAAAAGCATCTTACAGAAAAAGGTAGGAATAAATCCTACAACGAGCTTGCAATAGAATATGGTATACGTGATAAAAACGGTATCATATCAGGAGAAAAAGTGAGAGGAATATGGAGACGTTTAAAAACGTCTCGTATTCCATCTCAATCAGTTCCTAAAGTAATTAAGGAAGATAACAAAACTTACCTTGATTATTCTGGAGCAAGTATTACAAGTCTTGAAGATCTGATTGATGCGGCAGGTATCAATATGGATTTCTGGGATGTAGAAACTTTCAGAGTTTCAACCTGGCAAGATTTTAAAGATGAGACCAAATATGCTGTAAGAGCAGTATTTGATAGGTCAAAAGAGGCGAGAGACGGTATAAGGGAAGAGTTTATAGAAGCAGCTAAACAACACGCTCCAAGTTATAGACCAATAAAATACCCAAAAGCCAATGAGGATCAGGAAAGTGTAATGTATGAATTATGTCTACCTGATCTGCATATAGGAAAAATATCAATGGCCGATGAAGTAGGTCATACATATAATTCTGAAATTGCAGTGTCGTTATTTGAAAAAGCTGTTGAGCGTTTGTTAAAGTATAGCAAACTATTCCACATAGATAGGATTGTATTTCCAATAGGAAATGATATGCTGAATAGTGATGGATTTTCAATGGCAACGACAAATGGAACGCCACAGCATGATGATGTTAATTGGCAACGTTCTTTTACATATTGTAGAGAAGTGATCGTAAGGATCGTTGATATGCTTAGAAAGATTGCTCCAGTAGACGTAATAATCGTACCAGGTAATCATGATTTCGAGCGAATGTTTTATATCGGAGATGCAATATACTGCTGGTATAATAACTGTGAAGAAGTGCAAGTATTCAACGATATGAGTCCTAGAAAGTATTATAGATATGGTAAAACATTACTAGGCTTTACACACGGTAATAATGAAAAACATGCTGACCTTCCTTTAATAATGGCAAAGGAAATGCCAAAAGAATGGGCAGAAGTAGAATTTACAGAATGGCATACAGGCCATCTGCATAAAAGTAAATCATTGAATTGGGTAGATATAGATGAAAGATTTGGTACAGTTGTACGTATTCTTCCTTCGTTATCAGGATCAGACTCTTGGCACCATAGAAACGGATATGTTAAAAATATCCGATCTGCTCAAGGATATATGTGGGGTTATGAAACTGGCTACAAAGGTCACTTTCAAGTTAATATTAATGAACTTATTTAAATATAAATAAAATGGCTAAAGGAGATAACACTTTAAAATGCACAATCTCTTTTTCTAGTAGTGATCTGTTACCAGCCCCATTGTCTATGAATAAGACAATGAGCCTTACAGTACCAGGCACTGCTTCAGGAGATGTTGCACAATTACAAACTTATACTGTTCCACAAGCTGCTGCAGGCAGTGGTATATTCGTACCACCTAACCTACAGGCAAATGATCTGGTAGGTAGAGTATTCTATTATATTCAAAATACAGGATCAACCTATGATCTTATTGTGCGTGTAGTATCAGAACATTCAGGTGTGACTCCAGATCAAATGGGAGTTCTTAAACCAGGAGAATTTGCACTATACAACTTTGACGATGGTGTAATGGATTCTGATGCAACAAGAGACCACTTAAGAGTTGAACTTAGCTGTGCAACTGCAGCTCAAACTACTACCGCAACAGTAATGTTCTGGTTAATGGATTCATAATTATAAAAACTAATTAAAATGGCAAATATTAAACTAGGCGTTACAATTGATAGCAACGATGTTCTTCCATACGTGGTAAAGATCAGCGAATCTAAAACCGTTTCCACATCAGGAGACAGTAATGCTAATGCAACGAATATGGGACAGCTTACAGTAAGTACCACTGCTATTGCAATCAATACTGAAATTGATGGAGGTATTGATAACCGTGCTCTTGTTTATATTAAGAATACTGGACAGACAGCAGCAGAAAAAGGAGCTTCAGCCGATCCTAATATTATTGTAGACAGCGAAGGGTCAGCTATTCTAGAACTTGCTCCAGGAGAGTTTGCATTATTTTCATATAATGCAGGAGCTAACTCTACACTTACTGTAGAAACTGCTTCTGGAACAGGTTACTGTGATTTCTTTATTGCAGAATTGAGCTAATATGAGTATGTGTGAGCATGGGCATGAGCCGCATTATTTATGCGGACTCTGCAACATAGAAAGGACAAATCAACAGTTTGGATTTTGGGAAGGAGAAGTTGCTACTGAACTAAAAGGTAGAAAATCTTCAGATATAAACTATGACCCAGAAGACGATTGCTCAAAGTGCGATGAAGCTTTTAACGAAGAAATGATGCAAAAGTTTATCTTGTCTAGTTTTGGGCCTGTTGCGCAAAAAAAAGAAGACTTAGAAAAAGATGGTGAATAATAGGTTCATACGATTTGAAAACGTAAAAACTAAACTAACAGGCACTTCTTTTGAAGTTACTTCAGTAGATAGCGCCAAGTATGATAGTTCAGGCGCTGCAAATGCAACTTATGGAGACATCACAATTACTGGTGTCTCCACTCTTTTTTCTAGTGAGTTAACTGTAGGTAATGTCATTCAATTATGTTCTGATTCTACTTTTTACCAAGCATACACATCAAGTACAATTACAGCATATGCACAACCTGATATAAAATATTCTATGCAGTTTGAAACTGTATTAGAAGAATATAAGGTTACAGCTATTGCGTCTGATACATCAATGACGGTAGAAGTTTATACAGACTACGAAGACGAGTTTGATAGACTTACACAGAAAGCTGCTAATATTTATGTAAATACAATTAGAAAAGCTGTAGGTAGCTATGATCCTATTAAATTTTATACTGCTTATATAAAACCGCTAGTAAATAACAAAACTAGTGATAAAGTAGCCTGTATAGATCAAATATCGCATTTTCATATAAACACTAGTAATCCTCAAAATATGGATGTGCATTTTACGGATACTGGTAATGGAGCTACACGTACCTTAACAGTGCATAATTGTTTTGATTATTTAAACTATGTTTTACAGCCGTTTACTCTTATTGAAAAAGATAGAGTATTCTTTAATTATTCTGAACCTGATCTTACAATGAATCAACCAGAATTGTATGACGGATATATATATGCAGAAGATAGACCTAGAGTTAAACGCAAAGCACAAAAAGAACTAGATAAAGCAAAAAAGAATCTAGACAGAGAAGATAAGATACGAGAATATAAACATCACGGATAATGACAATAGGAGAAGCCATAGCACGAGTAAGGGCAATTTACAGCAAAGGCCCGTCTTCTGATGATATTAGCCTATCAGATAGATTGATATATTCTAAACTTGTATCTGCTAGAACGTTATTAATTAAACGTGAAATAGATAAAAGACGGCAAGTATCAGATTGGATAGTTCAAACTATTAAATGTGCTGAGCTTGAAGTTGTTAAACAAAACGAATGTCCTTGTGCAATTCCGCCAGGGTGTAAAGCATTACGGACTAAATATAAAATACCTAAACCTGTTCAGTCTGCAATAGGCCCAGAGTTAGAGTCTGTAACTACAATGGACGGAGGAGTAGTGTATTCTAAAACAGATTGGGTACGAAAGCGATATAAATCTGGTGATAAGTTTACATCACACCAACCAGACTATATGATAAAGGATAATTATCTATATCTTATACACAAAGGTAATCTGCTTAAGTATATTACGATAGGCGGAGTGTTTGAAGATCCTTATCAAGCTGTATTAGTTGAGGGATGTGGAGGAGGAGAATGCATCCAGCCATATGACGTAGATTTCCCAATTGATCAACATCTTATGGATGCTGTAATGCAAATGGCAGTACAAGAGCTGGTTCAGATATTTAAATCAATCCCAGAAGATTCTAATAATGATGCAAGTGAAGACAAGATAAGAATGCAACAACCTAATAAATGAGTAAAAAAAGTAGAACTATAAAAGACGCTTACGTTGATTATAATGATAAAAACGGCAATGATAAGGACTTTGCTGTTGATTACAAGACATACAAAAATGTCTGTTTAGAGTTTAATAAAAAGATATCCGAAGCAATTATAACAACTGCAGAAGAATTTAAAGTATTTGGAGGGCTAGGGATAATAAGAATAAAAAGGCTTAAATCTTCTAAAACACAGAGAAGGGTAGACTGGGAAAAAACAAAAGAACATAACGTAAAGGTCTATCATTTGAATTTCCATACTGATGAATACTATTATAAATGGTATTGGAATAGAAAGAAGGCAAGGTTTAAAAACAGAAGTGCTTATTCATTTATACCTATTAGGAAAAATAAAAGAACTCTAGCTAAATTATTGAAAGAAAACGCAGTAGAATATTTTAATTAATACCAATGGCTACTACAACCGCACGACTTAATCTATCTAGCTCTGATCTTGTGTCAGATAATCTCTCACTTGTAGTAAGTGCGGAGCTTAATGCTGCTGGAACTACAACAGGCTTGACTGAAACAACAGGTCTGAGAAGACAAACTATGGCAAGTACAGCCGAGACAAAGCTTATTGAAGAAAGTGATTATACAAATGATACATCAAACTGGTTGTATTTTAAGAATACTTCAAGTACAGCTACTCGTTACGTAGACATCACAATAGGCTCAATTGGATCATCTATTAAACTTGCTAGAGTTTACAATGGAGAATGGGCATTGATTCCTTATGCAGGCAATGCTGATGTTAATGTTCAAGTAAATAATACTGATATTATACTTGAATGGATGTTAATTCACGAATAAATAAATAGTTATGAACGGAAAGAAAATAAAAGCATTGCTTTGTGAACTTGTTCAAGAGCTCACAATGGGACGTGTTTGTCTAGGAGCATGCAAAAAAGAGTGTGAAAAAGAATGCTGTAAAAAGTAAGGTTATGAGTCAAGTAAAACTTACAAGTATAGAACGTGTAATATCTGGTGTTTACAGAGATCTGAACCCTTCTGTTGAGATAAATGAATCTGATATGATTGAATGGGCTGGTGAAGCTCTTGAGCATATCGGGGCTTATTCTCAATTAGAGGAGCGTGTAGAGTATCTTAAAGTAAATGACCATAGAGTTCTTATACCATGTGGATTACACAAAATAGTCCAGGTAGCTTATAAGTTTACTGATAATGAGCCAACAGAAGCAGCAATGCTTACTACCTGTGACGGAACTACAGAATGTACTACTGCAAACTGTGCTAATTGTAATCCAGACTCTTGCACAGAAGATCTTTGTGCCAAATCAGGGCAATTGATTGCAAATGCAGAACTTTGGTTAGAATACTATAAGCCTAATAGATTTAAGAAAACTGGTTATTACTTTAATAACTATAAACCTATGAGACTTGCTACTAGTTCGTTTGGACGAGGAGAAAGCGTACACTGTAAAGACTGTGTAAATATATCTTCTACGTGCGAGCATGAGTATTCTGTAGATCACCCTTATTTACGTACAGATTTTAAAGAAGGGCACATATGTATATCTTATGTAGCACAAGCTGTAGATGAGCGTGGTTTTCCTATGATACCAGATGAAGTAAGTTACATAGAGGCTATTAAACGATATATTGTATATAAGCTTAAATACTCTGAGTTTATACAAGGTATTATCAATCCCCAAATATTTGCAAAAATTGAAGATGACTGGCATTGGTACTGCAGACAGGCCAGAGGAAAAGCTAATATGCCTGATACTATAGATAAACTTGAGAATATTAAACAGCAATGGTCTAGACTTATACCTAAAGTAAATAGATATTACGGTTTCTTTGGTAATCTAGCATCAAGAGAACAACTTAATCTTAGCAATAATATAGGGTAATGGCAGCAGAGGAGGATAAGAATAAAGAATCTGAAAGTTCCCAAACTGGGAATATGTCCCAGGTAACATTTAGTAAAGGCCTATTCAAAGACTCTACTGAATCAGCTCAACCTCAAGGTACTTACAGATGGGCATTGAATGCTATTAATGAAAGCCTTGAAGGTGATTCAGGTATGCTTATTAATGAAATAGGTAACTACGAATGTGCTAATCTGGGAGATGAGCCCTATGCTATTATAGGTAGTGTTTATATAAAAGAACACGATTTTGTTATATTCCTTGCTCCTACTGATCCTAGTCTACGTGGTTATGGTAAAATTGTGAGAGTTACAAATTGCAAAGCAAAAACTCTTATATACTCTGACTGTTTAAATTTTCGTATAGACAAACAGATACAAGCTGTTCAAAGGACAAGAAATGGATGTGAAGTAAATATCTATTTTACAGATAATTATAATGATGTAAGGAATATTAATATAAACTCTTTACGCGATTATCTGAAAGAAGGCATACCAGAAGATGCCATTGAAAGCGCTTCTGATCCTACAATATGGGATTGCGAGACTATGAAGATATGGCCTAATTACTCTATGCCATGTATTAATTTTGATAGTATAAATGAAGGAGGAAATCTATTAGCTGGCAGTTATCAGTTTGCTGTTCAGTATCTTGATAAAGACCTTAACTCTACAAATTGGACTGCTATTACTCAACCTGTCCCAGTATATGAAGACCAAACGTCTAATCCAGAGCTGCGGATAAAAGGTTCTGAAGCTAGAGATAAAACAGGTAAATCTATTAGACTACGGATAAGTAATATAGACAGCTCTTTCGCTTTTCTTAGAGTAGCCGTAATACCTAATATAGATGGAGTAGGAACAAATACAGGATCGGCTTATCTATTAGATCCATTGCCTTTATTCAATAGTGATGATAAGTTCATAGAAGTAACCACTGTACGAACAGAAGACGAGGTTATAGTTCCTATATCAGAGATCCGTATACCAAGAAAGACCTATCAGAAAGCTAAAACAATAGCTCAAATAAAGAATAGATTGGTATTAGGTAATGTTTCAGAGAATGAAGTAGATTATGCTAAGTTCCAAAGAGCTGCTCAAAAGGTACAATTAAAATATACCACAAGAACTACTTCTGCGGAAGATGCACAGAAAGATTCAGTCCAGTCGGGTAAGTATTACTTCGACTATCGTACTTATATGCGGGATGAGATATATGCATTTGCAGTAGTATGGATATTTAATGATGGAACAGAATCGCCTGCATTCCATATACCAGGTAGGAAAAAAGACCAAAAATCCAATGGCAATTCTTTCATACAATCAGGAGAGTATCATAATCCAAACTCTTCTGATTATACAAACGTAGGCTTTGCAGAACATAATAGAGAGTGGGCCACAAGTGGATGGGACAGCAGTGTAGTTGTTTTTGCAGATCAATATGCAGATACTAAGAATATCAATACTCATCATTATCTAAATAATACTATTGATGGTAATGGTGATATAGAACGATGGGAGGTATATAATACTGCTGTTAGAGAACAGGCATATACTGACGCAGAAGGTGAGTATATTACTAAAGGTCAAATGGGATATTATGAATGTAGAACTGATAGATATCCAGATTCTGTAGATTGTAATGGCGTTCCTGTCTATCCTTATTCAAAAAAAGTATTATCTACTAAACTTATTGTGCCACCAGAGATCGCAGCAGAGCAGGCTTTGATTGATCTTGCTTTTCAAGAGCTAGAAGATGGTGTGGGAAATGGATACTACGAAGATCCTAATACAGGAAAGCTTACTCCTTCCTATGTTATGGATAAGGTCAGACATCATAGAATGCCTGATACTACTCTTGAGCCCCATCAATATGGAGATAAAGGAATTACCAATGGTAAGATACATGAGTTTGGTAATGGGCCCTTTTCAGCAGGAAATCCTAAAATCATATCATTAGGAGTGGAAGCTATAGGAGTACAACCTCCGCAAGAGTATGCACACCTTGTACAAGGGTTTAGAATAGTACGTGCCCAACAAGAGATAAAAGACAAGACCGTAATTGATAAAGGTCTGATATATTACAATCATATTGCATACAAACAATACCACGGTAAAGAGCTAGGAGCAGGGCCATACTTCTCTGCTTGTAACTGGATGCAACAGGGTAATTATTTTAATAAGCATATTACTTCTTTTGCTTGTGTAAGAGGAGGATGGACAAATCCTCGGGTAGCTGAATTTGGTAGAAGTCCTGATGGTGGTTTCCCTTTTTTAGGAGCAGATCAAGGACAAGTATCTATTGCTGCTGATAATGTTTATAATATAGAATATGATACTCGTCAAACAGTTTCTTCTGGTTTTGTAGCTTCTTACGGTATTGGAGGGGGAGTAGGCGATACAGAAAACGAAACTGATTTTTGTTTAAATTGTGCACAAGCATTAAATGTTCCTGTTTTAATACTTAACCCAACTAATCCTCCTTCTATGTATAACGCATTTACAAATATGCTTGTACAAAATAACAGATGGACAGATTGGGTCAATGTATATCAAATATACGCACCTGGTTTAGGATTTAGTCGTCCTAAAGTAGTATCTGATTATCCTGAATTTGGAAATGGATATCCTAGCGCTGCCTGGGGATGGAGTAGACCTGCTAACTTAGAAGACTGTCCTGCTGTAACATCAGATGAAGGAATTAACATTGGTTACGATACTGATATAGAAGTATATCCAAACTCTAATGTTTCATATCACGGCCCTCTTAGTAAATTTAGTAAAATAGACGGAGCAGAGTATATGAAAGTAGAACGTGTACTAATAGGGTATACATGGAATATACTTTGTAATAATGCTTGCTGTCATGATGACGGTTTAGAAGGAACCCATAAGCAATCAGGCGATACTTATGCTTCAACACTTACTGGAGGAGTAAATAATTTAAACCCAGAGCCAGAACCCATTACAGATCATAATAATTTCAATCAAGGGCAAAGTGGTATCGGCTCTAGGATAGAAGGAAGAGATGATAATGGTACTACTTACATATACTCTAGAGCTTCATATCAACATTCAGTAGTGCCTTACCATCATATAGGATCAGGGGTAAAATCTATGTATGATCTAAATAGTATTGTAGATCCTTTTGGAGACGCTTGTGTAAATGCTGGTGGTAACAGTAATAGACCAGAAGATGCTTGGAGCGCAACTACATATCCTATATATGGATTTCCATTATCTAATGTCCGTATAGATGATTACGTAAAAATAGAGGCATTTGAAAAAGTATTTATGGAATCATTTGGTGATACTCCATTTGATAACAATACCGCAATGGAGTGTATGCCTATAAGTTTTAAATCAAAGCGATACACTGAAAGAAATGAAGAAGGTAATAGAGAACAAGAGTGGATACGAATACCGTACCCAGGAAATAATGATGGATTTAATAGACACTTTACTGTAAGTGGGTCAAGGGTTAATAATGATTGGGGGCCTGTGAATAGATTCCAATGTCCTCTTGATAGTTCTTTCTCTTTAAATAACTGCGATAGACTTGAAGATCATGTAAGTGGAGAGTTTTGCGAAGCTAATAGTGATGCGGGTAAGCGAGGTAGGATTACAGCTTATTATGTATCTCTAAAAAAGAATGCATACAATGCTTATGGAAATATAGCTAGTCTTGTATATAATCCTACACACAATTGTATGGTAGCAGTAGACAAGGGAGATCCTTATCGTACAGTTAATAGTGGACAGTTATTTGGAGGAGATTCTTTTGTGTCTAGGTTTGCATTTAAACATACACAATATAATGCTAGATGTGGTAAGCATATAGTAGGAGCAGAAACTTATCCATATAACGGATTAAATGATGGAGAAGCTTTTACTAAATGTACTAAAAAAGATACTTTTTACCCTGGCATAATTCAATCAGAAGCTATATGGGATCCTTTAACTAGTATAGGAGGAGGGGCTGGTATTGGAAGCCCTTGGTCTGATACAACTAATATTGTTTACGAACAAGGAAGTGAAGGGATAGATCCTAATTATGGTGGTATGCAAAAACGACATGGGATCTTCAATCACATTACTTGGTATTGGACTGAATCATATATCAATACTGAACTTAGGCTAGGTACGCAAGAAAGAGGAGATTGGTTCTATCCATATCACTTTGAGGCTGGTGCCAGCTACGGTACGTTAAGTTTTGTAGACGAACCTGGATATTTTAGAACAGCGCACTCTGGTGCTCCTTACGATCCAAATGCAACAGAAGGAGAAACTGAAATGCCGCAGTCATTCAGAATGAATCCTGATTACAATAAGATAAATAGAGAGAATATCTATTTATCTGTACCTATTCAATATGACTTCTGTAAAGATTGTCAAGAGACCCATCCATATAGAATAGCTTATTCAGAACAATCTTTTCAAGAAGAACAGAAGGATAGCTTTAAATACTTTTTGACAGAAAATTACAGAGACATTCCAGCAAACCGTGGAGTTGTTTGGAACATGTTTCAGTATAGAAATAGTTTGTTTGTACATACAGAAGAATCATTGTGGAGGGTAGAGCCGTCACGTAACTTGATACAAACAGATACATCTAATTTATATATCGGTACAGGAGATTTCTTTAGTGAAGAGATTCAAGAAATTGTAGAGGGAGATACAGGTTTCTTAGGATCAACATCTCAATGGGCATTGTCAATTAACTCATTAGGAGTCACTTGGGTTGATGAAAAGCAACGTAAGATATTTGTACTAGACCAGTCTCCAAAAGATATCTCTGCTATGGGCATTAAGAACTGGACGCAGAATAATATGGAGATCCAGATAGCACAACAATATAAAGATATATACGGTGTGCCTTTTCCACTTATAGACAATCCTGCTAATCCTGCAGGTGCTGGATATCTTTCTGCTTACGATGGTCGTCATCATAGATTGATGTTTACTAAACGTGATTATTTATTACGAGCACCTTTTGATACCACAGACATACGTGATCCTTATTATCAAGTATTAAGGATAGGCACAGAATCTGGTTTGTGGGAATTACACGGAGCGGGAGAGGATTGTCAATGTGAACCAGATCCAGCACTGCAAATATTATCTCCAAGTACATATAACGTAACAACTGCTATTGACTCTGAAGGAAACGATATATGCAGACATACATATACTATCGAAGAAACTCAAGTCATCGGAGATGATACAGATATATGGATATTCTACGATATGACATCTATGAGTCCTGATGTGGCTATTGCAGCCAATGCTGCTATGCTTCAATACTTAGGAGACCAATCTGTTCCAGGAGGAAGTCTTGAGGCATGGAACGGTAAAGACTTTCATGTACCAATGAAAGGTTCTGCGGACGAATACTGGGTACGTTATATGGAACTTCCTATGGGAGGAACATTTGCGCAACCAAGTGTAGAGACAACTGCAAGCTTTACTCCAAAATTACCTAGTGACTATGGAGTGTCTTTTGGTACATATATATCTCCTGGAGCTATTTGTATTATTTTACAAGATGAGTCAGTTTCAAGATACCATACAAATGTAAACGTACCTCATGCGGCTCCTACTGCGTTGTACAGAGATGACTTCCAAGCTTTTGCAAGCTCTCATCAAATTTATACATCAGGTGGAAGAGAGTTTAAAGCATTTGTTTATCCAGTACCAAGCAACAGTGCAACTTCAGGAATAACTCAAGGCAACAGACAGTTCATTAAACATGTCTTTGCTGCAATAGAAGGGCCTAACACGGTAGGAGCATTCTTAGATCCTACAACTGGACAACCTGACCTACCTGGTAACTCTGCTCAGATCGGAGTGCAGACAAGTGAGGTAGTAGACCTATCCCATCTTGTTTCAGCAAATGGTTACAACAGCAGTAATCTTCAAGGATATCTAGGGCCAGCATTAAGAGACTACGGAGTGTCTGCTAAGTATGATAAGCGAGATGCTAGTACGTTCTTAAATGGCACATTTATAAATGACATTGCTACTTTCTTAACAGGTTCTATTGAGACCATCACAACTGATTATCAAATAGACCGTCCTTGTGTATATAATCTACTTGGGTCTGGGAATGTCTGTGCAAGTTGTGAGGAGGAGGATGAAATGGTAGAGGTGCCACTTAATGATGGAAGTGTATGGCAGGGAAAACTATCAGAGATATTTGAGTGTAAAGGATGGACATTAAGTTATTCAATGATGTCGGGATCTTGGGTATCATGGCACTCTTATATTCCTAATTATTATATGTCATCTAAAGATTACTTTATGAGTGGCATAAACAGGCTACGCACTGCGAGCGATAGATACATATGGAGACATAGTATTTCTAAAGACCATGATAATTATCAAAGATACTATGGATGTGTATATCCTCATATAGTTGATATGCTTACTACTGATAGTCCTGTGTCAACTACAGTATATGAAAACTTGCATTTTATAACTGATGCCTCACATTACAATTCTGCAACAGGTCAGTATGTAGACGATAGGTATATAACATTTGATAGTGGGTACATGTACAATAGCTATCAGATAACTGATATGTTACAGTTTAACGTAAAAGACATTAACGTATCTAACATAGCAAGAGAGTCTGTAATTGAAAATTATAACTCTTGTTTATTAGATAGAAAAGAAAGAGTATGGGGACTGAATGGCTTTAGAGATTTAGCTGTAGATAGGACAATACCTAACCCTCCATCACTGTTTACTAGCTCGTGGAATGAGTTAGCTCAAAATTACTATATAGATAAAAAGATAAATCCTATAGCTGTTGATCAAACTAAACCATGGTTTGAACAGGCTAGAATGAGAGATAGATATTTGGGAGTAAGATTGTTTTTCAGTAATTTAGCAAATCCTGGAAAGCACAAGCTTGTGACCAACTTTCTTTACGGAGTCACCAACATAAGTCCAAGATGATATCATGAAAAGATCTAAGCGCAAATATAGAAGAAATTATAACATGCTTGCAAAAAAGTATGCTGAAGGTGGACAGATAACTGGAAGCTTAGATCAATTTGCAAGAGCTGATGAGAATGTTGATACATTTCAAGAAAAGTTACTAGACATACATAAAGCTATGCTTGGTCAAGAAACTGAAACTCAATTTGGTGCTAACCTTGCAAGTGCTGTTGATGCTGGTAGAGCTGTAGGTAATACATTTATGAATGTATCAAGCCTTGGTCTTATCAATCCTGAAGAAATGGAATCTTCTTTGCTAGGTAATTTTCAAATGGCGCAAATGGGTGGGCCTATTAATAAATACGTAAACGGTACAGAGGTTGATTATGTTACATCCGATTCTTTATATGATCCGTTTGATCCAAATGATCCTATGTTTATAGGAACTCCTCCTATACTAGGCAATCTACCTACTTCGACTGCACCTGATGGTACACAAATACTAACAGGCAAAGATGGACTAGACTACTCAGTTATACCTGGAGGTACTGCAGATGATATACAGCCTTTTCAAAATAAAAAACCTTTTGATTGGATGGGAATGTTATCTCAACTATCTCAATCAGGTGCTTTAAATAACTTAGGACAGCAATCTCCGTTG
>Ga0099850_1000576_pt1 | contig 16589 bp, 25 predicted proteins | sample CB_VirMetaG_5_FD_79182 | JGI IMG/M metagenome (GOLD analysis project Ga0099850, IMG submission 79182) | Freshwater to marine saline gradient viral communities from Chesapeake Bay - CB_1508_1D Viral MetaG | ecosystem: Environmental > Aquatic > Marine > Coastal | place: USA: Chesapeake Bay... | reverse complement strand
GTACATCATGCGGGCAGCGTCAAACACGCTCGGTCCCGTGGGGACTTCCGGTGTCGTCGTAACGCCTTGGTTCGGGTCAGCCGTGTAGATGCCGCTCGGCTCGATTGCCCGGAAATACTGCCCGCCGTTCGCGGGGTTGCTGCCGCCGAAATTGCCCGTCGGGTCGTACTGATAGCCGTTCAACAGGCCACCCGCGAATGAACGCGTCAGGTTGTCCAACTCCGCATCGGTCAGCAGACCTGACGTGTCCCTATCCGGGCGATACACGGGCAGGTTCGGGTCCACATATGGAGCCTGCTGGTACAGATCGGTTCCGCCGACCGTCATGGCCGGGTCCATCTGAGAAAGAAGTCCGTTCATGGGTGGCCTCTAATCGCTGATATTAATGTTGCCTTGTCCGTCCGGGCTGCCAGCGCGCATCTTCTCGCGCTCAAGTTCCTTCTCAGCAGCCATCTCGCGCATCCGGTACTCATGGTCGGCCTGCATCTTGGCGTATTCGAATTGCAGCTTGTTGGCAGCAACCTCACGATCAACAGCAGCCTGAAGTTCGGCATTCGCCCGCGCCTGTTGTGCCTCAAGATCCGCCTTGTACCGGGCAACTTCCGCGTCCATCTGCGCCTTCATCTGGTCGGACTGAGCGCGCTGCTGGGCTTCCTGCTGAGACTGCTGCAACCGGGCTTGCGCCTCCTGCTGCTTCATCTGCAACTCCGCCTGTGCCTTCATCGCTTCCGGGTTCGGCTGCGGCTCGGGCGGTTGGATCTGCGCCGGGTCTTCAAGATACCGTTCAACCCGTTTGAGCCCGCTGGACTCCACGACATCTTCCACGAAGTTGTAGACCTTGCCGGGCGTCACCATTGGCCGCGTCTCGGGGTCCTGCTTCAGCGCCATCAGCAATTGCCCAAGCATGTTGAGCGACTGCACCTGACGGTCTTTGTTGCCCGTTCCAAGGCCCACACGCGCCGACATATCGAAACGGTCGCGCCATTGCCGGGGGTTGATCTCGACATACTTGTCGCGCAGTCGGATGGTCTGCTTCTTCGTCGAGTACTGCGACCCGCAGTGCATGATCAGCCAGAAGATCCGCTTGACGCCGGTCTCCGCGAATATCCGCGCGATCAACTCAATGCGCTCGTTCGATGCCTCGCTCTGCTGCATCGCAGCCGTGGCGCTCTCGTTCTGCAGCTTGTTCGCATCCAGGCCGACGCCGAACTTGTTGACGCCCGTACGGGCCATGCGCTTGCGGTCGATGTATTCGATCATCGGCGCGGAGGCTTGACCCACATGCGGGCTGATCAGCGGGGTTACAGCCGATCCAACAGCACCACGCACCACACCACCGGCCCGGCTCGTCAGCAGATCCGCGTAGTTGACTTCGCCCTGAGCGAACATGCGCGGGTTGTTGGCGAGATAGAGGCTCTGCAAGGACTGACGCAGGATGGTCGAGTGGATCAGCTGAAGATCCATCACGATATCGGCAAGCGACAGGCCATAGTACCGGTGCGGGATCGGGACGCTGGTAATGCTCGCGAACGGGATGACCTCGACGCGCGGGGCCGCTCCGTGCTCCGGGTGGATCAGGATCTGACCGTTGCCATCCGATGCGCCGGCCAACGTGACCTTGCGAAGTTCCGCGCGCCCGTCGTCGTCCGTGTCCACAAGAACATAACAGTCCGTCACCCACACATAGCGGGCGGTATCGTCGGTCGGGTATGTGTTGCCCTCGTATCCCTGGTCTTCGTAGCGGGCTTGGGCCTCGGGTGTGCTGGCGATGGTGTCGTCATCAGACGAAATCGACATCACATCGTCGGGGTCGTAACCCTCAGCGATCAAGTCCGAGATCATGATGCGGCGCTTGTGGAACACGCCACCGGTATCCTCGGATATGCCGCGCGAGTTGCGGGACACCAGAAACTCTTCGGGCGGAACGGACTCGACGCAGACCTGGCTCTTGTCTTGGTCGCGCTCGAATGTCACGTCAAACTGATAGGTCGGCTGAAATCCCTGCGCCTGTGCCTCAAGCAACGCCTGCTCACCCTGCAGACCACCCGGCAGCGTGGTTTCATCCACATACTTGCGGATGTCCTTGATCTTCCAGCCCTGCGACTGGTGGAACGCTACGCCGGCAGCGCTCAGCCCGTAGTATTTGGCTTCCTCAGCAACCTTTCGGTCATCCCACCAGACCTTGACCACGCCGTTCTTCTGCAAGAGCGCGTCGAAGAACATGTCATAGAGGATCTGAAAGCCATTGTTCTGCTGCCGGAAAACGTAGTTGGCCCATTCCGTCGCCTGTTCGGCTGCCTCTTCGTCGGCCTCTTGGCGCGGGTCGAACTTCACAACGTCGTCACCGCCCATGAAGATCCGCATGAGCGACGGCATGCACCACAGGACGGTTTCCATCACGTCGCGGGTCACGACCTGGGATTGGCCGGGCACCTCGTTGCCGTAAGGCTCACCGTCGAAATACGAAAACGCCTTCGCACGCTCTTCGGTCACGTAGCCGTTCTGGTACGTGATGGCGTTCGCGAGTTCGCCGTTAGCGACGCTCTCGATATGCCCGATAATGTCGTCCGAAAAGCGGTCAGCGTTCATTCGCTCACGACTTCCGCGCGCTTCGATGTCTCGTACAGCACCGCAGCCTGACCGTTCGGCGACAGGTGCCAGAAGTCGTACGTCTTCCAGCCGAGCAGTTCAGCCGCCTTGTTCGGAGAGACGGCGCGCACAATGGCTACGCTCTTGCCTCGGGTCATCTTGTAGAGGTTCATGCTGCTTCCTCCTTGCGGGGGCGGCCACGCTTCGGCTCCATCTCAGCAATCCGCGCCTCAAGCGCATCCACCCGCCGCGATAGCTTGGCGATGATCTCGTGAGCCTTATCCGCGCGCACCTTGGCACCTCGGATCTGACCCTGTGTCCATGCGTCGGTCATACATAAGCCTCATCGGGTATGTTGTAATCGAGGGGGGTGTGGATGCCGCCGCTAACCTGCTCGATCTGGTTAAGCCCCATCGCGAGATACCGGAATGCGTCTGCTGTGTGCGATGTCCAGTCATGCCGGGGACGGGGTGAGAAGGCCCGTGCATCGTCCCGGTATTCGTATTTGTACTGACGCAACGCCTCAAACCCGCGCTCCGTCTTCGTCTTGTCGAACCAGCACCGGCTGAACGTGCCGCGCGCCGCGTTGATGCCCTCTTCTAGTCGCTGGTTGGGCAAGATGGTGGGGCTGAACCCAAACGATTGCGCCGTTTCCTTCCGGCTTCGTCCCGTCCCGAACTCCCGCACGTCCCCGTCATGTGGCCATAGGTGCGTGCCGTAGATGTAGCCGCGCTCTTTCAGTTGCCCGATGTACCAGTCCACCCCGACGCCGAAGCTTTCGAGGTGGTCGATGATGCGCAACTCCCGGCCAACGGTCTGCACGAACCAGATCGCCGTGCTATCCCCGACGCCGATGTCCCAAGCCGTATGCACCGGGTGGCCACTCTCATACGGGACTGAGCAATACCGGCCTTCTGACTCGACCTTCTGGATTTCGTGCTGGTACACCGCGCCGATGGCAGCGGGCTCGTATGCACCTTCCCAGATGTGCGCGTAACGGTCGCCCTTGGTCCTGCGGTCGTAGTCGCGCTCTGTTTCAAGCTCGTCAGGAAACCACGGGTTGTCTGACCAGTTCGCCTGGATGCAAATGGAGTTCGGCGGGGCTTCCGTACCCCTGAACATCTCATCGACAGGATCGTATTTGCTGCGTGGGTTCCAGCTGAACCACAGTTCTGAGCCGGGGGCGCGGATTGTAGGCCGCAGCAGTTCCAATGACCGACGGGATAGCGTCTGCGCTTCCTCGATCCACGCGAGGTGATAACCCTCAAGCGATTTGATCGACTCCGCGCTGTGGTCCTTCATGCCCTGGAAGATGACCGTACCGCCGCCGGGCGTATCGATGCGGTCGTTCTTGATGTCGAAGTGCCCTGCCACACCGAGTGACCGGATCTTGTCCTCAATCAACCGCTTGGCTGATTCCTGCAGCGTCTTCTGGACCTCACGGACACAGACCGCGCGAAGCCCCGGCGTGAGAAACGCCTTCTCTACGAGACGGCTGCCGAAGAAATGTGACTTACCCGACCCTCGTCCACCGTGTGCGCCCTTGTATCGGGACGGCTGCAGCAGGGGCTCGAATACCCTAGCGGTCGGGACGCGCAGGGTCGACAATGTGGTTTTCCACTCGGGTGACGATGTCGCCACGGACGTTCAGTGTCTCGCCCTCGGTGAACTTGCCAAGCGCCGTGTATGCCGACACCCGAGCGCCATGGGTTGCGCCGTCGCCGTAGAACTGTGCCTCTTTGAGCAGGCCCCGTAAGATGACCTCGCGTGTGATGCCGAGTTTTGCAGCGCCCTCAGCCTTGCCCGCTTCGACGGCCTGCTTGATCTCAGGTTTTGTCAGGTTTTCAGACCCGACGCTTGCAGCCGTCTTCTCGCTGTAGCCCGCGCGGATCGCCGCTTGCGTGGCGTTCAGATCGATCAGGTATTCGTCAACGAAACGCTGTTGCTTCGGGGTCATGCCGTTCGCCAGTCCCTTTCGGGGTGTTGGCCTCCTGGTTGTGGTGATACGGGATTGCGTTCCTTGGGGCTGCACGCGCGCCACCCGACCCCGCGCAGGCCCGCTTGGTGTGCTCCGATGTCCCGTGTCATCGGCTGAGAAAGTGTGGTGAATTGCGTAGCACTGCGGGGCCGGTGATTCCGACACCCTCGGGGCTTGCGGCAGCAGCGTCCATTGGACCGCGCATCAGACCAAGCTCGTCCGATGCTCAATATATCGCGGGTTGACTCGGGGTTCAAGACTAAATGTTCGGGGCTATTCGCTGTTCATTTGAACAAGCGCGGCGTCCACCATCGCCAGCCACACATCGGTCGGCCACGGCATCTCAGGATATGAGTTATGGATCGCGGCTGACCCCGCTTGCTTCATGTCTAGCGTCGGGGTCCGCATCGCCTCAATGGCAACAAAAGCGGCGGCGGACCACTTGGTCCACTCCCGGTCAACATCATCGCGGTTCCAATCAAGACCAAAATGATCTTGACACAACGCCCGCGCCACGCGCTCAACCATATCCACCATTCGTCTCCTTCGGTTAACCGGCTTGCCTTAACCCCGTACGATGCACCCACACAGGCGGGTGGTCGCCTCCGTATTCCAGACGCACTTCGTTGTCCCGCAATTCCGCAACGCTGCCGACCTGGCCCTTCAACAGCCCGCTGATCATCGCCATGCGCTCGCCAATCTGAATCGGTGTAAGCTTCGGCTTGCCGTCATCCGGGGCCGGTGGCGCCCACTGGTCGGGAATCTCCAACATCGGCTTGACCATGTACGGGGGCACAACGGCGGCTATGCCAGCGCGGCACATGATGGCGCGCACCCCGTCAACGCCTTGGATCAGATCCAGCGGAACAACCCTGTCCATGGGCACACCGATGATGAGATACCCCACAAGCTCGGGCCGTGCGACCGGTGGGATTTCTTTCGCCCTGGTCCGTGCGTCGGGGTTTGTCTGCCGGGTGCGCAAGAACGCCCTGCGCCATCGGACGGGGCAGACCGTGACGACACCGGCGTCAGCATCAACCGCCCGCTCAATCCCAAGCTGGCGTTGCGGGTCGATTGTGAGGACGTGCCAGAGGTGAGAGCGCAGGTCTTCGGGGATGGGGGTTTGTCTCAACTGTTCGCCTCCCGTGGTACGTGCTGCACCGGCTTGGTGATGTTGATGCGGCGCTCTGCTGGAACGGGTGCGTCTGCAAACCGCTTGCCGCGCATGGCCTCCGCAAACATCTCGTCACGGGCTTTGGTCTGCATGCGGATCTTGCCCCAATCAAAATTCCCGTCGTTCGCCGCACCCCTGCCGATCAAGATCTTGGTGCGCGGCGGGATGCCCTCGACCTGCGTTGCTCGCTTGGCGATGGCACCCATTGAGCGGTTTTCGAACAGATGCACCACCGAGTGAAACCGCGTGTCTGGATCACGCAAGGCGCGGCAAAGCAGGTCATCTTCGAATTTGGTCCATGCTTTGTTTGTGTTCATGCCGCATCACCTTTCGCCGGTTCGGTCGGATATCGGTCGATCCGTTCGATTTCAGCGCCTGGGAACAGTTGCTTCACCCGCGCCACCGATTGCAGGCCCGCGACCATGGCGGCAACCTCGTCGGTGTTCATCCAGACAACCCTGTCCCCGTGCGCTTCCCGCACCCGCTCCACAGCGTGTCTGTTCTGCCCTATGGCGACCGTCAGGCCGGTGTCGGGGTCCTTGCCCAGCAGATACGCATCGTCTGGCTCTTGGGCGTCCTGCATAGCTTTGGTGCAGACGGCATAGCCACGGATCAGCGCCTCGCCCTGGTCGCGCACGTCGTCCATTGCCGATGTGATCAGGGCTTCGTTGAACAGGTCGATCTGGTCTTGCAGGGCTGTCGCCAGTTCCGCATCGACACGCGCCAGCGCGCGCATCGTCCACCGCCCCTCGAATGACGCCGCCGCCTCGCTTATTCGGCGCATCGCTTCCTCGACCGTATTCATGTCGAGTACTCGCGTTTTTGGATTTTTTGGGCGCGCCGCGCAGGAACCACCCCCACAGGGCTTGTTACTCCTGTTACTCCTGTTACTCCAGTTTCCCTATTAAACCCTAAACGCGCCTCTCTCTCCCTATATATAAAAACATTCATTAGAATATGGGAGTAACAGGAGTAACAAGACGGGAAACCCGCGCCCACTGTGGCTTTGCGCGTTACCCCCCAAGGGAGCAACAAGGGAGCAACAAGCCCGTTTTGGGAGTAACAATTGCTCATATCAGAACCTCGGTTGTTTCGGGTTGTTAATGTTTTTTGGTTTGACTGGCGTGTTTCCCCCCTTGTTACCTGGCTCTGGCCGGGGGCGAGTAACAAAGTCAGGGGCCACAAAATGCCGTGATGGCGGGCCTCCGTCCTTGGGTCTAGCGATAACCCTATTCCACCCAAGGTAGCGAAGAATCGCGCCGACACGGCCCTGCTCCATGCCCTTAATCATGCGGTCTTCGACGCCGATAGCGCGGACCAGGACATCTCTAACCTTGAGCCGATCAAGCGGCTCGGAACGTAGCGACCACTGTTCAAGATCCTCCCGTGCCTCTCTGGTAGCCGGGGGTGAGTGGGTGATGTACCGCTCGACCAAGGGAAGCCACTCGTCAGACGCGCCCGTGCTGGCGTCGCGCTGGATGGCTTCGGCATCGGCAATGATGTCGGGGTCTGTCAGGTAATGCGGCTCGCCCGCCTTGAACGCCGCGACGGCCTCCGCCCAGATTTGATTGCGGTCAGTAATCAGGCTGTCGTGATCAATCGCACCAACCGGCACCAGCCAGAAGCGGCGGTTGCCCGTCTCGTCCTTGAAGTGCCCCATGTCGCCGGGGTTGACCGTGCCGATGAAAATACAGCGCCTGGGGAAGTCCTGAGCGCGGCGCTCATACGGCGGTCGGTAATAGTCGGACGTGGCGGTCAGAAACGCCTTGACCGCGTTAACCTCTGTCTTCCGCATTCCGGCCAACTCGCCAACCTCGACGATCCATTTGCCCTTGATGGATTCAAACGATGTCTTGCCGGAAAGCTCGTAAAGGCTATCGGTGAACCAGCCCGGATCACCGGCAAGAACACGGGCGGCACGGCTCTTGCCGACCCCCTGCGGTCCCTCCAGAACCAGCATGTAATCGGCCTGACAGCCGGGCGTTAAAGCGCGGGCGACGGCACCGATCATCCAGGCACGGGAGACGGCGCGGGTATAGCGGTTGTCAGCGGCGCTGCAATAGCGATGCAGCCATGTGGACAGCCGCTCTTTGCCATCCCACCGAACGTCCGAAAGGTATTCGGAAATTGGGTTGAAAGCGCGGTCTTCGGCAATGGTGTCGACTAGACGCCGCACCCGCTCTACCGGCACATCACATTCATAAGTCTGCTGTAGCCATATCCGCAGTTTGGTGTCGTCCGTGTCGCGCCAAGTCACACCGGGCAGGCGCTGCCATGGGCACACATCGGCCTCGGATGACTGCGTAAGCTGGTTGAAGCGGACAAGGTGCGATGTATCGGGGTGCTGGATGATGGCGTTGATGATGTTCTGGTCCCGTTTGACCAGTTTGCCGTCCTTGTCGAATATCAACCCCTCGGTCGGGTCTGTGTCGGTTGGGTCGGCTGCGGCGCGGATTTTCTCGCGCTGCTTTTCAACGCGAACTTCCGGCCCGAACTTTTCCCGCGCCGTGCGGATCATTTGCCTAATGGCTTTTTCTTCGCGCTTCCAGTTCCACCGCTCGCCATCGAGACCAGCCGCCGCCCGCGTCGCCTCTAAAAGGAGGTCCGCAATCTCGTTATCTTCATGGCCCTTGCTGACCATGGACGCGGAAACGACAAGCTGTGTCTGGTGAATGGAGTTGGACCCACCGGCACCGTAGGACATGGCCTCGACCGCCGACTTGACATCAAGAGCCGATGTGCGCCCAAACCGTTCTTCGAGGTTGTCGGTCCAGGGATTGGCTGTTGAAGTATCCGGAATTTCCAAAGACTTGATGACCGGCCTTTGCCAGTCCAGCCACTCGGTTAGGTCATCCAGTTCGTAGAGCGCCCAGGACGCCTCAACCACATGCGCGCGGCGCTCTTCACCGTGCTTGGCGTTGATCGTTCCGGGCAGGCGCATGACGCGGGCCAGGTCGATGACCTTTACGTCGCCGCAGAACACCCCACAGATGCGCCGCAGCACATCAAGAACCTGTTCTTCCGTCTCGCCCCCGACTTCGGACACGTCGACCGCTTCCGAGAGCATCCAAAGCGCCTGAATGCCGCCCCCGCTGTCGATAATGACGGACGGTGGGTGATAGGCGGATTGAAGCGCGGAAATAATGTCGTCTTTTCCCGCGTCTATGTGATAGGCGTCGATATCGGTCCAGACAGCGGGGCATTCTCGGACATCCTCGCGCCGCCCGCGTCCCTTGCGGGCCTCTCGCGTGCAGACGCCGTAGTACATACCGCGCCCGGCTTCATCGAACCGGATCAGGTGTGTTTCGAAGTCTTCAAAGTCCCGCCCGAACGCTGCGCGCGGTGCGCCGCTGCCGTTCTTGGCGTCGGGAAATGAGCGCAATTCGACATCGTGTTCTGTCGACGCACCAAACAGCCGCTCTATGAATTCCAGTGAATCTGAATAATCTGTGCCGCGCATCGACCGGCTTCCCCCGGTTGGTGTTGATAAGCAGGGGCGGCGCTGCAACGCTGCCCCTGCTCGGAAGGTGTCTTAGAAACGCGCCTTCTTGCTGGCGCGGGGCTTCGGATCTTCTTCCGACCCCGCGTCAGCGCCTTCCGTGCCACCCATCAACTCGGCATCTGACAGCCAACCAACCACCTTGAATTCCGGCGTGAAAATCTTGCCGTATTCCTTGTGCTTGTAGGAGGAACTGACCAACTCGACGACCGGGTGCTTGCCGGGGTACTGACGCAGCCCGACCTTGCCGTAGGTCGCACAGAGCGCCTTGATGGCATTCCGCCCACCCGCCGAAGATGTCGAGAACGTGTATTCGTCCTCCCCATCCGTCGACTTGGCGATGAACTGGCTGGTGTTCTGCCAAGGGTCTTGTGGCTTGCCGTCTTTGTCGGTCTCCCACAGGTCCTGATCGTTATCGCCAAGGTCGGAACGGCGCGGCGGCGACATGCCGGACGCAATCGAAACCATTTCCTCATCGGTCGGTTTGGCATCCTGCCACCGCACCCACCCGGTCTTGACCGTCTCCATATTGACGACGATCTGCGTCCCCTCGGGAACGGAACGCTCATCCTGACCGGCCAGCCAATCCCCCTTGGAGAATTTCAGCAGGTCACCAACGATGCCGGTCCCGCTGTCGCCATAAGACGCATACGGGTTGGATTCCGGCACCGCCACATCGGTGTTCGAGCGTGTTGCAACTTCATTCATAGTTTCATGTCCTTCTGTTTTGTCTGATCAGGCCATCTTGATTGTCAGCCTGTCGGAGGGGTCTCCCTCCTTCTTAAACGCCGATAAATCGACGCCTGCGGCTTCGGCGGCTTTTACGTCCACCGTCACGCGCCCTTTGACGGCGCTGTAAGAAATGGACAGGTCGCCATCCTTTACGCGCCGTGTTCCTGTCTGCCGGAGCAGATCCTTAATCTGTTCGCTGATGCTGTCGGCTTCGGCCTTGGCGTTATCCGCCCGCGCCTTCGCGTCCCGCTGGTCCGTGACCAGCTTGCGGAACTGGTCCAGGCGCTGCTGGTCCACCTCGACTTCATCGCGGGGAATGGCTGAGACCACTACGCCGACACATTGTGATTTGAATGGGCAGTATTGGCATTCCTTGCCGCCCGCCATCTTGCCCTCGGCGGTCACGCTTAGGGCGTCTTCCGCAAGCATGATGCGGCGGGTCCGCTCTTTGGCTGTCTCGTAAATGTCAGGGTCGAACGTGACGACGAATTCGGACACATCATCCAGAAAGGACGCATCGGTATAGGTGATGACGGCTTTCGTGATGTTGGTCGCCTGGGCGTGCTGCCGCAGTAGGCCAATCTGCACCTGCGTCTGATAGCCGTGCTCGTCCTTCTCGGCTTTCAACTCAACGCGGGGGTCAATCGACTTGCATTCCAGAACCAGCCCATCATTCGGCGCGAGATCGACGCCCGCGATAGTGAGCACCTGATTGCTGCGATTGACCACCAGCCCATCCGGTGTGGCACTCAGATAGCCGTCAATCAACGTCTCTTGATCCTCACCGGCCAGAAGAAATTCCACCCGCTCGCCATAGGTGTCGGTCAGGTAGGCCCGGATTGCGGGTTCCCAGTGGTGGTTTTCAATAAGGTTGCCGCGCTCGCGCGCACCCCATGAATCCTCATAGTCAGCGTCTGCGGTCGCCCCATGCTTGGCAAACCACGTCTTGCGGGCGCACTGCCCGATTTCCGATGCGCCGATGGTTTCGGAGCGGTCGCGCTCCCATGTGCGCTGCCGCTTGGCGACGCCATACGTCAGCATTTCCTTGATACTGGTCATTTCACCATGTCCCTGATCTGAATGAAGACAGACGGAGCCGCTTCCGGGTCCATGTCTTCGGGAAGCGGGTCATCCAATTCGGGAAGATCCGCCGCGATGCGCCGCTTGCAGCAGATGTCATCAACCGCAGCGACGAATAGATATCGAAGCTCCGGGCGCAGAGACCTGATCCAGGCAACTTGCCCACGGCATAGGTCCGTCATGGCTTCGGGGTCTTCGATAGTCTTGATGTGCGTGATAAGGCTTTTGAGGTCAGCGCCGCCGGGCATCGCCAGCGCGCGCTCCTGTTCTTCCCTTTTGGATTTGCGGTAAAACTTGGACAGCAGTGCGCGCTCTTCCCGCACCTTTTCCAGCGCGGTCATCTGCCGATCCACCTTGGCCTTGACCTTGCGGTGCGCTGTGTCACCAAATTGTGCGAAGGCGTTCATTGTGCCCACCGCTCGACTTCTTCAACGGCGGCGTCGTGGTCGTCCGTGACGAACACTGGCACGTCGAGAGCGCGCAGCTTGCGGTGAATGGTGCGCTGATCTTCTGAGCAATAGATGTGCGCCGCGTCTTTGTTCTTGATGATGCCGGGGGCTTTAAGTTCCAACCCCATGCACTGCCCATCATTACGGATGCACATTAGGTCCGGCACGCCAGCGACGGTGCCCGTGCGGCGCAATGCCATGGCGTCGCCCATGGTCCGGTATCCGCCATTTGGCACAGCGAACACGAACAGACCCGGCATGGTCCGCAGCGTCTTCACGACACGGGCTTGCAGGTCATCTTCGGGGTGGCGACGCTTGGTCACTATGCACGGCCTCCGTTGAAAATCCCCCCGGCGCTTTGGAGCAACGCCGGGGGTAGGTTGGGAGGGAGACGCCCAATGACGGGCACCCAAAAACCCCAGCAGCCGAACTGTTTGGGGAGGGTGGTGCTGGCCGATCCAGGGAGCAAACCGGCCAGCACCCAAGCGCATACGGCGGGGAGACCGCTGCGCTATCCGGTTATTCCAACCACGTTGTAAGTGTCGGCTTGTGCGGTCAGTTCGTTTTCCATCGCGTCGAGATGCCGCCGATGCTGGCGAATGGCGCGCAATACGGTCTGGCGCTCTGTCTCGGCGATCCGCTTGCCACCCGGCCCCGTGGGAGCCTTGGCGGCTTTGATGGCCTCGCACAGCTTCCCTTGGGCAACGGTCAGATCGAACGCCGCGTCCCGCAGGTCCACGCGCGGGCCGTTCCATGTGACTTGCGCGTTGTGGCGTTTAAGCCATTCCTCAAACGGGGCTTCGCCGTATTCGGCCTTGCACACTTGGTCGAGGCGGGCGGCATCAACGGCATGAAGTTCGCGGGCGCAGTCTGGATCGCCACACTGCCGGATGTATGATTCCGACTTGCCGATGTGGTGTGCCGCATTGGCATAACCGATAAGGCCAGCAACGCGGTCGATGGCTTCGTGATGTGTGCCGATTTGTCGAATTTTGGTCATTGTGCAAAATCCCCGGTTGTTTTCCACGCGACATCAGGCCGTGTCGTGTTCATCTTTGATCCATGATGAAGCTGGGACATCGCCCCCCGTCAGGCGCTCAAGTGCCACCGCAATCGTTAGGGTCGGCATCAGCTCACCCCGGCGGATACGGCTTACAATTGAACGGTCGCGCCCGATGTAGTCGGCCACCGCCCGATCCTTCACGCCTGACTGGCGCATCCACTGTGCTAGGTTCGTCATGCCATGAATGTGCACCATATGACCAAAGAAGGTCAAGCGCAAAATGTGCATATGACGACAAAGACCAATTTAGCAACCACGCGCACTCTATGGCGATGGGAAGCAAAATCGGTCATAACTCGACGCGCGTTAAATCCAGGCACTTTATCCGCGCCTGGCGGGGTCAACGCGGCCTCACCCTCCAGCAGCTTGCCGAGCGGGTTGCACACGCGGAGGGGAAGGACGGCATGGATCACTCGCAATTATCTAAAATTGAAAGCGGGAAAACTGCCATTCAAGAGGGGCGGTTATACGCAATAGCCGACTCTCTCAATGTGGAAGTGGGCCTATTGTTTGTGCATCCCAGCGTTGCCGTCAGACGCGAAACGGTGAACAAAATTCTAGATTCCAAGTCCGACGACCAGGCCGCAGCTTTGGTTAACGCCATCAGGGCTTTCTCAGAAGCAATTTAAAAAAATGTGCGTTTAGTGCACTTTTCTATTGACCTCATGTGGTCATGTGATGCACATTCCATCCCGTACCCCGCAGTTGGGGTTACCCGGTAGCAAACGCCGCGACAGGCAGCACCGGTCAACTGAATGGGTCGATACGCCGGGGAGTCCTCGAATGCTCCCCGGCACCATTCAGACGGGAGATTGGCAATGGGTGCCGTCAAGAACGCAATCACCGACCACGAAGAACACGAGTGGGCTGACGCGCTAATGGCAGCGCCGGTCGCCCAGCCATCGTATTGGGAGCGCCGCGCGCGGCACGCTGAGAAGCAATACACGATCTGTGTCCGCGCTCTTGAGGAAATTGCCGAAACCCACGTCGCATCATGGCAGCAGCCCGCGTCTCGCATGAGCGATGCAGCGCACGACGCGCTGGGCAAGGTCGACGTGCTTCAGAACGAATACGACAAGGAGACCGCATGATGTACGAAAGATTTACAGCCGGTCCGTGGAAAACAAACCTTGTGGATAGCACGCTCGTTACCGCTGTCGGCAATACGGAGATTGCCCGCACACTTGGCGAATACGACGAAGACTATGAGCGCATGGAGGCAGACGCCACGCTGATCGCCGCAAGCCCAACAATGTACGAGGCACTGTCGCAAATTTCTGCCGGTGAAGGCGTCTACGGTGCTCAAGCACACGAGTACAAACAAATCGCCCGCGCCGCCCTCACCAAAGCGCGCGGAGGCAAGCCATGACCCGCGACCCCTCCGCATACAGCGCCCGCGATGAAATGATTGAGTCGGCGGAAGACGAATTGGACGCATCGCTTGGTGCGCTCGAAATCGCCACGGCATTTCTGAGCAAGCAGCGCGGCGACCTGGCCGACAGCGCCATCAACGACGCCATCAACGGGCTACGCGACATCGCCAGCGAGTTGCGCGGCGCGAAGAACGCCCTTGCCGAGATTTACCCGAACCGAGCTATCTAAACGCTATGCTAAAGGCAACAAAAGTCAGGCTGTATCCGACTTCCGAGCAACAGAAAGCCTTGGCTTTTCAGTTCGGTGCGATGCGCTGGGCCTATAATTTTGCGCTGGATTGGCGAAGCTCCGCGTATAAGGAACGCGGCGAGCGCATCAGCAAACACCAAGCCCAAGCCAGGCTGGTCGAGCTCAAGGCAGCAGAAGACACAAAATGGCTCAAAGACGCTGACAGCCAGGCGCTCCAGCAGGCCGTTATGCATCTGGATGATGCTTTCCAGCGGTTCTTCAGAAAACACGGCCGCTATCCGCGCTTCAAAAGCAAACATGGCAAACAGTCCATGTCGTATCCGCAGCGGGTCAAGGTGGTCGATGGTAATCGGCTGTATCTGCCCAAAATAGGGGCAGTACGGGCCGTCTTGCACCGCGAGCTCACCGGCAAAATCAAGACCGTCACCATCTCACGCACTCAGACCGGCAAGTTCTACGCCTCCGTCTTGTGCGATGACGGCGTGGTCGCCCCCGATGCGCTCAGGTCTGTTGATGCAGATCTGATCTCCGGGATCGATCTGGGGCTGACCCATCTGGTGATCGAGAGCACCGGCCGCAAACACAAGAACCCAAGGTTTCTGAAGCGTGCCGCCCAAAATCTGCGCCGCAAACAAAAGTCACTCTCACGAAAAAAGAAGGGATCCGCCAACCGCAACAAGGCGCGTGTGATTGTTGCCAAGGCATATGAGAGAACATCAAACGCACGCAATGACTTTCAGCACAAACTGTCGAGACGCTTGATTGACGAGAACCAAGCGGTCTGCGTTGAGACACTGAAGGTCAAAAACATGCTCAAGAACCGCAAACTCTCAAAACACATCGCTGACGCGTCGTGGGGTGAGCTGCTGCGGAAACTGCAGTACAAGGCGGCCTGGGCCGGCAAGCATCTGGTCAAGATCGATCAGTGGTTCGCCTCCAGCAAGACGTGCTCGGCTTGTGGCCATAAGGCCGAGGCGATGACGTTGGATGTCCGCCATTGGACTTGCCCAAGATGTCACACTGAGCATGACAGAGACATCAATGCGGCCGAGAACATCCGGCAGCAGGGTATCATCAGACTAAGGCGGAAGGGCTGTCCGTCTCTGCTTGTGGAGGCATGCGTAACACGGAAACACTTTCCGCAGCTGCCTGAGAAGCAAGAAGCCTCGTCCTTCAGGGCGAGGAGCAGTCACCACGGGGAGCGCGCGGCATGACCAAAGACGTTGTCGCCCTCATCACCGCGATTGTCGCCGTTGTGGCGATGGTCGCTTTCGCAATGGAACAAGTGGGGAATATGCCATGACAGGCAATGGGGAGCACCGGGACCGAATAGTCGGCCATTTTGGACCGTGGGATAGACATGCCTGTCCGGCCCACGGTTCCCGGTGTTGCCCATTGCCGAATTATGAAGGGGCAAACTCATGAACACATACCTCGCATTCGCGCTCGGGTGGTTAGCCGCTCTGGTTACATTCTGGATCGGCGGCTTCGTCGGGTGGGTGGTGCTATGACCGACCCCCGCATCACAGACGAGATGGTCGAGGCGGCTGCACGGGCGATTGCGTTTGAAGAGAACACATATGACCCCGACGACGTGATCGACCTTGTTCCGGGCGCAGTCGTCAACGGCAAGACTGACGAGGTTATTTTCTGGGAACTGTTCGCGTCAAAAGCCCGCGCCGCTCTATCCGCCGCTATCCCGCTCATGGAGACGCTGCCACCAGTCGAACACGACGAACAGTTTGACCGGACCTATTACCCGCTTCCGGGCGGCTGGGAGATCCAGACCAAAGGTAAGGGCAGCACCTTCCGCATCTGCGATACGAAGACCGGTGAGCGGCACGCCATCCTCGGTAGGTACGCACAGGAAATGATGGAACTCATGGCCGTCGAAATTCGCGCTGCGTGTTCCCCCGCACCAAAGGGGGATGAGTAGATGGGCTGGCTCCTCACTGTATTGATTTTGGGTTTTCCTGGGGACCTCACCCCGCGCGATATCGAGACACACCGGCTCCCCGACGCGCAGACATGTTTCCGCGCAGAGGTCGAGGCGAAAGCCTGGGGCCGCGCGAACAACATCACAGTCGTGACCGGCTGTCACCCTGTAACGGAGGGATGATTGCGACTCCTGACGCGCCCCGCTGCTGCTGAGTACCTGTCGATTTCGCCAACGCACTTTGACGACCTCGTGTCGCAGGGTGTCTTCCCGCAGCCGATCAGGCTCGGACGCTGCGCGCGTTGGGATGTTCGCGCCCTTGACGACCGTATCGACCGAATGGCCGGATATGCCGCTACGGAAACTGCTAGCGACATATTCAGGGAGGCGGCGAATGCGGAGCGCGCAAAAAGTCGTGCGAAAGCGGCTCGCGGACGGGACGGTCAAGGAATATCGCTACGACAGG
>Ga0099850_1000573_pt1 | contig 16640 bp, 21 predicted proteins | sample CB_VirMetaG_5_FD_79182 | JGI IMG/M metagenome (GOLD analysis project Ga0099850, IMG submission 79182) | Freshwater to marine saline gradient viral communities from Chesapeake Bay - CB_1508_1D Viral MetaG | ecosystem: Environmental > Aquatic > Marine > Coastal | place: USA: Chesapeake Bay... | reverse complement strand
TCCATATCTTTCAATGCTCTAGCGGCAAAGATGTGCGCTCTCTCATGTTCTGCCGCTGTTTGACCAAATGAGATGACAGTAGGTGCATCCATCTGTATAACTGTATTATCTTGTGCAATCCAAGAGAATGGGTCGGAACCACCATGCCATAGATAGTTGTTTGCTTGTGCGCCTTGTGATGTAGCCATGAAAGCAAGAAGTGCTGCACCAGAGATGCGCTTCTGGTCTTCTGGTCTGCTATCGTATTTTACACCATTGAACCAGAAACCATCTGCGATAAGTTCATCTCTAAAACCAGTGATAGAATCTAGTGTTCTGGTTCTCTTAGCAGCAAGTTCAGCAGCAATTTCTTCTGCTGTTTTGTCACGAACTATCCAATCAATCGTCTGAGAATCCCATTCTAAGACTTGAGAATCAGTAATAGTTGGTGTATCCGAAACTTCAGTATATCCAGCATCAGCGATTTCTTCTGCTGTAAATGAAGTTGGGTCAGTTCTTGTTCTACCATCAGACAATCTAATTCTGAATGGTAATGTTTGTGGATATGCTCCGTTATATGAATATAGTGCCATTGTATTTTACCTATTTACCTAAATGCAACAGTTGTTAATACACCATAAGTAGAACCAGTTGATGATACTGAAAGCGTTCCTGTTGTTGCTGCTGTTGTGGAAGCCCCCTCCAAATAATCACTGCTCTTTGTATAAGAATATCTTTCTGTGGTGTTTGTCCAGTTAGCAACTCCATTACCAACGCCTAAAGCGGATATAACATAATCTCCAGCATTAACACTTATATTTGTAGTATATGTAGTTGTTGTGTTATTATGGGCATTGTATACAGGTGAAGTTACTGTAGTAACATTTATTAATCTGAAAACTCCTATAGCGATTCCATATGCGATAGTTCCGTTAAAATTTAATGCAATATTTGCTGTCGTTCCTGAAGGTACACTAGCGTATATTATTGCACTTCTTTCCCATCCAGCAGCAGCACTTGTTTGTAAAAGAGTTGCACTTACACCACCAATCGTAGCAGAACTTAATAGTCTATTAAAGTTGCCTGCATTCCAACTAACAGTAACGGCAACTGTTCTATAGGAATCTGCTGCACCAATATTTACTGAACTAAATGTGTAACTAGAGCCAGTACTTCCTACAGAAGTTGATGTTACATAAGACGCTGAAAATGCAGGAATCTGATTTTTAGGAAACTGAGTTGTTGACTTGAGATTCCAGATACCCTTTGCTTTTGAATAGTCTAAATCAGCAACAGTCTCAGGAGCAGCAACATCTTCTGACTTGAGAATACTCCAGTTGTTGAAATATCTTTTTCTACCTTTGCGAAAGCCACCAAATCTACTTCTACTCATACATTTTCTCCATTAAAATCCTGAGAAGTCATACGAGACATTTTCAGACCAGTAACGAATTTGACCTATTGTACCGCTAAAATTACCTTCATAACTTGCAGTCAAATCTGCTGTCCCACCACTTACTTGACCAAATCCTTTACTATCAGTACCATAAACATTTGATTGTGTGCCATTACTTGTGTCTGAACCTAATAGTATTTTAGGATATACGCTACCCCTTCCACCGGGTTGAACATAAACCTTCATTGTATACGCTGAAGAATCTACTGCGAAATAATATGTTGCTAGTGAACCAGTATATGTACTAATATTAACTTCAATTTCAGCAGACCCCGCATCAGTGTTCCATGCAGAATCGCCAGTGGTTGTAAATGCTCTTGCCCTTAAAGTTCCATTATTCACACCGACTGCAAAACCGGTTCCAGCATTACCACCAAGATCAATAAGAATACCAGTATCGGAAGCAGAAATATTTACATCTATTGCCACTAATAGGTCAGTATTACCGTTATTAACACCAGTATCAGTACTAGGAAAAGATGACACAGTATATGAAGGTGTGCCATAGACAGTTTCATAATCATAATTTGTCAGACTAGAAGAAATACTTTCTAATACTGCTTGAAGATTAAAGATACCATCATTTGAAGCAATTGGCGCTGTTGTTCCTGGTCGCAAAGCGCCTGTAGCAGCCCACCACCAGTCATCACCACTCGTTACAATAGTTCCAGGGTCTTCTGAACCTGCTGTTGCAACCTCTTTATACACAACCATGACAGAACCACCGGTGCCTGAAACTCCAAATGTGTGGAAATCTGCGAGTGTATAACCTGAAGGTGGTGTTGGTGTGGAAATAAGGTCATCATCTAGAAACGCCAGAGCAACAACCATTGCACCGTTTGTAACAGTCGTAATTGCTGCGGGATTTGGGTCACCAGCTGTGCTTGTTGCAGTTGCCACAGTAGTATCAAAAGGTGTTGTTTGGTCTACTCCACGAAACACGACTGCTAGATGGCCGCAATCTGAAGCAGCAGTCAATCCGGTCACAGAAGTATCAACAGGGTCTGGCATTATCTTACCCATTACGTTTACGTCACCAGTAGACGAAATAGCAGCAAGTGATGTATACCCAGTAGCAGTTGCGGGTGCACCAGAGTCTTCACCAGAAATGACGACAACAACATCTCCTGGTTGCATGGAAATACCAGTTAAGTCAATGGTAGTGCTGTTGTCGCTTGATGCGGAGCCGACATATGTAATAGTTTGAGTGCTAGCCGCCTGTGCTAGTTGATATGATGTGGTAGTTCCTATGAACCCACCATTAAGATATACACTTTCTAAGGGCATACTTAACTAATCTCTTCATATGAACATATTGCTACTAGGTCACCATCAGCACTAGCTGTACACCTTAGAGCATCACCTTCTTCAAGATATACCGCAGTCTCTTTTGATATAACAACTAGAGATGCGTCAGCTGGTACAGTAATAGTTGATGCTATAGAATAACCCGTACCGCCTCTATAAAGGTCTGCTGTAATATCGGCAGCATTAGTACCATCAACATTTGATACTACTAGAGAGTTAATCTTATATACTTTACCAGAAGATGGAATATTATTTGCAATAGCAGTCGCTGATGTAGTAACTGCTAGAACTTCTGTATTGCCTCTGATAGTAGTTACACCTACAATATTGGGAGCGGCCATTTATTTTACCTCTTATTATCCAAAAACTATTGCCATTGCGATGGCTTTTCCTGTTGAAGTCAATCCATTATTACCACTAATATTATTTCCATTGATAATAATAGTATCAGTTTCTGCTGAAATTGTTATATTCGGACCACTAGTATTACCAGTACCAAGAGTTAGACTATCAGTATTACTTGCAGTTTCTACTTTTGATACTCTGAGCGTTGACATTATGCTATTACCATTCTAGCGCCAGTTTGAATTGTTACTACTTTACCTGAGTCTACTGTGATTGGACCCGCAGCAAGAGCATTGTTACCAGAGTATATAGTCACATTTTGTGTTAGTGTGTTTGAGTGAACTCTGAAGATATCTCCAAGCCCAGTAGCTTCTCCAGTGTCACCATTGTTACCTGAGTAGTATGCACCCCCACCACCTCCACTAATAGGTGAACCATTAACAAGAAGTGCGGAAGCATTTACTGTACCATTAACATCAATTTCATAATCCGCTGTTGTTCTTCCTATAGCCAATCTACCAGCAGATGTGATTCGCATATATTCAGATGTAGCTTTACCATTTCTTATAATAAATGTATTGGAGCCTAGATATGATGTTCCAGACCCAGAAAAATCGAAGTACCAATTGCTACCTGGGCTTGCGGCATATAATAAAGTTTTGCCTGGTGCGGCATCAGACACGACAAGTTTTGTGTTAGGAATTGTTACTGTACCCATAGTCACATCACCATTAGCATCAACAACAAAAGGTGTTGCATCTGGATTTGTACTATCTTCAACTCTCAACGCTTCACCAGTACCAGTCTGAGTAATTCTCAAAGCTGCGTTGGTATTATCTGTAACTGATATGACGACATTAGAAGTGAATGTTGTGGAATTTGCTTGGTCGAATGCAGCACTGGCTATTGTTGTTGCTGAGTTTGCTTTACCAAAAGCTGCTTGACCAGTTGTTAGTGCTGTGTTTGCCTTACCGAAGGCATTAGTTGCATCAGTCTGTGCTGTATCCGCTTTAGTGCAGGCGGTATTAGCTTTGCTGAATGCATTAATGGCATTAGTATCAGCGGTGTTGGCCTTACCAAATGCTGCTTGACCAGTTGTTAGTGCTGTGTTAGCTTGACCGAATGCACTAACAGCGGTAGTCTGTGCTGTGTTTGCTTTAGCGAAAGCATCATCAACAGCAGGAGCAGAAATGCTAAACGAATCTCCACCAGCATCTGGTGTGAGAACGATATTATCTCCCGCTGTGATAGTGAGAATGTCACCTTGAACATCAGAAACGAGGAGAGTGCCACCAACATTGACTGTACCGAAGTCACTAGATTCGGCACCGCCTCCAGATGCAAACTCTACAATCGTTCCGTTAGCCGCTTTATAGAAGAGTTTACCATCAGCATAGTTGATGGCCAGTTCACCATTAGCTAGTGCGCTTGGTGTTGCGGCAGGTGTAGCAGATTTCTTGAGTGATATAACTGTGTTAGCCATCTATTAAAAATCATCTTTGTTATCGTTCTTCTGCTCATCATTTATCAATTCAACAAGAACGGGTGTTTCTTGTTTATTTATTTGCTTTTTTACAGGTGGCTTTTTCTTCACTACGCTTTTGGATTGAATATCATTAATCTCATTTTTCAGTGAAGATATTTCTTCATCTCTATCTTTTATCTGCTTCTTCATATCACCAACTTGTTTTAACAAAGTGTCCATATGGCTTACTTTGTTCACCATAGCATTATATGATTGTTCCCAAGAGGCAGCATTAGATAATGCTCTTTGATATTCTTTTTCATCAATAGATTTCTGAGAATTTTCAGTATCTTTTGTTTTTATAACTTCTTCAAATTCAACAATTTTACTATTGAGTGCTTCAATAACACCATCTTTCTCAGCTAAAGCGTCCTGAGACAACTTTAGCTGAGTTTTAAGATGAAGTATATTTGTCACTTGCTCATGAATAAGACCAACAGCATTATCAATATATGTGTTTATAAATTTATTCTGGTCACTCATTATGAAAACCTTTCAATATTATTAGAATGTGCCGCCGTCAAGGTCTCCAAATGCTGGAACACCAGAAGCGCCCGCTTGAAGCACTTGCCCTTCTGAGCCAGCAGAAGTTACTGCTAGTGCAGAAGCACCCTGGCCATACATGATGCCATTTGTTGTTACAGAAGTTCTTCCTGTGCCACCGTATGGAACACCGATTGTTGAGCCGTTCCATGTACCAGCAGTCAGTGTACCAACACCAGTGATGCCTGTGTATGAGCCGGACAGTCTAGCAGAGTTTAGTGTGCCAGAAGTCAGATTAGCAGCATTTGAGAATGTTGCTTGTAGATATGTGTTAGCACCAGAGATATTGGTTGCGTTAGTGTTAGCAGCAGCAAAAGCGGCCTGACCAGTAGATAGTGCGGTGTTAGCTTTAGCGAATGCGTTTACAGCGTCAGTGCCAGCGGTGTTAGCCTTAGCAAATGCTGCCACGGCTGTTGTTTGAGCGGTATCTGCCTTTGTACATGCTGTATTGGCTTTACTGAATGCGTTGATAGCATCTGTACTGGCAGTGTTTGCTTTAGCGAATGCGTTAGTGGCATCAGTACCAGCGGTATTTGCTTTAGCGAAAGCGTTGGTAGCATCAGTGCCAGCGGTATTGGCTTTAGCGAAAGCGTTAGTTGCATCTGTACCAGCGGTGTTAGCCTTACCGAATGCTGCTTGGCCTGTCGTTAGTGCTGTGTTAGCTTTACCAAAGGCATTAGTAGCATCAGTCTGCGCTGTGTTAGCATCATCATATGCAGATGTAATCCAAGTCGCCACATCAGTTGAATTGATGGAGATGCTCTGTGCCTTGACATTAGCGTTTAGATATGCTAGTGTAGAGTTAGCAGTACCAACAGCACCAATATGGTTGTTAGCTGGTTCTGCATCATAACCTACGATTAGGTAATATTCACCATCTTCATGCTCACGATAGAATGCAGTATGAAGATTTGCACCACCTTGAACATAGTTACCAATAAAACCAATGTCAACTAAGTCTGATGTATAGTTATTTGCAGCTAGATAGATGAGTGGGTCATCAACTTGATATTCTTGTACATTTACATAATATGTATTACCAGAAATATTAAGGTCACCAACTACACTAAGATTACCCGTAACAGTTCCGCCAGATAACTTTAAGAATGTACTATTAGCATATGCTTTAGCGTCAGCTTCAGCAGTATCTGCATAACTCTGCAAAAATGTATTAGCACCTGAAATATTAGTAGCATTAGTATTAGCTTTAGCAAATGCAGCAACCGCAGTAGTTTGTGCTGTGTCAGCTTTAGTACAAGCTGTATTGGCTTTTGAAAAAGCATTTACAGCATCAGTTCCAGCGGTGTTTGCTTTAGAGAATGCTGCTTGACCTGTTGTTAGTGCAGTGTTTGCTTTAGCGAAGGCATTGACAGCATCAGTACCAGCGGTGTTAGCTTTACCAAAGGCATTAGTTGCGTCTGTCTGTGCAGTATTGGCCGCATCAAATGCAGCATTACTATTGATAATAGCCGCATTAGCCGTAAAGATTGCTGGTTGAGCATACTCAACTGCGGTATTAGCTTGACCGAAAGCAGCATTAGCATGTGACCTGGCTGTATTTGCTTGTGCGTATGCTAGATTAGCTGTACCAAATGCGGCAGAAACTGTAGCCGATGAACCAGCAGAGTTTGCAGCATCAAAAGCAGCGTTAGCTTGTGCATATGCAAACTGAGTCATATCCACATAAAACTTACCGCCGATTTCGTCTACACCAGTACCAGCTGAGTTACCGGAGAATAGCTTATCGGAAGCGTATGAGATAGCAAGTTCACCTGCGCTAAGTGAACCATTTGGTGGTGTGCTTGTTACAGCACTGCGCTTGATTTGAATAACTGTATTAGACACTAGAATGTTCCTCCGTCTAGATTAGGTAAAACTTTGACTACATACTTTCCGGTTGTAGCATCATATACGATAGTTTCACCATCATCAGCATCGGATGAATCAACATCAAGCAAATCTTCAAATTCTTGTGAGGGAGAAAGAGCAACCGTTCGAACTCTTGACCTACCCTGTTTATTAATTGAAACTCTATTACCACCCGTTGTATTGAGAGATACTTTTATGGCCATTATCTCGTTACTCCTGGTGTTACAGTAATGATACCTTCTAATATTCTTGTTACAGTATCTCCAGTATCTGTTGTCTCTACATCAAACAGATATCTACCTGCTTTGATATTAGCTGTTTCGTCGGCTGTGAGAGAAAGTGTAATTTCACCAGTCGCATCATTTGTAACTTCACATGTGATATTAGCTGTAGCATTAGCAGAGTAATATGAGCGGCGCATTTGGGAAGATACTGAGTAGCCAGCAGCGTTTACATAAGCACCAGTAGTATCATCTGTTAGATTGATAACATTAGTCCAAGTTGTTCCTTGGTCCATGTATAGTTCTACATATGCAGCCATTTAACTTATTCCTATTGGTTTATTCTTATATTTATAAAAATTAAGTTATGACGACCCAAACATCACCATCACTTCCACCAGATGGTGCTGAAGTGCTTACTGTATAGTTTGTTATTGCATTGGTTGAGAATTGAACACCAGAACTTACTGTGACTGAAGTTGCAGTTACAACATTGTCAACATTTACAGGGTTACCTCTCATAACAATAGTTGCGCCATCTTTACCTATTCTAGATGAACCATCGCTATTGAAATGTACGTTTGCTGTCTGTAATACTGACATTTATAACTCTCCAATGAATATATTCAATATAGTTATTTATATCATTTTAAACCAGCATATACTTGTATATCTTGTACCTTTAGTAATAGTTGTTACACCATGAAAGAGTTTACCACCACGAAATGTCACTAACTGACCCTTCTTTGGTCTATTGACAAACTTGAGTTCTGGAATGACAAGATTGCCACCTTCATAGTTGTCGTTCAGATATATGATGGAAGCAAACTCTCTATGGGGAAATTCATTTTCTGCGCCATAATCAGAATGTGGTCTCATTTTATGACCAACATTCCATACCATAAGATGTAGATTGTCTATCTCAAATTTTTCATTAAAATATTCTTCACAGAAACTCTTTCGTTCTGATATCAATTTATTTTTCTGATGCTCAGTATAATCTGGCCATCTAGAACGACCTCTCCAAACATCGTTATTGTCATCATGTTCATATGCTGGAGTGTTTTTATATAATCTTACGAGGTCATCACAATCTTGTTCTGATAAGAAATTATCTATTACTAATATATCTTTCATTTTAATAAATCAAATGCTATAGTATATCTATCTGTTTCATTCCATATTGGTATTTTATGCTCTATATTTGGATTCATTAACATTATAGATTTGTTTTTGCTTGGCCAATTGATTTCATTGTTATTTATTTTTGCAATAGTCCCATAATCGTCACATCCTTTTACATAGACAACAGCGGTGCAGAACGTATCATGATGTGTGTGAAAGAAAAACTCCGAATCTTCTTTGCTTATATTGAACCAACTATCTTTAATATAAACTTTTTCATTGTATAACTTTTCACATAACTTAATAACTCTTCTAGTTATTAAAGAAAATATTTTATCATTGCTATATTTCACATGCATATTATAGTGTGATTGATATTTTGGTCTTTCCAACCAAAGATAGTTATCAATTTCGTAGTCCATCAATTTGATAATGTGCCTACATTCTTCAGTTGACATCATATTCTCAAAAAGTTTATAGTTCATTTTCTGCCAACTTTTGGTGTAATAATACTGGTATACCTTGCAATTTTATGATAAAATTTTTCCCAAGTTTTAGTGGAGTTATTTCTTTCTTCTGTTTGCCATGCTCTATAATTTTTATATTCTTCAGGTTCTTCGGACATCTTGATATTACAATCAACTATATCGCCAATTTTTATTGGAATCACTCTTGCTATTGGTGTCCCAGCTTTAAGTTTATAACGACCAACTCTTGTCACTTTACATGTAACAAACCAAGGGTACATCAATCTGTCTGTCTCTACTATAGCAGTTAGAGACATGATATCATACTGGTCTGGGTTTGGATGAGGCATCAACATAATCTGATGGTCATCTGAAGTCTTCCATGTATATGCGACTTGAATTGTGAAAGTGCCAGAACCAAAATGAGACTGGTATATTTGATTGTTTCCATATATCTTTATTGAAGTCAATTCGCTTCCGCCATCCCATTCAACATCTAAATCTTCGGGTAATAGAATATCCCAACCGAATGTATTTGCTATAGCAAGGGGAACACATCTGTAAGAGTGTACATTATCATTCATCCATTGTCTTTGTTTTTTAGATGATACTATTGGAAGAACTCTATCAGATAATTTATATATATCTATATCTAAATTCATTTCAGGATACCATTATTATGAGAAGAACTCTACCACATATTGATGTTGAAAAAGAAAAACAACACAATCCTATTATATATAGTGACAATCCTCAAGTTGTTTATCTACATAATATCATAGATGAAAAGATGTGTCAAGATATTATTGATTGTGTAAATGGTGTATTTTATCAGAGCAAAGTGTATACTGACGAAGGTCTTGTTGCATCAAAAGATAGAACATGCACTGTCCATGGTCTTACAGACGAATTGGGACCTCTACCTAGAAAAATACGAGAACTTGTTGCAGAAAAAACAAACTGGAGACTTGAGTGTATTGAGAAGCCTAGTCTTTTGAAGTATGAAAAGGGGCAGTTCATAAAGTGGCATTCTGATTATTATCAAGACGCTCACGCATATGCTAAAGAGGAGAATGGTAAAAATAGGCTTGGTTCTTTTTTGATATACCTGAACAATGTTGAACGTGGTGGTGAAACTCTGTTCCGACACTTGAAACTCAAAGTTAAGGGTAAGATGGGTGATGCCTTATTCTTTAACTATGACTATGATAATTTTCCTGAAGAAGCATTAAAAACAGAACATGCTGGTAATAGCATTCTTGAGGGAATCAAATATGCAGTAGTAATCTTTATAACAGAATGAATATAGCAGTACATGGGCTCTATAGGTCAGGAACAAACTATCTCAGATGGCTTCTGAATACAAATACTAATCACAAAATTCTTGATATAGATGAATATAATCCACACTTTATAGATAAAGATGGTGTTGAAGCAGACTATAGAATCTGCATATACAAGAGTTTGCATCAATGGCTGGACTCTATATCAAGAAAATGTTATGATTTAGAGTGCTATGAAGATGTGAGTTGGGAAGAGGGTCACACTAAATTAGTCTCTAATTGTGGTGTTCCAAATTCAAATATTACACATAGAACAATATTGAGCCTTGAAAAACTTATTGGTCTATACAAGTTATGGTTTGATTACTGGATGAAACAAGATGTTATTTGGTGCAATTATAATGAGTTATATTTAAACCCAGAATTTTTTCTAACAAAGTTTGAGACAAATAACACTAAAAAATATTATACAAGTACTGTACATTCTTCTGAAGATATAGACCATGACAGATTGAAACTTCAGTATAACAACAGAATTACATGCTATGAACTGGAACAATCTGTCTTGGTGGAGTTAAATAGAATCGTTTCCACAAGACACGAGATATATCAACTCCTTCAGAATATTGAATCTCTCTAAGTTTGCTTCTCAATACTATTAATTCAACATCTAAAAACTTATTTGATTCATGCTCAAAATTAAAGCTATCAATATTATCTAGACGTATTATAATATCAAAATCGAACATTCCCTGTTTATATTCTGGTATATTCGGTAAGCATTTTGTTTCGTCCTTATTCAAAAACAATAAAAAAATATCTGACGATAGAACAGAAGTCTTATTCAAGTGTTTATTGAGCGTAATATCAAACTCTCTTATGATTTCAGTTTGCCACTTATCAAAGCGAGTTTCATATGGCTTTATAAATTCATTCAGATACTTGTTCATTTTTGAATCTATAGTTCCATGCAATACTAACAAAACTTTTCAAATCTTTTATCTGCTTGATATCTTTACTCCAAATCAACTCATGTACATCATGTTCTATTCTATACATTATTTTTTTCGAAAAGTCTATCTTGTTTTCCGATATATAAACTTCATCATGAAATATTTGTGCCTTTTCCGATATATCTTTCTCAAGTAATTGAATTACTTTTCTCATAAACGCACCACTGGGCTTTTTCTTTATTTTCCATAGATACGTTGCAACCCTATTATATAACATGCAATAATATAGTGCTTCAACAACTTCTTTTGATTTACCTCTTTCCCACATCAATTTAAAACCGAAGTTTGAAGAGCCGCTTTCAACAATCACAAGATTATGTTTACTCTGATATTCTGGGTCTGATGCTGGGCTATTCACAAGATAACACCAAAGATAAAATTGAAGTGGCGACATTGGAACATCTGCAAATTCTATCAACTGATTTTTAAATTTGTCAATGTTAAATCCTGGGAGACCAATGATTATCTCTGGTGCAAGATACATCAAAGGAAACTTTTTTCTCAAGTCTCTCAGCATGGTTTTCAGTTCTGCCCATGGTGCAGATGGCCTGTTGACATTTTTAAGAACTTCTTCATCAATGTCTTGAAGTGATATCGTCATTGGATAGAATGGGTCGTGTTTTAGCTGTTCATATACAATCTCATATATCTTGAACACCCTGTCTTTTTTTACTTTAGATAAATTACCTGGTATCGCTGAGAAATGTGGATTCTCTTGATATTTCTTCATAGCATATTTGATTAGTTCAATATCATCATCAAATAAACCAAAGTTAGCATCAATTATTCTCAGAGCAATTCCCATCTCACAGAATAAATCAATATCTTCCTTCCAGTTATATTTTCTTTCACTCACTTTCCAGTGTAGCCCAGATTGCCAGTTACAGAAAGCACACCTATACATACAACCACGAACTCTCTGATACGATAGTTTTACACTAGACCTTTCGTATTTGTTTATGAAGTACTGGTGTGTTTCTTTTAACTCATCTCTCATATCAACATAGGGAGAGTATTCTTCAAAATCTTGAAATTTGAATATTTTATGGGGATATATTTTTTCTCTTGTTATTAGGTTAATACATCTAGAGAAATCATTATCTATTATAGCATCAATCAATAACTGAAACGCTTCTTCTCCATCACCATAGATTGCATAATCTGCCCATGGAAAAACCTCAAAAGTGTTTTCTCTGATGACTTCAGGACCACCAATAATCATTTTACAGTCAGGAAGAACTTGTTTTATACTTTCAATTTTATTGTGTATAAAATCTACATTCCAGCCATATAAAGAAAAACAAAGAACATCAGGTCGTTCTCTAACTATTTCATCAATATTTAATTCATATTGGGTTGGCAACCATTCAATATTATGCTTTCCATGTCTAACATAAAACGCTTTTAACCAAAAGTATACTGGATTAATTCCAACTATACCATTAGAATTGTCCATATGAGTTTGAACAACAAACTTGACTTTCATCGTTTTTTAAGAAGTTTGGGCATCTTGAATTTTGGATGATTGGCTGTCTCTGTCTTGTACTTTTTTCTCCACTGCTTCTTCTCAGGGAAATCAGGAGAATCAAAAAATTCAACCCTCTCTCGGTTCTCATTTTCAATATATTCAATGATATCTGACCCAGCCTCTTCAATAGCACAATCAGAATCTGCGACAATATCCATTGGAACAGGAATGAGCCTACAAAAAACTTCTCCCTTCTTTATTGAAATCTTACCTGGTCTATCAAGCTGAATTGACGGCATGATTGGATATGTGAACTTATCGACTTCAATTATTGCAGTCAAGCATCTCCACCCATTGTAGTCTTTATTTGGAACATCAGTCAGCATAATACCCCAGCCCTTTGATAATTTGGGGGTCCATCCAATCTTAAACGATAGAGTTCCAGAGCCAAGATGAAAATCGACTTCAGATGGTCTTTCGATTCCATCACCAAATACTTTCATGTGAGACTTCTTATTTTTACCATCGTTCCATGGCTCCATATCACCATCCCATTCAATATCATAGTTCTTTGGTGATATGATATCCCAGCCATAGGAATTGGCTACTGTCATTGGTGTGCATCTATAAGAATGAATATTGTTCGACATCCATTTCCTATCTCTTCTTGCACTACTGATGGGAAACTGTATTTCTCCAGCTGGATAAAATCTCACTTTTAGACATTCACTATTCCATTCCATTTAAAGTCTTTAACCTCTTCACTTGTACATCCAGCAGTTATGACCACAAAACCATCTGCAATATATCCACCACCTTGGTCAAGCGTGATACCATAAATCATTTCTTCTGGGTTGTTTTCGCTTTCAAATTCTGGTATTGTTTTATGCCAACCAGAATCTACAGCAAATTCATATTCAATTTCTCTGTTTAGTGCTTCAGCGGGACATTCAAGTTCATTTGTATTTTCTGCTTCATGAAGCCACCATTCATAGTTATATGTTCCCCATTGTTCAATATCTTCATTCTTATACCACAAATCATGGTCATCAGAAATACGAAGTTTTCTTCCATCTGGTGCAATTAGTGTCATCATATTTCTGTACTGTGTGAGTCTAGGTGTTTCAATTGAAACAACTTTTCCGCCTAAACCAGTCATTGTCATAACTGTATCACCAACTGCAATTTCTTTGATGGCCTTGAGTGTTCTATCAGCCATAAGAATAAGTGAGTTTCCATCCAAACAAGAAATGTTTGAGATTGATGGCGGAGGCGGTGGTGGAGGCGGTGGTGGTGGAGGAGGATTTGGAAATACGCTAGTGTATTCTGTTGAAGTCGCATCAACATTCTCACCCGTGAAAGTCGGTTCATTCAGAAGACTCTTCCAAGCACCACCACTCTTCACATATAGTCCTGTAGCAGCTTTCCATGTTCCAGAATGCTTGACATAAAAGTTTTCAGCAGCTTTCCATGAACCACTATTCCTTACATACCAATTGTATCCTAGTGCGCTATCGAGGTCAAGGCCAGATACATTCACTCTTTCAATTTTTGCAGTGTCTGTATTGTTTTCTGTATACCATACAACACGAACTGTGTTACTTCCAGAAGACATGTTTTGAATACCAGCGTATCCACAACACCAGACTGAATCATTACCATCAAAATTTGGAGTTCCACCATTGTTTGGCTCTACTGCAATATCAGTCGTATAGATATCAGTTCCATTTAACTGAATGTTTGAGTACCAACTGGTAGTGGTATCTTCGTGTGCACCAAACCAAGATGCAAGAATAAGATTGTTACCAGAGTTATCTAGAGTTACAGTAATGCTATCTGCTACAACGTCTGTGAGACTGACTGTACTCTGTTCATTTTCTCTATGTGCTGAATATGATTGTCTAACTGCTGTTCTGTCTAGTGCTAGAATGGTTCTATAATAAACAGTCAAACCAGTTCCATAATCTTCACCCGCTCTCAAGTCATAGTTTGTAGATGAACCAGGAGCAACAGCCATCACATACCAATATGGGTGGTATAGATTGCTACTATATTTATATGATGATTGGATATAGCCATAAGCGGCGTTATTTGTGTCATCCCAAACAAGCAATCTTGGTCTTGTTGTAGTTCCTGCTGTTGTGGAAGAATCACTATACATTGCTGAACCTACAATGAGATATGAACCAGCAGCTACAGTAATTTCGTTTAATGTATCATATTCATCATTACCATCAATACCACCAGAACCACCAGTCACAGAATATGAACCAGTTGTAGAACTCACATAATCTGTATCGACAAGTTCAAGTGCAGTTAAATACACATCTTGAATGCTCCCTGTCGCACCAGAAACAGTAGTATAATATTGAACTTTAAATGTATGAGAAGTAGACGAGGCAGCAGTAAAAATACCAACTCCCGTAACAGAAAATCTATCTGTTATGTCATGTGAAGCAGGATATGCTAAATATAAGGTTGTAGAGTTCGTATCATCATATAATCTTACAACAGTACCTGCTCCAGTAGTATTATTACTAATAATAGAAGACATAAAGATGGCATATGTTTTACCCGATGTTGGAGTAAAAGTCAATGTTGCTTTGTCTTGATATGATGTGCTTGTAGTAGAACTTGAACCTGTGCTACTGGTATGATAATAAGTTCTTGCCATAACGATTCTTTATCTTTATTATATAGGTTGGTCTTGGCTAACTGTATTAGCTGTATTAGCAGAAACCGTTGGTTCCTGATTCTCATTAGGCTCATCTGGCCAGATTACGAAGTCTGGATCGTCATATATTTGTGGCAAATCTCTGAGTTCTTGTCTATATGTGGCCCATGCTGTAACTTGTTCAGCAGTGAGCGGAGCATTGTTTAGCTGAGTCCAGTCTGTATTTTGAAGAATGACATCACGTTCTTTACGAATACGCTTCCATTCAATGGAAACTTCAGCTTGAACACGAACAGCTTCAATCTCTTCTAGAGTTGGCTTTGGTTGGTCGTTATAATCAGCCCAACGAAGAGTGTCGTAGTCATCTCCATCAATAGCCCAACCTTGACCAGGCCACATCTCTGACAAAATCTGTGCAATAGTAATCATTTTATATCATTCTCCTTATGTAACTACAACCCATACATCACCTTCATTACCACCAGAAGGTTCTGAAGTGCTTACTGTATAGTTACTTATCGTGTTTGTTGCGAACTGAATCCCAGTTGTTGTGATAAACTTTTGAGTTGTTGTCAGTGAACCAGCAATCGTAGTTGATGTATTAACAAGTGCCGCATTGGCTGTTGTGAAAGCAGCATTAGCATGAACTCTTGCTGTGTTTGCTTGTAAGAATGCTGCATTGGCATGAACTCTTGCTGTATTAGCCTGAGCGATAGCAGCGATACCAGTTGTGTCACCTGTGTTAGCTTGTGCAAAGGCTTCTTGTGCTGTTTCTAATGCTGTGTTGGCTTGTTCATAAGCATTTGTAGCATCTGTACCAGCAGTATTAGCTTTAGCAAATGCATTAGTCGCATCTGTACCAGCAGTATTAGCTTTACCGAAAGCGGCTACGGCTGTATTTGAAGAGTTGTTTGCTGCATCATAAGCAGTGTTGGCTTGAACATATCCAGCATTCGCTGTTAGATGTGCAGCATTAGCATGAACTCTTGCTGTATTAGCTTGAACATATCCAGCATTTGCGGTCAAGTGTGCTGCATTAGCGTGGTCTCTAGCCGCATATGTGATAATGTCATTCTGGTCAAGATTGACAATAATCTGATTGGTTCTTATGCGCCACTCATCAAAAGTATTTGTTAGTGTTACGTTTGCTAAAGCCATCTTACTTTTCTACCAATGCTTTTAGAAGTTGTTTGATTTCATTTATATCATGTTTCATATTGTCAACATCCACAGATATCTCATCAATTCGTCTTTCTTTATTCTTTCTAGACTTGTATGCTTGTAGTGCAGTATTATCTTTATTTATAACTGCACCACTATTAGTGTCTTTATATAGCCCAGCAACTTCAGTCTTTCTTAGCATA
>Ga0099850_1000572_pt1 | contig 16649 bp, 24 predicted proteins | sample CB_VirMetaG_5_FD_79182 | JGI IMG/M metagenome (GOLD analysis project Ga0099850, IMG submission 79182) | Freshwater to marine saline gradient viral communities from Chesapeake Bay - CB_1508_1D Viral MetaG | ecosystem: Environmental > Aquatic > Marine > Coastal | place: USA: Chesapeake Bay... | reverse complement strand
AATTATTTACAAGCAGTATCTCAAGCTCAAGAAGCTCAAGAAATGGCTAGATTAGCTGGAGATACTGGAACGAGACAAACCCTTTTACGACAATTAGTAAGAAGACCTGAATATACATCTGGCCAAGCTTTACTAGATTCTCTTTTAGCTGGAGGAACTGCTCCTGCAGCACAAACTATTCAAGATGTTAGATCTAGATTATTAGAGCAAGATGTTTTAGGTAAAGCAGAAGAACAAACATTAAAAGACATAGAAAAAGCTAGAGCTACAGAACAAAAAGAAATAGACTCTGCATATGAAGATATTCAAAAGTTTTTAGACGGCGACACTGGGGCACTTTCTGATTTAGAATCTATTATTCGAGATAGAGTAGTATCTGAAGAAAAAAGAGCCAAAGAATTAAATGAAGATATTGACATACTATTACAACCAAAAGTTGCTGGTAAGACTAATGCAATAATTGGTGATACGGACGAAGAAAGACAATTAATTGAAAAATTAGGTCTTACCCCTGAACAAGTACAAGGGATTAATGCTGTAGAACCAAAAAGTAGAACTTCTTTAATAGAAAGATTAAAAGAAGATGTTACTGAACAAACTGTTACTTCTGCTGAAGAATTGGCTAAACTTAATGCGTTATACAAAATTGCCGATATTACAGGAAGAAAAGCTCCTAGACTCGCAGTAGCAGAAGGAGAAGATTTGGGAACTTTAGCTGAACAAAAAGCAAAAGTCAGTAAAGAAGCTATAGAGTCAGGTAGAAAACAAACAGACGTACTTATAAAATCTGCAAAAGATGCTGTTAAAGACACTTTATCTAGCGGAATTGAAAATTATGAGTACGGTAAAAACATGAGTATTTCTTCTGCCACGAAGGATCTTTATAATAAAATGACAAAAGATATCGGAAAAGCCGACAAAGATTTTGTAATAAAACAAGTTACAGATCCTCTTAAAAAAGCAAATATGGATTTAAAAGCTGAGTTAGCAAGATTAGGAAGAGCTGATCAAGCAGAAGCAATAAGAATGAATGCATCTCAAGAAGAAATCAATAAACAATTAAAAGAAGTATCTAATAATTATGTAGGACAAAAACTTGGAGATTATGGAAAAGCCAAACTACAAAATTCTAAGGATATTCTTGGACTTTTTGAAAAACTTGGAATAACTAAACCTTTTCGTCTTCCTACATTCAATACTTTAGAGAGTATCCAAAAAGCACAAGATACTATTAAAAATGCCGAAAAAGATATTGAAAAACAAGCTATAGAAGAAGTAAATAGAAGATTGGCAGGAACTCCTGGTCCAATGTTAGAAAGCACTAGAAGAGAACAAACTAGAAATTTGATAAACGAACGTATAAAATCTTATCAATCAGCTAGAGCTTTCTTACGTGGTCTAGAAGAATTTACTAAAGATAGAGCTGATATAAAACTTCTTTCTGATAATATAGGATTAGAAGTGTAATATGAATTCAATGACTTCATATATTAAAGAGAGATATATTGACGACGAAAGAAGTACTCATATTGCTTTTGAGTATATGACTTATTTAAATAAAGAAGAATTTAAAATTTTAGAATTAACTGAGGGTTTTATAATTTATAAGTTTCAAGGCGATGCTTGTATCATAAATGATATATATGTAAAAAAACAATATAGAAAAACAAGAGCAGCTTGGAAGATTTTTAATGAATTGAGAAAAATTACTATGGAAAATGATAAGTGTAATGTTCTTATAGGTTTTTCTGAATTTTATGGTAAAAATCATGAAGATGGAAAAGGTGCAATGAAATCAGCTGGTTTTGTTAAGATTTCAGAAGATAAAGATAAGGAAATATACATGAGAGGTAATTTCTAATGGGTGGAGCAGTTAGCGGAATTGGTTCATTATTATTTGGGTCTAAAGGTGGCGGATTAAGAGCAGAGGCAGATCAAATTAGTAAAGAAGCTTTTGATTATATCAATGATATTCGTCTTCCAACTCTAGAAGAATTAAGTATTAAACCTAGCGATATACAATATTATCAAGTTACTGGTAAATTTACTCCTGAGCTTCTTCAAGCAGTTCAAATGGATAAAACACTTTTAGAAGATTTAGAGCAAAATCCTCAATATGTGCGAGATCAGCTTCAAATCGTAGAAGCTAAAAAAAGAAGAATCGCAGAAGGTGGCCTCACTGCTGAAGATAGAGCCAGATTAGATGAAATACTAAGAGAAACTGAAAGACAAAATCGTGCTCAACAAGAAACTATTGGAGCAAGATTAAGAGAAAGAGGAGCTGCTGGAAGCCCTGTAGAAGCTCTTATGCGACTTAGAGGCCAAGGACAGGCTGCAGATACTGCTTCTGAGCAAGCATTTAAAACTGCAGCATTAGGAGCAGCATCCAGATTACAAGAAGAGGCCACTCTTGCTGATATGCTTGGTAGAATGTCTAGAGAAGATTTAGCTACTAAAGAAGCTAGGGCAAGAGCGCAAGCTGAAAGGGAAAGATTGAATGTCGGCTTAAGAAGTCAGGCCGACATTGCGAATGTACAAGCTAGAAATCTTGCACAACAACAAGCATTGGCCAATCAACAAAGAATTGCCGAGCAAAATGTAGCTTTAAGAAATATGATTGTTCAACAAAATATTGCTGCACAACAACAAGCTCTTCAAAATCAAATGCAAAAGGCAGGAATGAAGTCTGCCGCAACTAGTTCAAGAGCTGAAGATTTAAGACAAGAAGCCGCTAGACAATCAGCAGAACGAGGTGGAATGATAGGAACTATTGGTAATCTTGTAGGACAAGCAATTGGAACAGGAGTTCGAGCAGGAAGTGCCGCAGTTGATGGAAATTTTGTACCTTATATTAAAGATGTTTTTGGTGTAAAAGATTATGGCACTTCTTCGAAATCTACTTCTCCTGAAGTTTTATCGCAAGCTAAACAAATTACTGATTTAGTTAGTGCTCCTATAACTCTTGCTCCTACAATGCCAGCAAGTTTTGGTACCCAGGTGATTCAGTCTCCTGCGCTTGCAGCTCCATTATTTTCAGATAAAAATCTAAAAAAAGAAGTTAAGCAAAGTAAGAAATATGTAGATGAAATGCTTGAAAAATTAAAACCTTATACATTTAAATATAAGAATAGTAAACATGGAAAAGGTGACAGAGTAGGTATTATGGCCCAAGATTTAGAAAGATCTAAAATGGGCAAAATGCTAGTAAAAAATACTCCAGAAGGTAAAGCAATTGATGTTAAGAATGCTATTGGAGCTGTAATGGCTTCACAAGCTAGAATAATGGAAAAGCTTAAAAAATTAGAAGAACTTCAAAAGAAAAAAGGTAAATAGTATGGCAAACAATCGTTTTTCAAAAGAATTAGAAGATTTACTTAAAGAAGAAAGAAAAGCAATTTCTTTAGACGATTTAATGCAAGATACTACTATTGTCGAGGATACTACTCCTGCCGATCAACTAGAAGATACTACTATTGCCGAGGATACTACTCCTGCCGATCAACTAGAAGATACTATTCCTGAAGATACTACTATTGCCGAGGATACTACTCCTCCTGCCGATCAACTAGAAGATAATCTTTCTAAAGATATTGCTCCTCCTGTAGATCAACCAAAAGATGAATTTACTACTGATCCTTTGGCATACATTAGGGAAAAATATAATATTTCTTCAAAGACTCCAGACACTTCTTATCAGGATTTAAAAGATTTACAAAGAAGATCAAGTATACAAAGGTCAATAGGTAATCTTGATAAAGCATTAGGTAACTTAGGAAGTTGGAAGTATTTAGAAGCGAAAAGAAGAGGTTATGATGTTCCTGGATATACAGGAGGAGCTTTTGAGCGATCAGCAGAAGAAGCAGAAAAACAATTTAAAGAAAGACAAGCTTTTCAAGAAAAAGAAAGACAAAAAAAAGAACAAGAATTCGCAAAAACAAAATCTGCTTTTGACTTTGAAAAAACATTAAGAGAATTTGATCAATCAACTAAAAGTCAACAAGAAATGAATGATCCTAATAGTCAAGCATCTAAATCAATGCGAGAAGTTATCGCTGGATTATACGGAGAAAATGCTGTTCCTCAAAATATATCTGGAAATCAAATGTTAAGACTTTTTCCAGATTTGAAACAACTAACAAAAGCCAAACTTGAGTCAGATCTAAGAAAACAAGAAGAAAGAGAAAAATTTGGTTTTGAAAAAGAACTAAAAGGTATGGAACTAGCAAAAGGAGAAAAAAACAAATTTGAAGAAACTTTACTTACTGAGCAAGCTAAAGATTATCAACAGTTTCAATCTAGCGCTTTTAAAGTAGATCAACAACTTCAAAATATTAATGATGCTCTTAAAGAATTTGAAAAGTACACTAAAGCACCAGGTACTATTGGCGGAACTGGAGAGATTGCTACTCTTTGGGGAATGAAAAAAATTGCATCTTCGGATCTTGAAAATCTTGATAATAAATTCAAAAAAATATCAATGGATGCGCTAGTAACAAATTTTTCAGGAATGAGTAGAGCTATGGATAGTAACGCAGAAAGGGAAGCGTTTAATGCGACTCAACCAGACATTCGGAAGGATGACCCTGTAAACGCCTCAGCTTTACTTGGAGCAAAATCAATGGTATTAAAGACTAAAGCAGAAGCAGCGGCACAAAAAAAACATCTTCAGAACAATCCGAATCTAACAAACTATGTAAGTCCAATTATACAAAAAGTAATTACAGTTATAAATAAAAATGGTAAAATGATTCTTATTCCTAAAGAAGACGTGGAAGAATACAAAAAAGATGGATACTATGATCTGGACACTTACGCTGATATTATTTTAGGAAAAGGTAAGTAAATATGGAAAAAAAGCCATCTAAACGTAAACCAATTTATTCAGAGGAAACTGGTGAATTTAATTTTCCAGAAACGAGCATTTCTGAATCTGCTATTATTGACGCACAAACGGAAGAACCAACAAAACAACAAAAATCTAAACGTAAACCAATTTATTCAGAGGAAACAGGTGAATATAATTTTCCAGAAACGAGTATTTCTGAGCCCACAGATGAAATAGAAGATACTTTATCTGTTGTTACGCCAGAGGAAATTGATGAAAGTGAATCTTTGGCTAAAAAGGCTTATAGATTGGTCGATGTCGCAGGAGAGGGACTTCTTAGAGGATGGAAATCAGAAGCTCAAGCGGCACTTGAAACGAAAGTACTTCCTTATTTATTTAGCTCGCCTGAAGAAGCCGAATACTTAAAAACTAGATACAAACCTGCAAAAGAAGAATATCAAAAATTAACAGAAGAAACTAAAAAAATGATGCCGCGAGCATCTTATGTTGCTGAAATGGGCGGAGGACTACTTCCTTATGCTCTCTTCGGAGTAGGTGCTGGTCTTAAAGCCAATGCGTTATTAGGAGCACTTGAAGGCGCAGTTACAGCAGGCGGTAAGTCAGAAGCAGATATTGGGAGCAAAGAATTTTTAAAAGAAGTTGCGACCGGAGCAGGATTAGGAGGCGCATTAGGAGGCGCAGCAACTAAATTACTTCAAGTTGCTCCTAGAGCAACATTGGGGACTTTAATAGGGGCAGGCGCCGCACCAATTGTTGGTGGAGACATTAGCCCTGGCGAAACAATAGCAGGAGGCGCATTAGGATTAGCAACAGCTCTTGCTACAAGAGGAAAAAAGGTTCCTGCAACTGGAATAATTGGTAAATTATACGAAGCAGGTAAAGAAGGTACTGACCTTTTATCAGACGAAGCTAGAAAAGCCGCAGTAGACAGAGTTGCTAAAAACGCAACTCAAATTGCCGAAGGCGTAAAAGCTATTAGCGAGCCAGCGAGTAAAAAGGCAACTGATGTTATTTTTACTTATTATGATGATCAAATTCGAAAGCTTGGAAATTTTATTAGTAAGGAAACTGCAGATATAAATCCTACTTTGTCGTCTTTTAGAACTAAGGTATGGAAAGATCTTGAATCTTATGTTAATGAATTTGTAGCTGCGCACCCAAATAAAACACCTTCAGCTCGTGATATTGTTGAAAATATAACTAATTCTTTAAGAAAAGGAATTAAAGAATCTTTAAGCGATCCTGCAGATATTCAATCTGCAAATAATATAATTGATATAATCAATAATGTTGGAAAAATTGAAGATTCTAATGTTGTGTTAACTATAAAAGAAATCTTTAAACCTCTTTCTACAAAACCTGAAATTACTAAAACTATTTCAGGAGTTAGCGATCCAATTGAAAGAGAACTCTTAGAAAAAATGTCTATTGAAGAGTTGAAAAAAGCTGGGTTTAGAGAGACTGTCAAACCTTCTACAGTTATTGAAAAACCAGGAACTATATCGGAAACTTTAGGAATTACCTCTGGTGACGAAACGCTACTAACAAAAACATCCGGAGGAAAATATGCTGGTACAGAACGCACAATTTTTGGTAAAGAAGGTGAACCAATCAAAAATATTAGGCAAAGATTAGAAAAACCTTTTGAACCTACAGAAATTGCGGAAAAAGCAGCTCCGAGTGTATTTGTCGCACAAAAAACAGCACCGGAGGGTATCACAAAAGCGACTACGAGTGTTTTTGAAAAATTTTTTCCTGGAAGATCTAATTTAGAAAACGTAAATTTAGCCGAAATTTTAAAATTAAATGTAAAATTAAACGATATAATTAGATCTTCAAAATCAGAATATTCTAAATCGGTTCTTTTAAACGCTAAAAAACAACTTGCAGAAAAAGAAGCACAAATTGTAGCAGGAACTGAATTTAGTGATGTTGCAACTCGTAGAGAACTTTATGGCGCATTAAAAGAAGCCGAAGATATTTTTAAAACTGAAGATACTGCGCAAATATTTAAACTTATTGACGATATGGTAACAGCAAAAATGCAGGGTCGTTTTAAAGATTTTGAAACCGCATTAAACGCTGTTAAACAAGTAGATCCTAAATATGCAGGAAAGCTAGAAAATGTTTTACTTGAAAAAGGCGCAAGTTGGAAAAATTTAGTTGCTAGACAAAAAGCTAATCCTATTGAAAAAGTACAAACACTTATAGAAGAAGGAATAGAACTTACTCCACAAGTTAAAGGATCAAGAAAGGTTTTGCAAGAAATAGAAGCTATGCAAAAAACTGCAGGCACAATTGATCCTGAAACAGGATTACCAACTAGGCAAGCTTACCAATTTGCACAAAATTTAGGAGAATTGGGCGGAGGTAAAGCATTTGATCCCAAACTTAAAGCGCAACTTGATGAAGCGATTGAACTTATTAGAGGATATGATCCTGATTTAGCAGAATCTATTATTACTAACAGCATTAAAGATGCTGATATTTTAAGATTGATGAATATTTTAAAAAGAGGCGCCGAATTTGGGTTTGTTCCAACTACTACTTCTGGAGCATTAATCAAAACATTACAATTGGTAGGCGCTACAAAAGGTGCGTATTTCTTAGGTAAAGGTGTCGGCGGATTACAAAGAGGTATAAGTAGCATTGCAAAACCGTTTGTTAGTAGCACGCAAAAAATTATGGATGCATTGAATTCAGATATTGGGACACTTGGTAAATTTGATAAACCATTACGAAGTGCTGCTCAAAGAGGTGATGCAGCTTTAAGATCTACTATATACATGCTTTCGCAACAATATCCAGAATTTAGAGAATATATGGATCGGCTTGAAAAAGAATAAGGGTAAAGTTATGGACAACGATCAAATATACGAATTGTTACAAAAAATAGACTCAAAAGTAGATAGATTATCAATCGAGCAAGGAAAACAAGAAATTATAAATCTATCTATGAATGACGAGATTAGAAAAATAAGAGAAGATTTAAACTATCACATAAAAAGGACAGATCTGCTAGAACATGAATTTGTCAAGTTGCGTGGATTTCTTTTTTATGTTAGTTTAATTATCGGCGGTATCGGAGCAATAACTACAATAGTTTCAGGAGTATGGAGAATTTTAGGAGCATAATATGATGGAAGATATGAATGATATGGAAATGTCCCCAGAAGAAAAAAGACAAATGGAGCTTGATTCGATCAGAGCTTTATTAGAAGAACTTCAAGCCACTCAAGGTGAGGCTTCTGAAGAAGGTTCTGAAATGGCAGAAGATATGCCAGAATTAGGACTTCCTGAAGAAAATCAAATTGAAGAGTTCTTAAGAAGCCGTCAAATGGAAAGACAAAGTCTTCGAGAGCCTATGCCAGAACAAGGTATGGAAATGACAGAAGAAGATATGATGGCTGCTGAACAATCAATGCCAGAAGAAGGTATGGAAATGCCAGAAATGGACGAAGAAGAAAAAGCCATGAGAATGGCAGCTATGAAAAATCTTGCTCTAAATAAACGCTCTTAAAAGAAAGAAACAAATGAGCTTAATTATAAGAATTCCATATACTTATATTGATGATGTGATGACCATTAAAGGTCTTCAATTATCTGGAACAGGATGGCCTGTTGAAGAAGCTTACAAAGCAATAACAAAACAATGCAAGGAATTCTACTCTGTACTGTCAAAAGGTGAGTTAAAACAAGAAGGTAGATATGAGTTTTTAGATTTGCCTTATAACGAAAAACTCTATAACAGAATATTAGAACTAGAACCAATGCCTTTAGAAGCAAAAGTAAAAAGCAATTCCAACAAAGTAAAAAGTGCCTCTAATGAAGAAATAATAAAATACGGATACCCAGATGAAAAAGAAAAAAAGTAAAAAGGCGTCTAAAAGAGCAAGACCATCTAAACTAAAAGCAGTTAAGAAAAAGCTTTTAAACTGGTCTAAAAAGGCCAAAATTGACCTAAAATCAAGGCTAAAGAAAGCGAAAAAGTATGCGAAGCAGTTAATGCTCGAATTAGCTAAAAAGTTCTTTAAATTGATCAATTTTTTGCTTTCTTCTGCTAAGTTATTGATTTTAGCTGTGTTTTTTATTTTCGCTGTATTATTTGCTGATAAAGCACATGTTAAATATCTAGAAAACAAAGTGGGAAGTAATTCAGTATATATTCAATCTATGGCAGACAGTCAAATCCAGGGAAGTGGAACTGGATTTCAGATGCGTGCTCCTTCTGGAAAAGTAGTGACCATAACAAATGCTCATGTGTGTAAACTTGCGAACGACAAAGGAATGATTCTAGTAGAAGAAAAAAGATATTCTAAAAGACTTATACCAAAAAGAGTATTAGAAATTTATGAAAACAATGATCTTTGTGTTGTTGAAGGTTTGTCAGGTTATGAAGGTCTTTCTTTAGGTTCAGATGTAGAAATCGGACAACCTGTTTACTCTTTTGGATATCCTCTTGGAGAAGCTTTACACTTTTCTGAAGGTAGAGTAAAAGATCTATCGCAAATATATTTAATTGATCCAGAAGTACCATTGGAACAATGTACTGGACCAAGACATAAAGTAGTTACTGCTCGATTTTGGTTTTTTATTACGCAAGTTTGTGTAAAATCTCACGATTCTGTACAAACTAGCTTAGTAATCTTCGGAGGAAGTAGTGGAAGTCCGATGGTAAATATTTGGGGCAATGTGGTGGGCGTAATCTTCGCTGGAAACACAAGAACTAATTGGGGCTCTGCTGTTCCTTTAAAAGATCTAAAAGAACTTCTAAAGGCTTACTAGTATGAAAAAAGACTTAGGTAAAAGAATAGAAGAAGCAGAAGAGAAAAGAAAGCATAAAGAAGGTGATGCTGCTAAATCTGTTAAAAAAGCTTTTGAAACTTCAACTTGGGAAAAAATAAAAAAATTTCTTGATATTAAAGATAAAGAATAGTCGCATGAAAGAGGAAGATAGAAGAATAATGAAATATCAACTTCCTAGCACTTTAGACATTAAACCATTACTTAAAGAAGTTTATGCTGGACGTAATAAAAAAAATCGTAAGTCTAATAATCAACGCTATTATAAACTCAAAAAATACGCCAGTACAAAAAAATAAGCAATCAGAAGAAAATAGCCTTAAACAAGAAAAGAAAGAAGAGAATAAAATGGCTATAACTTTAGAAGCTTACTTCGCAGATCCAAAAACAGGAGAAGATAGAAGAGTTAAATATGTCGAAGATTATACAGATGAAATTTTGGAAAACGCAAAAGTTCTTATCGAAAAAGTCAACTCGCTTCTTTCGGATCTCGGCATTATTGCTGTTGTTGTATCTTCTGGTTGGCGTCCTAATGCTATTAATTCCGCTGTAGGAGGAGCAAAAAGATCTCTACATCTACAAGGTAGAGCTATTGACTTAAAGGATTCCACAGGGGAATTGGATCGAATTATAGAAGAAAGACCAGATCTTTTAAAAAAATATGATTTATGGCTAGAAGATCCTGACGCAACAACAGGATGGTGCCACCTAGACAACGGAAATAGAAAAGACAGACCATCTAGAGTATTTAAGGTTTAAAATGAATTATATATTCAAATCACAAAGATACAAGTTCTTCTTAAAATTGTGGGGTAGAAAACAATATTTTAAAGCCATAAACTATTTGTTCGGATGTCTTCCTAATATAACTTATCCACTAAGAGAAGAATTTAATGGAGAATTAAGAGAAAGAGGTCAACCTTCTTACGACACAATGTTAAGAAAGGCGATAATCAAATACGGACATTATAACGATATTAGGAATTGGAAAAATGTAGTTTGGAGACAAATATTTCATTTTATCGGAGCAGTTGCTGCTTTTGTTGTTCCATTTGCAGCCTACAAAACAGCCAATTATTTCACAGATAATGGATCATTGTCCGTAGTATTTTTTATGCTTTTCTGGCTTCCTCATATGTTTTTTCACTGGAATAAAGAATTGATACAAGACGTTCAGCATGATGGAAAATTCTTTTTAAAAAATGTTGTAGATCTAATAGTTTGGCATTCGCCAGGAATAGCGTTTTTGCTAAGCTTTATTTAAGCTCCATTACCGCTTGTAATATTTTCTTCGCCTCGAACAACCAAAATAACATCTTGTTTTGTAATGTCATTTGACCAGCTGTATCTTAAATAATCTGTTCCGCCATCAATAGACACAGATTTACAATTACAAAATTTATAATCGTCAGTAGATTCGCTAAAAAGAATCTCTCTGCATTTAGGACATTGGATACCATAATGAGGATTGCTGTTCATAATTCTTAATTCCTTTTTAATCATATAAGAAATCATCACTTTCTGCAACTGACCAATCTTTAGATTCATCAATTAAATATTCTTTTGTGTTAATTTTATAACCTTTATTTGCGGCATCACCTTTAGTTAAACTACTATCATTAAAGATTACACGATTATTTGGATACGCAACTAAATGTCCGGAATCTAACTCAATAATATGGGCACATTTATGTTCATTGGGAGTGTCTGAAAGATCTCCTTGCCCTTCATAATCAATTGTAAATCTATAAGTTCCTCTTTCTAGTTTTTTTGACTTTAGTAGTACGTCACAAGACAATCTCCGCAAAAAATCAAATTCTACAGAACTAATTTTATCAGATATATTTGACCACAGCTGAGCATTTGATAGTTCTAGCCATCCATTATCTTTATTAGTCTTAATTGCATTTAAGGGAAGTCCCCAATAACTAGCTCCACTCTCTAAAAGAACGTGAAATTGTAAAGCTTTATGACGAGAAGATTTTACTCCATAAAGCCAGCCTCTTTCACTACCTTCTTTTTCTTCTTCATTGGTAAGAGCCCATCTAGCCACGTAAACTTCAATACATGGGACATTGATATTCATTTTTTATTCTTTCTGTCGCCTAACATGTCTGACATCGTTTTACTTCTGGCCTCATCTTCGTCAAATCCAGCGTTAATATAAGTTTCATAAATTTTTTTATAATCTAAATAGTCAGCAAGTTCTTCTTCGTAAGATTCTCTGTTGATATCAAAAATACTATCTAAGTTCATATTATCGCTTGTTTTCTCGGTTTCGTGAATATGATATCCAGTTGTGTAAATGTCTCTATTTCTCGCGTTTGTTTGGTCAAAGATTTCTTTTCTAGGTATACCAGCTTTGTCAAACATATTGGTTTTTCTTCCTGGTTTACTTTTTTTAGGGAAAGAATTGTTATAATAAGTTTGAACGAATTGATCTAGAAAAGCTTTTTCTTCTGGAGAAAGCTTATTAACATAATCAATGTCTAGATATTGACGTATGCCTCTATTAAAAACGTTAAATTCTAAGCCCCATTTTACTTTGGCTTTTTTAACGCTTTTCTTCTTTTTTTTCTTTTTCTTCGTTTTTGAACTTTTTGTTGACATAATAAAATAAATTGTTACTGTTTTTATTACTGTTGTAGTTAAAAATTTGTTTTAAAGTCGAATGAAAAGCTCTAGATTTAGCGATATCTGACTTTTCTACATTTTTATCGCTGCACCAAGACTTATAATTATTTAGAAGTTTAGAAGCTCTAACAGCATAAGGACCTTTAGAAATATTTTCTTCTTCTATCCAATCAGATATGCTTTTATAATGTGTAGGAACATTGATTAAAGCACTACTTTTATAAGATTGGTGCTTTCTCACAAAATCCAAAAGCTTTACAATATCAGCTTCGTTTTCCTTGCTCATCTTCTAAACTCAATGTTACTTCTTTTTCGGAATGTTCATACTCAACAATTTCTTCGTATTTATCTTCATTAAAATGTACTTCTACTTGTGAAAGAATAGGTAGTTTAATCCTGTCTCCAAATTTCTTAACAAGTCTAGAAATCTTATTAGATTCTGAAGAATTAGGTTTTTTCCTGTTTCTAAACTTTGATCTTCCTGGATTATGCACAATCTTATCTGCTAAACCAACTGTAATACATTCATCGGCAGTTAAATACAAATCTCTTCTGACAACTGCATCCCAGAAATCTTTTTTTAGCCAAGAATTATTGGCATATATTTCATTGTATATTTCTTGTACTCTTTCAGATTCTTTTACATAAATTTGCATGTCTGTTGTAGTACCTTCAAATCCATCACTACCATCGTGAAGCATTACTGTAGCATTCTTTGATAAATATCTTTCGTCACAGACAGCCATGATAACAGTAGCGGCAGACATGATTGCACCTCTACCATAAAAAACAAACTTACACGGGCTTTCTAGTATTTTATCCACAAGAGCTAAAGATTGATAAGGATCCCCACCATAAGAAGTGAAGTGTAATTCTATTGGCTGCTTGTTGGAGACAGCAAGCATTCGGTCGATAGCTCTGATTGCCATACTAATTGACTCGAAGTCAATATTGTCTTCAGAGCCTCCATCGACATATCCAAAGAATATTTTTCTTTCTTTAAAGTTGATTCCTGTTTTGAGAAACAACTCTAAATAGTTTGGATCTTTAATCATAATTAATTAGCTTTTCGCTTTCTCTTTATATACTCTTTGAACTTTAAATGTTACTGTATAGTTCTTTTGAATCTGCTCACTATACAATTTGATCTGCTTTGTTTCTCCTGCAGAGGAACCAGTTAACGCATCAAGCAATTCTTTTGGAAGCTGATCATCGTCCTGACCCAAAACAAGGAAAGATTCTTGACTTGGTTCTGCATCGGTTTCATAACCTTCAATCTCTTCTTTTACTACAAATCTAATTCCGTTTCCTTTTTCTGCTGGACTTTCTACAACTTCTAATCCGTAAGCTTTTTCTTGTACAGCCCAAAGAGCTTCAATAAGATCTTGATCAGTTAAGCCTAATTTGCTTTTTAAAAGTTCCTCAAATGCATCAAGTCTTTGTTTTGTAGAAATAAGACTTTTCTTAGTCTCGTTCGTAACAATCGTAGCTGCTTCTGCTACTTCTGCTTTAATGTCATTTTTAGTTTGGGCTTTTGCAGCTAAAAGTACTGCCTGTTGAAAAGACAGATTAGATCTAGCGGCTCTTGGTTTTTTTGCTGTACGTTGTTTTTTCATAAGTCTCCTTTTACTTTAATAGTATATCAAAATATTTCAAATTAGTAAAGTCTAGTAATTACCAGTGTTTAGTTCCTGGCCAAATAAATTTATAAAATGTGTCAAAATCGCATAAATGATCTAGTTGTTTTTCTACATATCTAAAATCATATACTTTTTTAGCTTCATTGATTTCAGATAGGTCATTTAAGGATTCCCACGTAAGTTCTTTTTGCATAATTATGTCTCACTCTTAAGATTACATTTTGTACAATATCTATAAACTTCTGTAAATCCTACGTATATTTCCCATTTATGAAAACAATAACCTATTCCATGATCAAACATAGGATCATTCCAAACTTCATCGTCGTCATCATAATAAACTTTATTTGATTTATCATCTTTTTTGTCTTCGTCAGAATTCCAAATAAAAAAATTGTTTTTAAAGTCTAATTTTTCCATGTTTTCTTGCTTTGTGTAACTTCTTTTCCCACATTAACTGCTTTGTCTTGCTAACTTTTAAACATATTGGTTTTCCATCCATATGTTCTATTTCATGCTGAATGCACTGTGCCGAAATACCTTCTAATTCGACTATAGTTTCTTTCCAATCAAGATCCATATATTTAATTTTAACTTTACCTGCTCTATCCTTTGTATCATTAAACAGTGGTAAAGACAAGCACCCTTCAAAAAAATCTTTATTTTCTGAAGTTTCTAAAATAGTAGGATTTATCATAGCGATAAAATCAGCATCTAGTGATTTATCTAAAGATGTTCTATTATTGAACAAAATACAAAATCTTTTATTTATTCCTATTTGTATAGCAGCCAATCCTACACCATTATATTCTTTCATGATGTAAATCATTGGTTTTATAATTTTTTTAAGTTCTTCTAAGTCAGTTTGTTTGCATTCTTCAGAAATAGCCAATAACCTTTTGTCTGGCCACGTAACTAATTGATAAATGCCTTTTGGAAGTTGATTGATCATTTGGGTGGTAACCAATGTTTGATTTCTATTTTGTCTAAATATTTAAGGATTTTGACATCACAGTTAGAAAAATAAGTAATCAAAAAATATTCGTTTTCGTTGTCCTGAGATTTGACAACTTTAAAACCACTTTGTGAGCATTTTTTACCATAAATATCTGTTAATTCTTGTTTTGTTTCTTTTAAAAAAACAGTAGTCTCTCTACGAGAGGCACAACCCAACAAAAATATAAACAAAAATAAGTATTTCAATCTTCTTCTCCGGATTTGTCTTTTTTCTGTTTCTCTTTTTCTTTTTGTTTGTTTTTTGTAATCAATTCGTAATAGCTCAAATCTTCATCGTTTTCCATTTTTCTAAATCTTCCTTCTTTATGTTTATAGTTTCTCTAGCAACGTCGCCTTTTCCGTTTCCAATTAATTGTTTGATTACCATATTATACCATATTCCGGTAATTTTGTAAAAGTCTTCATCAGAATCTACAGATAGTGGCCAAAATGCCACATCTTTCATATTCTCATGCTGTATAAGAATCAAATCGGTAGGGCTATTAAGTAACTGAATTAATTCATCTTTAGTCATTTTTACTCGTTTCTTTCTTACTTTTATAATTTTTTCGTCTTTCTTTATTTTCTTCTTTTGATTTGATATTGTGACATTTTCGACATAAAATTTGAAGACCTTGCGGAATACAGAATAACTTTTTTATATATGAGTCCCATGTAGTGAATCCTTGTTGCGTCGAGATAACTGGTTGAATATGATCTACGCATATTTGGCGCTTTCCAAAGATTTGAAGACACGTGGCGCATTTGTACTTACCTCTTTTCACTCGTGCATTTTTTAAAGCATCTGCTCGCATAGGAGTTTTATAACTCATTCTCCTGAGTCCAGATATCAAAAATTGTTGGAGTACCCATTTTCTTGGTTCTCCTTTTGCATTTTTATATTCGTAAATCATACGTCATCGAAGGAAAAGCCCATTCCTCTTTTTGGCTTTGCAAAATCTAAATTAAATAACTTACTATGGTGTAACAGTTCTTTTACAATATCAGAAATAGGCTTCTGGTGTAACCTACTTCTAACTACGATTTCCTGCAAATGAGCCACAGAGAATTGTTCTACTCCTCTATTGTTTTTCTCATTTAGTGCTTCTTTTTCTTCTTCGGTCAGTTGTTTTTTTGAAATAAATTCAATCAATTTTACACGCTCTTCAAAGTTAGGAGATTCTACTTCTAATAACATGTCAAATCTTCCTGGTCTATTGGCCAAAGAGCGCATTAAATTTTCTGGATGATTCGTGGTACTAATAATAAGAGTAGGTAAAGTAAATACATTGTTAATACCATCTAATAGGTTTAGTAGACTGCTAGATACTTCATCTCTTCTAGAATATCCTTCATGACTACTTCCGCCGATATCTTCGATAATAAGGACTAGTTTTGTACAATCTTTAGTATATTCGCTGTAAGATGTAAAAAACTTAAATACTCCTGAAGCTTCAATTTCACTTGTTGGCCAATTAATAACTACTGTTCCAGAATCTTTAGTTTTTAAATCTTTGGCAGCCTGCATAATAGATACAGTCTTTCCTTGGCCTGGGCTTCCGTACAATAAAATACCTCTCTTTTTAGGTTGATTTAATTCATCATAAATTGACAGATTAGAGAAGAATTTTTCTGCCTCTCCTAGAATCATAGAAGTATTAGTAACGCTTGTTAGGATATCTCTGGATACAAATTCCAGAGGAGATAATTGAATACCTTGCATAGTTTTT
>Ga0099850_1000570_pt1 | contig 16669 bp, 22 predicted proteins | sample CB_VirMetaG_5_FD_79182 | JGI IMG/M metagenome (GOLD analysis project Ga0099850, IMG submission 79182) | Freshwater to marine saline gradient viral communities from Chesapeake Bay - CB_1508_1D Viral MetaG | ecosystem: Environmental > Aquatic > Marine > Coastal | place: USA: Chesapeake Bay... | reverse complement strand
ATTCATTTCAAAATGCAATAAAAAAAAGAAACAAATTCCATGGATTAAAATTTTCTTTATGTAGGTCGTTTTTAATTAATGGAATTAGTTTTTTAATATTAGATACTATAAATTGATGATTTAATATCCAAATGGTTTAATTTTTTAATGGGGGTAACTTTTCTGGGTTTTTATGGAAAAATTGTATTGCGTAATTTTTCAATTTATCATTTTTTGTTGATATCATTTTTGAATGTAACCATACTTCATCAATCGAATCCTTAAAATTATTTGAATATACTGCTCTACATCGTATCAATAAAGGTTTTTGTAAATTTAGCATTTTATTTTTTTTGCTTTTTATTATATATGATTAATAATAAATTAATTTTAACTTTTATTATACTTGGATTATTAATTCAATTATATTTGTTTTATACATATAAACCTATATTTGATGATACACAAAAATTAAAGATATTATTAAGACAAACTGCAAGATGGGCAACTGCATCAAAACAAGATAATAATGAACTTGTTAAAGTATTACACGCAAATTATGCAATGGGATATCTAATGGCAATTCGTGATATTTATTCTGAAGATCAAATCGAAACATCTCTTGGAAAATCTGTTATTGAATTTTCAAAAGAAATTAGTAATATTCAAGATGAAGCACATAAATATGCTATTAATACTTGTCCTGAATATGGCCCAGAAAGAACATTTTTAAGTGTATTAGGGGGTGAATAAAATAAAAAAAAGAAATACCCATTTAAGGATATTATTTGGTAGATGGGATTTCTTTTTTGTATATATTTTTAAATCTCTGGACAAGATATTTTTAAATGTACTATATTATGAGATAGTTGTTTATATATTTTTTCGTATTTTTCTAATAATTTTTTTGAGTAAATATCATTTGCATCTTTTAATATCTTTTTTTCTAATATATGTTTTGTATATATTATCCAATCATGTGCTTTAAATAATCTATCCAAATATATCTCATGTTTATCATCTGTCATATCAATGGTATTATAATCTGAAGCTTTTTTATAAAGTTCTTGTAGTTCTTTATATGCTTTAAATATTAATTTTAATACATGATTAAATTTGGGACAGTCTTTCATTTTTGGTGACAATTCTAAATATGCTTTGTAAGATATATATTTTTTACTTTTTGGAGCATAAGATACTAAGTTTTTAGAAAAGGTTACTTGTTTCATGATAAAATATTATGAATTTATTTGTAATACAATTCTCCATTAAAAAATCAATTTTATACTTATTGATTTTTTGACCACGTGGACATAGTCTATCAAATTTTTAAAAATGACACGTCGCTAATTTTTTGAATAACTATAAAATTGATTTTTGAACACAAATTATATTTTAAACCATATACCTACACACGTATATACTTACTATTATAACAACTAATAAAATGAATACTATCTTTCAAACTGAATCTTATTCTACTACTATCTCAGTTAGTACTGAACCAGTTAGTACTCTTCAAGGATGTTATCAACCATTTTTAGCCGAAAATATTAAGAATGAATCTGATTTCTATGATAATTTCGACCAAGAAGTTGAAAATGAACTTGATGAAGATGAACTTCAACAACAAGACATTGATTTATGTGATCCAATCTGTTCTTCAATATCTCTTGATATTAAACAGGTAAGATATTATATCAATGAACTTGAAAATATGAAAAAAAATAGTATCATAATCCCTATTATCGAAAATGCATATAAACAAGTTGATTTTGCTGAAAGAATTATTAACGGTGATATCACTTGTGAAGAAAGTGCTAAATATCCAGTTGATATCATTGACTATATTAATTGGAAACACGTCGATGCTCTTGAAAAATTTGAAGAAGATTTCAATCAATATACAAATGATTTAGTTGAAATTGTGATGAAATTGAGAGACTAAATCATACCATAAAAGAATATCCCTATCTAACAACAATATCCTATAATAGGGTATTCTTTTTTTGGGTGAGAGACTCTCTAATACTTAATATCTAAAATTGATTTTTGATATCAAATTGTATTTACATACACAACTGACTTACTAACTTTACGATGGCTTTTAAAATTTTAAATAACGATTTTGCAAATGCTCAACAAAAATTTATTATGGAATTATTAGTTGATTATACTAAATTCTTAAAAATAGATCTTGCGAATGTTGATGCTTATATGAAAAATCAACCTTTAAAACAAGAAACATTATCCCCAAAAATAACAATTGAAGAATCTGTAATTGAGGAAGAACCTGTAATTGAGGAAGAACCAATTGTCGAAGAAGAAGACAAAAAAAAAGAAGAAGAAATTGAAGAAGAAGACGAAAAAAAAGAAGAAGAAATTGAAGAAGTAATTGAAGAAGAACCAAAAAAGACAAAAAGTGGTAAAGCGAAAAGAAAAACCAAAAATGAAAGGTTACCGTTCCATAAAAATTTATACATTACTAAAAATGGGAATGATAGTACATATTCATATATAATGGGCTGGATAAAAGAATATGAACCACAGCAAAAAGATATGGAATTACCATTTACTAAAAGAGCAGCCAAAAAATGGGATGATATTAAAAAAGAAGGGAAAAAAGAAGAATGGGATCAAAAGTGTAAAGAACATAATGAAAAAGTAAGAAGAGAAAGAATATTGAATGGTGAAGAAATCGAAGAACCAAAACAAACTCCAAAAAAAGAAATAAAAAATGAAAAACCAAAAAAAGAAATAAAAAATAAAAGAAAAATAATTGATACTATAAAAAAATATATTAACGTTTTTATTAATACAAAAACAGGAATTGATAAATATTTAAAAAATAAACCAATAAAAAGAACTGGAAAAGAATTATATAAAAGATATTTAGCTCAATATTTATTTAAAGTATTACACGTTGATATTGAAAATGAATTAAAAAGTACAATGAAAGAATATCGTGAAAAATATACTCAAGAAAATGAAAAATTATTATCTGAATATAACTACAATAGAGAAAATCAAGATTATATCGAAAAACATTTAAAATTAAAAAAAAGAATTGTAGATGAAAGTTATGAAGAATTAAATGAAAATCAACAAAAAAAATTAGAGGAATTTGCAAAAGAAAGATATGAGATTGAATTGCCATTATATGAAAAATATCAAAAACATAAATCAAAAATAGACTTCTTCGAAGAAAATAGTATTAAATACGAAAAAGAATTATTAGAAGAATGTGAAGAATATAAACAAATGTTTATCAATACTAAAGAACAAAATTTGATTGATATTTTAAGAGAAGAAAACTATATACATCATCCATTAATGTATCTTATAAAAATCAATGAAAATAGTATGATATTACAAGATATTGATATTGATAATAATTTTGTATATAATGAAGAAAGTATGTTCATCGATTCTGATATTCAATCTGATCCAGATGTTGAATATGAATCAGATTAATGGAATAATTACAATAAATAAAGGTGAGTGGTCCAACCAATGCATATAACAACCACAATGATCCTTTATTTTTTTTTAAAATTGATTTTTTATATATAATATAAAATGGACTGTATAGAAGGTGTATCAAAACAACATATTAATTTATTATTAAATGATAAAGAATATCTTGATAAATATTTAGATAGAATATTCTTTGATATATATGAAAAACAATCATATCAAAATGATATGGAACAACTCAATAAAAAATTAAAAGAATTAAAATTAACAGATTATGATTTAATATCCCATTTAGATTCATTAAAAATTTAATTTAAAAAACCAAATGAGAATTTATATATATATGGTTGTGAATATATAGTAAATACAATGTTATCAAATGACATTCCATCATTTACTTTATTATAATCAATCATATGTGTATGATATTCTTTTTTATTTGAAATATAGACTTTATCATAATAAAGAATCATACCAAAACTTCTAAAATGTTGTTGTACTTCCACCCAATTTTTTGTTGTTAATTTATTCATATCAACAATACCTTGAGAATTTCCATATTTATATTTTAATCCATTTGTTAAAAACATCATCATACATTCAAACATATCTTTTCCAGAAATGATTCCATCAAATGATATTTCAATTGAGTTATCATTGCCTGGATTATCAGTAAATATTTGCATAATATTTTTTTCAAAATCATTCATTTTTCTATAATATATTATATACTATAATATGTCACAAAGAGACGAACTAACAATAGAGCAAAAAAATGATATTAAAAATTTATTAATTGTATGTACAGTATTAATTGTAATATCATTTGGATTAGCATATGGAACAAATAAAGAAAAAGGGATTTTGAAATTTTTAGGATTTACAAAAACATTAAATATAAAAACAATATTAGTAGGATTGGTATCAGGAGTTATTTTTGGATTTATTGATAATGCAGGTTTATATTATGGTATGGATGCATTAGATCCATTATTACCAGGTGATGATTTAGAAAGAGCAGGATGGGGCAATACTTTTAGTGATTTTTTAGGAGTTTTTTTAGGAACATTCATGTCAGTATTTATTAGAAATATTACACGAATTGAAGAAAATCCATTATTTACAGATGTAATTGGAATAGTAATTGGTTGTGTATTGGGTATTTATATTCCAAAAATGTTGAAAAAATAAATAAATCCATACAGATGTTATATATTTTTGATTTCAAAAATAAATATTAATTAATATATAATGAAATTTACAAATCAACATTACATTGGTATTGTTATTAGTATACTATTATTTGTTTTATTGATGAAAAAAACTACTTCAAATAACAAAAGTATTTCAGTTGGTAATGGTAAAAAGCAATTAGTATTATTTTATGAAAATTGGTGTGGACATTCTGTTAGAATGTTACCAGAATGGGAAAAATTAGAAAATGAAAATACAAATGGAGTTGAAATAAAAAAAGTTGTTTGTAGCACAGATAGAGCATTATGTCAAAAAGAAAAAATTAAAGGATTCCCTACTGTTAAATATTATAATGGTAATGGTGGTGTTTTTGAATATAATGGTGACCGAACCAAAGATGGTTTTATGAGTTTCTTATCTGAAAATAATTAAGATATTTACAAAAATGAAAGCATTTATAACTGGTATTACTGGTCAAGATGGTTCATATCTTGCTGAATTTTTATTAAATAAAGGATATGAAGTTCATGGAATTATGAGAAGAACATCAAATTTTAATACAAAAAGAATTAATCATATATTTAAAAAAATAAATTTACATTATGGTGATTTATTAGATATTACTTCATTAATGAATGTATTGAGGAAAATTAAAAAAAAATTAAAAGATAACGAAAGAATTGAAATATATAATTTAGCTGCCCAAAGTCATGTTGCAGTATCATTTGAAAATCCAATTTATACTTGTCAAGTAAATGCAATTGGAACATTAAATTTATTGGAAGCAGTTCGACAATTAGATATTGAAGATATATCAAGAATATATCAAGCATCTACATCAGAATTATTTGGTAAAGTTCAAGAAATACCCCAAAAAATAACAACACCATTTTATCCAAGATCACCCTATGGAGTATCTAAATTGTTCTCATATTGGATTATAAAAAATTACAGAGAAAGTTATAATATGTATTGTATTAATGGATTACTATTTAATCATGAATCTGAAAGAAGAGGTAAAACATTTGTCACAAGAAAAATTACACAAGCAGTTTCAAAAATAAAAAAAGGAAAACAAGAATGTTTATATCTTGGTAATATAGATGCTAAAAGAGATTGGGGATATGCAAAAGATTATGTTGAAGGTATGTGGATTATGTTACAACAAGATCAACCAGATGATTATTTATTGAGTACTGGAAAACAATATTCTGTTAGAGAATTTGTTGAAAAATCATTTAAATACATTGGTATTGATATCGAATGGAAAGGAAAAGGATTAAATGAAATTGGATATGATAAAAAAACAGAAAAAGTATATGTTAGAATCTCAGAAAAATATTATAGACCTTGTGAAGTTGAAACGTTATTAGGTGATGCTGAAGAAACCAAAAAAAAAATTGGATGGGAACCCCAAACCAATTTAGAAAATTTAGTGAAAATTATGATGGAATATGATTTAAATCAAGTTTAAATTATCAAAGTTTTTATATAAATCAATAATACTTTTTTTATTTTTTATTACATAATCACACTTTATTTTTTCAATATTTTTTTCTGATTCATGTTCATCTTCAGTTTCTGAATATCTATCAATGTATATTAAAATTCCTCCCATATCACGAATACATTGAGCTTCATTTTCAAAACGAACATCACTTACAATAACATCTTTTTCTTTATTATTTTGATACCATCTTTTAAAAGCAAATATCCAAATACTATCATCTTTTAATACATCTTTCATTTCTGGTAAAACATTTAATAATTGTTTTCTAAATAAATCAGTTCCAATTCTTTGAAATATTGTTCTTGGTGATACATTCAAATCATCAATTTTTTTTTCTTTAATACTTTGATGTCCATATAATTGTTGATGAGATAATTGAAATAATATCCCACAAATTTCTTTTAATGGATCCGCAAATGCATAAGAAACTAAATTGTTATTATTTTTTGAGATATAATCTTTTAAGGTATCTTTACCAGAACCTTTTTTACCTACTAAACCAATTAAAACCATTTTATAAATATTTATTAATATGCTTAACAAAAAAAAATCAATTTTAAAAAGTTATTTTAAGATTTTTTATAAATAATATTATAATAAATGTATGTTTTAGAAGTTTTAGAATTTATTACGGAACGCGACGGATATGATGGTTGGTTAGCACAAGGTGGAAAATATAAACATATTGGTTATATGAAGGGAAGATTTAAAACAAAAAAAGATGCTTGTTCATATTATGATCGTCACAATCCACATATGAGACCTTTAAATGCTCATAATACTTATAAAAGTGATTGGGATCCAAAAACCAAATTATTTTATATTGTAAGAGATGATTATTTTATAAATGCAACAATCGATTGTTTTTCTAAAAATGAAAAGTTAATTTTTTAAAAGTTTATTTTGTTTAAAAAGGATATAACATTTTGCATTGGATATCTTTTTTTTTAAATATTTTAATTTTGAAGAACAACATATAAATTCTTTATTATGATAAATATAAAATGATGGAATATTATTATCAATCACTTTGATATCAGATGGAATATTAAAAGAAGGTTTTAATAATATATTTGATTTTTCATATGAACTAAAAAAATTAATTAAATATTGTCTTTTTTCTTGAAGATTAACAAAATATATATTAAGTGTATTCATTATTATATAATCATCGATTTAATATTCATTTCATTATTGTTAAATTTTTCTTTAATTTGATGGATATATTTTTTTTCGATACTATTTTCATAATATAAATAATAATGTGAAGTATTTTCATAATGTAAAATATTATTTAATAATAAAAATTTTTGTTTATAAAAAATATCATTGATATTTAATGGAGATAGATATATAATATCAATATTATCCATTTTAATTTTCTGTAAAGTTTCAGCCGATTGATATGTACATAATAATAAAGATTTATCTTTTGAATCATCAAATCGTTTCATAATAAAGTTTTTTTGGAAATATGAACCTTTACAAGAATGAACATTTGTAATATCATTTAATTTATCTTTCATATAATCAAAGTATTTATCATTGTAACATAACAATATAATTTTATTTTTTAAATTGGGTATCAATTCAATTAGATATGAAATTTTACTATTAATTTTATTATCAATACTATCTTCTAATTTAAAAATATTATTTTTATCTAAATGATTTCTACAATTTGGACATTTAATATTTCTTGAATTTTTAAATAATGTATCAATGCATTTAAAACAATTAAAATGGCCACAAGTATAAAATCTGATATCGTTTTTTAAATATGTATCATAACAAATATTACATTCAAAATTATTATCATCAAATAGTTTAATTAAATTTGTTTTATAATCATCATTTATTAAAAGTTCAAAATATTCATTTTGTTTGATGATATTAAAATTATTAATTTTATCAATTAAATTTAATTCAGGGAATTCACAGTTATATACAATATTGAAATAATTAGGGTAATATTCATCAATTCTTTTTTCATAATAATTAAATGGGATATAATTATAATATCTTTTGATATCTTTTATTTTAAGTTGACTTTTAATATTAGAAGTAATATTTTTTCTAAGAAATGTATTTAAATTATCATTTAATAAAAATGTATTTTCATTAAAGTTGATATGATTATTTGAAAGTAAACACATAATTTCTTTAAACGATTTTACATCTTTGATATTATCTTCAATAATCCATCGAGAATATGATTTAAATGAATATAACATTTTGTAGATATCAGAATATTTTAATTCATATGCTCGTTCAATAACTTTATCAAAAATAATTCTTTTCCAATAGACAATAAAAGGGAAAATATTATTTTCATTTAAGATATTTTCATTTCTTTCTTTTTCAATTAATATTGTTTGTAAAGCGTGTTCAATTTCGTTATAAGCATTAGAAGTATTTTGATATTCTCTAATTTTATCAAGAAAAACTTTGCTGATAATCAAATTAATTGAAAATATAACATAATCAGCATTTTGTATATCTTGATATGTATATTTATCAAAATCTCTTTTGGATATAATAGAAATAATAGTTCTTTCTTTTTTAATAAAAGTTTTAATTAAAAATTTCCAATGAGAAAACATATCATTAGAAGTAATAATTAAAGTTGATTCGGATTTAATTTTTAATTTAGATTGAAATTCAACTTGTTTATTTAATTCAGATATTGCAAGAGAACATAATGATTTACCCAATCCAGGTTCATCATATAATATACCACCCCTGAAATTGATATTATTAATTTCATTATCAAATAAAAATCGATTATAAAACATATCAACATATAAATTGTTATGTAATTTGTAAACATTTTTATTATAATCTTTAATATTAATTTTACCATTACATTCATTATCTAACATCCATAAAATATTTTTTTTTTGAAAATTATAAAAAACATTATTAAAATATTTTGAAAAGTTTAATTCATCCCATTGTGAAAGTTCATATTCTTTAATTTTGATATCATTTAATAAATTAAAATTATTTTTTTTATATTCGATATTAAAAAAATGTATTTGTAAGATATTAAAAAATAATTTACGGTTCGGAATTGATTTACCTTGTTTTATTAAATTATAAATTTTATCAATATCAATAAAACATATAATTAAACATTCGTGTAAAGTTTTATAAACTTTTTTATTAATATATACATTAAATTTATAAGTATCATTATCGATATCTTCATTTTTTAATTTTTGACTAAGAGAATATGTATAATTTTTGATATAATTCAATGATTTTTTGTTATCAAGAACTTCAATATCATTTAATGATTTAATGTTAGTAAGAACAAAAAAATCATTATAAAAATCCTTCATTTTTTTATGTATTTGGATTATAAAATGTTTCATTCTATAATACATTATAGTTTAATACTTTAAGTTGAACCTCTTGGGATATCTTGAGGTTTAACAGCATTTCTTCTAGGATCTTCATAAACTAAACGGTCACATTTAGTAGTATCTTCTTTACAAGTAGTATCATTACCATAAAGATATAATGCAAATTTTTTTTGGTCGTTTGGAATTAAGTTATTTGGATTAGATACAAATTGTCTTTCTAATCCAGTATTTGAATAAACATCAGAAACATCTTTGTATAATTTATCAGAAAACTTATTTTTAATTGCTTCTTTGACGTATTTAGAATCTACATTACAAGATTTATGACCTTTTTTACCTGTACCGTAATCAGTTTTCATAACATTCATAAAAACATTTTCTTCAGTTGGTAAAACACATTGTTCATTTAGTTCATCCATATTAATACCAAATAATATTTTATCAATATCAAGTACCATTCCATTTTCATATTTAAAAATATATAAAGTAATTGCAGCAACGAAAAATGGTAAAAAGATTGCTTTGATATTTCTACGAATAATTAAGTAAATAACAAATAAGTAAATTGATAATCTTAAACTTGCATTCATTTTTTCATACATTGTCATATCTCCAGTTGGAAAAAATTCAGTTAATCGATCTTGGTTATATAAAATTTCAATATTTTCAACCCAGAATGGATCACTATATTCAACATTTAGTTCATTAATGTGATTGCTTGACATTCTTATATAATTAGATATGATTTTTTTAAAAACAAAAAAAATAAAGCTATAAAATTAATTATTCAAAAGTGTTATAATTATATATCCTATTGTAAGTAATATAAGAGTTATTAAAAAACTTGCAATACATAAATCACATTGTATCTTGCAACAGATATCTTCATTTGTATTTATAACTTCACCTTCAATTTGATATTCCATTGTTACATAATATAAATAATTATGTTTGGATTGAAATAATATATTCAATGGCTACACCAAATAAAGTAACACCAACAACAAATCCAATTATTTTAAATGAATAGTTCGATACTCGATTTTCAAATTCAAATTGTTGTTGTATTAAGCGGTCAGATTCTGTTTGAGAGTCACGTAAACTTTCTTCATATATTTCAACATCCATAATTAATTTAGAATAATAGTTATATTTAATTATAATGAGCAATCAATGGCAAAAGATACCAATTATTATAATCAATTTAAGAAGTAGAAAAGATAGAAAAAATTATATAAAAAAACATTTGAAAAAAAATGGTTTAAGAAATTTTGAATTTTATTTAACAAATCGTCATGAAAATCCAGTAATCGGTTGTCTAGAATCCCATTTAAATGTGATTAAAATTGCAAAACAAAGAAAATTAAAAAAAGTATGGATAATGGAAGATGATGCTGTATTTAAAAAAAATATATTAAAATTTCCAGAATATCCACCAGAAGATAAATGGGATATGTTATACCCTGGTGCGAATGTAACTAAATTATACAAAAAAAATGTATATCAAAGTTGGAATAAAGTTGGTTGTTTAACAACACATTCTTATATCATAAAAGAAGATATATATAATGAATTAATTAAATTATTAAATGAAAAAAAAGGAGAACCCATTGATGTGATTTATAATAAAATTATACATAAAAAATATATAACATTATCACATTATCCAAATTTAGTTGATCAATTACCTGATTATTCCGACATTGAAGAAAACTATGTTACATATCATTTAAAAAATGGTATTGATGATAATATTAATGAATGTATTAAAGAAGCAAAAACAGAAACTATAAATGGAAATATCATTTTAAAATTAGATAAATTTGAAGATAAAGATTTACCAAATGTATCAGTTGTGATATTAACTGGGAATAGAAGACAATTTATTGATATATTTTATTATTATGCTATAAATTTTGATTATCCAAAAGAAAAATTAGAATTTTTATTTATTGATGATGGTCAAGAAAGAATATCAGATATAATGTTACGAGATAAAAGATTCAAACATATAAAATGTAATACAAAAGATGGTTCAAGAGTACCAATATTTCAAAAAAGAGATTTAGGAGTAGAATATGCAGAACACGATTATATAATATTTTGCGATGATGATGATTTTTATCCACCGTCAACAGTAAAAGCACGGATTAATACACTTTTAACATATAAAAAAGATGGAATTGAATGTGTTGGGTGTAATAAGATTGGATTATATGATTTAATAACAGGAAATTCATCAACAACTTCTGGAAAAGATATATCAGAAGCATCTTTGGGATTTACCAAAAAGTTTTGGAAAGAACAAGGATTTAAATTAACAACTGATGGTGGGGAAGGAATGAGTTTTATAAAAAATAGATACGACAAAATATTAAGGATACCTTATTGTTTTGTATTAATTGCAATCACACATAAAACTAATGTAACTGATGATTTAAGAAAATTAGAAACAAAATATGAAAAAGATACACAGAGTGATTATTTTGAAGAATTTCCTTTATTCATACAAGAAAAGTTATTAAAAATTAAAAATGGAAAATCTTAAAAAAATAAAATTGATTTTTAAAAAAATAACATATTTTATCTAAACACAATTATTATACATATTCAGTAATTAATATTAACTATTATTAAAAATGTCTTATCAACGTAAAGTCACTCCTATTGAAAACTTCGATTTCTCTAAAGTTACCTTTGAAGAACCAACCTTAAATGGTGGTGGTCAAGGATATTCATCAAGAGTTAATAAATCGAATGGAGGTTTATTTATTCAAACACCAAAAATATATTGTCCATTTGGAGTTAATATTTATGTTCCTGATAATGGATCACCAAAATATTCATTAAGTATTTCTTTAAGAGATACTGATAGTGATACTAAAGTGAAACAATTTGATGAATTTTGTAAAAAATTAGATGAACATATTGTTAATTATACTTTAGAAAATGATAAATGGTTAGATCAATTAAATGTTGGTAAAGCTAAAACTAAAGGTAAAGCAGCTTTAGAAGCAGTTGTTGATGGATTTTATACTACTGTTGTAAAACAATCACGTTCTAAAGATGGTAAACAATATCCAGCAACAATTAATTTTAAATTACCTCAATATAGAGATGGAAATTTCTCAACAACATTATTTAATAAAAAAGGTAAAATGATTGGTCCTTTAACTGAAGATACTATTAAAGATCAAATTCCACCACAATGTTATGTAAGATTAGTATTCCAAGTTCAAAAAATCTGGTTTAGTGGAGGAACTAAATATGGTGTTACATTAAATGCAACCCAATTAAAAGTATATCCAGTTAAAAAAGAAACTGGTTGTATGATGGTTCACTCTGATGATGAAGAAAGTGAAGTAGAAGAAGATGAAAATTATGTTGTTACTGATGATGAAGATGAAACTAAAGAAGAAGAAGAAGATGATGAAGATGTAGAAGAAGTAGAAACAGATGATGATGATGAATAAATATTAAAAAATTAAAATATATTTTAAAAACATAATGTTTTTGGGAATCCTTATTAAGGATTTCTTTTTTTTTTGCTTAAGATTAAAAATATGATATATAAAAATGGAAAAATTGTTATTAGATTTAACTGAATTAAAAAATAAAATTCAAAAAGAAAGTTCAACTTTAAAAAAAAAGAATATCTTAAAAGAATATTCATCAAATGATGATATAAAAAAGGTATTTATGTATGTATATTCTGATTATAAACATTATAATGTAACATCAAAACAAATAAAAAAATATTATGCAACAAAGTTTAAAAAAAATAAATGTAAAAATAATTTAAATTTACTTTGGAATATTAATGTTGAAAATAAATATGAAGATATCTTTGTAATATTAGATGAATTAAATGATAGAAAAGTAACTGGACATAATGCATTAGATTTAGTATGTAATTTCATTGAAAATTATGAAAAATATAAAGATATCATTTTGAATATCATTGATAAGAATTTAGAAATAAGAATGAATGTAAAAACAATTAATAGTGTATTTCCAAAATTAATACCAAGTTTTCAAGTATCATTAGCAGAATTATATGATAAACATAAAAAAAAGGTATCAGAAGGGACTTGGTATATATCAAGAAAAATGGATGGAATCCGATGTATTATAATAATTAATAATGGAACAATAAAATGTTATTCAAGGTTAGGAAAAGAATTATTTACATTAGGAAAGATTAAGAATGAAATAAAAAAATATGTATTAAATAAATTAGATGATAATATTGTATTAGATGGGGAATTATGTATTATAGATAAAGATGGGAATGAAAATTTTAAAGAAATAATGAAACATTTTAGAAAAAAAAATAAAGATATTGATAGACCAAAATATAAAGTATTTGATTGTATTAGATATGATGATTTTATATATGGTGAATCAAAAGAAATATTATCAGACCGATTAAAAAACTTAGAAAAAATAATAGATCCAAGGTTGTTAACAATTGATATCTTAGAACAAAAACGATATACAGAAGAACTTTTTAATACTGAATGGAAAAAATCAAATGATAGTCAATGGGAAGGATTGATATTAAGAAAAGATACGATATATAAAGGGAAACGTTCAAATGATATGTTAAAAGTAAAAAAGTTTAATGATGGTGAATTTACAGTATTAAAAATAAATGTAGGTCCATTTAGAATATTAGATAAAATTGAAAAAAAAGAAAAGATAATTAATACATTAACATCAGTTGATATTGAATATAAAAAAAATATAGTAAGTGTTGGGTCAGGATTTACTATAAATGAAAGAGAATATTATATGAATAATCCAGAAGAATTAGTTGGAAATAAAATTAATGTAAGATGGTTTGAAGAGATTGAAACCAATGGTAAATATAGTTTAAGATTTCCAACATATAAAGGAAATTACGGAAAACATCGGATATTATAATTCTTCATTATAAACTAATGCTTGAAATTTTGGAATATATGAAAAGTTATCCTGTTCAAACTCATCTAAAGCATAAATTTCATTATCAAGTCTTGAACCAATACCTTCTACATTCAGATATTTATGGAATATATATTGATTTCCATAAACATTTTTTTTGTCAGTATCATCATTACTTCTATACATATAGTTTAATGGTGTAATTTTATTATGAAATATATTAATATAATCTCGATCACCTTGATTGGTTGATTGATAAAAATCATCTGGTAAATTAATATCAGGATCATCATATAAATCATTATCCATTACTTCTTGGGGAACATCAATTTCAACTGCATGCGCTTTTTGAAATTCTTCTTTTTCTTCCATTTTAACAATCATCGCTTGATATATAAAATAAGCAATTCCAAGATAAATTAAAACTTTTTTATCCATTTATAAATTAACAAATAATAAAAATTAATAATTAATATTAAGATTATACATACATAATATCAATGGAAATTAATTGGAGCACATTGCCTTGTTTGGTTATATTAACACCGAATAATGAAGAACGTAGAAACCATATTGAATCTCAATGTAATTTAGTTGGATTAAATCCAATTTATATTGAAGCAATTATGATTAAAGAAAATCCTCATTTAGGATGTACATTATCACATAAAAAATGTATTGAATATGCAAAAAAAATGAATTATGAAAAAGTATTAATTTTAGAAGATGATGTAATATTTAAAGGTAAATTACCAAAAACAATTAATAAAGATTTTGGAATATATTATTTAGGATATAACGTTACTAATGGATATCGATATGATAAAAATACATTAAAATTCAATGGTGTATTTTGTACACATTCATATATATTACATTCAAAATTATATGATGAAATATTAAAAGATTTAAATAGTAATTGGTGGGATAAAATAAATAATTTAAATGAATATGAAAAAAAATTTAATTGGAATTTACATACTATTGATCAATATTATTCAAAGATATTATCACAAAAAACAAATTCATATGGATTATATCCAATGATATGTTATCAAAAACCATCATATAGTAATATTGAGAAACAAATGGTTGATTATTCAAAATCAATGGCGATGAATATGGATATGTCTTCAAAAATGTATCGATTAATAACAATGTTCAATCCAAATAAAAATCATAAAAAGTTAATTAAAAAATTAAAAAAGTATTTTAAAATATTTATTTATTATGAAGATGATTCAAAAAAAATATTCAATGACAATACTATTGAAAATATAGAAGAATTCGAATTTAAAGATTTTATAGATATTCATTGTGAATATTTTATATGTTTTAATCAAATTAATTATTTTATTAATTTACATACGTCATCAAACAATACAATTTTATACATAGATGATATGAAAAATATTACAAAAAAGCATAAAGAAGGAAAACCAATGTTTTATAATCTATCAAAAATAATAGATAAAATATATGTATTTAACAATGATATATATAACAAATTAATAAATGAATATCAAATTGATCAAATAAAAATTATAAAGAATTATAATAGTGAAAAAGATCCGAATCGATTTATAATAGATTATACAAACTATGAAGATTTTTTAGAAAAATATTTTGAAATAAAATCAGAAGTTAATAATGTAACAATGGAAGTAGTAAAATTTAAAAATATAACTGAAAAAGAAATTAATGAAAAAATGAATATTGAAAAATATTATATAAAAACAGTAAATGATAATAAATGGGAAGAATATGCAAAAAAAAATAAATTAATAATTTTAAATACAGATATTGATGAAAAAAAAATAATAAAATTATTAAGTATTCAAAAACAAAGTATTGTTAATGATATTATTGGATAGTTTTTTGTATTTTCCATTCTTCAGATAATTTTTTTGTAATAAAAGAAAACTTAGCTTTAGATTTTTCCGATTTATTTTTATATAATTCATCATTATTTTGTATATCATTTAAGATATCTTGATATTGTTCTTTAATTCTATCACGATTATTTTTACAAAAAACACTATAATGTGATTTTCTTTTTTGTTTTCTAAAATTTTTTAGTGAAGTTTCAAAATCTTTTAAATATATTTCTTGTAAATTATCATTAATATCATATTTTTTTTTGATATCTTCATATATTTGTTTTGATATATTAATTAAATTTTTATTTTGATTATATATGAAATTGATTTTATAT
>Ga0099850_1000569_pt1 | contig 16678 bp, 14 predicted proteins | sample CB_VirMetaG_5_FD_79182 | JGI IMG/M metagenome (GOLD analysis project Ga0099850, IMG submission 79182) | Freshwater to marine saline gradient viral communities from Chesapeake Bay - CB_1508_1D Viral MetaG | ecosystem: Environmental > Aquatic > Marine > Coastal | place: USA: Chesapeake Bay... | reverse complement strand
GTGAACGCAAGTGGACTTGCTTCACTTGATGGCGGTATTGATGTCGATGGTGCATTTACTGTTGCTGATACTTCAGGTAACGTAAGCACAAGTGGTACACTAAGCTCAGGCGCAGCTACACTTTCAAGTGCAGCAGTGAGTGACCTAACAAACAATCGTATTGTTATTGCAGGTACAAGCGGCGAACTCGAAGATGATGCAAACCTAACATTTGATGGTACAACCTTTGAAGTTGGCGGCGGTTATGGTGCAACTGGTCTTGATATCGCAATGGACGGTAACGTAAGTACAAATGGTTCACTTACTGTCGATGGTACTTCAACACTTGGTGTAATCAATGCTTCAGGACTTGCTTCACTTGATGGCGGTATTGATGTCGATGGTGCATTTACTGTTGCTGATACTTCAGGTAACGTTGCTACAACTGGTACACTTAATGTTGATGGTGCAACCACACTTAATGGAGCAGTTACACTAGGCGATGCCTCAGGTGATGCTATTACTGTTACAGGTACAGCAACATTTGGTGCAAGTGCAGACTTTGATAGCGGCTTTACAGTTGCAGCAGCACAAACAATTGATGTTGGTTCAAACAAGATCACTAACGTAGCAGATCCAGTTTCTAACCAGGACGCAGCAACCAAAGCATATGTTGATAGTTCAGTATCAAATGCTTCAGGACTAGTTATTGCTGCTGACAGTGGTTCAAACGATACTGTTACAGTTGGTACTGATACACTAACATTTAGTGGTACAGCAAATGAAATTGTAACAACAGTAACAGATAACACAATTACTATTGGTCTACCAGACGATGTTACAATCGCAGGTAACTTAACAGTTAGCGGTACAACTACAACAGTTAACAGCACAACTACAGAACTTGAAGATCCAGTAATGAGACTTGGCGTTTCAGGTCTAGGCGCAGACGCTGGTAAAGACCGTGGTATTGAGTTCCTCTATTACGACGGTAGCGAGCAGACTGGCTTCTTTGGTTGGGATAATAGCGCAGACGCATTTGTTTTCCTAACAGGAGCAACTAACGCAAGTGAAGTATTCAGTGGTACTGCTGGTGCAGCAACTTTTGGTGCTATTACAGGTACTACAATTACTGGTACAGGTACAGCAACACTAAATGACGTAGCAATCGGTGGCGGATATGGTTCAACTGGTGTAACAATTAGTACAGCAGGCGTTATCCAAGCAAACGGTGCTATTACATCAGATGGTGCTATTACTGGCGGTTCACTAACAGATGGCACTGCTACATTAAGTTCAGGCGCACTAAGCGGCGCAACAACTGGTGCATTTAGCAGCAATGTTACAGTTGGTGGCACATTAGGTGTAACAGGCGAAAGCACACTATCAAGCGCAACTGTCTCAGACTTAACTGACAACAGAATTGTTATTGCTGGCACAAGCGGTGCACTAGAGGACAGTGCTAACCTAACATTTGACGGTACCACTTTCGAAGTTGGTGGCGGCTACGGTGCTACAGGTCTTGACATTGCAATGGATGGTAATGTTAGCACAAACGGTACAATCACAGCCGATGGTACAATCACTGGCGGTTCACTAACAGATGGCACTGCTACATTGAGCAGTGGTGCACTAAGTGGTGCTACTACAGGTGCATTTAGCAGCAATGTTACAGTAGGTGGTACACTTGGTGTTACTGGCGAGTCAACTCTAGCAAGTGCTACAGTAAGTGATCTAACAAACAATCGTATTGTTATTGCCGGTGCAAGTGGTGCATTAGAAGATGACGCTAACTTAACTTTTGATGGAACGACATTTGAAGTTGGTGGTGGTTATGGTGCAACTGGTCTTGATATTGCTATGGATGGTAATATTAGCACAAATGGCACACTTACTGTTGATGGTACTTCAACACTTGGTGTTGTGAACGTAAGTGGCCTTGCAAGTCTAGACGGTGGTATTGATGTCGATGGTGCTTTCACAGTAGCAGATACCACTGGTAATGTAAGCACAACTGGTACATTAAGTGCTGGTAACACAGACGTTGGCACACTTGATGCAAGTGGACTTGCTTCACTTGATGGTGGTATTGACGTTGATGGTGCTTTCACAGTAGCAGATACCACTGGTAATGTAAGCACAAGTGGTACACTAGGTGTAACAGGTACATCAACATTAGGTGTTATCAATGCAAGTGGACTTGCTTCACTTGATGGCGGTATTGATGTAGACGGCGCATTTACTGTTGCTGATACAACTGGTAATGTAAGTACAAGTGGTACACTAGGTGTAACAGGTACATCAACACTTGGTGTTATCAATGCAAGTGGACTTGCTTCACTTGATGGTGGCATTGACGTTGATGGTGCGTTTACTGTTGCTGATACTTCAGGTAACGTAGCAACAACTGGTACATTGAGTGCTGGTGAAACTACACTAAGCAGTGCTACAGTTAGTGATCTAACAAGTGGTCGTGTAGTGCTAGCAGGAACAAGTGGTGCTATCGAAGATAGCGGCAACTTAACATTTGATGGTTCAACACTTGCACTTACAGGTGCAATGACATCATCAGGTAATATTAGTATTGCAGACGCTGGCTCACTTAGAGTTGGTACAGGCAATGACTTTACTATCAACCACGATGGTACAGATACAACCATTGCAAACGGTACTGGTATCCTTGCTATTAACGGTTTAGCAACAAGCTCAATTCGTGTTAACGAAGCAGGCGCAAACGTAGACACAGTTATTGAAGGTGCTTCAAATGCATCACTATTTGTTGTTGACGCAAGTGGCGATAATGTTGGTATTGGTGGTGCACCAAATGCTAACGCAGTATTCCATGTTAACGACACTGGTGCAATGATTCTTGCTACAGGTACAACTGTTAATCGTCCAGCCACGGGTGTAACAGGTATGTTGCGTTTCAACACTACACTAAACACACTTGAATTCTACGATAACAGTGCATGGGCAAGTGTTAGCTCAGACTTTACAGTTGCAACATCACAAACATTTAGCGGTGATAACTCAACAACAGACTTTACACTTTCAGCACTTAGCGGTGCGGATAGTTATACTGTTGCTGGCGTATTTGTTACAATAAACGGTGTTGTCCAAGAGCCAACAACTGTTTATGGTATTTCAGGTACTACACTGTCATTCACAACAGCACCATCAAGCGGTGACTTGATTGAAGTTCGTAAGTTTACAACCACAACAACCATTAACGCACTAGCTGACGTTGACGGTGATACACAGATTCAAGTTGAAGAGTCATCAGACGATGACACAATCCGCTTTGATATCCAAGGTACTGAAAAAATGTATCTAAACAGCACAGGTCTAACACTTGCTGGTAACCTACATGCAACTGGTACAATCACAGCAGACGGTGATATCACACTTGGTGATGCGTCAACTGATAGTGTAACATTTACTGCTAAAGTTGGATCAAACATTGTTCCAACTGCTGACAGTACATATGACCTAGGTAGTGATCCAGGAAGTTCTGGCCAGGCTTGGGCAAATGTTTGGGCAGATACCTTTAACGGTGCACTAAGTGGTAACGCAACTACAGCAACAGCACTTGAGACAGCTAGAAACATTGGTGGTGTAAGTTTTGATGGAACAGCAAACATTGACCTACCAGGTGTTAACACTGCTGGTGACCAAGACACAAGTGGTAATGCTGCTACAGCAACTACCTCTACTAATGTTACAACAACAGACAATACTGCAACTAACGAAACAGTTTATATTGCTTTTGTTGATGGTACAAGTGGTGCTCAAGGTATTGAGGTAGATAGTACCGGACTTACATACAATCCAAGTACAAATACACTTTCAACCAGTGTTTTTAGTGGTACAGCAACCACTGCACAATACGCTGACTTAGCAGAAATGTATGCTGCTGATGCAGAAATTGAGCCAGGTACAGTTGTACACTTCGCAGGCGATGGCAAAGTTGCAGCATGTGATGTAGCTAACTGTCGTGCAGTAGCAGGTATTATCTCAACAGATCCAGCACACTTGATGAACAGTGCGCAGGAAGGTGTTGCACTAGCACTAGCTGGTCGTGTTCCTTGTAAGGTAACAGGCCCAGTTGCAGCAGGTGACTTGATGGTATCAGCAGGCAACGGTATGGCAATGGCTAATAACGAAGCAGCAACAGGTACAGTAATTGGTAAGGCAATCGAAGCTAATGAAGGCGGCGAAGGCGTTATTGAAGTACTAGCACTAATGATGTAATTTTACATTACATTGTAGAGAATGGGGAGGCATGCCTCCCCATTTTTTTATAAATACCATATAATTTTAGGGATTATAAAATGGCATTTACTCGACCTAGAGCATCGCAAATTAATTTCGACGTTACAAACATTTCAGATCCACTTATAAAACTTAACAGTGGACAAAGTGGTAGTGCAGACAAAGATGTTGGTATTGTAATTGAACGCGGTGATGATACTAATGTTGCTATAATTTATGATGAAAGTGCAGATCAGTTTGTATTAGTAAACACCACAGAAGATGGCAGCACAAGCGGCAACGTAACTATTAGCAGTTATGCCGGATTACAAGCAAATGCTATTGTATATGGTTCACTTAATGATGGCACTACCACACTAACTGCAACTGTAGCAGAACTTAACTACTTGGATGGTGTTACTGGTATTACATTAGGCAGTGCAAACGAACTACTACTTGTAGGTTCAGATGGAACTAGTATTATAAGTGATAGCACACTTAGCATTGATACAGGTAGTAATTATGTTGGTATCAATCAAACCTCACCTGAAGTAACACTACATATGACAGGCGAAGGTGCTTAAACAGCACAAATTCGTATGGAACAGTACAATGATAGTGCCGACGCTCCAGATGTAAGAACAAGAAGATATAGAGGTACGATTGCCTCGCCAAGTGCTGTACAATCAGGTGATTATCTATTTAGAAGTAACCACGAATATTGGAATGGTACATCACTGCTTGTAGGTGGTGCGTTTGCTTTTGATAATACAAATAATGCTGCTAGGACACAGTTTTCGGTTGCTGTTGATACTGATGGTACAGGTGCAGATCCTCAAGGCACTAACGGACAATTTAAGATTGATGGTAACGACGGTGGTGCTATCACATTCAACAACGCATACAAGTTTCCAACCACAGACGGTAGTGCTAACCAAGTACTTGCCACAGACGGCAGTGGCACACTTAGTTTTGTTGATCAGACCGGCGGCGGCGGAAGCGGACATACTATACAAAACGCTGGCAGTAGTTTAACTGACAGAGCAAATCTAAACTTTGATGGTACATATCTTGTTGCTACAGATGATGCAGGCAATGATCAAACTGATGTTACAATAGGTAGTGGCGTAGTAACAACAACAGGCACGCAGACTCTTACAAACAAAACGCTTACAAGTCCAAATATGACTTCTCCGGCTATTGGTGGAACAACAATCACAGCAACAGCCGCAGAACTTAACATACTTGATGGTGTTACTGCCACCACTACTGAACTCAATTACACAGATGGTGTTACAAGTAATATTCAAACACAATTAGATGCAAAATTAAATCTTGCAGATAGTATTAGTATTAATAATCTTGTAAATACCGCTGCTAGTGGTATTATTGAAAGTAATGCAAACTTTGTTGATACTTGTTTAGTTGGTCCTTCAGTCGATGGCAAGGCGTGGGCCGGTAAGTTTGAGAACGGATCAGTCTGGTCAAGCCTGATGCTTGCCACGGTAGAAACCAGTGGCTCTGACGCCGAAGTGAACATTTGGGATTTAACTGATTATACTCTTACAAGTGCAACTCCCCTTGCTACAGTAACATTAACTGGCGCAACGCCGACGAGCATCGCCGCCAGTATGGGCTATCTGATCGTTGGCACCAGCGACCAAGGCGCGCACATCGTTGATCCGCATGACGGGTCTTGGGCGGAGCGGACTTATGGGTGGCCGCGCTCGCTGACGGCAAGCACGAGCCCTGCGCTTTCTGATAACAATGTTCAGTCTGTCAATGCGACGATTGCTGGTGGTGCGCCCTATGATCCGCGCACTGGTGGCTCTGTGCCAACCTTTGTTATCGGGCTTGGTGCCACAAAAGATTTCGACGGCATCATGGACAACGGCACAGTTGTCGCAGCCTCAACGAACACATCTCTGAGCAACATTGTCGGCGTTCACAACGACTTTCTGATTTACGAAAGCAACACCGCTGGCAACACATACTATGGGTCTATTAGTTACGCGAGAGACAACGCATCATGGTCGATTGCACAACTTGACGGGAGTGGTGCTTATCCTCTAACCGGCACAATCAACACTATTCGTAGTGGCGCTCAACAAACTCTTGTTGGTCGTAGCGATGGCTTGATTAGCTACTTTGGTAGCTACTTACCCGGTTCTGTTACCAATTCAATTCTAGCGCAAAATAGAACATCTGAGGCGTGGGCAACCGCTGCTATTACAAACGCCTACAACTCGGGATATATGCCGGGCCAAGTCAACGCTTCTTGTGTTCTCGCCGCCCTTGCCAACTCAAAGACCGCTGATCGTTCCGGCTACTCCAACACGCTAACCGAGAACGGCACCGTTCCAAGCGCCGCCGTTGCTACTGGCGCGGAGTTAACAGCATACGGGCCTTATTCCACAACCAACTTTCTTAACCGTACTGATTCGGATTTCAACACGGGGACAGGGGCGTTCACTGTATTGGTGTGGGCGAAAGAAACCAGCAATGACGGTAGCACAAGGATGATGGCAACTTGGGGGGCCTATTCCGGCGCGTTCACAGGTAACGGCCAGTGGAGCGTCTACGTTTACGGCGGATCGACAGCCGGAAATCGCGCCGTCGGAATGAATTGCAGCGACGACAACTACTCAACGCAAGATGCGTTAAACACTACAGTAGATGCGCCACAAGATGTTTATAACCTCTACGCCTTTGTGTTCGATTTCCCTAACGCACAGATGCGCGTCTATCTGAACGGGCAAAAGATCGGCGAGGGATCAACGTCAAACTGTACGACAGTCGCCAATGCTTCGGGGTCTATTATCATCGGGAAGCGCCATGATGGCGCATCGCCATTTGACTTAGGGCTAGAGACACTTTTCCGCCACAGCACCACCGCCCTGAGTGATACCCAAATCGCAAAAATCTACGAAGCCGAAAAAGGGATGTTCGTCGCCAATGCGAAATGCCTTTTGCAAGGCGCTGGCAACGCAGTCCTAGATGCCCGTATCGACCCGCTGACGGGCAAGTACATCGTCACTCAGTCCGATACGCAAGACATCTTCGACGGTCTGACAATCGATACCGAGCGCACCATCGCGGCTGGCGGCACCACCTTTGAACACGGCCTGTTATGGGGCGATGGTGTTGCCGAGATCAACGATGCGAATCTGTATGCGTCAATGCCCGCAACCGATCAGCGACAAGTCAACGAGATAGTCCGGTCGATGGCGGCGGAACTTCCGGCTGGTGTTGATCTGAGTAAGGCGAAGGCTTGGTGCGTGCAGAGCGATAACGGTGCTTCGCCATCTACCTACGCAAGCTACAACATCGAGAGTGTCGCATTGACGGCAACTGGCACATATAAAGTTACCTTTGCCAAGCCGTTCAAGCGTTATTCACCGGGCGCTGGCGGCAATGCTCAAGTTGGGTACGCGGGATTTGTCACCGCGAACTACTACAACTTTGGGGCGATTACAGTGAGCGGTACACTCAGTACAAACGAATATGCGGAGGTCGTGACTAACTACCACGACGGCGTGAGGTACAATTCAAAGTGGATGGCCGTATTTTTTGGAGAATTAGAAGATGAATAATCGCATCGTCACCGCCGAGGGTGCGGTCATTCACTCCCTCAACCCATCGGCCACTATTGCCAAGCTGATGGAAGCTAAAGCAACGCCAGCCACGTATGACGACGACGGCGCTGTGCTGACGCCAAAGACTTACCCAGACGCGGCCACAGTCTACGAAGAAGTAGACATTGATGAGGTTGATCTACGCACTCATAAGTGGCTCGCCGCTCGCTACGACAGCGAAGAATGGGCCGCTCTAAGAGCAGAGCGTGATCGGCTGCTGGCTGAGACTGATTGGGTTGTTGTTAAATCACAAGAAGCTGGTGAGGCAGTGCCTGCCGCTTGGCAAGCGTACCGCACCGCGCTTCGGGACTTGCCTGCCAACACCTCTGACCCTGCTAACCCTGCTTGGCCGACAAAACCATAGGAGTTTTAAATAATGGCAATTTCAACAATTGGTGCTAGTGCATTATTTGCCGGTACAGCAACACAAGCAAGATACGCTGACTTGGCAGAACGATATGAATCAAATGCTGAATATCCTACGGGCACTGTTATGATATTTGGCGGCGAAAAAGAAGTTACACAATCTACTACTAAAATGGACAGGCGTAAGGCGGGTGTAGTTAGTGAAAACCCAGCTTATATGATGAACTCTGATTTAGTAGAAACTGTTGAACATGCTCCTTATATTGCACTACAAGGTCGTGTGCCAGTAAGAGTTGTTGGCGAAGTTCGTAAGGGCGATCTGATGATTACTAGTAGTGTACCGGGCTGTGCAGAAGCCTGGCGCGAAGAAGGTGATCCCCGATACGGTAGCGTAATTGGTAAGTCACTAGTTCACAAAACAAGAATTGAAGAAGAATTAATAGAAGTAGTAGTTGGCGTAAATTAATGTCACTGTTCAAATTTTACACCAGAGATTATGAAGGTGAAAGAGTAATTGACACCTTGCACTGGCGTGATAGTAAAAAAGATGATGATGGTGTTTGGATACCCAAGACTATCATAAATGAAGATCACTCACAAACAGCATTTGTAATAGGTAATGGCCCTAGCAGATTAAAATACGATCTCAATCTTTTGGATGGACAGCACGGAGGCGTCAGTGGCATAATGAGTGTTGGTCAAAGCTATGGCTGTAACATGCTATTCAAAGACTTTTCACCAACCTTTTTAATATGTAGCAACCAAGAAATATGTGATGAGATAGTCAAAACTGAATATTGTGAAGACAATATTGTGTACAGTACACGTAAATGCATTATTAAAAATCCAGGAAAGTTTCATTTATATCCACACTGGAAACAAATGTATGCTGGTCCTGCGGCAGTACGTCTAGCCTGTGCGGATGGACATAAGCGTGTTTTTATGATTGGATTTGATTTCTACCATGAAGCATCAACGCATTTGTATCCTGAAATGAAAAAAAGTTATAGACCCATCAGTACTTCAAAAGCTATCAATCCGCCGTTGATAAATCAGTTAAGATCTATTTTTGAAACTTATGATGATGTAGAGTTTTATCATGTACAGCCTGAACATGCAAACTTTGTTGAACATGTAATAGATGAATGGAACTGGTGGCATAATGTAAAAACTATAGGTATGTTACAATTTATTAATCTAGCACAACTAGGCGCTGTCCACAAATAGTTCACTTACAGTTTTAAGTTTTAAATAAATTTCTTGTGCATTCAATGTGCTAAAAACACCTGGGTGCAATGGTTTAGGTAAAGTCTGTGTATCAGTCCATGCATAACCCTTATGTTCTGAATTCAATTTGGGTATAAATTCTTCTTCTACTACTATTACATATGTATGATACTCAAATTTTTTATTAGTATTAGTAAATTTATCTAATGGTATTACTTTGATATGTTCAGGAATTGATCCTATTTCTTCTGTTATTTCTCTAAATAATGCCTCAACAATAGTTTCATTAGACTCTACACGACCTCCAACAAAAGCCCACGTATTTTTGTATCTATCACCAGCTCTTAATAGAAATAATATTCTGCCTGTTTTTTTACTGAAGAATATTGCACCAACACTTGAATTTAAGTTATATAACAAGTTGCCAGTCGCCGGCCGTGTACTCACCTTCATAACTCTTTACCCATGCTGAACCGTTCCACTTGTACTGTATACCGGTATTATTGTTTATCATATAGTGTACACTTTGTTCTTTACTACTGTCAAATGCTATTTTCCAACCCGTACCGTCATACTCTATAATATCATTAGCGCCGGCAATAAAATCATTCCCGCTGCCATCCTGCCAAGCAGTGGGACCTACTTGATTAGTTGAACTGCCTATAGGTTTGAGGATCAAATATCTTTGGCCTACTACTGCTGTAGGTAATCCGGCGCCAGGTGCAACTCTTAAGGGATTAATAATTTTAATAACAGGAGTTATGTCATTTGTTGGAACTGTGTCAGAATCTACAGTGAACAATAATTTAGTATCATCAGTGGGGTGATATGCCACTGTGCCTACTACTTCCCCTGTCCCTACTTCCAATCTTACTTGACTGATGCCAGGCTGAAGATCTCCATATTGATTAATGAGTGCCTTCCAATTACTTGGATTTCCTATTTTTTCAGGAGGATCGTTTTCTATATCTGGGTCAACTTTATTTGTTACAGTTTGATCTCTCTCAATTATTGTAATCTGATTACCCAATACAAGAATACCATAGTTCATAGGTGTAAATTTCATACGCTCCCCTAGAAGTGTGCCTCTATCTATAATACCATCATCAATACTTCCTGATTCATCAAAAATAGTTGCTACTATCTTTTGTACAACGCCCAATTTCTTAACCTTGGCTGGGGCAGAGATCCAAATAGGTACACTAAAAGTAAATGTTGCAACATCAATCTGCTCTTCAGTACCCACAGGAATAGATCTATTTGACCAAGTTGTATTTGTAAGTTCAATATAACTTAAACTTCCCCAGTCTAAATAATTATCAGTACTCTGTATTTCTAGGGTTGGGTTAAAAAGAACACAAATTTGTTCCCACAGTTGAAGTTTTTGTGTCGTATTGCTAGTCCAAATATCCACATTCATTGTTAGATTATAAGGAACTGGCATTAGTCTCTCAACTGTAAAAGCATTGCCCTGTTGGTTTGTGTATTCACCAGTGTCCTTATTAAACTTGCGCATTCTAATATTTCTTTTTTCTAAAAAAGTTGGTTCTTGCAAGCGATCTCTTGCATAATCAAGAGTGTTAACATAACAACTAATCATAGGTACAGGCAATGCTTTGTTTTCGCTATTATCACGTATAATATTTGAGACCATTCTAGAAGCATCACCGTACTTTATAGGCACAGTAAGGAGTGTAGTATTGCCGTTCCTGTCCTTGCCATATTCAATCTGGAAGTTGCTAAAGGCTCGTATGAACTGGACTATAAAACGTCTTATCTGATTATCATAAAAAAATTGTTGGGCCATTAGATATCTTCCTGAGCCTCAAGTGCTTTACTTAGGGCTTGTCTTTGACTAACAACCACATTATCGTCCGTTGTAGTTGTTTTTGTATTGTTTATGAATCCATCTCTTAGTGTATTGCCAGTTCCTGGTGTAAGCTTACTACGTTGATCGTCTTCTATCTTGACCCAACGTGCACCATTGAACCTGAACAATCTGTTTGGAAGGAAGTCTAATCTTAATACATAATCACCTTCAATTGCGTTAGTTGGGAAGGCAGTTACAGCACTTACTGGTAAACCGTTAGGTGCTAATCCGTCCCCTACTAGATAACCAGAATAGGTTTCAGTATTAACAGGGGATATGCGTGTGTTGTCAGCTGTAACTAATGCACTGTCGCTAGTTATAGCCAATTCATCAGCAGTATGTCCCTTAGGATCAAGTGGCTGTCCTACTGAATCAACAGGAGCGACATAATATTTACTAGTATCGTAGCCGCTTTCAGGTACTTCACGCTCAGCCTCAGCAACTATCTCATTACTAATCTGTAATTCTTTTTGGTATGTACTTAAAAGGTCTTTTAGTGTGGCTCCTGTGCTTTCCCCAGTGCTGCTATCAATCTCAATTTTATTAAGTATATCACTATACTCTTGACTATCTACTAATGGTGTGCATTTAATACGCCATAAGTGAGGCCACCAGGTAGGCGAATATCCTTCACTAGGGCGTGTGCCTTCTTGAACTACGTAATACCTTTTAAGAGCTAGCTCTAAACTTGTATCCAGTCCATTGTGGTCTGCAAGATGTGGCAACTCTAGTACATCTCCGCTCATTAACTTCCTACCAAGGGCGTTAATCATATTGTTATAATGGAATGTGATAAAGATAGTATCATTTTGTAAGAATAGCCCAAATTGACTTAGATCAAAATCTGTGTCTGCTACATTATAAATGCCTCTTAAATTGTATACGTCCTCGTCATATTTACGATCTCTATTTTCTAAGAATAACAGGTCCTGTATCTGAGAGACACTAGTTTCTGCTCCAGCTGTTTGTGGAATAATTCCTAAGTATTTGTGTATGTTTACACCAGTGCCACCAACAGTATACATCTCGTGGATACGTTTATCCATAAACGAGAAGTCGTTTGAGTGAGCACCATTTTGCCATAGACTGAGACGGGGCATTCCAAAATCCTTATATCCAGTATTTATAGGATTTTGCACACCTATATACAATGAAATAAATATCATAATGCATTTAATAACATTTGGTGATAGCTGGACTTATGGTAGTGGAATTAAGTATGTTCCCGGTATGAGTCACAAGGAATATGATGATATATTTTTGGACAATGACGGGGCAATTTGGCGTACATTATTAAGTGAAAAATTAGATTGTGGCCATACTAATTTTGCATATTCAGGTAGTAGTAATCAAGCGCAATTTAGATTGTTGCGAGAATTTTTCAATGAAAATCAGCACAAACAACATTCTGATTTAGTCATTTTTTTTGGCATAACATCTGTATATAGAACACAGATATGGGATAACTCAGTAGGTAGGCTGAACGATTTCTTGTTTACAGGCTCCAAAGATAAAAGGGCAACACGAAGTATCAAAAAAATATGGTTAAAAAACATGTTCAACTATTTTTGGGAAAGCCACGAACTAAAAAATAACATACTTCATTGGAATATACTTTTTGATTACTTGGGTGTTAAGATTTATTGGTTCGATACCTTCAACCATATACCATATTATGGTTATACTATTTCAGAATTACTGGCTGAAGATAGATATAATCGCTATAAAGGTTCTGAATGGCCGCCTTATCATTATATAACTGATTTATATTTAAATGGTATACGTCCTGAAATCCTACAAGAAATGTCTGATTTATTGGGTATAGATTTTCTAAATATGGTTATAGAAAACTTTATAGATTTTAAACAAAATGGGCGTGATCAACTAACACTGTTGACCAGACTGAATCAGATTGAATTTTTCCAAGATAATTCTCACCTTAGTGATTTCACTAGACACGACGGCCCATTGTTAACGCCTTTAGTAGATAAAGGTCTTTTGAATCCTTATTCTTATCACCCTACTGCTACTGCACATAATCAGATAGCCGAATATTATTATAAAATGTTAAGATTTAGAAGCAAATAAAAGGGTTATATCACTTAGTGAAAATAGCAGCAAGGGCATGAAATGTGATAAATCTCAAAAGGAATTATTCGAAGACTACTTCTCATCCTATTAGAAAGCTGAGTGGATCGGAACCATCAACATAGTTTTTAAGTTCTTCATCAAGTGTAGTCATTTCGTTTTGGGCTTCTGCTTTAAGGGTATCTCCATTTAGAGATGTGCCGCCCTGTGGGCCTGCAATAGTAGCAAATTTACTACGGGCTTCTCCCAGTGTGTATTTCCCTAGAGCTAACGCATAGTCTTGGATCCACGGTTGAGCATGCCTATCCTGTAGTAATGTAATATCAGGACGGACATTGTAACACCAAAGAATTACCTGTTCGCCAGATGCATTAAACTTGCGTAAAAGTGTAACCGTTTTACTTACCGGATTCCATTCGAAATTAACATAGCCTCCAAAAAGTCTAGCACTTAGTTCCTGATATTGGTAATACATTTCATAGGTAGCAAGCCCGCCTATTCTGCCTGCTTGTAACAAGTAGGTATTAACAAATGCTGCTTCAAAGGGTTCAAATTGTGTACCAGTGTCACTGGATCCGCTGCCCACACTGCGACGGAATACCTGTCTTACTTCTTCTATTTCGTTGGGCAGAACATAAGATTGTTGGTTCTCAACAATGCTGAGAAACACATAACTACTTTCAACACTATTGCCTGCTCTCTGGCGGTAACGACGCAGAGCTTGACTTATACACATATCATAGTGCGCTGGATCTAACTCCACGTCAATCATATCTCCACCTAAACGAAGATATATGTAGTCCTGTATGTCTTTTCTGAGAGTAGTTACATCAACTGCCATAGTGTGGATCCTTTGCTAGTGTATTTATATGAATCTACACTATGGCATATTGGTTATACAGCCTTAAGAATCACCGTGTCTGCGTTAAGACGGCCGCCCATCTTGGTTGCTACAGTGTTGATGTCATCAAGGAACTTACGCAGGGCAACCTTACCAGCACCGTTAAACTCCTTGAGCTTCTCCTCGGGCTTACGGAGTGTTTTTTGCACACTAGAATGCTCACTATAGTAAAGTAGCGTAGTGCCCTTGATGCCAAATGTCATGTTAGGTTCTGCTACATACTTACCCAGCTTGCGTGTCTTAGTGTTAAACACCCAGAGCTCGGTGGCGTCCAGTATCTTAGCAGGGTCAATGCTAACAATCTTAAAGCGGATGTCACCCTTCTTGTACTTGAGTTTGCTTATCAGCTTCTCCTTGCTGGGAGTCTTCTTAATACGAGCCTTGCGTCCTGCCTTCTTGATGTTATTGTATGCATCTAAATCAGACATGAGGGTATCAAACCAAGCGATATAGCACTTAATATCTGGTTTAGTAAGGAAACTATAATTTTCTTTTAACTGAAGCCACTGATCCGCTTCCGCTTCGTTCATTTTTTCTAGTTTAGCCGCAGATGGAATTTTATCCAAAAGCTCATATTCAGCCCTGACAGGCTCATAGTAACTTCTAATCTTGTTAATATGTGCTTGAGCTACATTAGTTTCCCTTAGCCAATCAAAAAACTTGGGCACATCTTTAGTTGGCTGTTCGTCTAACCATACCTCAAGCTGTCCTATAATGTCACTGAGCTGCTCACGCATGCGCTCCTGAATGCTGGGCGTATAGACTTTGGCTTTCTTCCTTTCTTCAATACGCCCCTCTTTTAAAAGAGCGCTACCCTTAGATTCAAGATCATTGAAGTAGGCAGTCATATACTTATGACTGTCATCAGGAATAGGCTCGACATTCTCAAGTCCAGACCAGTAGCAATATGCTGCAACGTGACTCTTATTAAAGTGATAGTCCTCGGTTTTTAGGATTGCTTGGGCTTTGGCTTTATTAAAGGTACGTTTAACATAACCCTTGATAACGTTAATTTGATCTTTTTTATCAAGATCAGCATGAACATAATAACCAAAATACTTATACCCTTTAGATGTGTCAATAGCCGCAATGCCTGTTTTGCGGCTGCGGACGCTTGTCTTTTTACGCTTGCGAGTCTTGTTTGTCTTGATTGCCATAGTAGGCCTCCATACCTTCGATTAATTCCATTATATCAGCAATATCTAGATTATCAACCGATTCGTTAGCTACAGTCTCAACCCATTCACGCTGAAATTCAGTAATAGGGATTTCTTTCCGGGTTTTGATATCTACGATCTTAACCATACTTATGTCAACCTCTATGAACCAGTGGTAAGCCGGAAGCTACCGTCTTCAACAAGCTCAAAGCCTTGCTCGTTGCGCTTGTTGGTCATGTCTGTTTGTTTCCTTTCATGGGGTGGTAGGGGGCTTGGCGGCTATGCGCTCGGCGGTCGCCCTTGCTTCGCCGAGCGTCTTGGTGAAGTATTCGGCGCGGTTAGGTGCGTAGAAGTACCATCCGTCACCCTTCCATCGGGACCATCCGCGCTGTATGCGATACTCATAACCGTTGATCGTTGCGACGTATGAGTGGACACGCTCCGTAGTGCCGTTAGTGAACCGCTCGACGCTAGTCTCCCTCCTCCACTTTGTCGGGCGCTTGTTGTCCAGATCTTCGATTACTTTGAGTACTTTGAGTGCTTTGTCCATTTGCTTGCTCCTCAAATTCAACTTATGCTTCATAATAGCACGGCTACCCAGATAGTCAACCGTTTTTATGCCAGTTGTTCAAAGCCAAACTGTGCAACCACGTGCTTGACACCGTTGGAATCTTCAATGATGTCGCCAACACTGATGCTATGCATACGGTCATGTCGTGTGATGCGATCCTCAGGACCAATGTTACCTGCTTCAAACACATGATCCAAGTCATCTGCGATGATGTCTGCAACATGTGTGTAGCAATCATGCATCACACCTATTTTAGTGTCGCCTTTCATGCTTGCTTGGGAATATGCAACAGCCTTAACGTGGCAGTTCCAACCTTCTCGGTTGATAAGATCTACCAGATCGTCGTCTAGTACGATTTGATGAATTTTGTAAATGCCTACCATGTCTTGCTCCTCATTTCCAACTTATGCTTTATAATAGCACGACTACCCAGATAGTCAACCATTCCTATAAAAAAATAATCCGCAGAAAACTGCGATTTTTAACCTATTGAAATATAACAAGAAAAAAATATCACTTTTTTTAGTCAGAAACGGTTGACGTATTGCTAATACCTGCTAATATGTACATAACAAAGGAGCAGACATATGCAAGTAGGCGATAAGATTACGCTCAAAGGTAAGAGCAAACACG
>Ga0099850_1000567_pt1 | contig 16696 bp, 21 predicted proteins | sample CB_VirMetaG_5_FD_79182 | JGI IMG/M metagenome (GOLD analysis project Ga0099850, IMG submission 79182) | Freshwater to marine saline gradient viral communities from Chesapeake Bay - CB_1508_1D Viral MetaG | ecosystem: Environmental > Aquatic > Marine > Coastal | place: USA: Chesapeake Bay... | reverse complement strand
TCGAAGATCTCGAAGGTCTTGCCGAGTTAATTTTTTAACTGTAATTCTTTTTTTACGATCCACATCTAACTTGTACTTAAGCAATTCAGCACAATTTTCGTATTTTTCAGTGGACTGATAATAAGCAATTAAGCAATCAAAAATAAACTCCCTATCTACGTGTTTTGGTAAATCATATTTACGTACTACACGCAAAATATTGTCAATTGTATTTTTTGCGGATGGAAGCTGATTAGCCATTACTAAAAATAGATTTAGTCGCTCTAATCGTTCTTCCGGTGTCATTTTGAATCTAATTTGTCTACAAAACGATAAAACTCATTTCTTGCAGCAGCGTCTTCTAAAAATGCTTTTGACATCTTCGAAGTCATCATTGTAGAATCATGGCGCACTCCTCTTACACAAGCACACATATGGTTCGCAGCTACCATTACTGCTACGCCTTTATTACCTTCACAGACTTCATTAATATAATCATGAATTTGCATAGTAAGGTTTTCTTGCACCTGAGGTCTGCGAGCAAAGTATTCTACAATACGATTTAATTTAGATAATCCAATAACTTTACCTGTTTCTGAAGGAATATACGCTACATGTGCATACCCAACAAAAGGCAAATGATGATGAGAACAAAATGATTTAACATCAATATTTCCTTGAAATACAATTCCATCATATTTGTCTAAATTATCAAATGCTGTAATTTTTGGGGCATCGACATAACAACCTTGAGCTAAGTCATTAACAAATGCTTTTGCAACGCGCATTGGGGTATCTGACGAATTTGGATCATTTTTCCAATCAATACCTAATGCAGTCATATATTCGCCATAATGCTTCGCAGCATGCTCAATCATTGTTTGTTTTTCTTCATCTGTGCGAGGGATAGAAGAATTAGCGTATTTTAACAGTTCCTTCATTTTTTATTTATTTCTTTAAATATAAGTAATTCTTTTGAATTAATCAAGAGGTAGCTCCATTTGAATATTTTCAACCAATACAGCTAATAGCTCAGACTCTCTGTATAGCATATACTTTTCTTTTCCTACTTTAATCTCTTGACCTTGCCCATATGCTGGCAACATTACTTCATCTCCTTCTTTTACTGACATTGGAATAGATACTCCATTTTGGGTATACAACCCAGCTCCTACGGCAATTACCTTACCCATTTTTACATCATCAGCTGTTACAGTCTCTGGAATAATAATTCCTGATGCAGTTTTCTTATCTTCTTTAGTTTTGTATTCTTTAACTAAAACTCGATCTCCTAGTGGCTTGATATTTTTGTTTTCCATAAATTTTAAATTTTATACTCCTCTTTTTGTGTCAAAGGCAATGATATGCTCACGGCCTGTAAAATTATAACCATTTTCTGTACAGAATTCGAATACCATCGGATATACTCTGATAAGCTCTTCTCTGTTATCACCTGGAGGCATTATCCAAGTTTTGTTTTTAGGGATACCCATTTCAACTCGGAATGCTTCAATCTCTGCCCATACCTCAGGCATCTCTGTTGGATTACATACTGGCTTAAAATGATAGTCGGTATGGTATTCCATCATCTGTTTAATTGCTTCTTTATTTAGACGCAAACTATTATGTTTGTCAATCATTTTTTGATCAGTCTCGACGCCTTTAGGGGTCAATACTCCTAATTTAGGAACTGAATTAGAAAACTTAGGACTGAAAGAAATTAATCCTAATGGATAATCAGTATCAAGAAAATGACTACCTTCAGTCTCCATTGTAATAACAATACCTCGCTCATTTGCAAAGTGACTTAATTCATTTACTAGTGCAGGGTGCATTGTCGGCGCTCCGCCGGTTAGCATCATCTCTTTGATGTCTGGACGGTCATCATACATCTTAACAATGTCGTTAAATGTAAATCCTCCTTTTTCTGGGTGGATACTCGTATACCAAGAGTCACACCAGCCTCCTTCTCCAAACCAGCAGCGATGAGTACATCCTGTCGTCCTTACTGCTACAGTTGGAAATCCGGCTCGACTGCCTTCGCTTTGCACACAATAGTACAATTCAACGATTGGCAATTTTTTATCATAATCTGTAATTCTACTTAAGCTCATATTTAAAAATTGTTAATTAATTCAGTGCTGTCCATTTCATCAACATATATAGGAGTTTGCTCACCTACATATGCACCCCAAACGTTATATGCTAAATATTCAATAGCGTCTTCTTCGCTCATATCTTTCATTAAGATTTCAACCATTTTATATTTTGAATATACAGCTCGATTGCCATACATATCATATCCAATGATTGCATCATTAAACCCATCAGCTAATAATGGAATGTCTTCTCTGAACTTATCTTCACTCATTATTCTGGTATGTAAATTGCGCTATTTCGTTTATTTTCAAAAAACTCTACTTGAGTTAGCTTTACTCTTCCATTAGTCTCTTCTAGAAGAAATGGATTAATTTTTTCATATATAAATTGTGCAAATCGTTCAGCACCGACAGGGCCGTCTAATACTCGAAGTTGAACAACTCCCCTGGCATCCATATCTCTAAAATTATCAATTTCAGGATCGTCTGGTGCGATAATCGTAGTATGGTCAAACATATAGTCCATCCATGCTTTAGGATTCATACCATCAATAGTGCCTTTCGCACGCTTCATTCCACCGAAGTCCCAAACCCAATTTCTATGGTCTAATTCACCTTCAAATGTCAAACGAAATTCTATATCATAGCCGTGAAGAAATCTGCAATGAGTTCCTTCTGCAGCCCATTGACGAAATACGGTACTAAATCCGTCAAATAACTTTGTTGATTGATACTTACTCATAACTTAAATATAATATTTTCTTTCGAATTAAACAAGTATTTTCATTTTTCGTAGCGTATTGATTGCTACCTTTTCTCCTAATGAAAGAAATTCTTCTTGTTTATTAATTGAAAGAGTTATTTCCATCATTTGTGAAATCCATTCTTTTTGTTCTGCAGATGCTTTCTTTAAATAATCTCCTAATACATCCATCTGTAAAAAATCTTCCTGAACTATTTTTGGCTCAGGGGTGATAGCATCTACGAATGTTCCTAGGTTTGAATTTTTTGAAGCTCGGGGCTGTCTGGGAGTTCTAGCCGTTGCAGGTTTTGCCGTAACTGATTTAGCCATAAATTTAATTGTTATTCTGTTCCTGGGTTGCTTTTTGTTGCTTATAAATTGCCTTTAATTTTTCTTTCCGACGCACGGTAGATGGTTTACGAAATTCACTTCGCTCGCGCGCTTCTTGAACTACTCTTGTTCGTTTAAATTTTTCTTTTAATTTTTTTAAGGCTCGCTCAATACCACCTTTTTTGTCGTCGACTTTTACGTATAGCATATTTTTAATTTATTCTTAAATATAAGATAATCTTTTGATATTACCAAATCTGTTTAATATAAATAGTTGAATACTCCAATTTTCATTGGAGTATCTTAAATTATTTTAAATCAAATTTAATAACTGCTTGATCAAGTGTAAATGATTGTATTCTAGGATTATATGGACTTGCTCCATTTATATATCTAGCGTCAATATATTTTCCCTTTGCAGTTGGCTCTTTAAACACAATAAATCCTTGAGATACAATAGCAATAGCATCAGTTTTAAGTTGGGCTGCAAATGAGTCAGGTGATAACACAAAGTCATGACGTCTAAGTCTATTTTCAAAAGATTTAAATAATTTAACTTCGTCGACGTCTTTAGATAATACAGTAAAGCTAACTTCTTGGTCAACTTTAATATTTTGAACATCCTCTGGTTTATTTAATTTTGCTTTAACTAATGCATCCTCAGCACCGGGCCCATCAATATCCATATACACTTCATCATTCGCTTCGGCTCCGGAAAATTTCTTTTTACATCCAACGAAAAATTTAGCTAGATTTGTTAATTCTTGCCCATTGACATTCGCAACGCTTTCTGCTCTAAAATATGCATCTTCATTTTTGAGCTTAGTCATTTTTTGTCCAGATGGAAGTAAATCGTTAACTGACTCTAAAAAATCAGTGTACATTTTACCATTATCTAAATCTTTAACTTCTGATATCCAGGAAAATATTCTACGAAATTCATTTTGTACTTTTGGTCGAGTAACTCGGGCCGCATTTAGTGGAACTTTAAATGTTGGGCTTGTTTCAGATTTTACCTCAGCTTTAAATGGTTTCTCAATATCAGCTCCGCTAGTTCCTCCTGAAGCACCATCACGTAAAAGCAATACACATAGTACTTCTCCTTTTCCTAATCCTCCGCGGCCTGAAGTTTCTGCTTTGCCGCCTGCTGCGCCAGTTACTGAGCTTATTTCAAATAAAGATTGAAATAATGTATTATTGGCATTTGAATTAATAGTTGCAATTAAATTAGATGGATCTGTTATAGTTCCAAATAAATTTAATGTTTGCAACTGGTCAGCCGTTAACGGGGTTGATCTGTTTGGTATATAAGATTTAAACGCTTTAGCAATTCCGGCTCCGTGTTTTGGATATAATTTATTAATCATTGAAGCCCACTCAGAATAATTATTTACATACATATTAGTAAATGTACCTAAATCAGTATCTGATGTCTCTGCTGGCTCAGCCTCTACAATTGGAAATGGATTATCTACTCCCATTTCTTCTAAAACGATTTGAAGCTGATGCATATCTGATTTATTATTAAAATCAGGATATCCTTTTTTACATCTCCAAGACCACTCAGTTAAAATAGCATCAATATTAACCTTAGGAGATACAACTGTTTTTTCTTGTACAGATTCTTTTAAAACTGTTTTTTGAGACTTTGTCGCGCCTAATATATTATCTAAATTGATTGCCATTATTTTAAGTTTTCTAATTTATACTTTGCAGATAAGATTAGTGTTACAACTGTATCAATATCATTTTGAAATTGCGACTCTTCTAGTTTAGAATCTTTTCGAAGTTTATCTACAATTGATAATAGTTTTTCAAAATACTTTATTACATTTTCTGTAGAAGCATCATTATCCATTGTTTCTACAGTGTCAAATTCAATAAGACCATGACGTCCTTGGTATGACTCCACTAATCCATCTACTAATGGGTCAATGCCTTCATAATATACTTGAAGTGCTTTATGAGCCGCATATGAGTTTGTACGTAAATGGAATACGTGAGCTTGTGTTTGTGAATGTAATAAGACCGAAGCTAATTCTTTCATTGTAATTCTTTTATATAAATATACAAAAACTATTAATTTCCGGTTGAGCCATATCCACCCGAACCACGTTCCGAATCTCCTAATTCTTCTACTTCTTCGAATTCAATTTGTGGATAAGGAATAATAACTAATTGACCAATTCGGTCTCCAATTTCATATGCTGACTCATTTGCTACCCATACAAAATTTTCTGATGGCCCTGTCAATTCAGGTAATTCTTTTCTTGCACGATCCTCTTGAAGTGTTTGAAGAATTTCTGGCTCATATTCATATGCCTGGAGTCCTAAATCTTTAAATCTAAATTTAATTTCTCCTCTATATCCAGAGTCGACTACCCCAACATGATTTGCTAATACCAATGAAGTTTTTGATACTGAACTTCTAGGAAATAATAATCCTACATATCCTTCTGGTATTTCAACTGCAAGGCCCGTTCCATATTCAATAAACAAACCACTTTGGTCGATATTAGCCGTTACGGCTGTCATATCTAATCCAGCATCGCCTTGAGTAGCATACTTAGGTACTATGGCTTCTGGGTGTAACTTTTTAATTTTGACTTTCATATTCCGAAACTATTTCTTGAAATTTAGTGATAGGCTGAGCTCCAATTAAATGTGCATGCACATCTTCGTTTTCGTTTAAAAATAAAAACGTAGGAATGTTCCTGATATTATATTTTGAAGTGAGTTCTGTGTTATCGTCAACATTGATCGACTGAACATCAACTCGGCCACCCATTTCTGTTTTAAAGGCTTCTATTTTTGGTTTCATCATTTTACATGGACCACACCAATCAGCCGTAAAGTGTAAAATTTTCATGACTTTATTAATAATTGATTACTTGTTTAACATTTATAATTTCTATAGGCTTAACAATTACTTCATCCCATAGATAAGTCGAGTGGTCATTATCAGAACATAATGAAGTGCTCATACAAATATTTGTCTGCTCTCCTTCTGGATGACCTAACCGATACATATTAGCAGCTTTATTACCTCGGTCAGTTACAATTGATTTAATATCTGATTTGAATGCTGCTACCAATTTTCCTTTTATCTTTACTAAATGATTTGATTCAGGCCTGAAGAATTTTTGATACTGTTTAGTAAATGATGATATTGCATATAATCCTCCGTTGTCAACCGAGTCTTTAAGATTTTTTACTCCCTGCTCTGACGTCCAATGTAGTGTAGTTACAATGTGATTAGTGTTGCCATATAGATCTGATGTAAACTCTTGGTCTAATAACATATATGGTTCAATATCACCTCTGGAATAGAAATATGCTATTTTTATTTTATCAATAAGACCTTCTCCAACCATTTCATTAAATTCTCCGCGCAATTGCCATACTCGATGATTAACAAAATCTTCAATAAAATCTAAGACATTTTTTTGAGTGAGAAGATCGTAACGCTGAGTTTCAACATATAACTGAAATTTAAACCATCGATTAATTAATTGAACTAACTGGTGGTTGTCGTCAATAATGCCACCCCGAGTATCAAAGCCTTGCTTTTCTAAGGCTAAAAATTGCTTCGCTATTTCTTCCCATTCGGAAATAGTAGCGAAGCACTCTTCAGGGTGGTAATATCCTCTAACTGGAAAATTCATATATTCTTTATAATAAATATATAACAGTTATACTTACGCTTCGCAGCTTACGCATTCTAAAATGTTCCTAGCAAATGACTGAGCAGAACTTTGGCTAAATTGATAATACAATGTTTTTACTCCCTCTTCATGTGCATACAAATATAATTGATTGATATCTTTTGCTGGCACTGAAGGGTGTATCATTAAATTTAATGACTGCGATTGATCAATAAATTTTTGTCTTTGAGCTCCTTGTAATATAATTTCTTTCGGAGAAATTTCAATAAATGACTTAAATACTTCTTTAGTGGGAAAATCTAAATGTTGGACTGATCCGTCTTTCTTAAGTATTCCTTCCCAAGTTTCAGGAGTATTCAATCCATATTTTTCTAATTCAGCTTCTAAGTATGGGTTTTTATAAATTGTCTTTGATTTAGCTAAATCCTTAATAAAATAATTAGATTTGATTGGCTCAATACCCATACTTACTTGACCTAAAATAAAAGAACTTGATTTAGTTGGTGCAATCGCAATTAAGGTTGTATTTGCAAATCCATCTCTGAGTGATTTATAACCTCTCTCATCATGTAACCATTTCGAAGCTACTTCACTTCTTTCTTTAAGAGTTTTAAAGATTTCGTGATTTAACTGCTTAGCTTGAAGTGATTCAAAAGGAATTAATTTAGATTGAAATAAAGAGTGATACCCTAATACACCCAATCCAATTGCTCTGTGATCATTTGCAAACCTCCAAGCTCGTTTCATACCAGGCATATTATATGACTTATGTACAAACTCTTCCATAACAGCATTAAGGAACATGGTATAAATTTCAATAGCATCTGTATCTTTAATTTCATCCCAATGTAAAAGATTTAATGATCCTAAACAACATACAAATGAATTAAAGCTATCTGTAGGTAATTGAATTTCACTACATAAGTTAGATGCTGTAATGTCTAATCCTAATTCTTTATATGGGGAGTTATTATTTGAATTATCCTTAAACATAATATAAGGAAACCCAAACTCATTTCGACGCTGAATAACTTTAGCCCATACTTTACGTTTATCGGCATCGCCTTCTTTCATTTCCTCAAGCCACTTATCCGTAACAGTAATTCCATACTGCAAATTCTGAATTGGATTACCTTCAGTGCCGATATCTAAAAATTCTAAAATATCATCATGTTCAACTGGCAACCATACGGCACACGCGCCGCGTCGAGCTTGCGATTGTTTTGATACGTCTACTGTAGTGTCATATAGCCTGGCGTAGTGGACCGGTCCATCTGCTGTGCCACCGGTAGAAATTCTCGTTCCGCGTGGTCTAATATTTCCTAAATATGCAGATGTGCCTCCTCCATATTTTGACATCATACCAATCTCACGGCCTGCATTTAAAATGCTATCTAATGTATCATCTATATTTGACCCATAACAACTAATTGGCAATCCTTTTTCTTTACCAAAATTAATCCAAACTGGAGTAGATAGGCTATAATAACCCTTTGACATATACTCCTCAAACTTCTTTGCGAATCCTTCAACTTTAAGATACTTTTCTGCGGTATTTGCAACATCTTTTATTCTTTGCTCAGGGCTTTCGGTAATATAACCTCTTGATAAAAACGTGCGGCTATCTTCATTTAGCCAATAGTATTTTTCGTATTCCATTGTATCTTTTTAGTTTAAAATAAATCGTCTTCTGTTATGCTTTTGCTTTTTTTGTTATAATCAATTTGTTTCTTATAAAAGAAATCTCCTTCTTTAGTCGCAGTAATTTCTACATCAAACCAAAGAGTCTTTTCTACTTCTAAGAAATCTACTTCGAATACTGGCTTCATTCCGATTCGCTGCAATGAAGTATTAAATCTATTCTGAATAAATTGCTCGATAGTATGTTTTGGTAAGAAGTCTAATTCTCCTTTTTCAAAAATCCAATCTAAAATTTTAACCTCTGCTTTATACGCCTTCTTACACGCCGAATAAATAAGATGCTCAAAATCTTCATCAAACCATTCAGGATTCTCTTGCTTAATAATATTAATGATTTCTGACCCAAAATTTCCATGTGTTTCTTCCTCTTTACTTGTTGCCTCTACTACATTTGAAATACCTTTAAATAGGTTTTTTTCTTTATTAAATGACATCATAATCAAGAACTGACTAAACAGACTTACATGCTCAATAAATAAAGAGAATAGAAGTACTGACTTTGTGTACATTTTATTATCTTTACTACGAGTTCCGTCAAGATACTTTGTCAAATACGTAATTCTATCTTTAATAGCAGGAATTTCAATAACATGTTGAAACTCATCTTCTAATCCTAAAATTCTAATTAAACGTGCATACGCATCTTTATGTCTTACTTCAGACTCAGCAAATGTCATACCCACATCACCCACTTCGGTAATCGGCATACGCTTATACATATCAGCCCAAAATGTCTTGACATTGACTTCAATTTGAGCGATTGCTAACATAGCCCGCTTAATTACTTCCCGCTCTTCATCACTAACTTTTGTTTTGAAGTCGTCAATATCGGTTGTAAAATTAAATTCTGTATCAATCCAATAAGAGTGTCTAATAGCATCTTTATATGCGAGTAGCGAAGGGTATTCATAGGGTAAAATGTTTACCCGTGGCATAAAAATATTCTTATTCATTTAATGTAAATTATTAAGTTGAGTTCTTTCCCCCGGAATAATAACTATTCATTACCCTAAAGAATCCCCCTGGACTTCTTTATACTTTTGCAATAAACTTTTGCGCAAAAGCTCTTCTCCAGATTCCATAGTTTGTTTAGTTTCTCTTCCTTGCATAGAGGTTTCTTCGTAAATATGAATTTGGCCATTGCTCATATTCATTTTACTAGGCAGCGTAAGTCCATCAGGCCCAAATCTATTTTTGATAATGTGCCATCTACCAGTACCTGCAATTTTATCTGTCACCTTTCTAGATAATGAAAGCACAAAATCTGCAATCATAACCTTTGAATAAGATTCAGAAATTTTATCAGCTTCAATAACATCTTGCTCTAATGCACTTCTGTTTGCTTGCGAAGCTGTAAATAATGGAACTTCATATTCTCCAGCAACCCCACGAAGATCTTCATAAATTGATTCTAATTCGTGACGCATTTCTTTTCGAGACACAGCACCTCTTAACAAATCTGCATAGTCGACTATGATTAGATCAGGCTTCTTTCCTAACAAAATCATTTTTTCTATATGAGCTCGCAATGTTGAACATGAAGCTGTTTTTGTAGGATAATACTTAATAGTCAAATCTCCTTTTAATTTAGACACCGCGCTTTGTACTTCATCTAAATTATACTTTAAGTTTTGATTAGCAATGCCAGTTAATACAGCATCGTAACGCTGACCTACATAACCTTCATTTAATTCAAGGGTGTAATGTACAACATTTAATCCTTGCTTAACTGCATGGGCTCCAACATTAATTAGACCCCACGATTTACCAATACCAGCAGGAGCGACAAATACTACTAATTCTCCTTTACCAAATCCTCCGTCAGCTAAATCATTAATTACTGGCCATGGGGTGTTAATTGTACTTCGCACGTTTTCTTTATATCGAGCTTCTACATTTGCTGTTGTATTATATTCATGACCGACTTCTTTGTCAGCTCCAGCTTTCATTGCGGCGTCAATTGTAGCTTTAATTTCTTCATATTGACCTCGATTTAATAATTGAACTGAATCTAAGATTGCTCGCTTAATAGCTTGGTTTTTACAAAAATTAAGTGTCTCTTCTTTTACAAATTCTAAATCTTCCGACTCTAGATGTCTAAAAGCATCTTTAAGACTTTCAATCACTGAAGCTTTTAATACATCACTGCCAGCATCTTGTACCTTAATCTTAAAAACATCTAACGTAGGTGGAACTTTATAATCGTGAAAATACTTAATAATTGTATCAACAATCCATTGGTTAGATTCTGACTCAAAAAAATCAGGAAGAAGAATGTCTGCTACTTGCTGCAGGAATGCTTTATCCGACAGCAGTGAAGCGACAATCTTCACCTGAAACCCATAACCAAAATTTGATAACTTATCTGACATACCTTAATATAATAAATTCTTTTAAACGTTCCTAATTAATTTTGGAAAATGCTGCTAATGAATTAAAACTATTCGACAGCCAAGAATCTACATTTGGTATAGCAGTATATGCTTTGTCTAACATAAATATTTTTTTAAATTTATATACATTCATCGAAGGAATTGGATTATTTGCGATATCAGCTATTAGTAATTTAATATTACCTGATATATTTAAATCGCGTAATGACATTAAATCCCAATTCAGTTTAAGTGTATTTTCATTATCTGACACTAATTTGTACACTCTGTGTTCGTCTTTTCGTTGAACCGTATAGTCTATAATATCCTCTAATGTCTTTGTATTTTCTTCTAATAGCATAGGATACTTACCAATTAAGGTTTTGATACCAATGCCTTTGATTCCTTTTATATTATCAGAATTATCACCCATAAATACTTTATAATGAATAAAGTTATGTGACGGAATTCCAAATTTTTCCAAAACTTCTTTTGGGGTATAATATTTTTTTTCGACCGGACGCCATACTGAAGTTGTCTCACTAATTAATTGTAAGAAGTCTTTGTCATCAGACATAATAATGACTTCACTCTTTTTTGGCTCGAATACTTCGGTCGTTAAATATGCAATCGCATCATCTGCCTCTATATTATCAATGGACATAAATGTAATTGGCAAACATTGCAAATATTCTGCTAACTGTCCCATTTGATGTCGCATAGAAGCTAATTCTTCTTCAACGGTTTGAAAGCCAACATCTTCACGCCTGTTAAATTTAGTTGACATTGACCTACCGTCCTTATACCCAGAGTACATTTTCTTTCTCCGTGCACTACCTCCTTTACCGTCAAATACGATAATACACCGGGTGGGTTTAAATTGCCTAATTGCAGCTGCAATTGATCTTAAAAATCCAATTGAGCCACCAATGTGGTCGCCATCGTCGTTAACTAATGGCACTGCGCTAAATACCCGAATAAACGAGTTCAGACCGTCGATAATGAGAACTTTGTCATCTTTACCTAGGCCTGAACTTCGTTTTTCGTGGTCTTCGCGAACTTCTTTTAATAAATCAGCGTAACCTTTCATCTATTATGATTCTTCGCCTTCGAAGTCTTCTTCAATTTCGATATCATCGATTCCAAAGTCTTCTCCTGCTCTATAATTAAGAATGTATTTTTCGCAGATTGATTTATAAACCTGCTCTTTCATTTCTACGTCGTCAATCAATTTTGACTTAAAATCTTTAGAAAGGAATTTTACAATCTCGCCTGTGTCTGTATTAGTATATGTATACCATGCACCTGCTTGATCTACCAATCCATAATTTTTCATCAATGTTAACCAACTACCGTAATCGTCAATACCCGAATCAAAATAGATATCATAGTCTACAGTTCGCAGGGGCGGCCCCATACGGTTTTTTACTACCTGAGCTCGAGTGGTAATACCAACTACTGCTTCAGGCTTATCTGTAGATTTTGCTAATTTGATTTGACCTACTGATTTAAGTCGAAGACGGACTGAAGAGTGAAATGCGATTGCTTTACCACCTGAAGTGGTCCATTGGTCGCCAAACGTCACTCCCAATCTAGTACGCAACTGATTTGTAAATATCAAACAGATGCGCTCTCTACCAACAAAGTTAGTAATTTTACGCATTGCCTTTGATAAGATAATTGCCTTTGAGGTTGCCCAACCATCTTTATCATAGTCTGCTGACATTTCAACTTTCGTTGACGCTCCCGCTACAGAGTCTACTACTATAGTTACTAATCTATTTTTAGAACTCTTTCTGATAGATTCAATGACCGATTCAATCGCTTCAAAGATATCTTCAACGGTTTCTAACGGGACATATAACATGTCCTTTAGGTTAATACCTATAGCTTCAAGAAACTCTCTTGAGATAGCATTTTCAGTATCAATATATACTGCTAAGCCACCTTTTTTCTGTGTGTCTGCTAAAGCGTGGGCTGCGAGTAATGATTTACCCGAAGCTTCCAATCCGGTAATTTCGATAATTCTTCCTACTGGAAGACCTCCATTGGGTCGGTTTGAAATTGCTAGATCCAACATTGTCGAACCTGTCGAAATCCATTCCGAAACTTCTGAAGGAGCATCGGTGTCACCTTCTAAGAAATAAGCTACTTTATAATTTGAGCCTTTAAATTTCTTGTTAAGATTGTCTGCTAATACGTTTGCTAAATCATCCGCAACCGCACCTTCAGCAACTGCTGTTCTTTTTGCCATAGTTTAAGTGTAACCTTATTAAGGATTGTTAATTACTCGTTAAATAAAGAGTCAAATGCTGACGCTACGTCATCTACTTTTGCTACAGAAGACGCTTCTGAAATGCTAGATTTATTAGCACTCTCTGGTTTTGCTTCTTTTGCGGGCGCAGATTCAGACTCTTCAGAATTTTCTGGGTCAAGCCAGTTATGTAACATCTGAGTCATTTCGTCGTAGGTGTACTCTTTAAATACATCAGTAATTTTAGGTTGATTACCAATCTTCTCTAATACAGCTTTGTTGTCTGTTACTGGAGTTTGATTTGGTTTAACTCGGATCGATGTCTCAGGATAAGACTTACCGGTTTGATCCGCAGCTTTAAACTCAACTGCAACGTCGCGACCTGCCATTGGATCTGTAATATCACCATAGTCTGGGTCTGCAATGAAGCCTAAGAGTTCTTGATAAACGGTTTTACCAAAGCCCCAGAACTTTACGCCTTCCATTTCTTTACCGCGGACGATAACAGGAACATAGCAGCGCATAGTCGGCTCTAGTTTTTTACCCATTTTCCAATCGTCAGAACTTCCTGTTGATTTCAACTTCTCACCAAATTCCATGATTGGGTCAGGTCGACCAAAAGACATTGGCGACAGTACTGATTTACCACCGAAATTGTAATGAAAATAAAGTTCTTGGAAAGGATTTTCTCGATTGTATTGATAAGGAACAATACGAATAACCTGAGTGCCTGGTTCTGGCTTCCAAAGGTTGTTTTGCTTACTTGTTACGTTTTGTAACGAATTGAGCTTTTGCTTGATAGCGTCTAAATTAATAGCCATTTTGTTTTTAAATAATTAATTGTTAATAAGTAATTGATAATTAGTAATTGTTAATGCGTCTTTAACAGGTCTAGAATAGCCAAAGCGACATTTTCAATAACTAATATAACCTAAATATAAGATAACCTTTCGAAGTTACCAAATATTTCTTTAAAAAGTTTACAAATTGATTAACTGATACACTTTTGTCTTAAGAACCTTTAACTCGTTGTTTGAGGTTACTAACAGACTATTTGAGTATTTTGTCCAATCAACCGAAAACTTTGAATCTGCCATTCCATTATTTTCTTTGCGGATTAAAGCATTTAATGAATTGATAGTATATAACGTATTCGTTTCTTTTTTCCTATGTACTAGCATTGCTCCTGGCAATTGCTTTTTATGGTTGCCTTTTTCTACGTTAAAGCTACATACTAACTCTTCAGAGTCTTCAATCGATAATACAAATATTCGTCTATATACTACTTCATACGTTTTTGCAATCATACTTGAAGTATGATCGAGCTCTGGCTCTGTAGTAAAAAGACAAATTAATTGTACCAAAGTTAATAATATTATAACCGATTCGTTTCATATATAAATATGTATCTTAAATTTTTCTTTCTACCAAAACCATATTAGAATAGTCAGGTCCAATCTCTATTTTTACTGGATATTTTCCGTCTTGTTCCAAAACATCTTTAATTGCTTTGATAGCCATAGCGCCGTCTCGTTTGTCAAAGTCCCATAAGAAACTATCGTATGTATAAAGTATTAGTTTAGATTTAAAAGACTTTGTACGTTGAAGTATATTATGTATCACGGCCATGTTTCTTTCAGTTTCGAAGCTTTGCAATAAATAGTTAAGTAGCTTTGAAGCTGTCATATCTGAAAAGAATGACTTAAATAATTTTCTGCCAAATATTGGAGTTTCTATAAACCCATCTTCTTTGTATTTTTGCCAAAGTAACTCAGTATACTCTTGTACCTTTGAATAAAAAGGTATCACCAAATAATCTTTATTGATACCTCCATATAGTTGTCGGAATGTTATTCCTTTAGACTCTGAATATTCTTCAGGACTTAATTCTTTTTTATCAAAATAAAACTGACCTAGATATTCGTGTACTGATATATCTTCAGGAAATGTATAATCTACAAGCTCTGCTAATAAGCGAAGGTGGTAAGCGTCATAGTCAAATGACATCATAAATCCATTTTCACCGAATCTCGATACAAATGGAGTTCGTTGACCGTTCTCTTTATTTAGAGCTGCGAAGTTAATTCCGCCAAAACGATTACTAGGACGTCCGGTGGTAGTATATACATTATATTCGCTAAACGTATACTGATCGTATATGTGAGAACCTGGAAATTTTTTATTAAATTGTTCATAGTTTACAAATAACCCATTTTTTTCAATTTGGTATAAGCTGTCAATGATGAGCTCATCATACTTTGTAAATGCCTCATCTTTATTATAATAATCGTATACATCTAAAAATCTTGAACATATAGCTTGGGCTTTTTCAATATGCTTTGTAATTGGAATGATTGCATTTAAATTATTAAAACGAGTAAACTGCCTCGTAAAATATTCATGAGCAGTCGTTTCAAAATCATCTTCAAACGGATGGTTTTTATGAAAATACTCAACCATATCAATATCAACCAAATTTGGCCTGTCTAAAAATCGTTTAAAACGTTTCTTATTATATACAAATATTTGATTATCTTCTGGAAACTGATTGATTAAGCTTTCTGACATTGGAAGACCTTCTGTATGATTAAATACAATCATAGCATCTTCATCTTTTATTAAGCAATACACATATACTACAGAAAGTGAATCTGTATATACAGGTCGCTCTCCGTTACAATATGTAGGGACGATTACCCAATCGAATCCTTTATTAGATTCAATGAAGTCCGAAAACTCAGATGTCGTCTCTATTATTCGCATATCTTACATAAATATAAGAAATTATTTTGGTTTAACCAAATAATTCTTTATACTTTTTATCTACGTAAGGCGAATAAATTGATAATTCTGTATAGTCTGTTAGGAAATTTAATAATCCAGAAAGTTTGGTATCCCATAACTTTACTACTCGAAAATTAGTATCATATACGCCATATGTAGTATTTAATCCGTCAACTTCGTCATGTAAAGGACCCGTTAGTTTCCAATCTAAACTAATCGCGTCATATAAAGTCTCGTCAATACCTGAGCGTCGCTTTTGCCAAGCTCGGTATTGCGGTTTATTAATTTCTACAATATCTTGATATGTTGAATAATTTCTGCGCTTTATAAAATACCGCAAAATTTTTCCTTCGGCATAGTCATCTTCATTTGGGATAGGATATGATTGTAATGGCGTAAAATATTCTTTACGTGCTTTTAATCCATCATATACTATTGTATCGGGCTGTCTTACATAATCTTTATAAGGTATTAATTTCTTCGAATACCCTTTTTCAAATACAGCACCTGACATACGTATTCCGTCAATATACCTATGATAGTACCCCATATACTCTGTACCATCTTCGTACATCCATTCCTTTCCTGACGTATATAAATTATTGACAATATGTGTCTTTGGATAATATAATCTATTTCCGGTACTCATAATAATTACACTAACTAATAATTCTACAAACAGTATTTAATGTTGTTGTCCAATCTCCCCCTGATATAGAATGGTTTACTTTTGTTACTGTAAATGCTAACTCAGTTCCTTTCTTTTTATA
>Ga0099850_1000565_pt1 | contig 16726 bp, 16 predicted proteins | sample CB_VirMetaG_5_FD_79182 | JGI IMG/M metagenome (GOLD analysis project Ga0099850, IMG submission 79182) | Freshwater to marine saline gradient viral communities from Chesapeake Bay - CB_1508_1D Viral MetaG | ecosystem: Environmental > Aquatic > Marine > Coastal | place: USA: Chesapeake Bay... | reverse complement strand
GAAATTTAATTTTTCATTCATCATCCACTCAATCAAAATCTTCTATAACTCTATAACTTTTTTCAAACCCTGTATATATTACGGATGTTCCAAATATAGCAGTTAAATACTCGTTGTTAAGTATCTCATTATTTCTATTGTTTATACTCCAATCATCTTTCCAAACTTTCTCTAGTATTCTTTCTTGAAAATCATATCAAATAGCACCTGTGAAAGTAAAGTTTGTTGGTCTTTTTATAGCCTCTGCGACAAACAATTCAATAATAGCTCTCTCTAATGGTACATTACTTGAAGCTCTACCATCTGAATAAGGCACAAACAAAGCCTCAAACTGTTTAACAAAGGTTTTCCAATACTTGTCTATTACCCTTCTTTTATTCCTCATAGCTGTTTTTCTTTTCATGACAAATCAGATAATCTTCTCGTCATCTTTGTTTTGAGGAATAGGTTTAACATTTTGCACTTCTATCTTGTCTATAGTTTGTAGTGCTTGTTTAGTATTTTTACTACTGTTTTGTACTTCCATAGTGATTATATTAGTATTTAAAGTTATTATATAAATTTATCTCATATACACAAGTTTTATTCAAATTTATAGGTCATCTCTCAAGTAACAGGATTTTTTATTTCTACTAGTTTTTTTTCTTCTTCTTTAGTCTTTTGTGTCTCTACAAAGTTATCCAATAAGTATATAGTCATATATTCAAGAGCTGTTCTATAATGAGATGTCCAATCATGTACAGGAAGATCAACTGGTCAAGTTCTCATGCTTCACTCTTTAACCTCTGGATAAATTGCATTTTGTACAGCACTTATAAAATCAGCACATCTTTCGTTTACCTTTAATCTATCTATACTGCTTCTCGTTCTTAGTATTTGTGTTGTTTTTGGATTATCTTTTGTATTTGGTATATTTAAGTGTATTCAAACCTTTGCGTATTCATCATATATAACCATACCGTCTGGATGGTGATTATTTACTACCTTTGTATGAGTATCGTAAGGATCGGATATAAACGTAGCTTGTCTCCAATTATAGTTCTGGTATCTGTTTTGAAATGCTAGTTCATTATCATTTAATGCTATCTTAGGCGCTCATGCTAGGAAGTTTGCCATATCTGGTATATCACAATTCATAGTAACAGAATCAATAATATTCCGGTATTGTGTCTCATATTCTGGTTGCATAACTATAACAGCATGAGGATCAGATCATCAATGTGAGTTATCTATAATTACATATAGAGGTTTTGTAGGATTATAATCAACATCATAAGTTTCACCTCTAAAATTAGGATATACTCTACCTTTTAACGCTACATTATAATCTATCTCTAGTTCTTGAGCAATCTGCTCTTTGGTCATTCATTTTATTTTCCATTTATACCATTCTTTAGTATAAAGAGGGTTTTCAGACCAATGACATCTATGATACCTTACTTTTTCTTCTATTGCTAGTTTTCTCATTCTATAATACTCATTTCACTCTCAGTTAGGAGTAGAATTAAAGAAACGACAAGGAGTAGCTGATGATATACTCATGTTAATTGCTTGAGCATATTGCATAAAAGCCATTTCATCAAATATAACAAAAGAAAATGTTCATCATCTTCAAGCATTTGGATTAGCACTTTCTCATATTATACTTCAAGTTCAGTCTTTACGAGATATATTCATGTTTTTATTACAATCTGTTCAAATCTCTTTTTGTAGTCATTTGGGTAAGATCCAGTTAGGAAGTCATCTGATCATGAATCTTATTTTCTCAAAGTGTGATTTAATATCTCAAGCCTTATCAACTTCATCTTCTTTCTTACTTATATATAGACTTTTCATGTTATGAAACAAGTAAGCATATAATTGAAGTCCAGCAAATACCCAAGAGAATCACATTTGTCTTGATTTTTCACTAAACATATCTGTTGGCTCTGTTCTATCTTGTACTGGTTTTTGTCACATCTTTATAGCATCCCAAGCATCTCTTACAAAATCTTCTTGAAATTCAAACAAAATAAAAGGTACTTTGCTTCAAAAACTCTCTGGAATTAATGAAGCATTTCTATCTGTGTATAAAAAATATTTAAAGAAATAAATAGGGTCTTTTTCGCAAGCAACGAATATATGTTTTTTTAACTCTTTATCTTCATCATACTTTTGAAAAAGAGTAGCCCTATCATATATGTTTTCTTTTATATTATTAAGTACCTCTTCTTGTGTCATATTTTAAATTTTATTAGATCTTAGTTTTTTATCCCCTAATTGCTCATTCATACATAGATCATTTGTTTCTCTCTTCCAGCTTATCTCATCATATAAAAAACTCTCATATCTTGTACAATATGTCTTTTCATATATCAGATGTTGCAACTCATGCCAGTCATCCTATCACTGCCGATTTTAATATTACAAGTTTTCTATATTTATCTATTGTTCCTTGTAAATTAATTGTACCTTCATCAATTAAAATTGGTTTTCCGTTTTTTATACTTAGGTTAGCTGGTTTAATATCCCCCCATCCGAACGTCTCTATATCTAATTTTCCTATTTCTTCCCATCAATATTTTTTAAGTACCTTTTTTACCTCTGCTATATTCACTTTTTTACCTCTTATTTCAGCAACATCTGCCACTAATGCATCTATCATTTTCTTATCTGCTGACTTTAAGCTTTTATAGCTCGGGAATTTTTCCACAATAACATAATCTTTTCCTCTTTCAAATGTTTTTGGTATAATTCAAGCCTTTTCAAGTTGAGGATTAATTAATCATGCATTCTGTTGAGCAATTCATCTCTTCCCCTTTGCTACTTTAATTACCCTATTTCACAGATCGTATACTATCCTGTCACTTCATTCTCATATTTTAAAGTTTTCTAACAGGCTCATAGTAAATTTTTCCTTTGCTGTTTGTCAACTAGATTTTATATCTAATTTTATTTTACTATTTCAAGTAAATGCTTTTTTAACATCTTTTAGCATTTCAGATGGATTAATAAATCAAGCTTTGTTATCTATTGCTTTTTTTTTAATTCCTTTAGGTTTGTTAGCTTGTTTGTAGATTTCTTTTAGTTCTGTAGCTGTTGGTATGCTTTTTTCAAACTCATCAGCACTCTTATACTTCTTAGCTTCATCTATTAGTCCTGCACTCTTGGTAGGAGTTTTAGAATTAAACATAAATTCTCATCTTTTATTTGAAATTCAACTATATCATTGCTTTTCTAAATCCTTTATTAATTTAGGATTATTTCTAACTTTATCAATATCAATAGAATCAGGAGCTTTCATTATTCACTTACTACCAGCTTTTATTTTTGGAGCTTTTATTTTCTCCCAGTTTTGCATAGTTTTTGGAATATATAAAGTTTCTTGTCATAAATCTGGCTCTAATAGATCATCTAGTAAATCTTTTGCTTTTACTTTCATAGATAACACTTCTCAATCAGTATATGATTTAGCTATATCATATTTTGTACTTACAAAATCTCAAGGAGTAATTACTTTTTGACTTTTTGGTGCACCTCTATATATAGTTATTTCTTTATCAGGAGATAATCACATTGTCTTATCTAAAGTTGTAAGCTTATTGCTGTCCAATATAGAGTTAGCTCTTTTACTAGGTGTATAATCTACAAATAATCATCAAGTTGGATTTAATTCATCTAATACTTGTTTTTTACCACTTATTCAAGTACCACTATCATCTATAAACTTACTTCTTGCTCATACTTTATCTGCTATCTTATCAACTAGTTCTCATAGTTTATTCTTAAACTCTGCTCCATACTTCTTTATATGTGCTTTGATTATCTTGATTACTTCTTCTGTTTTAACTCAGATCTGTTTAGCTATCTTAGTTGCTACTGTGTTTATATTCTTTGGAGTAAGTTGTTTAAGAGAGTTTCATATCTCTGTAGGGTTAATGAATCAAGCTTTGTTATCTATTGCTTTAGGTGTTTTTAATGTTTGTAATTCTTCTTTATATCTTTCTATACTTTTTAAAGCTTTAGATTTTTTACTTAATGCAACTGCATCTGTTCAAGAAGTTTTACTATATTCTTTTATCTTCCTTTCTAATATAGATATTTCTTTTTCTATAAATGCTTTTCTGCTAGCATTAGTTCATAGAAAAGCATCATCTATTTTAGTAGGTTTCTTAATTACATCAGGCTTTTTAATTACTTTTGGCTTTTCAATAACCTTCTTTTCTATTACTGGTTTTTTTGATATTTTTTGAGTAGGAGTTTTCAATCATTTCTTACTCTCCTTAATAATAGCCTTGTCAGTTAGTTTCTGACCTGCTTGTTTTGTTTGAGGTGTTACAATTTTTGGTTTAGTTATTTCTATTTCTCGCTTTTGTCAACTAATTTTTGCAGGTTTCTTGCTATATTTAATAGCACTATCAGTATCAATATTAATGTTATTAACATTTTTTATTTTTTTAGAAGGTAAGCTTTTACTTAGTTTTTTGTATCATTCTTTAACAAGAAAATCAGGATCTTTAAGTTTTCAATATACTTTTCATAAAGATACTTTTCATAGTCATTTAGCAACTTCTCATATCCCCTGTTGTCATTTTGTTACCACATCAAGTGTTCCCTTTAAAATATCTCATATTCAGGTTATCCTTGAAAAACTCTCCTCAAGAGATGCTCATTTAGCCCTCATATTCTTAATATTTGCTTTTATTATATCAGGATATGTTTCTGCTAGTGCCCTATATTCCTGCATTAGCTTTCAGAACTTAGTTCACTTATAGCTCTCGATTAGATTGTTTTCTGTATTTCTTATTATCTTTCAAATATCTTTCAATCCAGTATTGTATACATCTCAGAAAGGATTTTGTGATTTAAAAGATGTCATTGCATTTAGATCAGCTCTTATCTGTCATAATGTTGGTACATCTATCTCTCATAGTTTTTTAAAGTATGCTGCTTGCTTTTGTAGTGCTTTTATATCAGTAAGATGTTCAGGGTTTATTTGTCAGCTTATTTTCTTTGTTTCTATAAACTTTTCTATATCATCGGCGAAAGTCTTCGCGTTTACTTTTGCTGGAGTTCATCCTCTTGCCTCATCAACTTGCTTCCACACTTTCTTCATACTGTCTTTATATGCTAAAGCTCTTGACTCTGTATCTACTGGCTTATATCAATATTTCAAAACTGTTTTATCTGCCTTTTCTATGTTTTTTCATATATTAACTATATTTTTGTCCTTTCATAATGTTTGATAACTAGGGCTCGCTGCTTGAAAGAGTTCTTTCTTTGAACTTTTACTTCATAATATTTTTCAGGCAACTTTTTCTGTTCATTCTTCAACCCCTTTTCAAACCTTTGTTGTAATCCCCTTTACTCATCTAAGCTTTGTAAGTATTTGTTCTTTTGTTGGTTGTAACTTTGTAGTTACTTCACTTACAGTCTTTCATACTGCTTTAGGAATTCCTTTTATTCAGGCTATATCTCTTTTAACTAATTGTCAAAGAGATGGTATTTCTTTAGGAGCTTGTTTTAATGGTTGTTTTAGTCATTCTTTTACTGATTTCTTTATAGCTTTCTTTGTAAGTTGTACTCAAGCTAAGTCTAAAAAGAACTCTGCTCATTTTGCACTTGCTCTTAGATTTCTAGCTTGTCACGGATCAGTAACTTTTGTTTTCTCATATTCTTCTGATACTTTTTGTAATCATTCCATCACTTTTTGTCATCATTCTGTAGACATTACACCCTGTACAATTCATTTTAATTGCTCTTCGGTAGTTTCAGGAGTAACGACGTCTAGAGCTGATCCAAACACTTCTCTAAGAGGAGTAAGTGCTACGTCTCAAGATTCCATTAACATTTGCATAAATGTATCATATTTATCTTGTTCTCACTTTTTTAGCCCCTCAGCACTTGCTTTATATCATTCTATGTTTTCTGATATTTGTTCTCACATTTTACCTAATACTCATTCAGGCTTTACTCACATTTCAACAGCTTCAGTAGGATGAGTCTGTCTATATACATCACTTCATATTCCTCTTAATCATTCTGCAATTTCTCCTCATACTCATTTAACATACCCTCATATAGATTTTGTTATAGCTTTATCTGATAAAGGCTTTACTTGGTCTATGAGAGCCTGTCTTTCTGGAGCCAATGGGGGTTTTATTTTTTGATCTACTATAGTTGTATCAGTGGTAGCTTGTCTTTTTTTCGCCTCATTTAAAAGTCAGATAGATTTATTAAAATCATATCATTCAGCTTTTAGTTTACCTAAAAATTGTAAATCTCTATCATTATACTCTGGCATAGTTTAATATTCAGAAATTAAATCTTCCTCCTCTTTAGAGAAAGTTGTTGTTGGGGTTGAAAAATCTCAAGACTCAAACTTACTTTGTAAATCTTTTACACTATATGTTTGTCCTGTTTCTCATACTTGCTCTTTTCACATTAGTTTTTTCTTTTTGTTGATAATTTTCTCGTATTCATCAACTGTTTCTTTAACTTTACGTTTAAAGTTAGCCTCTGACCCTCTGAATCAAGTAATTCTATTTGGATCATCATCATCTTCTCTTAATGCTAACTGATTAAGGGCAGACGCTGAATTTTGTAGCATTCTTAACTCTTCATTAGATAATGCCCCAAATGTAGCTCATTCTGCTTTTACATCTATTAAGTTTTGTAAAGTCTTTCAATCTAGGAAGTTTTGGATGTTCGCTAAATATGCTTCTTTGTCTCTTATTGTCCAAGGTGACATAGCCGTCTGTATAGTTCAAACAGAGTTAGATAATGCCTCTGCATTTTCCTCTGACAATAATCATTCAACTTGTGTTTTTAATTTGTTTACTTTGTCTAGTTCTCTTTGTCTAGGTCAGTTTGGACTATTATTATAAGCCTCTGCCTGTCTTTTAAATTCTTCTATACTACCAAACTGTTTAACCATTTGTGCCATCTCATCTTTATTAGTACCAATTTTTCAAGAGGTTAGATAGTTAGTATATTGAGGTATAGTAGCTTGATCAAAATCAGTAACTTTCTTTTCTTCCTCCTTAGCCTTTGGAGCATTACTAAAGAACATATTCTGAGTTTCTTCTGCTGTATATGTTTTAGTTGTTGGAATTTGTCATTCTGCTTTTCCATCTGCATTTGCTTCTAGCACCTCAATACTTCCATCAGGATTTATTGTTTGTACAATTCATGTATGACCAACGTCGTTTCATAGAGGATTTGATACAAACAATCATCAAGCAATTGGAGTATCGCTTACTCATACTTTAGTTAGTGCATCAACTTTACTTTCAAGCGTATCTCACATTCAAGCTCTACTTCAAGTTGTTTGTGTCCAATAATCATTTACTAATTCTCAACATTGTAGATTTGTTCTTCCTCTTAGTTTTGTTGAATAACTTATTATAGATTGTGTATCACTAGCATCTGGACTTGTAATTTCTCATGTTTCAATATCCTTAGTCTCTCATGTCGCTTGATTATATAATGTTGTGTCATTTAATTTAGACCATTCTTTAGTTACCTTCTCTTCTTCCATTGGAGCTTCTATTCACTCTATAAATGCTTGATTTTGTGCTAGAGCAGGGACTCTTTGTATAGCTTCTTGTGCTGTCATTACTCATCTATTTACCATATCTATATAAGCATTTGATAATTGTGCTGTTACACTTGGTTCATCTTCTAATTTAGTACTTCAAAATACAGGGTTTCAATCTTCATCTAAAATTAATTCTCAGTTCTCGTCCATTTTAGGAGAAAAGAATTTACCATTACTAACAAATGGCTCAAATCATTTAGGAACTGTTGGTGGGATCTTAATCATTTGTCCGTTAGCTCAATATATAGGGCTCCCGTTCATATCATAATAATATCCATTGATTGTACTTAAATCAGGATTTATTTGTCATTTATTTGCTTCAAATTGTTTAGCCTCTTTAATTACGTTATCTTGTCTTGTAATAAGAAATTCAAGTTGTTCTATACTTGCATCTGTAAATCCTGTTATACTTGAATCTAGGTCTTGATACATCTTATCTCTAAAAGCCTCTAATTCTGAAACAGTGTCTAGTTTTCAATTATTATCTGCCTCTATAAGAGTGTTATAAGCGTCTTGTATTCATTTATCTATATTATCATTTAGTTTAGTTGTGATGTCTTCCATTTGTCTTTCGAATTGTTGTGCTTTCTTCTCTTCTCACATAGCTCTTGATGACTTTACTATCTGATCCATTCTTTCTAACTCTGCATAAGTTTTATTAGCTTCTGTTATTTGTCATTCAAGAGATACCATTCTTTGTCCCGAAACTCAAGGCATTCATTGACTTCATAAATAAGCTATTGATTGTTTTAGCTTCTGTACTCATTGTGATGCTTTTCTTAATGTTTGACTCTCTTGTATTCAAGCCATCTCTCAAGATAATTCTTGTTGCCTAAGCCTATACTCTTCATCTGTTTCCATCCTCCCTTTAGTAGTTTCATAATCTCTCATGTACTTGGCATAAACCTCTGTTATATCAAGATTATTCTTTAAAGCATTTTGTCATTCAGCTAGAAATTGTTTTTTCTCTGTATCTGATAATTGATCATAAAACTTCTTATAATCTCAAGATAATTCAGTTTCATCTATCATTCAATCCTTATCTATGTCAAAATCTTTGAATCAAGTTTTATCAGGTGTCACTTCTCCTGTAGCCCCTGTTATTCAAGTAGTTCAAACGTCTTGAGTTCAAGTTGTTACTTTATCTGTTGTATCTGTTTGAATAGGAGTATCTGGTTTTTGTCATACAACACTAGGTTTTCTGAATGCTGTTCAAGTGTCTTTTAACTCACTTAAATTAACAGATCATTCTACTTCTGATTGTTTAGTAGTATATTTAGGGTCAGTGACTGCAGCTCTTTCCTTCAGCATATCAAATCCTGATTTTCATTCAGCTGTCTTTTGACTAGATAAATAATCTCTAGTAGCTTTTATTCAAGCTTCTCTACTTCAAGTCTTTTGGATATTCTCTTTCGTTATATCAACAACTTTCTTTTTCTCTTTTGTAAGAAGTTTAGGTGTTTTTAATGGCATGATTAATTAATTATTATTTAAGCTATTAGTGTTGCATGTACAACAGACGTATTTGTAGGACTTCACACCTTTGTCCGGTCTATATCAAATGTTGTTGTTGTCATTGCCGATACTGCTCACGTTTGATAAGCACTTCAAGATGAACTATTTGTTCTTATAGAAACTGTAGAACTAGCATTAGCTCAAGGAGTTCATGTAGCATAGGCACAATTATTAGTTGTTCAGTCATAGGCTCAGTTTGACCATTGATTGGTTGCATCTATACAATGGAAAGTAATCAGTTTAGGTATCCTTCATAATCAATGTGCATATTGTACTGTTCATGTAGCCACTGTGTTTACTCTTGTTAGAATGATAGTATCTGTTACCAGTAAATAGTTGTCTTTCATCTGTTTTCAATTTGGGACTCTTGTTTCATCTGTTCAAGTTATTGCTTCTGCATCCGTTAACATTTCAAAGGTACCTTTTTTAGTCTTGTCTCAAGCTAATTGATCCCTAAATACTGAAACTAACATTTTATTATCAGTACCAGCATTATCAAATACTAAATGATCTGTATCATCTAAAGTAGCATCTACTGCTTTTAAAGCAACTGATTTACCTATTTGAGCATTAGTTGGTGTTAAAGCAGCTCAAGTTTCTCATGTAGCCGTTTTTGCTGTTACTTGTGCATCAGTTGGAAGTTCTACTTTACCCGCTGCTGTTTCACTAGCGTTAGGGGTAGTTGTTCAAGTGTCTACACTCTCCCATTGATTCGTTGATAGATTATAATTATAATGAAGTCAAGTTGCTGTTACATATACATTTATATATGGTTCTGTTGCTGCTCAATCTGCTCATAGAGCTGTATCTCTAGCTGCAGTAGTTGCAAAAGTAATAGGCTTTGGTTTTTGTCTATTAAAAGCCTGATCATGCATTTGTACTAAAGCTCATTTATTTGAAGCTAACCAAGTCTTTCAAGTTCATGCAGAAACACCGTCTGCTGTTTGACTTAATCCTCTTGTTAGTCATGTATAATCAAAATAACTTCAGTTTGCAGAAACTCAAGTGAAATCAATCCACTCTTCTTGCTCATCATTTTTTAGATATAATCTTCAAGCTGTAACTCATACATCTATATCTGCTGTAAGTGTAGTTGCTGCAGCTGTTAATTTAGCTGTTAGGCTTAGCGTTTTCCCGCTGGCAAAGCTTAATCACATAAGTTAATTGTTAAATATTAAACTGTTAAATTGTTGGCTTCAGGTGGTAGAACTTCAACTAGCATTTCTAATCATTCTAGCCTAAATCTTCATCCTAAAGCACTTTGGGTATATATAAATTTTATCTTTTTCCCTTTTTTTTGTAGATCTCCTTTTGTTCTAATTAAGTCAACGTTATACATTGTATCTTCTCAAGTAAATCATTCTGTTCAAATAGCATAAGTTCATACTGGTTGTGTTCCCATTCCTCAAGAAGTTATCGGCACATTATCACTATCTATTGTTTTTGAGTCTATTGTTCATCAATCTATAACTATCTCTTGTTTTAATTGAGCGAGTGTATTTATGGCTGTATACGTTCTTGATTCCCATAATTCTTTTTTACGGGTAGGAATTTGTAAATCAAAGTATTTTGTCTCATATCTTGATTGTATAGCCATATCCTCATCATCACTTCAATATTCGTCTATATAAACTTTAGGCTCTAACATACTTATTGTATAGTTTTTTCCCTTAAAATCAACTCATCCATAAAAAGGTTTATTGTTATCTACTAAGAAAGCGTCTTTTGTTATATCATATATAATACATATATCATTAAAAGTAGCGTTCTTCGTCTTAAAGAACCATTTAATTAAATTTGCTTTAGGTAGATAATAACCGAAACAATCTGACTGATCTAAATCAAGTGTATTCATTATCTTAGATATTCAAGCATATTTTCTTTCTGATAGTTCTATTATTTCAAATCAATCTATATTTGCTCATCTAGCTATCTGAATTATTTTATTTGATGGAGTAACTGCATATATGTTATTTCATGCTGTTATAAGTGAAGCGTGATTTATAGATCATTCTTTTACTGTCAGTCCTCTTGTTGTATAATTAATTGATCCTCATATGTCTTGAATATCTGAAATTCAAGTAACTGATATTGTGTTTTTTGTAAAATAGAAAAGAGCTTGATTATTCTTTGCCAATCAAGTTACTGTTTCTTCAAATGTAAATGAATCAGATCATGCAGAGTTAAAGTCCTCATAATCGTCTCATACTGATTTATATACCTTCTTTGGATCATCCGCTGTCCATCAACTAGCAAAAGCACTCCCATTAAATGAAACTGCAAAAGCAGGAGCAAAGTTAGCTAATCATGTACTAGGTGTTGTGTATGTAGTTCAAGCCAGTTTTCAATAGTCATCACTACCATTCATACAATATATATCATCTCATACATTCAAAAAGCTCATTCTGTTATCACTTGCTATATTAGCCGCTGTTGTGATACTTGTAGCCGTTCAATCTTCTTCTATTGTATATAGTTTATGTGTTGCATCTGTATTATGTCTAACAATTATTCTACTGTTAGCTGGCACTGTTCTTAAATAACTTCAAATTCATCTTGGATAGTCTCAGGCTGTTAAAGTTGATAACAAAGAATGTCAAGGTCTTTCTGTTGTAGCCTTTCAATCTAGTCTTACGTTTCTTGAGTATGGGGAAAATTTATCATTCAAAGTTGTTTCTGGAGTATTGTCTACATATCAACCTGAAAAAACTCAATCTATATCTACTGGTGATGCTGAATCATAACTCATCTTATCTCATGTTAATAGATAAAATGGTGGTATTTATTTTATTATATTCATATATTTAAAAAAGCAAGAATTTATTTGTCTTGCTTTGTCATTATCTTATAGTTATTCAAATAAACCTACTTCACTTAGGTATATCAATCACATTTAGATTTCATTCTTTGTAGTGCTTCATAGCTGTTTGTCTACACATTCAGTTTTGTTTTGCGTAATCGCTTATGTTTTTGTAAAATTTAATCATGTTTAAGGTCTTTATGTATACATATTATAGTTCATAAGAGAAATGAAAGACAAAAGAATCATATTATTCCGATTGGTATTGATGTTATTTCTACTCACAAATTATTTAAGAATAAGGTTATTAAATAAGTCCATAAGAATAAATATCAATTAATTAGCGTTCTCATATTATGGTGGTTAATTAAATAAACACCTACATTATATTCATTTCTGATTTAAATGCAAGTGTTTTTGTTAATATTATTCACTTTTCTAACGAAGCGACGTCAATTACCACTCTTTAATTATCCACCATCAAATAACTATAGCATATACTGCAATTATCCAAGGAAATACTATTGCAAGTGTTATTGCTCATATTATTACTAATGCTATTCAAAACAGTTCCATAATTGTTGATTTATATGTTGAGATAAGCATCAGCACTACCACATTCTATTCTTTGATTATGAAGACTCTCGTTGTTAAAGTTGGCATAATAGTCGTACATACTTAAAACCTTTCCCACTCAGAACTTATTTAGTTCAAGAGCACGAGCTTCCTCTCCACGATGCCATAAAATATCTGCAACTGCTATAAATGGGATAGTTTGTTCACTGTAAGCATCTGGAATTGTACATAAATCAGTTCAAGCAGTCATTGCTGTTGGTGTTTTCTCGTATATTTGATGAATTGCGTATCAACTGTTGTTTAATTGGAATGGCAAGAAATAATCCTGTTTTACTATTGAATAGAATGGTGGGATATCTTGTGTAAATCTGTTTAAAGTAGTGCTTACATTGTTATTTGCTCATACATTTCCTTTGAAATTGTTTAATTGCATATAGATATCTCTGTAATCTCTGTTCTTTAAAGCTATTTGAGAGTTGTATATTACTCTGTTAGTTGTAGCGTAATCAGTTGGTAGACTAAATATTTGTGTTACTCTGGCTCAACTCTTATGTGCAAATAATACTCCAGTAACTCAAGTAAATCATGTTCAGGTATTTCAAGTGTATGTTATTATATTTCAATCTATCCATACAGATCAAGTAGAAGCAAATCAAGAACTATCTGTTATACTTAGTGTAGTAGCTCATATAGTTGTCGCAGCACTTAAATAGTTATCTTGTACTGTAGTATAGAATTTATCAGAGTATAAGAAAGGTAGAGGTCATTTTTCTATCTTTGCTTTATTAGAAGTATTTAAGTCTGTTATATTTCAAGAACATATATTGTTTTGTGCTGAGTTTATTAATACATCTGCTAGAGTTAGCGGATAAGCACTTGTATCCTCGTTCTCTTTTAGAATAGCATAGAATATATCCCTCATATTTTGAAGCGTTTTTGTTGCCATAGTTTATTATTAAATATTAATAACTCTAGTATACTAATTAATATTCTAATTTCAATTTATTTTACTCTCTATATACTTTTGAATATCCTCCATTGATTTTTCTCTAACTTCTCAATCTATTTTAAAGTCTCAAGTTACTTTTAACTTATCTTCTATTCTTTGTTTAAGTTTATTATATTCCTTTATAGCGTTTAATTTAACTGGTTTCTCATCATCTTGTAATACTAGTTTTGCTAATTCTTTATCTACTCTTTGATCATTTAATCCCATATCTATAAGTAATTTATCTATATAGTCAAGTATGTTAGGGTTTGTTAGGAACTTACTTGCTTCTATTCTTGCGGTAGTTTCACTTGCTTTAGGATAAGCTTTCATATAGCTTTTAGTTCAGCTACAAAAGAACTCTTCTGTTACATAATAGTTACAAAAGTTTATTTGATTTTGATTCAATCAATCTTTTCATGTTTTTTTACTAGCCATATTTTTATATTTACTAAACAAGCTCAAAAAGGAAAATGGAGTTAATCCTTTTTAAGCTAGTTCAACACTCCATTTGTTTTCCTTATTATATTCTTTTTGTAGTTTAAGTCAATAGATTATCATACTATAGACATCAATTCATTTAGCTTTTCTTCTCTTTTTCCAAAATCAATTCAATCTAATATATATTTAGCATTTGCTTTTTGTATTAGGTTAAGATTTTCAAGTTGTTTTTCTGTTGCTGATTCTCTTATATTCTTTATATGGTATCAAAATACTATTTCGTTCATCATTCTAGCCTCTTTAGTACATACTACAATCATATTTCTGTCTCATAGTGTTTTTTGTATAGCACTTGCTACTAATTTATAATTATCTCATGCGTCATCCCTAAATACTATGAGATTATCATATAACCAACCATAACACATAACTTTAAAATCTACTGATAACCACATTGCTATATCTAAAAATATATATGGATGCACCCATGTTCAACCATTTTTTCCTCTTTTAGTTTTCATTACTAAATCTTTCATATCAGCATTTATTAAATCAGGAAGACTCAATTGTTGCTGATTTTGTAAATAACCCGTTTTAGTGTTATTTAAATTCTGCGTACTTTTCAACACATCTTTTCAAGTTGCAAGAATAAGTTCTCATGCACTATCTAGATCAAAATACTTTTGTAATCTTTTTTCCTTTCATGGATTCATCTGATTATATGCATGAACTAGATCAGTTGCATTGAAAAAGAAATCTTTTGTTGTTTGTCTTATAGGGAATCAATCAAGTCCTCTGAACTGTATAACCTGTGTCTTCATAATTTACAAATTTAAAAAAGCAATCATCGTCGAGAATGATTACTTTCTAGGTATAAATACCTGTTCAGTTATTTACTGATTCTCGACATATCAGTTAATAACGTAGTTTTGGCGAACATAGGTATTATACTTATATTTATTTATTTTTCAAATTTATTTTCAAGTTTATTTATCTCTTTTTGTAGTATCTTTATTTGTGGTTTTACTACATCAGGACAACGTTCTATATGATCCTCAAAGAATCATAGTTTTATTTTCAAGTAATCTAGTCTAGTGAGTTTCATTCTTTTATATTTTTAAGATGTTTTCTACAATCCCAGTATATTCTTTTGAATGCTAAACTGTTTAATCTACCACTCTTCATATCCTTTTCTAGAGCCTCATATAACATTATTGCTAGTATATCTGACATAGTGTACTTAGTTAAATTGTAAGTACCTATATTTTATATTTATTTAGTGGATAATTGCAAGTGTATTAAAGCCTTTTTATATCTTGCTTAGGATAATAGATTATTTACTATATAAAGCTTTAATCGCTCTTATACAAGAATTTTCTAGTTCTGTAATAGCTATAGCATAATTTCTACCTGCCTCACTTCTTCAAACTTCATCTCTATTTTTTATAAGAGTATCTGCAATCTTAATATAAAACTCTCTCATAACCTTTACATCAAACGATTCATTATCAAATCTTTCATTGATAGATACTAAATTTAATGCTTCTTGTGTATAGTTATCACACATATACTTATAATCAATTTCTCACATAATAAAATAATTAAAATATATTAGGTAGTTTTAAGTCGTGCTTAGGACTTCTTTAGCTTCCTTGGTTAAACTTAGGAGCGTAGGTATTACCGACTAGGCTATTTCTTTATCTATGTTACTTCTTCAGTATTCTCTTTTTCTAATAGCTCATCTATTATATCGTTGTAGTCTTGTATTGTCATTTCTACTGATAGAGAGTATTTACTATCTGTTTCTTGCATTTTAGATACTAGGTTTTTACTAGCATGTCTTAAGAAAGTTAAGTCATTTGTTGTCATTGTTTATTTGTTATCTAATATAAAAACAGTGAGCTTGACTTTTTCACTCTATAAATAGACATTGTATATAATCAGTAAATACAATTTTATAAATATAGAATCATAGTACTAGAATTGTTATTATTGTAATAATAATCTCTACTTTGGTCATATTAATTGTTTTCATGATTATTTAAGTAAGTTTTTATCTCAAAATATTTCATTGCAGGTTTTTACTACATTTGAATATTCATCTTCTCTTAGATTAGTTACATGGTCTGGGTTGTTGTATTTTTCATCTAGTCCGTTAGTATATTCTTTAATACATTTCATAACTTTATCTTCTACCATACCATGGTTACATTGAATTTCATCTAGTAAATTTAAAACATATCAAGTATTTAGTTCTTTACATTCTTCTATTTTATTTAATTTCTCTTCTTGCGTCATTCCACAACTAATTAATAGTAGTAATAGTATAATCAATAATAGTTTTTTCATAATCTAATCTTTAAAAATTACTTTTGTTTATTTATTTAATATATATTTGTAATCACACACTTTGTTCAAGGTACTGCTTGTGTACTTACTTGTAGTGCAAGTGATTTTAAAACTGGGTTTTCAATATATAAACTTCCTATCTTTCAATGTTCACAAGCATATGAGACTATAATATCTGTTCTCTCCTTTGTGTTTATAGCTATTATTATCAGTGATGTAACTATCATTCATATTACTATTCATTTTAAAAATCATTCTATTGTTGTTGTCATAATCTATTTATTATTTAAGTAAGTTTTTATATTCGTTATAAGCTAGTTTATAGTTGTTGTTTAAAGTAGCTTTATAGTTTGTGTTATTCCAACCAACCCATCTCTCAACAAAATTGTCTACTGTTCTTTCTGAATGATAATTCATGTAGTAGTAAGCAAAAGCATATTTAGATTGTTCATATGTTTCAAACTTTATATGTGTAGCT
>Ga0099850_1000564_pt1 | contig 16775 bp, 20 predicted proteins | sample CB_VirMetaG_5_FD_79182 | JGI IMG/M metagenome (GOLD analysis project Ga0099850, IMG submission 79182) | Freshwater to marine saline gradient viral communities from Chesapeake Bay - CB_1508_1D Viral MetaG | ecosystem: Environmental > Aquatic > Marine > Coastal | place: USA: Chesapeake Bay... | reverse complement strand
CATGTCGATCCTAAATCTACAGGAGTGGATTATTTATGTGCTATAGCTTATATAGAATACAACAAACAAGGTTATATTTTGGATGTAATGTACACTCAAGATGATATGTCGATAACTCAAGTTAGTTTGCCTAATTTTCTGATAAGGAATGAGGTTGTGGACTGCATAATAGAAACCAACAAAGAGAGCTTATTTCCGCAAATAATGCAAGAAAAAATGAGAGAAGCAGGACACTTAACAACTCAATTCAGCCCTTATTATGAAAGAAGCAATAAATTACAAAGAATACAAGAATATTCTGCTTATGTGCAAAAAGAAATATTTTTTCCTAGCAATTGGAAAATAAGGTTTCCGGAATTTTATACTGGTGTTACTACATTTAGTAGAAATCCAGGTAAAAAAGCTAAAGACGATCACGTGGATTGTCTTACTGGAGTTGCAAGGAATATAGTTGGAACAATTGGCACAGTAGTTTTATTTTAGGAGGTATAAAAATGGCTAAACAATTAACAGAAAAAGAAAAAGAAGAACAAGAGTATATGAGGAAAAAATATCCAGATTGGAATAAAAAATGGGGTACGACTCCAAAATTAGTAGATAAAACACTAGCCCCAGTTATATCTGGAATACCACAGCAATGGTGGATCGTTGCAAGAGAATTAGCGGTTAAAAAAGCCCCTAAAGCAGATGCACTTGAAGCAGCTGGTATGAGTAAGGTTAATCCAAGTAAAAGAATTGCTTTATTGATGAAAAGAACAGATTTTGCAAAAGTTTATCATAGCTTAAACCAAGTTGATAATTTAGAAATATCAAGACAAGAGAGTAGGATGTATTGTGATTTTGAAAATTTTGACGAAAATGAATTCGCTGCAAATTACGCCAGAATATTCATAAAAGTTGAAAAAGGTGAGCTGGATTTGGAAACAGCTAAAGAATTAAGACAAATACAAAAGCAAGCCGAAGAAGTTAGAGGTATGCACGGTAAAAAAGGTGGTGGAACTGTAAATGTCAATGGAAATATAAATACAATTAACGTTGATAAAATGACTGATGATGAAATCAATGAAGCACTTAGAAAAGTTACGGAAGAAATGACTAGGATGGAAAAGAAAGGTGAACAAAAAGCAAAAGAAATAAATTCAAGACCAATAGAATAAGTTTGACAAATATTTTAAAACGTGGTATATTATTAACATCAAACCAACCCAAAACAGGAAAAGGCACTCTTTTTTTAAAAAAAGTGTCTTTTTTTGTTGATTTTTTTTAAAAATAGTAGTACAATGGATTAAAATACATATAAAGGGGAATGGTTTGATATGAAAAAAACTTTGGATTCAATAGAACAGAAAGTTAAAGAAATAATTAGTGGAACAGGGTTTGGAGAGGTCAAAATAGAAATTAAACAAATTTCAGATGGCACTTGTATAAAAGTGACTAAATCTGAAACAGAGAGGCATACAGTTTAATAGTTTTGACTACTGGAATATAACAGAGTCATTTATCATTTTAACGTGATAAGTGACTCTTTTTTTGTAAAAAAATAAATTTTAAAGGTGTGTTAGCATGGGATTATTTAATAAAAAACAAACACAACTGAATAAAAGAGATAAAGTGAGTAGTTATATAAATCAACTTTTAAGACAAATGTCTCAATATAACGGTGGAGATTTAGGTTTAAATAATAAAAAGAGTTTAAACTATATATTTGCTAGAAATGGTTATTACAGAGCATTGGTAGACAAAAGGGGTAGAGACGTTGCAAGAGTACCTTTAGAATTGTATGATTATTCAAGTGGTGAAAAAGTAAAAGTTACAGATTCACCATTACTAGATTTATTAAAAAAACCAAACAGTGAAATGACACAAATTCAACTAAGAAAACTTACAAATGTATGGTATGATAATGTTGGAGAATGGATTTGGTGGAAACAGAGAAACATTTCTGGGAAAACAATAGGTTTATACCCTATTAATCCTTCTAAAATTTATCAGAAAGGTTCTGAAACTGAAACATGGAAGTTTTCATACGAGAATGGAGAAATGGAAGTATCGAATGATGATATTATATACTGTAGAGATATAAATCCAGATGATGAATATGGAAGAGGTGCAGGGCAAGGGCAGGCTACCAGTGACGAATTATCAGTTGCTGAAAAAATCGCACAAATGCTAGAAATAACTTTCGACAATAGAGCAGTTCCTCCTTATATTATTACTTTTGATGGCATGAGTGAAGATGCACTTGTGCAAGCAAGAGAGAATTGGTTTAATAAGTTTAAAGGGTTCTTAAAAGCGAATATTCCAATGTTTGCGAATAAATCAGTAGATGTAAAAAGACTTGCTTATGATTTCCAAGAAACTCAAGTTATTGAGATTGGAAAAGAAATGAAAGATACATTTAGGGAAATTTGGGGTATTCCTAAAGAGTTAATGGGTGATCTTGGGAGTTCTAATAGAGCAGCGAGTGTTGAATCTTGGAATATATACAGTGAAAACGTAATTATTCCTGCAATGGATTTATTTGTTGATATATTAAATTGCCACTTAGTTCCAGAGTTTGGAGAAAATTTAAAACTGGAATATGTAAACCCTAATAAAGCTGATAGAAAATTCGTATCAGACCATATGGCAAAATTTCCATTTGCGTATAGAGTTAATGAAGTTAGAGGTCTTACTGGTCATGTTGAGTGGGAAGGTCAACAAGGTGAGGAAATATGGACACCACTAAATTTTACTTCTCAATTTAGTCCACAAGGTGGGAATAATCAAGTTTTTCAAGAAAAGAAAAAAATGGATTTAACTATAAAAAAAAAGTCCACAAATATTAAAATAGTAAAAAATGAAGAAATAGAAGTGGATGAACAGGAGATTGAAGACGAAGAGTTAGCTTTATTACTTCTTGGCTTAATCACTGCTACTGCAACATCAAGTTACTTGTTTGCAAGCCTTGAGAACGTATATAAAAGCATTATATTAGAAGTCGGAAATCAAGGATTAAATGAATTAGGTAGTCAATTAGAATATGCTATTAATAGTGTAAATACAAATAACTACATAAATAACTTAAATACTTCTACAATGGTAAATATTGCTGATACTTTTAAAAATAAGGTATCTAAAGTTATAAATGATGGTATTGAAAATAAAATTCCATTCAGCGATATAGTTACACAAGTTGGAGACGTGTTTACTGGGTATCAAAATGGTTCTGATATTAAAAGAATTGTTGAGACTGAAACTACTGCAACAACAAATTTTGCTAGATTAGAGTCTGCAAAACAATCTAAGATTACTGGAATAAAAAAACAGTGGATAACTCAAAGGGATGATAGAGTAAGAGAGAGTCATTTAATTGACGGTCAAACTAAATTACTTGAAGAGTATTTTGTTTTAGAAAACGGCAATACTGCACAATATCCAGGTGATCCAAACTTACCAGGTGAAGATAGAGTAAATGAAAGATGTGGTTTAGGTTATGTAGTGCAAGATGTTGCTCTTGCTGGAGATACAGAGGAGTCAAGAACTGCTTACTGGAAAAGTATGGATGCAGAAAATGAGCAATACAGAAGGATTTTAACTGAACAATATAAAAAAGTATTTAAACAACTTGAAAATGATATAGCAAACAGTTTAAAAGAAGGGGGTAGAAAATGAAGATAAAAAAAGCTAAAGAGCTTTCGGAAGTAAAAGTGAAGTATATCAGCATACTTACTGATGAAGTAAATCCAAGCAATAGACAAGAAGTAGTAATAAAATCTGATAATAAATTTAGTCTTGATTTTGCAGTAGAAAAATCTGATACAGTAAAAGGTTTACTTTATACTACACCGATGAAAGCAATGTATGAAGATACAGACGGAGAATACTATGAAAATGAAACAGTTGAAAAAGCTGCTCATGAGTTTATGAAGTCTGGAAACCTTGAAAATCCTAGCGATACTAATCATAATTATGAAATTGCAAAAGGTGTTAAGGTTGTTGAGTCTTATGTAGATAAAAAAGAAACTGGTTACGAATGGAAAGCTGTTCTTGATGTTTCTGGTAATGAAGAACTTATGCAGAAGTGTATAGAGGGTAAAGTTACTGGTGTATCAATAGCAGGAACGGCACTTGTAAGTCAAGTTGATAATCCTGCAATAGAAAAAGAAGAAACGATTACGGTTGCAGCTTCTTTGAGAGGTACACTTATAGAGTTGATAAAAGATAAAATTGGTTATACCGACAACGAAGAAATAAGCACTTATTTATACATAAGTGACATACTTGTGGATGGTACTTTTATTTTCAACTTAGAAATTTACAATAGAAAAACAGATGAATATACAGATAAGTATTACAAGCAAGCATATGTTAATAATAATGGCAAAGTTGAGTTAGTTGGTGAAATGTCAGAAGTTAAAAGAGTTCAAGCTTATGTAAATATAGATAAATCTATTATTAAAAGTAGGAGCTTAAATGCAGAATTAGAAAAAACAATCGCACTTAAAAAGCAACTTTCAGATTTAGAAAAAGAAGAAAAAAAAGAAAAAGTTGTGAAAGTAGAGAGCGTTGAAAAAAATAAAGTTGTAAAAATTGGTTTAAAAATTAAAAGAAAAGATGGAGGTAATGAATAATGTCAGAGATTAGAAAAATATTAGACAAGTTTGAAATGGATGCAACAACTAAGGATTGTCTTGCTGAAACGTTAATGCCTATCGAGGAAACTGCTGTAAAAGCAAAAGAAGATGTAATCAAAATGAAAGAAAATTTTGCAAAAGTAGGTCTTGATTTTGATAAGGCTACACCAGAAGAAGTGTCTAAAATGAAAGATATTATTTCTGGAAAATATGAAGCTGTACAAGAGATTAAAAAAGATTCTAAATTCAATCAAAATGTATTAGGTGGAGTATTTCTTGCTTATGCAAACGGAAGCGGAAACATAGATTTAGCAAAACAAAGATTTGAAAGCTATATGAATAATGTTGAAAAATCTTCTAAAGCAACTGAAAAAGCTAAAGCTTATAACCAAGAAATATTAAAAGCTTTAAACACTTCTGTGTTTGAAGATGGTGGACAAAAGTTAAATGATGAAACTTCTACTGATTTTATTGAAGCATTAAGAAATGCTACAGTTAGAGAAAAATTAGGAATCAGAAGAGTTGGCATGAAAGGTTTATTGAGATATGGAAAAATGAATCAAGGGGCAACAGCTGGTTATGTTGGTGAAACTAAGAAAATATCTAAAACACAACCTAAACTTGGAGAAATTGTATTACAAGAAAAGAAACTTGGATGCTGGATTCCTTTCTCAAACGAATTCAGAAGAAACACAACTCCAGGAGCAATGGAAGATATTATCACTGATGCAAGAAATGCAATGGTTGAAAGATCAGACTTAGCATTCTTAGAAGGAACAGGAACTCAATATGAACCACAAGGGCTTGCAAAATTAGTTAATGCTTCTACAAATGTAAAAGCAACTGCTGGAACTTCTGTAGATAATATAATTACGGATTTAGGAAAATTACCTAAGCTTGTAAGAGAAGGTAAAATTTCGATTGTAAATGGTGGATATATCCTTCACCCTAACCAATATCAGGCTCTTTGGGACACTAGAGATGCTGCTGGATGGGTTCACAGAGATGACCTAAGAATGGGTATGATAAATGGATTTAAAGTAGTTGCGTCAACTGCTGTACCTTTAGTAAGTGGAAAATCAAAATTATACTTTGCTGATTTTTCTAAAATTATTGAAGGTATCGGAAGAACTCTTGAGTTAGCACAATTTGCAGAAGCTAGTTATGTAAACGAAGCTGATGAAACAATCAACTTAGCAGAGCATGATATGTCTGCAATAAGAATATTAATGGCTCATGATTTTGCTGCTAAATATGATAAAGCAATCTCAATCATTACTGACGTAGCTTGGGGTAACTAATTATGAAACAGTTTGTTAAGAAACCAGATACGATACTAGCTGTATTGTTTACTGGAAAAAACTTAAAGACTGTTAACAAGGATTTTAAAGTAGAAAAAGTTAAAGAAGGATACACGGTTGTTACTCCTAGTGGCAACCTTCCTTTGGAAGCTAATTCTTATATATATATTGTTGATGGAATAGTAAAAGTTGATAAAAAAGAAAAATTTGAATCTAAACATACGGAGGTAAAATAAATGAAATTTTTTCAAGAACTTACAAAAGATTACCTAGCTTATACTGGAGAAGTTATCACAGCTGGTGGGGCTAAAGATGGAGTGGCTCAAACTGGTGAAATTATAGATAGGTTTGGTACATATACAGATGATGATGGTTATGAAGTTCAATTTAATCTTTGTAACGGTAAATTTGTTGTACCAGCAACAGCAACACTTGCTGACACTGAAACAGCTACATATGATTTATATCTTCAAACTTCTGATGTATCTGATTTCAGTTCAGATGTTAACTATGTTGAAGCTGATGGAGATTTAGTTGCAGCAGTTACTACAGCAGGGACTTCACAATTAGTTCTTACTGGTAAAACTGGTGGAACTACTGAAAAAGGTGTTTTAAACTTAAATGTAAATATGAATGGATGTAAAAGATATGTTAGATTAGTAATTAAAGTTACTTTATCAGCAGCAAGTACTGATACTGCTGTTATGGCTGGAGTTGCAGTTCTTGGTGAATCTCAAAACAATGTTTTGGATAGCATGGATATTCCGGGAGTAGTTGCAGAATAATTAAAATAATTTGTAGGGGTGGGAGACTGCCCCTTTTTTATAGAAAAGGAGTGCATACGGATGATAAAAGTTAATAAAGAAGGTAAAGATTTTTTAAATGGAATCGAAGATATGTTATTTAGAAGTTTAGGATCACAAGCTAAACCTATTGTAAATAATATGTGGAATATGGTTTCTGAAATAGAAGAAAAAGAGGAAGTAAACACAGAAGAAGGTGAATAAGCATGGCTTTACAAGATAATGCTTTAATAACATTGCAGCAATTAAAAGATAAGTTAGGAATAACAGATACTTCACAAGATGATTATTTGGAGTTTATTATAAATGCAATTTCAGACGATTTTGAGCAGTATTGTGATAGAGTTTTTAGAGAGGTTACAATAACTGATTATGAATTAGTTGGAAATGATAGAAGTAAAATTGTTTTACCTCAAAGACCAATAACTTCAATAGATTCTGTGTATTTAAACGGTTGTTTACTAGAAGAGAAAGTTGATGATGAATATGGTGGATATTTCATAGTAAATCAAACTGACGCTGATGCAGGAGTTGTTACAAGGCAAGCTGGATGGTGGGCAAAAACTTTTGTTAATAATCCACTAGCACAAAACAGAGATTACGATAAAAATAATGTAAATATAAAAATCACATACACTGGTGGATATTCTACTATACCAGCAAATTTGCAAATGGCTTGCTTAAGTGAATGTGCTAGACAGTACGATTATGAAGCTGGTGGATATAGGAATATTTCCAGTGAAAAAATTCAAAGTGTATCACAGAAATTTATGGATAGTGACATTGATTCTTCTACTGGATGGACTAATAAAACTATGAATACCCTAAACAAATACAAAACTATAGTGATCGTGTAGGTGATTGTATGAATATTAGAAGTATGGAACGGAGAATGCAGAATACACTTAAAATAAAGCCTACTAGCGGTGTTTCTGGCACTGGCTCATATGTTTATGGAGCAGAAGTTACTGTAAATAAATGTAGAATAGAAAACGGCTTATTCGAGACTGTAAACAGCAAAGGTGAAGAGATAAAATCCAAGACTCACATAGTTACTTTTGAAACTGAATTAAAAGAAAACAGCTTGATAACTGAAATAGATGGAGTTGTACTACCTAAACCTTTGAAAGTTGTAGCGGATAGAGATACACCGGCTATAAATTACAACGCTACATTATACGAGTGTTTCTTATAATGAAAATTACAGGTATAGATCAATTAAATAAAAAAATAGGTAGAATGACAGAAGATTTTTCAAAACAAGCTGCTAGACAAATGGAGTTGCAAGGTAAATCTATCTACGCTGATACAAAAGCAAATATATCTGATGCAGACCTTATTAATTACGGTAAATTAATTGATAGTGTCTATGTAACTAAACCAGTAAAAACACCTTTTGGTTGGGAAGTAGAAGTTGGAGCAAAAGAGAAATATGCTGTATATCTTCACGAGGGATGGGATGGACAGAAAATGCCTCCACTAGAAAATATAAGAGACTGGGTACAAACTAAATTAGGTTTGACTTCAGAAGAAAGCTACGGTGTAGCTTGGGTTATTGCTGAAAATTTAAGAGATAATGGTAGAAAAGCAGAACCTTTCTTGCAAATGGCAATAGATGAAAATCAACCTAAAATTAAAAAAGAAGTTTCAAAAGGCTTGAAAGCTTGGTTTATGAGGCAATTCAAGAAACTTAAGAAGTAGAGAGTGAGAGTGACTTTTTATGAATTTTACAAAAGATTTAGCAAACTTTTTAACTGCTAATGTCCCTGGTATAAATGTGTATTACAACACAAAAGTAAAAGATAACGATGTTATACCAGATTTGGCAGTTTTTATTTATAGTTATGCTGGTAAAAAACCAGATAGGTGTTTTGGAAATAGAGTAGAGGTTAGACACCCTAGAGCGTTTATACAAGTTAGAAGTAATATTGAAGGTTCTATTGATGGTAACGAACTTGAGGACGCTTGGGATTTAACTGAAACTATATATGAAACTTTGCAAACTGCTGATTTACCAGGTTATGAAGATGTAAAGTTCATGGATGGTAATTTTGAGCAAGGTAACAAAGATGATCAAAATAGGACTATTTGGGCAGCAAAAATAGAGGGTTTTATTAATCGAAACCCTTAGGGGAGGATAATAAATGGCTACAGAAGGAGATTTAAACCCTTACGGTGGAAGTAACAAGTTTGATTCGATATATCCTCGTAATGGTAGGTTAAGTAAAGAAGATGGTGAATGGGTAAATGAAGCTGAATTATTAGAAGAAATAGCTAATAATACAAGTGGTGGTATATCTTATAAGGATAAAACTGGTAGAGTATCTGAAAATTCAATTTTCGGCGATAAAATAGTCGCACAAAGACAATCGGCTTTAGCAATGAGTTTTTGCTATAATTTAGATACAAGGCAGTATGTAACAGAACTAAACACAACTGGTTCAGTTAGTAGAAATGACTCAAAGTTATTGGTTTCAACTGGAACTGATTCTGCTGGAAAGGCAGTATTTGAAACTGTAAAAAGTTTAATCTATAAAGCTGCACATGATGCTTATTGCAATTTTACATTTATATTAACACCAGGAGTTGCTAACAGTAGACAAAAAATAGGTATTTTTAACAGTAGTGATGGTTTTAGTATTGGTTTTGAAGGAGAGGATTTCGCTATTTTTAGAGATAGAAATAGTAGTAATGCTGAAACTGTAACACAGCAAAATTTTAACGTCGATAAATTGGATGGTACTGGAAGTAGCGGTTTTGTTTTGGATAAAACCAAGTTAAATCTATGTAAAATTAATTTTGGATACCAAGGTGGAGCACCTATAATTTTCCAAATTTTAAACGAAGATTTGGAATGGATGCCTTTTCATATTATTAAATTTAACAATAAAAATACAACAACAAATATAAGTTTACCGTATTTAAAATTTAGAGCAGAAGTAGAAAATTTTGGAAATACAACTGATATATCTATACAATCTGGAAGTATTGAATTTGGAATTGTAAATGGTGGTGTTTCATCGGCTAACACTAGAAAGTTTAGTTTTTTTAACACTCAATCATACACTGCTGGAAGTTTACAAACTATAGCAATATTTCACAGTAAACAAAATTATAGCGGCATAATAAACAGACTAGAAGCACATTTGAATTTTTTAACTGCTGCAAATGAAGGGAATAAACCATTGACAATATTAATGTATAGGCTTGCAGTTGCTCCAACTGGCGGAACTTGGAATGACGTTGACACAAATAACAGTTTTGCGGAGTATAGTTTCGACACTACTCCAGATTATACTGGAGCAGAACTTTTATTACCAATTTCACTTGGAAAGAGTGGCGGAACTGGTAAAATAGATGTTTCGCAAGATGATTTTATTGCATATCCAAACGATTATATTGCTTTTGCGTTTAATACTACTGGAAGTGGTGACTTAGATTTTGGCTTTAGGTATTCAGAGTTACATTAATTAGCCGTACACTCACCCCTGCTACCATAGAGGGGTGAATAATATAAATTGGAGGTAACAAAATGGGAACAACAATATTAGATTACATTGTAAAAGATAGTTATGTAGGTAGCGGAACTAAAACTTTTGAAAACATGGAAGGTGTTGCCCCTACAGTTGTAAATTTTGCAAATTTTAGCGAAGACACTAATCTTACTGGTACAGTAGAGTTGTTAGATGGAACAATTATTAGTTTTAGTAGAAAGTTTAACACTCAATCTTTAAACAGATATAAACCTATAAAAAAAGTGACAATTACAAGTACAGTAGATTGTGAAGTAACTTTATACGAGAAAGCGTAGGTGATAACCTATGGCTGGACTATATAAAAATGGAATGAAATTAATACCAGGTGGGTATACTGATTTGCCGATTAACGGCTTAAGAATGTACCCTGATCAATTCGGGAGGGTAATAAACACTGCTGTTAGTTCTGGTTTTGATCCTCTGACTTTGCCTTTTAGTGCCTGGTATAACATTGAAGCTTCAGAAACAATAGACGACACAACTGATTTAATCGTACAGGATTATTCTGGTGTAACTACAGAAGCTACATTTTTACAAGCAAATAAACCGACTTACAGTGCTGTTACAAATGATATAACTTTTAATGGAAGTTCTAACTGGGGTAGCCTTCCTGCGAATTGCAAAGGTGGTAGCTTCTTCTTTGTGTATGAAAACATTGGAACAAGTTACGAGCCTTTTGTATCGGCAAATGACACTGTGAATTTCAAGCAAATTGATGTGGCAAGAGGGAGCGATACAGTTGTAAGTATGGATGGAACTTGGTTTAACAATAACATCCAAGGGAAAGCTTTAGTGTCAGGTGGGAAGATGTCAGATGTAGATAATGATCCAACTATTGCAACTTCTGTAGACTATGAAAGAATGAATAATTCTAAGTGGATGTATGCCGAGTACAGCTTGGATGATTCACCATTATATTCAGATTATTTAGATTTTGGAGAGATAGGAAGAAGATTTGGAGGGGCAGGAGGTCAATATTTTGAAGGTAAGTTAAAACAAATAATGATTTTTAACAGACCTCTTACAGAAGAGGAACTTAGAAATCTGCACATCTGGTATGAGACTCAAAGAAACTGGCTTTCGGTTTGTGTGGTTGGATCATCGGTAGCTCAAGGATTTGGTACTACTGGAGGGAATACAGGTTGGGCATATAGAACGTATGCAAACAAAGATGATGTAATATATAGCAATATAGCTGATCCTGGTAAAGGTACTGCACACTGGATAAGTAATTTAGATTTGATTAATGAAAGATATGTGCAAACAATCCATTTAAGCCTCGGTTTGGGAAATGATAGTGAAGATGTTAGTGGTTATCTGTCTGGAATTAATACTATAATTAATGGTATTGAAAATAAAGTGATAATACTTTCTAACAACTACGCAAAAGGTGGAGCAGGTAACGATCAGAGAAGATATAATGCGAATAAAACTATATCTGAAACTTATAGAGAATTATTAATTATTAACATGATGGGGCAGTTAAGTTTACCAATAGATGATTTCATTGATGCATTAGATTATTTGAATGATAAAACACACCCTAATGATGATGGAGCAGATGAATTAGCAAATACTCAAGACTCTGATAATGCAAAAGCTTACCAGTATGGGACATTCAAGCCTAGTCAAGTTCCGAATACTGTATTAAATGAAACAAAATATTTTTACAAACCAGACGCACTAACTGAAAATTCTTTTCATATAACAACTAGATTGTTGACTTCTTATAATTTTAGATTTAGACTAAATTGTACAGATGATACAACTGGAAAAACATTAGCTAGTTATTCCGCTACTGGATTATCTTGGAAGTTATTCTTAGACAGCGATAACAATGTTAAGTTAACAGATGGCACTACTACAATAACTACATCTATAAATAACGTAGAATTAGATAATTTTCATGTATATGAGGTATCTTTGCATAGTTGGAGAGCGTTAGATTTATATATTGACGGTTCTTTAGAAGGTTCTATAAATTATACTTCACCTTCAAATAAAACTATCACAGGAAATGGCAACTTTGTAATAGGTGGAGAGTACAATAATAATGCAAATGATGCAATTAAAGTTGGGTATGACACTGTAGTCATTAACGCAACTACAAATGACCCACCTCGTATAGCAGAAGGTTATATTGACCCTGCTTCACAAGAGGTATATATAACTTGTGATAGCTTAACAATAGAAAATAAATCTCAATCTCAAAATGTAACAATAGAATTGAATGATTCAAATATAATTGTAGAAAATAAATAGGAGGTAACAAAATGGCAGATGCAGGAAAAAATAGTGTAATAGAAATAGCTTTAAAAGACAGTTCGGGTACAATTATACAAAAAAACTCAAATGATTTTAACCCAGCTTGCTTAAGATCAAGTGGTCTAAGTTTATCTACGGATATGCTAGATACAACTTGCTTTAATTCAACAGCAATTGATTCTTGGAGAAGGAAAATCGAAGGACTAAAAGATGGTTCGCTTACTCTTGATGGAGACTTCGATGATACAGATGACTATGCACAGGTTTCATTAATAGATGCATTCTTAAAACAAAACAGTGGCGATTATGTTGGAGTAAAATGGTATCCTTTTGGAACTTCTGGGAAATCATTCCAATTTGATGCTAGGGTTGAAAGTTTTGATCCAAGTACAGATGTGGAAGATAAAGTGACTGTATCTTATTCATTATCAACAATAAGTGCGGTAACGTACGCTTAAGGAGGTGAGTCGCTATGGCAATAGCTGGTAAGCACTCACAACTTTTTATAGGGGGTTCGCCAATATCCATGGCAACCCCTTTAGCTATGGAGTTAGAGTCTGGAAAAACTTATAAGTTGACTTCTGCTGATTCCGATAAACAGATTTGGCGAAGTCCAGAAATTTATCCAGACTATAATTACATGGACACTAAAAGTTATACATTTTTAATGATGGAATATGAAAAATTTAATGATAAAATACCTTATTTATTTGTATTTGACGGTGGAACTGATCCAGCAGATAGGGTTGATCCTGCTAATATAGAGGAAGTAAATTATCTTACTGGTAGAATTACTTTTGTAAATGGTTATACTGTTACAGGAACGGTATATGTGCAAACTGATTATATACCAATTTCAACAGCTGTATGTGGAAGAAGTTTTGGATTATCAGCAAGTGTTGCACTTGAGGATTCAACTACATTTTACACTAATGAAACTGATGATTTTAGAAGAAAAGTTGAAACGCTTTATGAGTCAAGCGTAAATGTATCTAATTTTTTCTCGGAAACTTCAAATTTTTACGAAAAACTATTAAATTCTGAACACGTTTATGTTAAAATGTATTTTGACAGGAGAGATACTTCTAAATATTACATTGTCAAAGGTTTTGTTGAAACTGATGATATAAATACTGATGTAGAAGATATCGTTACAGAAGATATTACAATACAATCTACTGAAAAAATACAGGCGGTGAGATAATATGGCTATAGCAGGTAAAAAGAGTAGAGTTAAAATTCCTGGGACTGGTATTGCTATGGGTTCGCCAGAAGCCTGTACACAAATAGGCACAAGTGATAACTACAAAATTACAGACAGGTCTAAAATACTGTGGGATAGAGAAGAAACTGTTTCGGTGTTTGAAAATGGTAGTCCAGCTACTACAGGTTATACAGTTGATTATTTAACTGGAGTAATAAAATTTAGTAGCACACCAACAACACCAGTTACTGTACAGGCTACTTATAGACCTTCAAGTTTTATTACTTGGGCAAAAACATTCAGTTTTAGTGCTAGTACAGATATGTTAGATACAACTAATTTTAAAAGTACTGCAGTAGATAGTTTTAGAAGGGAAATCGAGGGGTTAAGTGAAGTCACTGGAACAGTTGGTGGTTTTCATGATGCAACAGACAATTTATCAGACTTGCTATTGAGTGGTGACAATCTGATATTGATATGGATTCCTAATAAAGATGGCAGTAGTGTTTACTATATAGAAGCTAAGATTGAGTCAGAAGACATAAATACGGACGTAGAAAGCTTAGTTATGGACGATTTAAACTTTAGTTCTATATACGCTTTAGAAAAAGAACCAGCATAATAAAAAAGGAGTGGTACGGATGAAGAAAGAATTTTACAATGGATTTATGAACAAAATCAGTGGAAGAAAAAAGTTTACAGTTATTGAAATTGAAGGTTTACCTAAAGTTGCACTTAAAGAAGCGAGTGTACCTGATATTCAAAGTTCTGGCTTACTTATGGGTGATTTTAGTAAAATGGGTGAAGTTGTAGTTGATTACATGATAAGTAAACTTGTAGAATATAATGAAGAAACTGGAGAAACTGGAGAAAATGTATTTTCGGCTGGAAACAAAGATCAGCTAATGGAAAACTGGGGTGAATTGCACATGAAAGTGTATGAAGTTTTAGGAGGTTCAATAGCTGAATCGGTGGGAAAGAATACAAAAGAAAGCTAGTAAAAGATAATCTAACTTATAACTTATACCTGTTCTGGTTTGAATCTAAAATAGGTGGCTATCCAGAAGATTGGATTTCTGATATGAGTTGGGATCAATATTTAAAAATGTCCGCTTTCTTTGATTTAAAATCCGAACGTGAAGAAAAGGAATTGAAAAAATCACAGAATAAAAAATAATGGCGGTGTTAATTCACCGTCTTTTTTTTAGAAAGCGAGGTGAGAAATGGCTACAGGATTAAATTTAGGAGAATTATTTATCCAACTTGGTGTTGATGATTCTAGGTTAAATAGGGTTTTAGCTAGAAATAGTAGGAAACTACAAAGTTTCGGAGCAGGATTTAAAACCTTAGCAGGTACAGCTACAGTTGCTATAGCTAGTATAGCAGGAGCGGTTGGAGTTCTTGGTAATACTTTTGTAAAAGCTGCTAGTGATATGCAAGAATTACAAAATGTAATTGATGTTACTTTTGGCGAAAGTTCAAAAGAAATTGATGAATGGGCAAAAAATGTATCTTCTAAAATGAACAGATCAAACAAAGACATGAAAGAATTTGCAGGGACAGCAGGTGCAGGATTTAAAGCTATTGGATTTAACTCTATGGAAGTTTTAGACATGGCAAAGGCAGTGGCTGAACTATCTCAAGATATGAGTTCGTTTAGGAACACTAAACCAGCAGAAGCGTTTACAGCCTTACAGAGTGCTATAATGGGTGTTTCGACTAGACCTATAAGAAAGTATGGAGCTGACATCACAGAAGCCTCTATGCAGTCTTTTGCACTATCTAAAGGTATCAAAAAATCAGTTGAAGCTATGAACCAACAAGAAAAAGTATTGTTGAGATTACAACTGGTACAATCGCAACTTAACTTCTTGCAAGGAGATGCTGAAAGAACTTCTGATACTTATGCGAATGCATTAAAAGGTGTAAGTGCAAGTTTTAAAGATATCTCGGTAAAAATGGGTAACATTTTTTTGCCTATAGCTGAAAAAGTTATAAATGCGGTAGATACTTTTTTAGATAAGTTTAAAGAGTTGGATTTTGAAAAAATACTAGGAAGCAAACCGATGCAAGTTTTGAAAGGTATAGCAGAAATATCACTAGGTATACTTGGAATAGTTACAGCGTTTGGATTATTAGGTGCAGCAGTTACGCTGGCAACAAATCCAATAGTTGCATTAGGTGCAGTTGCTACCACAGTTGTTGGGGCAATGGAAACTAACTTCTTAGGACTTCAAAAACCTATAGATTTTTTAATTAAAAAATTAAAGAATTTATTATCTACTACGTTATCAGTAGGTGATTTAATCGAAAAGTCAAAAACGGATAAATCGCTTAGTAATTTAATGCAGTTTCAAGACAGCATTAAGAAGTTTTCAGAATTAAGAGAAGAATTTTCTAAAAAAGCCGCTCCTACTTATAATGATATTATGGGATTCCAGTTTACTAAAAGTAATTTTGTGGATGAAATAGTAATGGCACAAAAAACACTTGATAAACTTGGTATAGATTCTTCATCTTTTGTAACTGCTCAATGGGAAATTGAAAAAATAGGAAATATATCGACAGAAACATCTAGTAAATTGCACAAATCGCTACAAAAAGGTTTTTCGCAAATCACAACTGATTATGATAAATTTATTGAAAATGTGTTACCTAAAATTGAAGACCCTTTTCAAAGTGCTATTAAAAGCACAAAAGAATTTACCGCTAATGTTAAAAAAGCTATAGAAGACAGTGCTTTTATAAGTGAGTTTATGGACACTTTTGGTGTTGGACTTGGTAAAGTAGGAGACGGCATAATAAAAGCAGGAGAAGGAACAACAGAACAGTTAAAACGTATTTTTGGTAGTTTTTTTGATTTCTTAGATAAAAAAATGGATGAATTGCCTAAAACTAACACAAAAAAAGATTTTAGACCTTATCAATCTGCTCCAAGCTCGGCTGTTTTTACTCCAGGGAAAAGTACAAGACTAGAGGACACCTTACATTTTGTAGGTAATGCTTTAGAAACTTTTTACACATCTGTATTTAATGCAATCCCTCAAGTT
>Ga0099850_1000562_pt1 | contig 16787 bp, 23 predicted proteins | sample CB_VirMetaG_5_FD_79182 | JGI IMG/M metagenome (GOLD analysis project Ga0099850, IMG submission 79182) | Freshwater to marine saline gradient viral communities from Chesapeake Bay - CB_1508_1D Viral MetaG | ecosystem: Environmental > Aquatic > Marine > Coastal | place: USA: Chesapeake Bay... | reverse complement strand
TGCCGCCGCAATGGGCCAGCCCTGCCAGCCCCCGCCAATCTTTAGGCTTGAACGTGGAAACGATAAAGCGGGCCTGGGTGGGCTTGTTCTGGCGCGCCAGATGGTGGGCCACCACGCGCATGGATGTGGTCTTGCCGCCACCCGTGGGAGCCACAAAGAGCATATGGTAATCTTTGCCAAAGTCCACCCCCACCGGATTCCGCAAAGGCGAAAGGCCCACAGGCACAACCACGTCTTGACCCTGCATCGTCGAACCGTCCACAATAATCGTTTCCGGGCTGGGTGCTTCCACATAGACAAATCCCGCCTCGCTCTGCACCCGCACCGCCCGCACACCAGCACGGGCCGCAATCGTCGGCCCCATACGGTTGACCAACCGCAAAGATTTCACGTTTGGATCATACAAGCGCAATATAGCAGTCAGGGTGTGCGGGCCGCGCACAATCTTCACAATATGACAGCCCAATTTCTCCGTCGTAAACGCGTCCCGAATTCCGTTCTCCAATTGGGCCGCTGCTGTAGTAATGTCCATCAGGCCACCTCCCCCGCCAACCGCAAGCCCTCGGCGGGCATTCGGTAGGCGATTCCCCGATGGGACACACCGCGCAAAATATCATCCTGCGGGCCGTCTTCGATCTTGCCCGTAGCAGGATCAACCACAAACCCGGCCACATTCAACATAGCCACCCACACCAGCGGTAACGCCATCGGCGGATCACCCGCGGCAATGGCCTCTTCCTGGCTCTGCAAAAGTTCGTCGTAGATAATGCGATTGTCGCCCGTGTTGAGAATAGCAAGTAACAATTTCGCCGCGGGGTTTGTCGTACTCAGTGTGATCTGGTCCATTTGTAATTCTCCTCGTTTGTGATGGAACACTTGCCCGGCGGGGCTGGCAATGCTATCCTATAGCCAGCCCCGCCGCCGTGCTCCTCGTTCGGTGGTAGGGTTAGGGCGGGGTGGCTTTGGTGGCTTGCCCCGCCCGGTGGTTAAGTCTCCGGGTACTCCTCAGCTCATAGTCCAAATCCTATCTGTGTGCCGCCGATGCGCTCCTCGGCCAGTTCGGTGACGTACTCTTTGGAAATGTCTACCCCGATATAGGCCCGGCCCAGGTCAAGAGCGACGGTTCCAGATGTGCCGCTGCCGTTGAAGGGGTCAAGGACAGTGGCGGGGATGGGGTCGGCTGCGGGGCAATCGCAGGTTTGAATCCATTTGTTCGTTGACACTGTTGTCGGTTGCCAGCCGGTTGAATCTGTTTTAGTCGCAGAGTTGCCGGGGACGTGGGCAGGCTCCCGCTGGTTGACGTGTCCCGTCCACTCCACCACCCGCTGCCACGGCGCGCCACAAGCGGGGCAGACGCCGCGGGCAGAAGTTCCCGCTTGAATCATCGGGCGCACCAGGTCGGGCGGCCAGGTGGCGAAGTGCGCGCCAGCGTAGGGGCGGGTGGCGATGTTCCAGACGGTGCGCCGGTTGCGGGTGGGGTTGGCGGGTGCGCCTTCGCCGTGCAGTCTGGGGCTACTCATTGTATGGACGGGTTGACCGGGTGCGCCGTTGACGTTTTTGTGATTCTCACCGACACCACGCAACGCACGGGCGAAGGTTTCCGGGCTGGTTTCCTCTTTGATGGCTTCCGCATCGTAAAAATACCGCTGGCTTTTCGCCATCAGCCAGACGTACTCATGCGCCTTCGTGCAGCGGTCTGTCACGCTTTCGGGCATGGGATTGGGCTTGGCCCAGATGATGTCATTACGAATGTACCAGCCGTCAGCCTGGGCAGCCAGGGCAAGCGGGCAGGGATAAGGCAGAGGTCTTTTGGTTTGAGGCTATCAGCGTGTCGGGAAGGTGCGCCCACGCTCCCGTTGTTGCTTTGCTGCTTTGCGCCTGCTGCGTCGGTGTCCTTTCGCTGTCCTGGGCTTGCGGCGTAAGAATCTCCCAAATTTACAAAGCAAGTCCCATCATCCCGCAGCACTCGCCACATTTCACGCATGACGAGAATCAGATGCCCGATGTACGCTTCGGGTGTGCTTTCTTCGCCCAGGCCGCAAATCATAGCCGGGATTGTGATTTGGTATGCGCCGGGGCCATCCGGTGTACCTATAAGCGCAGGCTCCCCGTCATCATCCAAACCCCATTCGTACCGCATCCCAGGCATAGGCGAGTAGGTGACAGTAGGCCATTCGATGCGCTGTTCTCCCGCATAGGCACGCAATCCCCAGTAAGGTGGGCTGGTGACGATGCAATGGACGGACTGTGCAGGTAATCCGGTATTGTGTGCGCTTGCGTTGATTAGGCGGATCATAGCTTGTCCTCCGGTTTCATCAGTTTGATATTCTCGCGCAATTTGTACATCTGCTCTAGGATATATTCCAGTTCCAGATCGTATCCATAATCCTTAAAAATATCCAGCACATTCTCCAAACCAATCCGCGCACTCGACAATGTGGTATGCGCCTTCTGTAGCCGCTGCCATTCCTCGCCCGTGTCTGACACATCCACCGGGCCGCTGGGCTTCCCCTCGCCCTGGCCGCCCATCACCTGGGCCACCACATCGGCCACCCGTTGGGGCTGGGGGGGTGGTGCGGGCCTGGGCTTATGCTCGGCAATCGTGGCCTTGACTTCTGCCAGCTTGGGCCGTTCGCCTTTGGCTATCTTTTCCTCCACCGCCACCACCGCCGCCTCTGGGGTGGACGGAGCCGCCAGTTGATAAAGGGCCGACAAGGGCAAAAGCGAAAAGTTTTCGTTTTTGCCAACTTCCGATTCGGCCAAATTCATCCAATGCTGGGCCATCCGCACCGACAAATCAAACTCAGCACCCAGCCATTCTTCCCATTTCCCATAGGGGCATACGTGCTGCACACCCAAAAGAGCCTTTCCCGTTGCCACAATATCACCGACCACCCGCTTCAACCGTGGCTTAATGTCCAGCGCCGCCGCCTGCATAGCCGCCCGGTCGTCTGGGTTCTCAATTTGGCCGTAATCGTAAGCCAACGACGCCACCAGCGTGGCCGTGTTGTTCTGTAGTAGATCAAGCTCCATCATCCACCCCCGAAGCTGCTAACAGCCTCTCAGCTAACGGATTGTACGCCTCCAACAATTGCGCCTCAGCCCCTTCGCCCTTGCGGTCTGGAATGCAAACCACAGCGCCCCGCTCCAACAACGCATCCACCCCCCGGCGATGCTGGTTCGTGCGGGTATCCACGCGGGTCACAACCAACTCCAGCCCCATCGCCCGGCCCCTGGCCTGCTCAAACTTAGCAATTAGCTGCTGTACCTTAGCCAATTCCGCAATTGCCAATTCCTCCGGGTTACACGGCACAACGCACACATCCGCAGCCGCCAACCCGTTCAGGCTCAACACATCCGCATCCCCAGGGCAATCGATCACAATAGCGTCCCAGCGGTGGCCCTCCTTTTCGATAGCACGGGCCAGAGCATACAGGTGGCTGCCACCGATAGCGGTGGGAGCCTGTTGCACCAGCCCTGCCGCCACATTTGCCAGCTCCAGGCTTAAACCGCTGGGCACAATCTCGAAATTGTACGCAGTCATCCGCGCCGCGCTTCTCAGGCTGGCCGTCACCCCCGCCGCCCCGCCCAGAACGTGCCCGATATGCTGGGGGTTAGGCTGGCCGTTGCCCTCCGGTTTAACAATCTTTGTCAGACTAGCCAACGGGTCCATATCCACAGCCAAAACCCGCTGCCCCATCTGGGCGAAATTCTGGGCCAATTTCAACGATGTGGTGGTTTTCCCCACCCCGCCTTTGGAGTTGTACACAGTAAAAACCGTCGCCTTGCTCATTGGGGTTTTCTCCTCGTTTTGTGGTGTTTGGTGTCCTGCATAGCGCCGCCGCACATTCCCGGCACAGACAGCGCACAATCGTTCAATCACCGCCCGCCCGGCCAGCGTCCCCACCACCACCGGGGCAATCGAATGGTGGCTTCCAGGGTGGTGGCAACGCTGGCATAGTGGGCGGGTCAAGCGTTCTGCCTTTCCATTATCCCGGCTATCACTCGCTCGTTAATCGCCTTCAATCTAGCAATGTCCCGTTTGCGCCTGGACTCGCTCTGGCTGTCCACCCGTTTGGCGTTGGGCCAGTCGCCCAGTCCGCTGCCCTGGACGGCGATGGGCTTCTGCTTGCGGGTCTTCTTCTTGTGGCTGGGCTTCCCGCCCCGGCCTTTCGTGGGCCAGCCCAACTTTTTCCTGTGGCGCTGCACAGTAGAGTGTGAAACGCCCAGCCGCTCGCCTATCTGGTAATCACTCAGCTCCTGGTCGTACAAGGGCCTCAAAGACGATTCGCTTATCACCGGCCACCTCCTCCTCTGGTTGTTTCGGCAAACGGACCGGGCCAGGCTGTACACACCACATGACTGCCCATCGCTCACCGGCTCAAAGATGATTGTTAGATGGGCCCGGCCCGCTTGCCCTTCGTCTGATGCGCCGGGTAGTCTAGGCCCGGCGTCTGCGACAACATTTTCCCTGCCTGCGCCTCCCTCCTGGCGGTCTGTGCTGCACTAATCCACCGTTGACGCCCAGACGTTCGACGATCTGGACGCCCACCCAGCGGGCCAACCGGGTGAAGTTGGTCCGCCGGGTGGATGGGGGTGTCATGCCGCCGCCACCCGTCGGGGCGAGCTGGTGAATGCTGCCAATTGGTTCTCCAGCTTCGCCTTCTTCACATCCGCCGCCGCCAGCCTCCGATTCAACTGAGCGATCTCAAATTCCCGTTCCTGCACTTCCACCAATAGCGGGTGTTCGTGATATAGAAAACTCAACTCCAACAAATCCCGTTTGGCTGGTCGCGCTGCTTTTCCGCTCATGCTGCTATCCTTTCCCTAACTTGGAATTTTACATCCACCGCCCGCCCAACCAACCGAGACAAATTCCGCTTGACCACCGCTTTGAGCCGATTGTCAAGCCAGTCCCTGGCGTGGGCATGGGGCACACCGATCACAAACTCCCCATCCGCATAGCTCAGCACGTCCGTGTCCCGAATCCAGGCATCATAGGTCGGTCCGGGCATAGTCCTCGCCAACTCCTGCAAAACGCTGGCCCAAATATCACCCGGGCTTTGTGCCGCCTTTGGTGCCCCTTCCCTCTCCGTCGGCGGGGGGGTGGGCGCTGGGGCCTGTTGACGAGCTGCGTCCTCTGCCGCCCATTTTTCGGCCAGCGCCGCCGCCTCCTCCCGTTCCTTCACCTCCTCTTGGATTTCCGCTTGCGTGCGGTGGGCATACCACAAATCATTTTTGTGGAGGGGGGGGATTGTTTCGGCTGCCTCTAGCCAGTAGACGATCAGCCCCGCCTCTGTGCCCGGTTCTTTTGCCTGGGCCACAAAGTCGCAGCTAAAGGCCCGAATGTCCAGGAACGGGTAGGCGTTGGCGATGGCCTGTGCTTTTGTTCGTGACATTCTGATTTCTGGGCTTGTAAGGATTGCGATTGATTGATCGATCTCTGTAGGAGATAAAGAAAGATCATTCATTCTTTCATTCAATTCCTTATATGCGCTTTCTGGGTGTACAGAATACACCGTTTTAGTGTCTGTGGTACACCGTATTGGTGTATTCTGTACACCCTCGTCAGCTTCCCGCAAATATGGGGGGGGTGTAGCAGATACACTGTATTGGTGTCTGTGGTACACCGTATTGGTGTACGGTATACACTCCGGCCATACGTGAAACGAAACATAAACCCGCTCATTTGTTGAATAATGAATCAATCCAACGTCCACAAATTCGGTCAAATACCGTTGTGCCACCCGCCAGCTTTTCACTTCGAACAATTCGCAAATCGTCTCCCTGGAAAACACCGCACAACCGTTTTCCTCCGCTGCCAGCGAAAGTAGCCGCGTGGCGTTTCTTTCCGCTGTCGGCTTCACATCGGCCTGGCGTATCGCCACCAGCGCCGCCTCTCTTGGGGGTAGTTCCATCCTCCGCTCCTTTCCGCTTGTTGTTATCAATCACCCCATGTAAATCCCCGTCTCACCTTACACCTCCTTCCCGGTTTTCCTTACAATTCCTCAAAAAAAAACAAACACGATACAATATCTGCTTTGCCCCGCCCACACCACCAACGACAGCAGCCATTGACAACGACGGGCGGAAAATGTAGACTGAGAACAGGCCCAGCCCTGTCAAGTTCGGTCCTGCCCTCAGTCTGGATGTGGTCCTAGCAAACCCCCACACGTCCAGGGTATACTTTCCGTGCTGTCACCGATCAACCTATCCCCACCCCGCCCGGCCATCGACGCTGCCAACCTGTCGGAATTGGTCGAAGCCTACATCATAGACGCCCGCCTGCGGGTCAAACCCGCCACCGCGTCTACCTATGATTATCTGTTGTCCTACCTGTTGGATTGGTGGGGGGAAGCTGGCCCGGCTCTGGCCTATCGCCTTGACGGGCGGGGGTGGCAGATTTTCGAGGGCTGGCTTCGTCAACAGACCAGCCGCCAGAGCCAAAAGCCGTTGGCACTCAACACCCGCAAAGCCTGTCTAGCCCGTTGCCGTCAGCTATTGCGCTGGGCCTATCGCCTGGGCTATCTCGACCGGGATTTCTCCGATCAGATACCCCAGGCCAAAGGCTCCCAGCCCCTACGCAGCGCCCCCAGCCTCGACCAGCTCCAGCGCCTGCTATCTGCCGCCGGGCAAACCAGCCGCCCATTGCGTGATCAGGCTCTTGTGGCCGTCTTTGTGGGTACGGGCATCCGCCGGGCCGAGGCTGCTGCCCTGGCCGTGGAAGATGTCGCATTCCACGCCAATGGCGGGGGAGTTATCCAGGTGCGAAAAGCCAAACTGGACAAACCCCGGCGGGTGGTCTTTGATTGTGCTTGTGGGGAATATATCTTGGCTCTGCTCGAGGGGGAAAGTCTTACTACCGGCCCGCTCTTTTGCGGGTGGAAAGGGCGAGAATTGACGCCCGAATCCATATACCGTATCATCAAGCGGGCGTGTAAGGCTGCAAACATCGACCAGCGGGGGAGAGGCCCCCACGATCTACGTCGCTCTTTTGCTACTGAGTGGATGCGCCATCGCCGCGATGCTGGTTCGGCTCAACTGCTATCCATGCAATTGGGCCACAGCACCGACGCAATGACCGTACACTACAGTAAACAGACCATCGACGATCTGCAAGACGGTTTCAGTAGTCCGCTTGGGTCGATGCAACCACATACACAGTGAGAAACGCGGCTTATTACGTATAAGCTGACATTTAGCACGGGCGTTCTAAACAGCGTTTAGAACATCACTTTCCCAAGCTGAATGTCGTGAGTTCGAGTCTCATCGCCCGCTCCTTGCGTAGCCTTCCCAGGCCGCGCAGAGCCATTACAATCGTACTACATTCGGTTGTTAATGTGCCTACCGTTCCCCTCCATCGTCATGCCTGCAAAGTAAGGCGGTGGGGGGGAACCCCTCTTTTATTCGTTGCTCGTCTTTAGCGGAATATTGTTTGCCTGGGCGTATTCTTCCAAAGTCTTTCGAGTGATGCGCCAATGACCGATAGGGCTGGTCCTGTAGGCTGTAATCCGGCCTAATCTGCACCATTTCAAGACGGTGTTAAGATGTACGCCCAGGAGTTTCGCCGCTTGGCCTGTTGTGTATACTTCGTCAGGCATTGCATCTCCTATGTGAGGGGGTAATTCATACTACTCACACAAAATACACCAGTTCCCCGAATTTGTCAACCCCCAATTTCCGATTTCCCGCTACTAAACATTACTAAACACAGAATCAGCCCCCCACCGCTCCACCGCTCTACCGCTCAAACGCTCCACCGCTCAAACGCTCCACAAGCCCCCCACAGCCCCACACGGCACAAATAGACGTTTCTCGCCCTATCGCCGCAAACAGCCCGCATTTTTCCAGCCACACGGGAAAATAGGCCCGGCCCATCCCAACAGAAAAGACCCGGCGCATCTGCACCGGGTCTTCTTCGTTTGGCTCGTCATCTATTCAGTCGGGGCCACTACCCCATTCTGGGCCGCCACAAACTGCGGCTCCGGCGGGGGCTGGGCAATCCCCTTCTCCCAACGGGCGATCAGCCCCTGCACCCACATTCGTTCTCCCTGGGTCATGGGCGCGCGGTTGAGGAGTTCCACCAGGGCGATCAGTTCCGGCTGGGTCATGTGCGCGGCACTCCCGGAAATAACGTCATACCCTCCGGCATAGCGTTCTGCATCCCCTGAATCATTGCGACCAAATCCTCTATAGCCTTCACCAGCACCGCCTCACCGCCGCCGAGTTGCGCCGCCTTTGCCGTGTGATATTCGGCCATAGATTCCAGGTCGCCACCCTCGCCCAACCTTTCAGCCAGCGCCGTATTTTTCGCCAACGCCTCATTGCACGCCCCGAAGATAACGCCAATCTGTCCCCGCGTCAAATACTGCGCGTCCTTATAGGCCAATGGCACATCTTCAGTCGATTGGTCATCAGAATCCCATGTGATTTTCGCCATTCCTAGCCTCCTAGCTGTCTGTTGAAATAGTCTTGACTGTTCCGTCACCAAATTTCACTTTCAAATCCCCGTCTGCCGAATCAACGTAGATTTTCGCCCATCCGCTCGTTGTGCTTGGCGCAGTCATCCCGTCCACGATTGCCAATTCGCCATTCACCGTTAGCTGGCCGCTGTCGGTGGTTGTGCCGACGGATGTATGAGCCGAAGCGTGCACTCGTAGAGCTTCGACCATTGTGGGGGTGGCGGAGGCAATAGCTGTCGAGAATGTCACTGCCCCCCCTGCCATTACCAAGAGCGATGAGGCTTTAGCTGCATCATCCGTTGTGTGTCCGCCATTGTAAAAATAGTTGTTTGCAATATAACTGGTGTCCGAATATTGCCCCGTATGCAGGTAAGCGGTACTTGATGATAAATCACGTAAAATCAGTTGATGTGTGTCAGAATTGTTCGCCCCCTGTACCGTTTGCGTTGCCGTAAACACATTCGCATACCCCACCCCCGCCGCTGTCATATCCGCAGGCACAGTCAGCGTATGCGCCCCGGTCACAATCGCCCCGGTCCCCCCCGTGTCCCTCACCAAATACGACAACGCCAACGACTTATTATCGCTTGCGCTGTCGTCCACTACGATCAACGCGTCCTCCACCGCTGGCGCGGTCAGGGCCGTTAATCCACTAATTGCTGATGCTGCCATCTCGTCCTCCCTATCCTATAGTTACAATCACGCCAAACCCTGCACCACCACCTGCACCTGCACCCGCGCCCGCAACAATCCCGCGTAGTTGGCATCTGCAATCACCGACACCCGATGATTGGCTTGGGTGGGCCTGTATGTCGTCCCGTCGCGCACATCCGCCGTCAAATCCAACGTATACCAGCTCCCCGTCGGCCCCGTCACACTGTTGGAGGGTGTGCCACTGTTTATCTCAATTGTGATCTCCCCTGTGGTGGCTTTGGTTAGGTTTGAATAAATGCCTTGATTGGGGGTGGCCGTCAAACTGCCCGCTGCGTGGGTGTGGCTGCCCAAATCATGCACATGGGCGCTTTCGCCTTGCGTCGAAAACGTGCCGCTTGCCGTGCCCGCCGTAATTGAGCCAGGGCTACCAGCCACAAAAAACATCACTGCCCCGGTCGGGTTGGTTGGCGTGGCCGTCGTGTTCACCAAATGAAAATGGTTTCCCCCGCTTCCGGTGTTACCCGTGGCGCTGCCACTTGTACCCCCCACCGCTACCCCGTCAATCGTGCCCCGGAACGAATCAATCATAAACTCCAGAATCACCGATTGCACCGACACCACCGCCGACCCCAGGGCAAAATCGCAGTAGGCCGACCACACATCGTCAAAATTTTCGACAAATGGCATCTCATAATAGACCAGATTCGCCTGGGGATGGCCCCGGAACACCATGTTCTTTTTGACTTCCTCCACCACCCGCCCGTCACCGCTCACCGGGAACCGCTGCCCGTCCGTCACCGTCAAGTCAACCGTATGCAACCCCCGGTCTGTCACCTCCCAACTGGTTTCCAAAATCCGCAGGTCTTCGTCCACATCCAACACCGCCGCCCCGTCTACAAAGCGCCGGGCCACCGTGCGGATCGTCGTGCCCGGATAGACAATCCGGTCAAGCCCCGCCACCCCCAGCCGATAGAACACCGGCGTCACTGACCGCGCCTTCAAATAGTGATAGGACGCCTGTACCAGCCCATTGGCTGTACTTACTGCGTCGGCGTCTGTGTTGGCCTGTGGTCCCTGGTCGCTATAATCTAGCCGTATCTCATAATAGCCGTTGGCTAGCCGGTGATCGTAGTTCTCTACATAGCCATAGGCCCGGTCCACTTTCCAAGTCCCGTCGGCGTCGTCGCCTGTGGCAATGTCACCGCTCCAGGTCATTGTCGTCGTGCCGCTGGTCGCATCTGTAAAGCCATCCGGCCAGGTCGTGGCCGCCCGCAGCCCCACCCGAATGTCACCCGTACCGCTCCCCGTCACAATCGCATAGTTCGCCCAATCAGCGGAATCTGACAATTTCTCGAAATGGGTAATGGCACACAGCCCCGACGCAGCGCCCAGGGCCACCGGTTCGGCCCCGGCCACCGCCCGCACCCCACTGGCGGGGAAGTCGTCCACCGGCCCAATCCATACCAGCGTGCGATCTGTGCCCTGGCGGAAAAATTCCCCCACTGTTTCTGCCACCCGCACCAGCCCCGCCAGCACCGGCTCAGCCCGGAATCGGGCATACACGTTCTCAGCGGTCACGTCTCCGGCCAGGGTATTGCCGTCTTCGTCCTCAATCGACCAGCTCAACCCGCCCGCAAAAGTCGTGATCAGCGTGCGCGGAATATACTTCACATTGTCAAAATCCACAGAAGCCAACTGCGTACGAATCAGCGACCGCTTCAACTCTGCCAGCAGGTCCGGCCCCCGCACCGTCGCCATTAGCGCGCCCGTGGCGTCCCACTCAGTCGCCACTTCGTCTACAATCCCCGCGCCCACTTCCGTCACCACACCGCCCAGCACCGCCCAACAGCGTACAATCCGCTTGGCCGTCAACAGCCCCAGGGCTGCTGTATCGCTGGCGGGGAATGAAAACGCAAACGTGCCCGCCCCATTCAACCGCCGGGTCTGCCGCCAGCCCGTAGCCGACCGGATCGGACCCGACCCCTGTACTGTGCCCGCTGCGTTTTCAACGTCAATCCAAAATTCCATACCTACACCCAACTGTCATAGGAAGAAACCGTCAGCGTGCCCGCCCCGGTCAGGGTCACAGTCCAAGTGTTTGCCCCCGGCGCGGCTACCATCCAATAGTTGCTAGTGTGCCCGGCGTTGAGGGTCAGCCCGCTATAGGCATCGGCCCCGTTGTTCAACACCGAAAAAGCCCCGCAATCAATCACCAGCGATTCCGTATCAGTTATCGACGCGCTCCAGGTCCAATCTATCCCCTGGCTGCTGTCCACTACCCGGATCGTCTTCGTGCCCGTACCGCTGGCAACAAATGTAAACGTCCCATCCGTGGCGTAGGCGTTGCCCGCGTTGGTAATTGCCACCGAACCCGTGGCGCTAGTGTTATCCGTGTCCGGCGTGGTTGCCTTCCACCAGCCCACCGCCTCGAAGGTGCAATCTATCTCCGCCACCGACCGCTGCTCAATGGCCCGGTCCCAACCCACCTCCAACAGCCGCGCCCATTTCCATTGCTGGCTGGTGTCGCTCTCTTTGTAGCGGTATAGTTTCTTGCGCTGCCCCAGATAGGCCCGTAGCGCGTCCACGTTGGTCTCTACGCTGGCGGAATAAATGCCCCGGTGTCTGATTGTATGGCTGTGCATGGGTGCGATCTCGCTGGCTCCATACACGTCGATCACCCCACCGGCCACCGCCACCAGGGTAGAGCCTATAGAGCCTGTGCCCAGTCCGTCTACACTGTTGCCCGTGGGCAATGCCTGGCTGTCAAACTGCTGCAAATAGTAGGCCATTATGCCAACCCCGCAGATCGCAACGCATCTAGCACCCCGTCACGGGCTGCCATGCGGTCGTTGCCCTGAATGTTGAATGTCATCCCGCCCACATTGTTTGTCGTGCCCACCCCGGCAACCGCCGTGGCCCCCCTGGGTTCCGCAATACGCCCGCCACCCCCAGACACCAGCGCCGAAATACCGCCCAAAATGCCTTCACCGGCCCCGGTCAACGCGTCCAGAATCAGCCCACCAGCACCCATCATCCCGTTGGCAATCCCCTGAATAATGGCCCTACCCATAGCGCCCCAATCAATGTTTGCCAGCAGCGTGCGGATACTGTCAGCCCACAGCCCCACAATCGACAAAATCCCTTCAAACGTGCGCCGCATAGCCGCTTTGATTGTTTCCCCGGCTCCCTCAAAGTCGCCTGTGATCAACTGCATAATCACCTTGACCAAATCCAGCGCGTTATACAAATAAATATCGAAAATAGTCTGTACAATCTGCATAAAATTTCGTACCACACTCATGATCTTCTCACCGTGGGCGTCCCAAAATGCCGCAAGCGCCCCCAGCACCGTTTCCACTGTTTTGCGGATCAGGGGCATATTCTTCTCTATCCAGTCCTTGACCACCTGAAACGCACCCACTCCGCTGCCGATACCGTCAGACAGGGGCCCCTCAAATAGCCCTTTGATAAACTGCACACCCTTTTCAATCGCGCCGCTTACACCCTCAATAATGGGGGGGATATGCTCTTCCATCCACGCGAACGCCTGTTCTACATAGGGCATAGCGTCGTTAGCCATCTCCAACAGCTTATCCGTAGCAGGAGACACAGCCACCGCTGTTTTGCGCCAGATAGCCCCCCACAAATCGCCAAAATTCTGGTATTTAGCGTTCAGGCTGTCCGCCGCTCCCTCGATGTCCGCAAACTGATCACCCACCAGCGACAGCGACAGGGCCGAATTGCCCAGGTCTTCAAATTGCGTCCCCAACAGCCCTACCCCGGCCTGCATCCGCACGTTGGCGTCGTCTGTGCCCTGTAGCGCCCCGATAACCTGCCCAAAGGCGGCCGCCGCTGTCAGGCTGCCATCGGCCATCTGTGCCGCCATCGTCTCGCTGTCAAGCCCCAACATCCCCAGGCTTTCCGCCGTGGCCTTGCTGCCGTCCTGGATTCTAACTCGAAATTCTTTGAAAGCGTCCGCCGCCTTATCCGTGCCCAGCATCCCCCCGGCCAGCCCGCTCTCCAACAGGTTAAAAAACTGTTCAGCCGAAGCCCCGCCGCTGGCAAACTGGGTGCTATACTCCCCGATGGTATCCGTAAAATCATCGGCCCGGTTCAGACCAGACTGAAAGCCCTTCGCGATCAGGTCAAAAGCCTTATCCGACGAAATGCCGAAATTCTCCATCAGCGTCTGGGCGGCGTCGATGCTCTCGCTGGTGTCAGCCCCAAAACTGTCCTGCAGGGCATAGGCGGCCTCGGTCACCCGCTGCAAGTTCTTGTCGCCAATATCCCCCATCACCTGAAACGCCTGGGCCACCGTCTGCCCCGCGTCCACCACGCTCCCAGCGAAATTGTCACCGTAGACCCGTTGGGCCACAGCCCCGAACCGCTCAGCCGCTTCTGTGGTCATGCCCAACTGGGCCGCAATGTTGGCCGTAGCCTGTTCGGTCTCCCGGCTCACATTCAAGGCCGCGCCGCCAATGGCCGCCACCGCACCCGCCGCCGCCACCGCACCGCCCACCAGCAGGCCGCCCACCGCTTTCGTAGCCACCCCGCCGATCTTCCCCGCCCAGCTTTTGGTTTTGCCCTGGGTCTGGTCAAGGGTCTGCATATATTTGTTGGCATCTGCCGCAATCGCCACCACCAGGCTGGCAAGCTGATCAGCCATCTGTCACCCCGTCGCCTTTTTGGTTCTTATTCACCGCTGCCGCCATCCGTAACCGCTGCTGCATAGTTTTCCAATTCCCACCGGGGGGGGTCTTTTCCGGGCCAAATCGGGGCATAAATTCGTCTGGCTTATAGGCCCGCTGGTCTTTGCCCCGGTTGACGTTGGCAATCACCGCCGCCACCATCCCCGCCCGCCAGTCGGCCCGTGTCTCGTCCCAGGGTTCCATCTGATAATAGGCCATCCACTCTACAAACTCCCGGTGGCCCATTTGCGCCTGCAACGCCTGTACCGTCATCCCCAGCCCTAGCGCCAACCGAAACCAAAAAACCCGTTCCGGTTGGCTGCTTAGTTTTTTGCCGCTTCCTCCACCGTCGTCTCGGCCCCGCTCAACTGCAACACCCGGGCCGCCAAGCGGTCGATCACCGCGTCGCTCTTTTCGCCCAGCCTGTCCACATCCGCGTCTGTGAAGAGCCGCTTACCCTCGCCGTCGATCACCCCCTGGGCCACCACCCAGGCCGACAGCCGAAAGAGCGTGGCCCCGTCCTTCACGGCGCGGGTCTGGGGGTCCACCGCTGCCACCGATTGCGCCTTGAATATAGCCATCTGGGCCGCGCTCAATTCCCGCAACACCACATCCCCGCCCCATTCCGGCACATCCACCGTCTCGGTTCGCAGGTCCACCGCTTCCAGAATCAAAGCCCTGGACAATACCATATAGCTCTCCTCGTTTGTTTCTTGCTTTCCCCCCCCTATCACCAATCAGGGGGTGGGGTTACTAGGCGAACGTAATCGCCCCCGTCACCTTGATTGTGGCCGACCCGGTAAGCGCACCTTCAAAGGGCGCGCCCGGCTCGAAGCGTGTCACCAGTCCATCAAAAGAGAATGTACTGGCATCCGGCCAAATCACCTTGAACCCCTCCACTGATCGCCCGGTCAGCTCACTGAGTAGCCCGGTGCTGTTCATCTGCGTGGCTTCCGAAGGATCGAAAAGTAAATCCAGCGTCACCTCGCCCCCATCGATCAGCCCCGGCACGAACGTGCGCCAGCCGCTTGCGCTGCCGTGATAGCTGGTCTCTACTGTGTCCAGGCTCATATTCGGCCCGGAAATGTCCCGCACATAGGCCACTGTAGTGTAGCCCGAATTGTCAATCTGAAACTGTGTCCCAAAAGCTGCCTGCTGTGCCATTTCTAATACCCTTCCATCAGAATCAATCCACCGGTCTCCAGGATAACCGGATCGCCGCCCTCTTGGGCCAGATATTCGTAACCGTTGCTATCATCAAACAGCGGGCGTCCTGTCGTCCGCAGTGTGACCGTACTCATAAGCAAATCGTCGAAGGGCGCGCCCGGCTCAAACCGGGTCACATAGCCCTGAAAGTTGTCTACCGTGGCGTCTGGATAGGTTACCTGATAGATCGACCCTGTACGCCCGGTCAACAGGTCCAACAACAAATCGTGGGTGGCCGCCGCCGGGTCATAGAGAATCTCCAGGGTCATCTCCCCCCCATCCAACACCCCCGCCACCGCCGTGCGCTTGCCGTCTGTGCTGGCGTGTTCCGAAGTGTCAAGCGCGTCCAACGCCAGCTTGGGCGCCTGGATGTCCGTCACATAGGCCACCGTCTCGTAGGCATAGTCCGCCAACACGTCAAACGCTTTGAGCGTCGTCCCAAATGCCGCCTGTTGTGCCATTCCGCCCCCCTATACCGCTTCCACATACAGAATGTAGTAGTCTTGGATGCGCCTGTAATCCTCGGTCGTAGCGTCCCAATCGGCCCGCTCCGTCTGCATCAGCGCATACCCCACCACCGTGCTTGTCATCGTCCCCGCGTAGCCGTCCAGGGCCGCCCGTAGCGCCCTCGCCAGGGCATCCGCACCGGCGTGGCTGCCCGCCCACAGGGTAAATTGCACCCGTGCCCGCAACAGCCGCCCCGCGCTGCCGTGGTGGTGGTCCATCACCACCGTGCTCACCACCTGATACACAATAGCCGGGAACGTGGGCACCTGGGGCAGTCGCAGCGGGTAGACTCTGGACGATACCAGCGCCCCCACCCCCGCGTCTGCCTCAACAAATGTAGTCAGGTCCGACTCAAAGGCCATTACGGATCGCCTCTCTTAGAATCGTTTTAGCCGCGTCCAGGGCTTCTTTTTTGCGTGTGTCCCAGGCTGGCCGCATAAATGGCTGGGCCGGGCTGCCCCGGTCCGTGCCAAACTCTACCAGATGGGCGTGAAACGCTGGCGGAATCGTCGGCCCCACCTCCACAGCCACCACCACACCGCCCCGCCTGATAGCGTCCACCACAATCGCATCCCGCAGGGTGCCCGTGTCCACCGGCACCAATTGTTTGGCCTCGGTTTCCACCACAGCCCCCGCCGCCCGCAGGGCTGGCCCCTGGGCTTTGCGTACCGCTGCCTTTTGGTCGCCCAGGGCCTCGAATAGTTGGTCCAGCCCGTGCACAACCATTGCCTGCCGCTGTCGCCTCGCCATCACGTCAACACCTCTCGGCAATACAGCACCTGCCAGCGCGCATTCGTCGGATCATTCACAACCGATTCAATATCAAACAACCGGCTATTCCAATTGACCCGATGCTTCACAGATACCCCGTCCAGCCGTCGCAGCCGCACCCGCACCCCGCCCGACGCCTCCACCTGCTGGTCCCCGACCATGCCCGTCTCCCGCCCGCTCACAGGCTCCACAGCCGCGCAGCGCGTGGCAAACGTGCCCCAACTGGCAATCGGCTCCCCGTATGCGTCTTGGGTGGGCGTGTCCACCTGAATCGTGATGCGGTGCCGCAATAGTCCGGCTCTCATCGCATATACACCCGATCCAACAGCGCCAGGCTATCAAAAGCCAGGGGCACATCTTTGGGCACCGCCCCCGACACATTCACATTTTCCCGGTTCTCGTACCAATGGCCCACCAGCATGAGGATGGCCTGCTTATAGCGTTGGGGAATATCGGCCACATCATCCCACCCCGCCACATAGGCGATTGTGATCGGGCT
>Ga0099850_1000558_pt1 | contig 16812 bp, 19 predicted proteins | sample CB_VirMetaG_5_FD_79182 | JGI IMG/M metagenome (GOLD analysis project Ga0099850, IMG submission 79182) | Freshwater to marine saline gradient viral communities from Chesapeake Bay - CB_1508_1D Viral MetaG | ecosystem: Environmental > Aquatic > Marine > Coastal | place: USA: Chesapeake Bay... | reverse complement strand
CGCATATAAAAAATATTCAGCACAAACTGAAATTATTACCACTGAATTAAACTCACTCGCTAATACCGGCGCGGCTACAGCCACAACTGAAGTTGATAACAGTACAAATCGATATATTGAAGGATTCTTAGATTGTTACTTTAACGGAGCCGGTGCAACGACAGGCTCCGTTGCAGTTTATCTATTATGCGGTAACGCGACTGGAGAACTCTCGACTACTGCGAATACTAGCAATATGCGCTATGTCGGTTCAGTAGAATTGAACGGAACAACCGCAGTGCGTAAACAATTATCGATTACAGAAATTCCAAAATTCTGGAAAGTTCGAGTAGTAAATAATTCAGGCGCAGCATTAGCCGCTTCTGGTAACCTGATTGATTTTACTGGCATTAACTACACTGACGCATAAGCTATGGTATTCATACCCTGCTGGGAAAAATATAAGGACAAAAAACCTAGTGGGTTGGTTGAGGTTAACTATGCACATGAGTTATCAGTAGGTATCCATGAATATGCTTACTTTACAGATTCAGAAGTATATTATCCAGTACAAGATGTTGGTACTAGCCCAACATCTTTTTACTCTAAAAATCCTGATTTTTATACATCATCTTTAGAATGTGATCCATTATTCGCAGGAGCTGGGGTTAATTTATATAGGACTTTGATCGGTAATGGTGTAGTAACAAGTGATGCAGCACAATACAATGCACTGCTATCCTTTAATTATTGGGCATCAGGTTCAACAAATTCAGGTGTAAAAATTGAGTATGGTGGGGACAATTCAATATATGGTGTAGTATTTAAAAATAATGCAGCTTCAACATCATCTATAGCAATTCAATTAGATAGTTCACTAAATGTTTCTTTAGAATGGCGTACAGGGTATGTAAAGTTAACGTGTAATGGCAGTTCGATAGGATTGAACAATTCAAATTTACCATTCTCATCTTACCCTTTTGAAAAATTATCTCTAGGAACGTCAGGTAAAACTTTCGTCAAATGGGGTGCAATTTATTCAAGGTTATTATCCCCTGATGAACAAAACCAACTTTGGGAAAACCCCTACCAAATTCTAAAACCCCGTAAAACTTTCTTTGTTTTAACCCAAAGCAGCGGAGTTACCGCAAGCGTTACCGCTACTTTATTTTCTAACAATAATACCTTTTACCCACCTTCGGCAAATACCGGAACGGTCAGTTTACAACCTAATATATTTGATAACACTAACAATTTCTATTCATTATCTTTAAATACAGTTGTCAATTTTGATACAAATTTAGTATCCAATACTAATAATTTTTATAATACATCATTAATACCAAATGAAATAACAGTATTATCTAATTTAGTTAATAATACTAATAATGTTTATTCCGTTACATTAGATACTGAATTAGTTGATATTGTCACAAATATCCATAATAATACTAATAATCAATATCCTTTAACTTTATCTGCTGGTAATGTTTCATTAACTACCAATTTAGTATCTAATACCAATACATTATACAATACAACATTAGATACTGGTAATGTTAATATTGATACAAATTTATTATCTAATGTCAATACTGTTTATTCTATTACAACAGATACCGGTATTGTCAATTTAGATACAAATTTAGTAACTAATACTAATAATTTCTATAATACTATAATTTTAGGAAATGAAGTAGTATTATTAACCAATTTATTATCTAATACCAATACATTATACAATATTACTCTTGATGTTGGTAATGTTTCATTATCACCTAATATTATTAATAATAGTAATAGTTTCTTTACTACTTTACTTGCCGGTAATGAAGTAACTCTATTAACTAATTTATTATCTAATACAAATTTAATTTATTCAATTACATTAGATACTGGTGTTGTCAATTTAGATTCTAATTTAGTTAATAATACTAATAATGTTTATTCAATTACATTAGATACTGGTATTGCAAATATAGATACCAATTTAATTAATAATAGTAATAGTTTCTTTACTACTTTAATTACTGGTGATCAAGTTGTTATTGCACCAGATTATATTATTAATACCAATCTAGTTTATAATACATCATTAACACCAAATGAAGTAACAATATCTTCTAATTTAGTTAACAATACTAATAATGTTTATTCCATTACATTAGATACTGGTATTGTTAATTTAGATACTAATTTATTAAATAATTCCAATACTTTCTATTCAACATTAGTTACTGGTGATCAAGTAACTTTATTAACTAATCTAGTTACTAATAACAATCTAATCTACAATACAACATTAGATACCGGTATTGTCAATTTAGATACTAATTTAATTAATAATAGTAATAGTTTCTTTACTACTTTAATTACTGGTGATCAAGTTGTTATTGCACCAGATTATATTATTAATGACAATAATGTTTATTCTACTACATTTGATATTGGTAATGTTTCATTAAATACTAATATAATCAATAATAGTAATATTCTTCATTCTATTATATTAGATATTGAAGTATTTAATATAAACGCCAATATAGTTAATAACAATAATAGTTTTTATAATGTATCTTTTGATACTGGTAATATATTATTAGATACTAATATAGTTAATAATACCAATAATGTTTATTCTACTATATTAGAAATTGGTTCAGTAAATATTGATACTGGAATAATATTAAATTCTAATGAATTTTTTAATATTACCAATAGATTTAATTTAGATACCAATATTTTTAACAATACCAATAGTTTTTATAGTAGTAATATTAGTTCTATTATAGAGGTTTCTGTTGGATATTTTTCAAATAGTAATCAATTTTTTAATAATTTTCTTGTTCAACAGAAATTTATTTCTACCTTATTGATTTCTAATGAAAACCTTTTTTATAATACCCAAGTAATTCCTGATTATTTATATAAAGAAATAGTAAATTTTAGTTTAAATATCAAGAACTTAGAATTAAAAGATTTAAATATTAAGGAAGAAGTAGAAATTAGTATAGGTATTCAACAAGAGAAACAATTTACAACAGGATTATAAATGAGTTGCGAAATACATTTAAATGACATAGGAACGGTATTCAGGTTAACAATATTAGATTGTGAAAATCAAATAATACCAATATCTAATGCTAGTAATATTATAATAACATTTAAAAAACCTAGTGGAGTATCAGTAGCAAAATTAGGTACTTTATATACAGATGGTGAAGATGGAAAAGTACAATATGTTACCATTGCAAATGATTTAGATGAAATTGGAAATTGGAAAATTCAAGCAAAAGTAACTTTACCTACTGGTACTTGGAATTCTAATATTGAATCCTTTAAAGTATATGATAATTTATAAATTTTAATATTTTTCTATAAATATTTTATTGGAAAGGTCTTAATTGACCTTTTCTTTTATCATTAATTTATGAATAATATTGTAACATAAAATTATCCAAAAGTCAACCCCTTTCGGTAAAAATAATGAAAAATTTAACTTGTCCTATTCCAGAAAATATTAATCCTTTATCATCTAATGGATTTTTATTCAATATCACAAAATATCCCGATATATCATTCTTCTGTCAAGAAATTAATATTCCAGGTTTATCTTTACCCATAATTCAAAATCAAACTAGATTATCTGATTTCTTTTTACCAGGCAGTTCATTAGAATTTGAAGATTTAATTATATCATTTTTGATTGATGAAAACATGAATAATTTTGTATCCATATATAATTGGTTAGTAGGTTTAGGATTTCCTGAAGATCATCAACAATATACAAATTTTATAAATTCTAATGATGATTTTGATTATAATAGAATTTCTAAAGAATCATCTGATGGTTTTTTACAAATATTGAATAGTTCTAATAAAACAGTAAGGGAAATTTATTTTAAAAATATTCTACCTACTTCTTTACAATCTTTAACTGTTCAATCGACTACTACAGAAACACCATATCTTATAGGTCAAGCAACCTTTAAATATGATTATTATAAATTAGAATAGTATAACATTAGACATAGGTGTATTATGACATTAGACGAAATTTTAGATATATGGAATATCGATAGTATCATTGATGATAATAATCTGGGTATCCACGCTATTGAAACCGCCAAACTTCATTCAAAATATCTAAATTTCCTTATGGAATCTAAACTCAAAAAAACAAAATTAGACCAAGATTTCAATATCCTAAAAAAGAATAAAATAAGATATTATAGAGGTGAATTAACTAGAAAAGAATTAGAATCATTTGGTTGGGAACCCTGGCAATATAACAAACCTTTAAAAAATGAAATGGATGAATTTTTAAAAGGTGATGAAGATTTGTCTAAAATTAAATTGAGAATAGAATATATTGATGTCATCATTTATGCTTTAGAATCTATTATGCAACAAATCAAAAGTAGAGATTGGTCAATTAAAAATGCTATTTCTTGGAAACAATTTATGGCGGGTTCATGAGTATTATTAAAGTAACCAAATTTAATGAATCTTTCCTTAGAGTAATTTCTGAACCTGCTACCGAATCAGAATTGTATGATTATTTTACCTTTGATTATCCTAACGCTAGATGGACTCCTGCTTATAAAGCAAAATTATGGGATGGTAAATATCATCTTTTCGATATTATCAGAAAAAAATTATATACCGGTCTTTTAGATTTACTTATTGAATTTGCTAAAAAATACCATCATACCATAGAAATAGATTTTGATATTTCTCCTGTAAACATCTCACTAGAACAAATTAAAGAATATAGTCTTTCTTTAAATGTACACTCAAAAGGTAACCCTATTCAATTTAGAGATTACCAATTAGATTCTATCCATCAAGCAATTCTTAGAAAAAGAATGACACTCGTTTGCCCTACAGGTGGCGGTAAGTCGTTGATTTTATACACTATTTGTAGATATTATTTAGAACAAGATAAGAAAATAGTAATAATAGTACCATCTACCTCATTAGTACAACAAATGTATAATGATTTTACAGATTATTCATCAAATGTAGAATGGTCTGCAAAAGATAATCTTCAAATGTTATATTCAGGTTTAAGTAAAGAAATTGATAATCCTATATTAATAACCACTTTTCAATCATTACATAGAAGTGATAAAAAATATTTAAATCAATTTGATGTAGCAATAGTAGATGAATGTCATCAAAGTAAAAGTAAATCTATTACTGGTATATTAGATAAAATGGAAACGGTAGAATATCGAATAGGTACTACTGGTTCTTTAGATAATAATAAAATACATTCATTATTAATTACTGGTGTATTAGGTACAATTTATAAAGTTATCACTACAAATGAATTAATAAAACAATCAAGTTTAAGTGATCTAAAAATAAAATCATTCATTTTAAAATATCCAGAATCCACAAGAAAACTTTGTAAAAAATTAGAATATCAAAAGGAAATAGATTTTTTAATTGGTAGTAAAGAGAGAAATGATTTCATTACTAATTTAGCATTGAATACTACTGGGGTAACATTGGTATTATTTCTTCATATAGAAAAACATGGTAAAATATTATATGATATGATTTCTGAAAGAAGTAATGGTAGAAAGGTACATTATATTGATGGTAGTGTTAATGTAGATGAAAGAGAATCTATTAGAAAAGATTTATCTGAATCTGATAATAGTATTCTATTGGCAAGTTTTGGTACATTAGCGGTTGGTATTAACATTCCTTCCATCAGTAATATCATTTTTGCTTCTCCTAGTAAATCCAGAATAAGAAATTTGCAATCAATTGGTAGAGGTTTACGATTAAACAAAAACAAATCTCATTGTTTATTATTTGATTTAACTGATGACCTGAGTTACAAAGGTTGGAAAAATTATTCTTTGAAACATGGTGCCGAAAGATTTAAATTATACTGTGAAGAAAAATTTAATATCTCTTTAAAGGAAATAGAATTATGATAGACGTTTATTTCATAAAATTAAAAACAGGTGATCAGATAATAGGGAAATTGGTAGATTTTGATGAAGAATCTTTAGTTTTAGAAGAACCTTATTATACAGAAATAATTGGTAATAAAATAGGGTTATCAAATTATTGTTATTTTTCATTATATGATACCTTTAAATTTGAAAATAAAGAGTTAGAATTGATAACACCAGTAAAAGAATCTATTAAAACACAATATGTAAATTTTATTAAACAGATAAAAAAGGAAGAATCTTTATCGATAATAAACGGATTAAAAGAAGAAGATATGAAATATGTAAAATTAAAGCAAGAAAATTATTATGTTTTTCCTGAAAAAATTTCAATTCATTAGTTGACATTTGATTAAAAATATGATAAAATATTATTTGAAATTAAAAACATATTTTAAAATTATTATTGAAGGACTTCGTCCTTCTTCAAACCGCTTCGCGGTTTGAATAATTAGTTTACTTTTGTATATTTTTGTGTTATAATATATTTTTAAAATATTGGAAAATTATATGAAAAATCATTATGTCAATAATATAGAATTCAATAATGCTTTTATTGAATATAAAAAATTAGTTAAAGAATGTGAAGAAAATGGTAAACCAAAACCTAGAATACCAGAATATATTGGTAAATGTATTTTGGAAATAGCAAACAGATTAAGTTATAGTCCAAACTTCATCAACTATTCATTTAAAGATGAAATGATTAGTGATGGTATAGAAAATTGTCTATTGTATATCGATAATTTTGATCCAGAAAAATCTAGTAATCCATTTTCTTACTTTACTCAAATCAATTATTACGCTTTCATTAGAAGAATACAAAAGGAAAATAAACAATCTGTTTTAAAGGGTAAATTATTTTCTAGTAAAATGATGGATTTTATTTCTATTCAAGAAGATTCAGATGATGATTTTTCTGAATATATTGAAAACTTGACAACAGAATATTCTATTCATATTAATGCCTTAAAGAAAGAAGAAGAAAGAATTAAAATTAGAAAGGAACTAGAAAAAGAATCAATAGTTTCTGTTTTTGATGAATTCTTTGTAGAGGAATAATATGAAAATATTAATTCTTGGAGATACTCATTTTGGTTGTAGAAATGATAATCCTGTTTTCTATTATCATTTTGAAAAATTTTATAATATGATGTTTCAATATTGTATAGAAAATAATATTGATACTATATTTCAATTGGGTGACTTATTTGATAAGAGGAAGAATATTAACTTTAAAACATTAGAATTTGCCAAAAATGTATTCTTTGATAAATTTGAAAAAATGAATATACAGTTATATTCTTTAACTGGTAATCATGATATATTCTATAGGGAATCAACAAAACTTAATAGTAGTATAGTATTAAATAATCCTTTCATTAAAATATTTGATAAACCTTATACTATCCATTTAGATAATACTACTATTGATATTGTACCCTGGATATGTAAGGATAATAAAGAAGAAATATTATCCTTTATTAACAATTCAACTTCAGATTTATGTTTTGGTCATCTGGAATTGAATAATTTTCCAATGTATAAAGGTATAGTATCAGAATCCGGTAAAATGGAAGAAAATATATTTTCTAAATATGAATTAGTTTGTACTGGACATTATCATACTAAATCAAATAAAGATAATATTCATTATGTGGGTACTCCTTATGAGATGACTTGGATGGATTATAATGATCCTAAAGGATTTCATATCTTTGATACTATTACTAGAGAATTATCATTTATTATTAATAACAATACGGTATTTGAAGTAATAGAATATGATGAATCTAATCTACCTAATCTTCCTGATTTAACTAATAAATTTTTAAAAATTATTATAAAAAACAGAACAGATCATTATCAATTTGATAAATTTTTGAATGGATTGAATTGTTTTGATATAAAGATATTAGATAATGAAGTGGTACAATTAATAGAATCAACAGAATCTGATATTCCTAGTAGTACCATTGATGTTATCTATCAATATATAGATAATTCATCTATTGATAAAAAGATAGAAGTTAAGGATTTTTTGAAAACTCTTTATATTGAAACTATTAATGGTGTAGAATGATAATATTTAAAAAAATATCTTATCAGAATTTTCTCAGTTATGGTAATGTTAAGGCAGAAGTAACATTAGATAAACATGGTACTACTCTGCTATCTGGCAGAAATGGTTGCGGTAAGTCGGCCATTATATGTGCATTAACTTTCGGATTATTCGGTAAACCCTTCAGAAATATTTCTAAACCACAATTGGTTAATTCTATTAATCAAAAAAATTGTCTAGTTTCAATAGAATTTGATGTTGGTGAAGATTCATTTAAAGTTAATAGAGGAATAAAACCTAATATTTTTGAAATATACAGAAATGAAGAATTGATTGAATCTGAAGCGGCAACAAAAGATTATCAAGAATATCTCCAAAACCATATATTAAGATTAAATTATAAAACCTTTACTCAAGTTGTAGTTTTAGGTTCTGCAACTTATATACCTTTTATGCAACTACCCTCAGCACAAAGAAGGGATGTTATAGAAGATATTCTGGATATTAAAGTGTTTTCTATAATGAATTTCTTATTAAAACAAAAGGTAGCAGAAAACAAATCACAACTAAATGTTATCGATAATGATATTAATTTATTAAAAATCAGAACAGAAACTCTTTCTAAAATTATAGATACCGTTTCTCAAAATAAACAAGAAACTATCGATAATATCAATAATCAAATTGAACAAAACAATATTACTATAGATAAAATTTCACAAGAAACTTCTTTATTGAATGAAGAAATAACCACACTAATTGACAAAGATCAGATTAAAAAAATTCAAAAACATTTAGATGAACTTAACGATTTAAGAAAAGAAACTAGTTACTTTATTGAAAAAATAAACAATGATATAGATTTCTTTAATAAAAATGATAGTTGTCCTAAATGTGATCAAGATATAGAAATTAATTATAAAAATGAAATGATTATCGATTTGTTACATGAAAAAGAAACAAAATCGATTTATCTATCACAATTAGAAGAAGTTTTATCTGATTTAAAAGATAAACAGGGTGTTATATTAGATAATTTACAACAAGCAAGAGAAAAAGAGGTATTAGTTTCTGCAAAGAATAGTAATATCACTTTATTACAGAATCAGAATAAACAATTATTGGAATCTTTACAAAAAGAAGAATCTAATATAGAAAACATTGTTGAATTGAAATCTGAAAGAAAATCATTAATTAATACCTATTTTGAGAAAAATAATATTAAAGAAAAATTAGTATCAGATGCAAAGATATATTCTATTTCACAATCTTTATTGAAAGATGATGGTATCAAAACTACTATTATTAATGATAATCTGGTGTTAATAAATAAATTGATTAATGAATATCTTTCTACAATGGATTTTTATGTTAAATTTGAATTAGATAATAATTTGAATGAGAGTATAAAATCCCGTCATAGGGATGTATTTTCTTATTCATCATTTTCTGAAGGAGAAAAGAAGAAAATTGATTTAGCTGTGATGTTAACATGGCGACAAATTGCAAAATTAAAGAATAGTGTTAATACTAATTTATTAATAATGGATGAAGTTTTTGATTCTAGTCTTGATAATGAATCCGTTGAAATGGTTAGTAATATATTGAAAAATGATTTACATAATATTAATATGTTTATCATTTCTCATAGAGAATCAGTAGATTCTATTCATTTTGATAGATTTCTACAAGCAGAAAAACCAAACGATTTTTCTATACTTAAAGAATTATGAGGAGTGCCTATGCAAAAAACAATGGTAGCGTTTGATTATATTAAAAGTACAAGAGATTATCTTGATTATCTTGAAGAACATATTGGTAATGTAGAAAAAGCATGGAAAGAAATTCAAGAAAAATGTAAACATTTTCATTTTATCTATGATGATAATATGTTTTTTTGGATAGACCAAGAAGTAATGCATCATGATGAATCTAAATTTAGTATAGAAGAATTTGTACAATATCGACAAAAATTTCATAAAGTAGAACATGAATTAGTGAAACCTGGCACCTTTGACCAAGCATGGGATCATCATAAACTTTTTAATGATCACCATTGGGAAACGTGGACAACCAAGAAATATAAAATTCCTTATGAATGGAAGGTACATTGTGTTCATATGATTGTTGATTGGGTAGCAATGTCATATAAAACCGGTATTACTGCAAAATCCTATTTTAAAGCAAATAATGATTTAATTAAATTTCCTGATTACTCTATTCCTTTTATTGAAGAAGTCTTAGATTGTCTTGAATCCTGATTGTTTACTTTTAGTAAATGGTCTATTTCCTAAAAAAAAGGTTTACTTTTTTAGTTTTTTGTAATACAATATTACCATACTTTGAAACAACCTCTTAGGAGATATATCATGAACTTAGAACAACAAGTAATCAAAAAAATGATGGAAGTAGCATCAAAATCAGCAGAAAAGAATGGATATACTGATGATCTTTTATCAAGAAATTCATTCATTTCTGGATATGTTAACAGTTCTTTCGAATCTTTATTGTATGATTTGAATCTTACAGAAAAACAACAAGAAGTATTGAAAAAATACATTGACAAAGTTTAATCTTTATTATACAATAGTTTTTTTTAATTAATTGAGGATTACATCATGGCACATCAAATCGAAAGAAACAAAGAAACTGGAAAACATGAATTTGCTTACACTGGGCAAAAAGCCTGGCACTCTTTAGGTCAAGAATTAGATAAAAATGCTTCAATTGAAACATGGATAAAAGAAGCACAGATGGATTGGGAAGTTCATGGTGCTCCAGTTGAATATGTGGTAGAAGATGAACTTTATGTGATGGAAGGTAAACAAATTCTTCATAGAAGTGATGATAAATCACCATTGGGTATTGTTAGTGACAGGTTTAAAATTGTTCAACCAAAAGAAGTTTTAGAATTCTTTAGAGATCTGGTAGAAATTTATGATATGCAATTATCTGCCGCTGGATGTTTATTCGGGGGGAAAAGATTTTTTGCTACTGCCGAAACAGGAAATGCTTCATCTGTATTAAAAGGAGATGAAATTAAAGGATATTTGGTTTTGATGACTGGTGTTGATGGAACATTATCGACAATAGGTAAATTTGCCGCCACCAGGGTTGTTTGTAATAACACTCTTACTTTAGCATTATCAGAAAACAGTAAACAAGTAAGAGCGACACATAGTCAAGATTTTGATCCAAAAGCATTTAAAATTGAATTAGGGTTGTTAAATGAGTCATGGAATAATTATATTAATGACATGACAAAATTGACAGAAGTAAAAATGGATGATAATTTTGCTAGAAAATTCTTTATTGATTTAGTCAAAAAACAAGATGAAACCTATAATGATTATTCAAGGACTACTGAAAAAACCGTTACTGAATTAATGTACCGGTTACAACATGGATTAGGTGCTGAAATGGGTAGGGGTACTGCTTGGAATGTATTAAATGCCGTAACAGAAAAATATACACATGGTACTGGTAGAAAATCGGCAGATTATCAATTTGTTAACAGTTTATATGGTTCTGATGAAAAAATTAAACAAGAAGCAACAAATAAATTATTAGAATTAGTATAAAAACATGGACAAGGATGTCTATTTTCTTAATTTTTTACTGGTATATATAAATGTTAATAAAATACATTAAAGATTGTGATTTAGAAGGATATGGTTTATTAAAACAATCGGTTATTAATAAATTAGAAAAGAATTGTTGGTTATTCACTTCACAAGAGAATAGATTTTTACAATTAATTGCAGACAAAATACAAAAGGAATTACAGGAATGGGAACTTATAAAGAATTATTAGAGGATACTAATTTTGGTTTATATGAAGGTCAATATGTACCATTAGAAGAACCTATGGTAGAATATATTACTGAAGAAGATAATAAAGAATTGAATAAACCTAAACGTGGTGGACCAAAAAAGTTTTATGTTTATGTTAAAGATCCAAAGAGTGGTAATATTAAAAAAGTGACTTTTGGGGATACTACTGGATTATCTGTAAAATTTAATGATGATAATGCTAGGAAATCATTTGTAGCTAGGCATAAATGTGAAACACAGAATGATAAAACCTCTGCGGCTTATTGGAGTTGTCGATTACCAAAGTTTGCTAAACAATTAGGTTTATCTGGAGGAGGTAATTTTTTTTGGTAAGACCATATAATCATAATAGAACTATTAGGAAGTTTTATAGAATATTAAATAGAAAATCATTAGTTTGGCATAAAGATAGAGAAGAAAGGAAGATTGTTATCATAAGAGGTCAAGGTTGGCGGCTTCAGATGAATAATAATTTTCCTTTTTTATTGGAAGAAGGTTGTGAATATTTTATACCAAAAATGGTTTATCATAGATTAATAAAGGGTAAAACAAATTTAACTATAAAAATTCTTTAAAGTGTTTACTTTTAGATGTAAAGATGTTATAATAGATTTTTTAAAACTATGAGGTTTATATGAGATTTTTTGAAAATGAACTTGAATTGGAATATGGTGACATAAATGATATTCTACAATCAAAATTGGATGATATTAAAGAATATCATCCAAATATAATAGTTGGTATTAGTAGAGGTGGGATTATACCGGCAGTTAGATTGAGTTATTTATTAAATTTACCATTAGAAACTATATCAGTTAATGTTGATCATAAAGTTCAATATAATGCTTATATAACAGATTTACTTAATAAAGGGAATCGGGTATTATTAGTAGATGATATTAATAATACAGGAAATACTATTAAACAAGTATATGATATGTATAAAGGGAATGATGATTTAGTAAGAACCTTTGTATTAATAGAAAAGATGAATAATGTATTTAAATGTCATTATTCTGGTATTAGAATAGATGATTCAAGATGGATTCATTTTGAAGATGAGCATTATGATAATGATACCAAAAAAACTTATTAAGTATAAAGAGGATATAGAGTTTCATATTGATAATTTAAATTTATTAAAAATGAGGTCAGAGGTATATTTACTTAATATATTAGAATACAGATGGAAATATAATGTAATAGATACTAGAAATGAAACAGAAGATAGATTAATCTTATATAAAAATCCATTATTGCATAATTATTATTCTATTAATGTTGAATTTGGATTAAATGAAAATCATGGTAATTTGATAATTAACACTAATGAAACTGGATCATTATATAAAATAAAAAGTGATTTATGTTGGTATGTAAACCCTAATACAGGTTGGATGCAATGGTATTCAAGAGAAAAAATGAAAGAATGGGTTGAAAAGAATCATTTAAAAAATAGTGGTTTTTATGAAATAAAAAAGAGAAGAACCTTATCATTTATTAACAGAAAAAAAGAAATTGTATTATGAAAAATAAAAGAATAGTGGTTATTGGTGGTGCTGGTTTTATTGGCAGTCATTTATGTGAAGAATTAAAAAACAATAATGATGTTATTAGTGTAGATAATTATTTTACTGGTTCCGAAAAAAATCATGTATCTAATGTTGAATATATTAAATCTGATGCAAAAAATGTTGATGAAGTTGTTACTGGTAATGTGGATATAGTTTATCATTTAGGTGAATATTCAAGAGTAGAACAATCTTTTGAAGATTTTAATATTGTAATGGATTATAATACAGCAACATTATATAAAGTGTTAGAGTTTGCTAAAAAAAGAGGAGCGAAGTTAATTTATTCTGGATCTAGCACTAAATTTTCACAAGAAGGTCGTGATAGTTCACCTTATGCTTGGTCTAAGGCAACTAATACAGAATTAGTTAATAATTATAGTAAATGGTTTGGATTAGATTATGCTATAACCTACTTTTATAATGTATATGGTGGTAGAGAAATAAAAGAAGGTAAATATGCTACATTAATAGCTAAATTTAAAGAAATGAAAAAGAATGGTGAATCTTTAACAATAGTAAAACCTGGCACACAGAAAAGGAATTTTACTCATATTAATGATATTGTTAATGGATTAATAATAGTAGGAGAGAAAGGTAATGGTGATGGATATGGTATTGGTTATCCAAAATCATATAGTATATTGGAAATAGCAGAAATGTTTGATTGTGATATAAAATTAATACCTGAAAGAAAAGGAAATAGAATGGAATCTGAAGTTAAAATAGAAAAAACTTTAGAATTAGGTTGGATTCCTACTGTAAATTTAAGAGATTATTTAAAATGAAAGTTTTGTTATATACTACAAGAAATATTAATGGTGTTGGAGAAAATGTATTAGAACATTTTGCTCATATCAAAGAAATTTCAACAGAAATTCATTTATTGACAGATTTGAAAAATGAAAAAAAAGTTAAAATGAAATTCAGAGAATATGGTGTTGAAATTGATTGTTTAAGAAATGAAAAGTTATATTATTATTTAAATGATATTTTAATTAAAAAAGATAATCGAACATGGTTGGATATTTATGATTCAATAGATGTTTCTAATTTTTCAGATTTTGATTTATTATATATTTGTGGTGGTATTTATTTTCCAAATGTTGGTATATCTTTTGATGGTGCAAAGAAAAACAAATTTCCTTTAAAATGTTCCAAGAGATTTATTAGTAATGGTGTGAAAATTATTAATATATTAACAATTTTAAAAATTCATAATACATATAAAATACCATTACATGAAGTTGCTTTTGATCCAGATGAGTTGAATTGTTATCTATTTCATGATAGTATAAAATCTAAAATAGGTGATAATTATTATCTTTATCATGGATATGATGATTCACGATATAATATTACTAGATTAGATTCAGTTCAATATTATTATAATGATAAACAATTTTTAGATAAACAATTTTTAGATAAAGAATATGATTTAACTTTTGGGTATACCTATTCTAATATTATTAGAGAAAAATATTTAAAAGAATGGGAACATTTTTATAATAATTTGCTAAAAAATGAACATAAAGTTAATGTTTTTAAAAAAATCTTAAATTCAAAAGATAAATCTGAAAATAATTTTTTAACTAGATCTGAATATTTGAAATATATAGAAAAATCAAAATATACTTATATTTTACCATCATATTGGGATGAATTTTTTAGTGGATATAGATTATTTGAATCGTTATTTAGAGATTGTTTGCCAATTTTGAATGAAAATTGTAATACGAAATATATTAATAAAAGTTTTAATGTTAATCTTGATATTTTGAAATTAGAACAATTACCATCTGATGAATTTAGAAATAATGTTTTAATAGAATTAAAAGAAAAAATATTAAAATGTGAACCTGAATTTTTGTTAAAAAATGTGAAATATCCAGAAACACTATTTAACAAAAAAAACAGATTAGATTTTTTATTTGACTTTTCTTGAATTTTATTGTAAAATATTTATGCTAAATATGATTGGTTATGAACAATGAGAAAACAATGAAAAAACTTAGAACTATTAAAATTAAATTTCAATCAGAAACAGATTTAACAAATTTGTCAAATAAATTTAAATCCTTATATGATAAGGATTTAAATGTCAATCTTAAACAAGTTATTATTGAAAATGAAATTGTAGAATTATTTTATAAAAAATCAAGACAAAAACCAAAAGAAATTAAAAAAATGGAGTGGGAATATCATTGGCAAAATATGCCAACTTTTTATACCCATAAAGATGATATTATTCAAATTGAATTTACTTTTGATGAGTTGTGGACTGTTGAAAGATTAACTGATTTTTTTGAACAAAAAATAACAGATAAAACAAAAACTCTTTTCTATCCAGAAAAAGAATTGCTTGATGATAAATGTTTAAGAGCGTATTGTGATAAGGGTAATCCCGAATATCCTATTTATGTTATTAGTAAAGGTAGATCAGAAAATTGTATTACTGCTGATTATTTGATAAAAATGGAAGTTCCATTTAGAATAGTCATAGAAAAACAGGAATGGGATTTGTATGCTAAACATTATGATGAAAATCTACTATTAGAATTAGATTTATCATTTAAAGAAGACTATGATACCTATATAGAAAATTTTGATAATTCAAAATCTAAAGGTTCTGGCCCTGCGCGAAATTTTGTTTGGTGGCACTCTAAAAATATTATTAAATCAGAATATCATTGGATTATAGATGATAATATCTTTGGATTTTTATATTTTAATTTTCATAAAAGAATATTATCGGTTGACGGAACAATATTCAAAACAGCAGAAGATTTTATAAAAAGATATAATAATATAGGAATAGCGGGATTTGATTATTATAATTTTGCTATACCAAACGTTAAAAAAACAGCTTATATACCTAACACAAAAATATATTCTTGCATATTAATTAATAATGATATACCTATAAGATGGGCAGGTAGATATAATGAAGATGTTGATTTGTGTATTAGAGCCATGAAAGAGGGATACAGTACAATTCAATTTGAAGCTTTTGTAGCAGATAAAGGTGCTACTCAAACTTTAGGTGGTGGTAATACAGAAGCATTTTATTCTGAAGAAGGTACTTTACCAAAATCTAATATGTTAACATGGAAACATCCAGATATATCAAATGTTACTTGGAAATTCGGTAGATGGCATCATGTTTGCAATTATGATATTTTTGATTTCTACAAAGATAGAACTATTAAAGACACTTTAATAGAATTAAATAAACCACAATTAGTCAATCCAGATATTGACAAAGATATTATTAATGAAATCAAAAATATTAATTTTTCTAATATTAAAAAATGGAATATTCTTAAATTTGTACCAGAAGAAAGAAGAAATAATATTATAAAGACATTAAAATTTTATACCTATTTAAATG
>Ga0099850_1000557_pt1 | contig 16823 bp, 19 predicted proteins | sample CB_VirMetaG_5_FD_79182 | JGI IMG/M metagenome (GOLD analysis project Ga0099850, IMG submission 79182) | Freshwater to marine saline gradient viral communities from Chesapeake Bay - CB_1508_1D Viral MetaG | ecosystem: Environmental > Aquatic > Marine > Coastal | place: USA: Chesapeake Bay... | reverse complement strand
CCATTGGATAGAAAATATCTTGTCTGTCTTCACACATATTTTTAGCATATTCCATTATAGAAGCGTGATATTGATATAATAAACCAGGTGTTAATAACATGTTAATATCATAAACATCACCATTAGATAATATATCAATTGCTTTTTTATATGATGCATATCCTGCAGCAGATGAGTTTGCCAAATCAAATCCTTGTGAATTTGCAGCGTTTATATCCGAACCAACTTTCTTTTGTAAATTTGGTTTCCATCCATCAAATCCACCTTGGAATGGTACTATAAATTTTCTAGTTTCAACAGAAGTATTTGCAGAATCTAAATCTATACTTCCAGAATAAGGAGATGTAGAGTTAGGATAATTTGCACCTGCTTCTTGATTATAATTTGATAATAAGAAATCAATATTAGAACCATTAGTTTGCTGTCCTGTTACAGGTAATGGTTTTAAGTAATTTAAGTTGTCTGTTGAACTAAAGTCATAGTTAAATCCAAAATATTTATTTGGATTGTAAGATGCATTTATTGTTTGAGTAGTAACAAATGATGCAGCTGGTGAATTTGTAAATGTATTTGGTAATGGATCTATTAATGCTTTAAATCCAAAAGGAACTAAGTTAGGAGATATTGATTTATTTTTAACTCCATTAGTAACTTCAACTCTAATATATTTTGATTTATTAGAATAATCACCAGTAACAGTAACCTTACCATCGGAATCTGAAGTTGTAACTTGATCTCCTATAATTCTACCAATATAATTTGTAGAATCAGGATCTAAATTACAAGTATATCTTTCTACCACATCAGGTCTAGTATCTTCATCTACAGATTTAAATGGAGAACCAATTATTTTATCTGAATTTACTTTTCTTATTACAACATCAAACTGACCATATTCTGATCCTGCAATTGAACCTGCAGGTCTAATATTATCAATACCTACTTTAATTTCATAGTTAGATGTATTACCATGAGAAATAGTTTTAAATCTAAATAAGTTTGTAGTAGATGAACCAACCATTTGTGATGTAATATATGGAGTAGTTGCTTCTGAATATTGATTAGAGAAATCCCAAGATTCGGCAGATGCAGTTTCTATTATTACATCTACATCTCCTTCTGCTGTATTTAATATATCTAAACCTGCATTTTTAAAGTTTGAATATATATATACAGGTTCGGTTCCGTCAGCATTTGAACCAAATACATTACCTATCCAACTAGTTTTAGTTGAAAATAATGACGCAGAATATGCAGTTCCATTTTTATTTGTAGCTCCTGTAAATGCAGATGTATCTGTAGTGTATGATCCAGATACTGTAATTACAAATGAACCAACAGTATCGGAACTAGTTACTATTGTAGATGTTTCAAATAAAGGATCGGTTCCATCAGTTGTTACAACATATGTTGGATGTAATGTAGCAATAGAATATTGACCTAAAGATGAACTAGCTACTATATTTATTGGATTTGTAAGCGAATAACCAGATGTTCCTAGCAATCTAATAACAGTTAAAGAAGAACCATTAGTTAAATATTCATTTGCAGTATAACCAGTATACTGTTTATCATTCATAGAACCAAATGTATTTATAAATTCTCTTCTACCAGTTACAACTGTAGGTACAAATGCAGGTCCTTTTACTGTAGGACCTATTAAAGCAGCTCCAATATCTCCTTCACTTGAAGGTTGGAATGTAGTATCTACTTCTTGTGTAAATACTCCTGCTGATGACCCTATACGTGCCATTTATTTTCCTCAATTAATCATTTTTTATGAATTTCTTTCTTTCTAGGTCTGCTTGACCGTTTCCATATTTAGCAGAAAGTTCATTTACTAATTCCTTTTCTTCTTCTCTGTAAACTTCCTCTTGTCTTATTTCTTTCTGTAAATCTGTTTCTATTTTTTTTATTATTTCCGAAAACTTATGTTTATTAGAATATAACTCTCCAATTTTAAGTAATTGTTTAGCTAATTTATCTCTAACAGCCGTAATCTTATCTATATCCGATTGTTGTAATTCAACTTCAGTAGACATAAAACCTCTTGTATTTTTTTAATTAAAAATCTTTATAAATATAAATATAAGTTAAAATATTCAAAAAATTATATTTCTCGTGATACAATTCGTTCTGGCTGAACAAATTTAGAAACATTATTATTATACCAATATTCGTCTTGTATGATATAACCATCTAATGTTAAATTACATAATGATGATATTTTTCTTTCAGATGAAGATGTATTATTTGCATCATAAATAAAATTATTAAATTTAGTTATAAACTTATAATAATTCTTATCACCAAATGCCAAATAATTATAAGATATTAATTTAGATATAATTTCATCTAATTGAGATTCTGTATCAGTCCAAATATATATATTATAATTTATATAAATGTAATCAGGAAACATTATTTTAAACGTTTCTTTTTGTCTATTTACATTATTCAATAAACTATATTTATCATATACTTGTTCTTTAGAATATTTTTGAGATACAGTCCACATTACATTTGAATCTTTTAATACATTTGCTTTTCTTAATTCTTTTCTTGGCTCTATTGATGTTTTTCTTATGGCTATAACCGGACATTGCAATTTTCCTTTTTCATCTCTTATATATCCATATTCTGTTGCTTCTGTCCATTTTTCTCTATTCATCCATACAATAGGAACTTTTATCTTTTCATTTGCATTTATAGTGACGTATGGAGATATAGTATCTCTAAAAAAATATAATAACGCATCACTATTTTCTTGTAATGATAGCTCTGGTCCCTTTACATCCGTATCTGTAAATTTTATTTGTTCTTGTCTTTTGTTTATATTTGGTACATTAGGTAATTCTATATCATTTCTATGAGATGATATTGTATTTTTTAAATTTGGTTTACTATATACCTTTATATCATTAGACATTTAAATTACCTTAATGTTCTTTCTTTTATATTTAATTGGGTATATCTTACTTTATAACCTTTACATAATATAGATACGTTATAACCAGTATCTTGTTCTCCCCAATGAGTCTTTGGATTTTTACCTGAAAAATATTCATTTTGAAATATTTCTCCTAACTCATAAAAATCATTATCCCACTCAACTATATCACCGGTAGATGGTAAAAAATTAAAGTTTTCTAATTCATCATATAAAAATGAAAATGATATGGTCTGTGCAAAATCTACACCTACCCCGTTAGCATTATTAAATGATGGGTCATTTCTATCTATCAAACAATTTATCTTTATAGGAGAATAATATACTCTATTTATAGATTCATCATATGAATTTTTAGTTGTTTCATCTGGATTTAATTGATATAATGCTACTTCGGTATTAATAACTTTATTTATTAATTCCATATTCATTTTTCGGAAAAAATCTCCATCTCTATATCCGTCAAACAATGGCATTATACTTTTATTCTTCCTTTTTATCCATTAAAAAACAATATATACGTTTATTTTATATATATCCTTCTAGGTATATTTCTCAATTGATTATTCATTGATTCTACTTCAGCATCCATTTTTTCTAACTGACTTCTCTTACTTAATTTATCTAATAAATCAGTTAGCTCTTGTTTTAGTTTTTCTTTTTCTTCCTGTGCTTGAATTAATAAATCATTTGCATTTAATGTTATAGTGGAGTTTGGTATTGGTATAGATGGATATTTACCTCTAATCAACCCTAAACTCTCTTTTGCAAGTGCTAATGCATAGTTTTTAATCCAAGTTCTACCCATATCATTTATTTTAGAATATTCTAAATTATTATAAGGAACATTACTTGCATCACTAACAACATTAGATCCACTACTTTCTATTACATTTCTTCTATCATCGGTTTTAATATAATGATAATATAATTTATGATCTACATCAGGTACAGGAAATATTCTAAGTTTACTATTTATTAATTCAAAACTATATGTTGATTTTCTAAATTGATCATTAAACTCTATAGCTTGCATTCTTATTAAATCTTCAAACATAGTATATGGTGTTAGTGTATAAGTAACACCTTGTGCATATCCAGATAAACCTAATGCATTTAAGAAATCTCTATTTCCTAAATTAGGATCAAAATATCTTAAATTAGCAGGAATTGCTTGATGAAATATTCTTTTTATTTCTATACTACCACTACCACCTGCTTGCGTATATAAATCTTGTAAATCATAGTCTTGAACACCAGATTGTAAATCTATACTACCAGTAAGCCAATCTATATTACCACCAGCACCAACTTCTGCGGAATAGTTCTTTGCTAAACTAATAACTCTATCCAAACTATGTTTGATAACTTTACCGCTTAAATTTACATTTTCAGTAGATGAACCTTGTATATTAATAAAGTTATCAATAGTATTATATTGATTTACTATAGAACTATATTCTGTTACAGATTCTTCTATAACTGAATATATAGAACCAGAAGTTAGTTCTACATCCATAACTGGATATCCGAGTCTATTAGCAATCATCTTTGCTATTTTAGGAGCATCTGTTTGGAATAATGAATCATTATCATAATATCCAAATGGAGTTGATCCTGAAACTGAACCGGGATTACCGTCCCATATTGGTACTCTTACATTCGCCATATATTAATAAATATAATTTACTTTTTGTTCTTATTTTGGTATTCATCAAACTTAACCATAAACTTATCTAAAATAGGATGTCTATGATTAGACTGCAATTCTATAGATGTGAATCCATCTATACCTTCTCCACATTCCAATAGAAATTCTAACCCACTATCATTTTTATTTTTTAAATCTATCTGTCTATAATCACCACAGAATATTATTTTACTTCCAATTCCTATTCTACCTACAATCATCATTGCTTGTTCTATTGTTATATTTTGACATTCATCAACTAACATTATAGAATTAGAAACGGTTATGCCCCTCATAAAAGATAGTGGAGATATAATAATTTCATTCTTTTCTATCATATTTTTTATAGTCTGTTTCTTGCCTGCGGTGCTACCATAACACTTATCAAAATTATCATATATAGGAGCAAGCCATGGATCCATTTTTTCTTCTAATGAACCAGGTAAAAATCCTATATCCTCTTTTGATACCGTTGGTCTTGTTATATATATTTTATCTATATCTTTTGAAAAGAATGAATCTAATGCTATTTGTACGGAAAGAATCGTTTTACCACTTCCTGGTTTACCAAATAAGACTATAATGTCATTTTCTAATATTATCTTTTTTGCTTCTTTTTGTTCTTCATTTAATTGTATGTCAAATTGTGGTTTTGTTTTTGGTTTTATTTTACTAGTATTATCAATTTTAATATCTTTTATTTCACCTAAAGGCTTAGATTTACCCATAAATTACCTATTAAAAATAAAAAAATATATTTAATATAAATATAAAACTAAATGAGTTTAATAGTATAATAGATATTCTTTCTTAGTATTGATTTTTGTATTGAAATGAGATGTGTTGTTTTGTAAGAAATATTTTTTTCCATTTGGAAAATACTCTCTCAATTTAGAATTAAAATTTATTAATTTATTTGGAAATCTATTTATACCTTCTTAGCATATCTAGTTAAAATTAGACATAAAAAAAGCAGATACTTTCGTATCTGCTTAATTTTTAGAAACTTATAAATTATATTAATTATAATCCATAAACAGTTTCAAGACCATCAACTTTAATTCTACCATAAAATTCCCCACGATACACTTTTTTAGCGTAGCGGGTCATTAGGGCTTTAGAAGGAACATAGTTCTCTGGATCCCAAATGATTGGTGTAGAAATTACAGGAATATATGGAGCATAAACCGCACCAGTATGTAAGAATGAAGAACCTTTGTAACCCATTAAGATTTCATTGTTAGTATAGTAAGGAATTACATATACATCAAACTCACCTCTAAAGTTACCAACTTTCTTAGTACCAGCAGCAAACACTTTTGTAAAATCTTTTGTAGCATCAGAAGTAAATCCTGGCATTGATTGGAAGATTGTAGCAATTTTAGGAGAAGTAACTAAGAAGTTAGCACCACCTAATTGTGTTTTTTGGTAAATGTTGTTAGAAACAGAGTTGATTGTGATCATTAACTCTTGGAACCATTGTGTTCTAGTGTATGCAGCAGTTTCACTTTGAATTTGTGTAAAGTCTTGGAATCCACTTCCATTATAATAGTTACCTAATTTAGCTGACCAAGCAGAGTTATTAACTGATGCATCTCTGATCATCTGTAATAATTCTAAGTCAATCTCTCTAGCCATATAATCTGACATTACAGTTGTAAGTTCAGCTTCAGCGTCTAATGAGTGGTAAGCATTAACGTCTTGTTGGAACTCAGGAGTCCATTTTGTTTTTAGTTTTCTTGTTTTAGCAACGATTTCTTCACTTCTCAATTCCATGTTTAATTCTGGAATATCTAATGTAGATTCTTGTGTTTTTGTATATTCAAAATCACCTCTTGCTTCTGAAGAAGGTTGTTTTTGATAAGTAACAACTAAGTCATTAGCAACACCTGAACCAGATACAACGAAAGTAATTTGTGTTTTAGCACCGTTAGCAGTTGTAAATGCAGGATAGTATCCTTTAACACCAGTACCAGACAATTTAAATGCATCAACTGCAGTCATATCAGGATTAGCTAATGATGCAGTAGAAATAGTGATAGTAAAGATACTATCAGAAGTTGCACCAAATGTATCACCAGCAGCAGTAACTGAAGCTGACCATTCTGTATCAAAGTTGTAAGTAGATGCAACAACTGCACCAGAAACGTATTGTGTTGCACTTAATGTAGCAGCGTTAGTTAATGCAGATGAAGTTACATCATTAATAGTGTAACCATATCTACCGCTACCATATAAACCACCAGTTGCTTCACCTTCTTCTTTAGTTACACCCCAAATAGAATCTGCTTGTGAATCTTTACCTGCTCCTGTTGAGAAACCTGGTTGTGCAGTTCCGTATTTGAAATCTAAAAAGAATACAAGTCCAGAAGGCATGTTCATAGGTTGTACAGAAACGAATTCTTTTGCAACAGTTGAACCAAATACTCTTCTTACTAATGGTAATGCAATACCATTCCACTCTTCCGAGTTTGCAGCAGTACCTAATCTAGAAGATTCATGAATTAATCTTTTAGCTTGGTTTTCTAACATAAGTGCCATATTTCTTCTTTCATGATCACTTTCAATTCCTTCTAATAAGTGAGTTGGTTCCCACTTAGCAATAAGACCTCTTGATTCTTCAAGCATTGATCTTTCTGTGTTTCTAGTCTCCGTTAAAAGACTATTTAAGCCATTATTAGCCACTTTTTTTCCTCAATTAAATAAATTATTTATATTAACTTCCATATTTGTAATCGATAATATTCTTCCATCTATTAAAGTCATTAGTAGTATTTTCAGATATTATCTTTTTAACACTTGAATTACCAGCGTGTTTTGCTGTTTCTTTAACTACGATTTTCTTTTTAGTTCCAACACCTGCAACTTCTAAAGAATCTTTGTATGTTTCGTAAATTAATTTTAAACCTTCAATGTTTGTAACAGTTTCAAATTTTTCCATTATCTTTCTTTTTGTAGATTCGTTAATAGAGTAATCTTCAAATAGTTTAGTTTGTAAATCTAATTTAGTTAAATTCATCTCATGTTCCTTAACAACATTTCTATATGAATTAACAGCTTTTCTTAGATTTTCGTTATCAGATTTCAATGTTTTGTTTTCTAGTTTAAGACCATCTACAGTTTTTTGTAACTCTGCAACAACAACGCTATCTTGAATATTCTCTTCTTCTTTTGTAATTTCTTCTGATACTTCTACCATATCTTCTTTTAATGGTTTTTGTTCTGCTTCTGAAGATGATTTTTTAACTGCACTTAATTCAGAGTTTGGTTCGCTAGTTTTAGGAGAATCCATATCTGCTGTTGGATATGCATTTTCATCTACTTCTTCTTGTTTAATTCCAGGTTCAATTTCAATTTCACCTTCAGGTTCTTCTGTTGGTTGCATTTCTTCATCTGGTTGTTCATCTTCAATACCTAATATACTCATTAGGGCTTGTTTTAATTCTTCCATATCAAATTTAATAGGAGCTTCTTCCATTGGTTCTCCCATTGGTTCTCCCATTGGTTCTTCCATCGTATCATCTTCGTGAGAATCCTCACCTAATTCAATTGATGATGGTACTTGTGCTTCTGTTTCAATAGATTCTTTTTCATCTATTTGGTCTGCATCAGGATCTTCTTCTGATACTTGTAATTCGTTCATTTCTTCCATTTTTTCTTCTTCTTCATCTTCTTCTTCTGAAGATTCCATTTCAGAAAGTTTCTCTGTTACAATAGAATTTTGTCTAGGTACAAACCTTTCAAATAATTCCTTTTGTAAATGCTGTGTAAATAATTCTTTTGCACCATCTGTAATTTCGATGGCTTCTTTAAGAATATCTACACTAGGAGTTGTTTCAATGTTTTCCATTGAATTCACTTCTGTGCTTTTCATTAAAAAACCTCATTTTTTGTGTATGATTATTTTCAATCATAATATATTATATAATTTTGTTTATATTTTAAATGGTTATTTTGTAAACCATTATAAACGATGTATTATACATCGCACCTTAATAATAAATATATGTAAAAAATTTTAAAATTTTAATTATCACCTATTTCATAATACCTATCTATAATAATACCAATGGAATCGTAACAATTTGCAATTCTTTCTCTTAATGGTTTTAGCTCTTTTGCTGTCTTTTGCATTAATTTATAATTATCTTGCAATGCCTTCATATCTCTACTAACACTAACCTTATCAAACCAATCTTCGGTTTCTTGTAATGTCAATAAATTTATATTTTCAATTAGATTTCCTAATTCGTTTATAAATTCATACAATCTACCATCATCATACATCATTTCTGATTTTGTTCCATATTGAGATATTTCATGTAATACCGTATTAATATCTTCAGCAGTTAATTTTTTTTCAAAAACTATATTACTATTAAAAGATTCATTTATCTTTGCTTTTTTTAATTCATCTATGAAATTCATATAATTACCTTAATTATAGATTTAATAATTTTAATTTTGTATAATACTCTGGATCTTCTTTTAAATGATCTATTGCTATTTTTATTCTTTCAATTGGATCATCGGTATGTTCCTTTTCTACTTCAACACCCAATTTCAATTGATATATTATATCGTTTTTATCTTCTATTTTATTTTCAAATAGTATTTCTACAAAATTCATATAGTTTCCTACCAAGTTTTACAAGCCCAATATCCTGGCTTAGTTTTATCTGTTTTTTGATCACATTTATGCCTTGCTCTAAATGCCTTTCTTCTTTTCGGATCATTCTTTTTTATTCTCATTCCTTTTTGTCCAAAATCAACCTTAACTATATTTCCTGTTTTTGGATTTTTTACATAAACTTTAAATTTTTTAGAATCTCCACGCATTATCTTATTTAGTTGTACTTTTCTACCATTATATTCTGCTTCATTTATATAAGTGGAATCCATAGTGTTAAGTATAATATCTAATATAAAATCATCTATAACATCATAATATTGTTGTATTTCTCTATCTTGTTTTTCATTAGATATTTCTCTATCTATTTTTTTAGAGAATAATTCTAATTCTTTTTCTGACATAGAATCTGCAACATTCTTTATGTCATCACTAACATTGGATATATTACCACGTTTATATGCTAATGCAGTTGCAAAAAACTTTCTCTGTTTATCTGATTTAGATGGCATTATCTTAATCCGCATTTTTGATTGTAACTACAAAATATATTATAAAATATTTCGTTTAATTGTTTTTCTTTTCTTTCTAATAATACATCAGTTGAATTTTCAGTAATAACACTTTCTCTTACAGGATTCATAAAACTACCATAATTAGAAGGATTAGTTACAAAATCCCAACATATCAATTCATAATCTTCACCAACTTCATATGACTCTTTGTTTATTTGTCTAGTAGAACCGACTCCTCTACTAGATATACCCAATCTATGACCCCTTTTTAGTATGTTTCTTACTATCATACCTGCAGGATTATCATCTAATAACTCTAATCTACCCATAACATTATCATTTTCCCACCAAATATCAGTTATAATATGAGATGCATTTTTAGCCTCAACAATTGTTGATTCTGGATGATCTAATTCTCCATAAGCACGATTTTCATTAACAAATTCTTTTATATATCTATTAACTTCACGTTCAAATATTCTTCTAGGATATACTCTACCATTTTTATTTGTTTTATCTATTGTGGTTAATATACCTTCCACTATCATAGTAGAATTGGAACCAGCATTCTCTGTTAAAAACGATTTTGTTGGTTTGAATATGTTATAATCTAGAATTAGAGGTTTCATTTTCCCTTTCCATTTTCTTTTTTATAAATTTATTTTTTTGATTTACACTATTTTTCTTTTCAGATTTACTAATGTAATATATTTTTCTTTGGACTTCATATATAAAGTTACTGTTTTTTTGTTTCTTTTTAAATCTTTTTAGCATAGAATCTATACCCTCATTGCCTCTGTTGACAACACCGAATTTCATATAAAACCTTTATTTTTCTGTATATAAATTGCTTATTAATTCACTAACTTTTTCTAATTTATCTTTTAATTTTGTTATTCTTTGCTTAGATCCATATAACAAATGTTTATTATCCATACCCACTTCATTTTTAAGTTTAGATGCATGACGCAACATTTGCTCTACTTTACACATATCAGAGTATAATAGTTTTATAGTTTTATTTAATCTATCTTTATCATTTGTAAATGATTCATCTGATTTGTATTGTTTATAGGTTGCTTCTTTCAATTTTTTGTTACAACCACATGATGCTCCTTTTTTACAACCACACTTTTTTGCAAATGCATAAGGAATATTATAACCGGGTGTAGAATCCGAAGTGTTTCCCTCGGAATCACCACCACCATCAGACGAAACAACACCCCCTTCTCCGTCTTCTTCTATTTTGTTTTCATATAAAAATTTTACAAAGTTCATTATTTAATCTCCATTGTATTTGCTAGTTCATATATATACAATAAACTAGATACGTGATTATTATTTATTTTATCCAAAGTAACTATATTATCCAAAATAGATATTACTTCATTTAATTTATAATAATTTGCATCATCTAAAGTATATTCCTCTTGTATTTTTAAAATTTCAGATTTTAAACTAGGAACCGATGTTCTTATATATTCTACCATACGTTTATTATTAGAAACATTCTTCATATATTCCGATAACAAATCCTTTTGGTTTTCCGATAAAGATGAAAATTTATTATTAAAAGTTTCTATAAAAAGATTCAATATCTTTTCTCTTTCTTCTGAAGATCTATTTAAGAACTCTTGTATTGTAGAATCTTGTCTATTTTTAATATGAGTAAGATGATCTAATACATAATATATATGGTCTGCCGAATCTGTTTCTGAATATCCATTTTCTATTATATAGTTTATAGATGCTAATAATTTATAATTTGGTATTTTTAATTTAAATAATTCTTTAATATCATACGTTTCTTTAAGTTCTTTAACTAAATTCCATCGTTCTCTATCTAATTTTTGTCTATTTATTTTTTTAGACATCTCCAATACATTATCCAAAAGTATTTTTGCTTTTGTTTCGGATACAGATGTTGTATCCATTAATGTTCTATATAAACTATATTCCTTTGCTATTTCAGAGTCTTGCTTAAAATATTTGTAAATTATGTTTGATATTGATGATTGTTTTTCATTTAATATATCATCCGTTATTTGCCTAGTCATAAATTCAAACAAAAGACCTGTATTTCTATATTTAGAATGTTTATTTTTATTAGTCATAATATATTTTCTCTAAATTATTAATTCAACCTATATTAATATAACATTTTATATATACCAAATCATTTGTTTGAAATGATAACATATTACTATAATATAAATATAAGCAAAAATAGTTTTAAATTATTGCTGCCCCTTATCCTTTACATATGATGTATTTTTTATATTGGAACTTCTCATCATTTCCTTTGTTCCAAGCGTATCGTATGTAAAGTTATTTTCGTGAGAATTATACTTATCTCCTTCAGGTGGCCTACCAACCGGATTACTTGTTTCTTGTCCATTTGATATTGCTTTACCAGTAGATACAGGATCATTCCCTTCTAATTCTATTTGTTTATATCTAAACGCTTCTTTTTTATCATCTATTAATCTATTTTTTTCAATTTTAATTTCATCATCACTTAGATTATAAATAAATTTATATATATAATCTTTTGAAAATAAATTAGTATCTAACATATGCTTTGATACATTTACTTTAGATTGCATTAATGTTAGCATTTCTTGTTGATATATAACGGACGGATTATTTAACTTAACATCAAATCTAGTTAAATCTGATAGTTTAAATCCTTGTGTTGTTAAGTGTATATATCCTATTTTCTTTAATTCCGATTCAATTTGCCTTTGTATTCTTTCTATCGATCTTGCAAATCTAACATCTTGTGCGGCTAAACTAGATCTACCAGATGTTTCATCTTCAAACCCAAGATATGATTTTGGAACCATTAATCCTGCAAATAATCTATTTTTTAAATAATCTATCTCATCTATCATATTATTATTATCCATACCTTTTAAAGTATCGATCATAGAACCATCTTCTTTCCCTCTAACAGGTATAAAGAAATCTTCGTTTAAATTTTGAATATTATATCTAAGATTATATTCTCCTGTTTTTTGATTATATATTGGAACTTGTTTTAATTCTTGTGATACTCTTTCCATATAAGCATCTATTGCTGATGGTTCTATGCCTGCAACATCTATTTTAAATATTCTTTTATGTGGTGCTCTGGTAATTCTATGAATCATCATTGCATCTTCCATCAAAGATATTTGTTTCCAATGTTTTCTAACACCTTCAAGTATAGATCTACCATAAGGCAAAAAGTTAGAATCACTTAATAATCTAAAGTGGGCTATCTCCCATTCTTCATATCTATCTTTATTAAAGTAACCACCATATTCACTATTCTCATCACGAATTTTAAAATATGTACTTATTCTACCACTATCATCTGCATATTCAACTCTTTCAACTATATATGGAGATAATGACATAACATCAACTATACCCAAATCATCTCTAATATCTAATAAAATTGGATAATCACCATACTTACATGTTTCTCTAACCCAATTCCATAAATTCATTTCTATATTTAAAATATCATAATATAGATTTTCTAGTATAGTTTTTATTTGTTGATTTTCCGTTTCAACTACAAGCATATTACCATGCTCATTTACTAGAGTTGCTTCATCAGCATATACTTTTAATGCAGCAGATATAATAGAATCTCTATCCATTAACTCATAGTCTTTAAATAAATCCATTCTTTCTTGATTAAAACTATATGCGTTATTTTCATAGTCACCTAAGCCACGTCGTTGTATTAAACGCTTATATCTATCAGCAGAATAGTATGATCCAGCAGATTGGGTTTGGTTTGGATCTATTATCCTTATTTTTTTATCACCATCTCTTTGTAATATTACATTACCAGAAAATAGGTTGTTTAATGTTTCTCTAAAAGTTGCCATATAAACTCATTTTTTTAGTTATATATAAATATATTGAAAAACTATAGAAGTGATCGTAAATCAAATAATTCGTTATTACCAACCTTAACTTTCCAAGGATCCTCATCTTCCATATATGAAGTTTTTCTTATTGATTTAAAATTATTAAGCATACTTATTTTATAATCACTACCACCACCACGAACTCTTACAGCAAAATCTCTAGAATATAGAGCTATAGCCATTGCTATAACCAAATCATCATTATATCCCTTTGCGGCTTGTGTTTTTTTACCATCCCATATAAAAGAATATAATTCATTTATAAGTCTAACTGAATTTATTATTGGTGTGGTTGTATATAGTCCATTTTCATCAGTATTTCTAAAATAAAGAGCTAATTTATCTATAACCAATTCTCTCGTAACATGTGACATAGAAAATCCAGGTTTCATTCCATCTTTTGTATATGTATAATCATATTTATACGATTTAAATGGATCGTCTATTACATTTACAGATCCTTTTGAATAATATAAATTATTATATCCAGAATCAATAACATCTTGTATTACACCCCAACCCAAACTATTATTTTCTATAACTAATGTTGCATTATTGTATTCTCTAGATACAGAAACAAGTCTATTAGAAAATACTTTTGTATCCACTTGACCTTTATATTCGGCAACTTGTTTTAGATTATCTACATCTAATATCTGCATAGTAGAATAATCTAAACCATCTCCACGAGCAACATCGGCAGATACTATATAATTTTTTTTGTTATTTGCTTCTTCCCAAATCCAAAAATCATTATTATATCTAGTTTCAATTGGATCTTTACATACTTCTTTATATGCATCCAATATATGCTGTTCTATTAAACTGTTACCGGATGAAGCAAAATCACAATCAAATTCTTGCGCAGCTTTCTTTTCACCCAACTCTAATGTCTGTCTATCTCTAAATGCTTGATCTTGATCTGGATGTAAATACCAAGGTAATTTTATAAAATTAAAACCATTCTTACCTGACTCGGCATCCATCCATATTCTATGAAATAAATTTGAAGATCCGTTTGGCGTTGATAGTAATATAGCAGAACCACCTCTGGATAACGTCGCTTGCGCTGATGTCCAAATCTCTTCGATATCGGATATAAAAGCACACTCATCTATTACAAGAAGACTTAATGCTTCAGATCTACCTGCACTAGGAGATGAACCCTTTGCCTTTATACGAGAACCATTCTTTAAAACTAAAGAAGTTTTATTATCTTCTTTTTTAGGAATCATCATTTTAAAAAAAGGAGGTAGATTATCATACATTAACTTAACTTTCATAATTAAATTTTTTGCAACATCTTCACTTATAGCTATAACAAGTATATTTTTATTTCTATCAAACAACATCATATGAATACATCTCATTGCTATAAGAGTAGAAATACCCATTTGTCTAGCTTTTAAAATGATATTTCTATCATTTTTCATTATATCAATTAATGACTTTTCTTGGAATTCATATAAATCAAATGGTATAATACCTTTTGTTGGATGTTCTACCTTACAATATTTTCTAGAAAAATAAACTATATCATTTTTACACTTTTCTAGCTCTGGTTTTAAACTATCTAATACTTTTTTATTCATTGCTTTTTATAATAAAATAACAATAATACCTAAAACAAAACCTACACCAAACCACATTGGATCATTATTATACCATTTTGGTTCTAACTCTTCTATTCTTACTTCTTGTAATTTAATTAAATCTGTTTTTAAACTATCATTTTGTTTATAATTTGAAATTATAATATCTTTTTCAAATATATTTGATTTATATAATCTTATTTGCTCATTTTTATATATAATCATACTGTCTTTATGTATCATTATATCTTCGTTTATTTTTTGTTTTCTTTGTAATTCATATATCTTATATCCATATTGATATAGATTTTTTCTTGGAATACAAGTATCACCTTCCATCACATCAGTTTGTGAATATAATACAATAGGAAATAGTGATATTATTAATATTAATATTTTATTTTTCATTATCTATTTCTCTTAAAATATTCATAGATTCTGAATATGATATTGGTTTATTGTCTGTTTTTTCTATCATAAGACCATCTACGTTTTCTTGGTGTTTTTTTATTTTATCTTCTATTGAATTTATAGTATTGTTATTACTTTCTATAATTTGGTTTGATTCATCTATCTTATTTTGAGTTACATCTATCTCCTGTTTCTTTTTAGATGATTCTTGAACAAAATCCTTTTGTTTATTTACTTTTTTTCTAACATCATAAGCAAAAAAACCAACAATAGCAACTATAATTAAACCAATTAAACTAAATATACTTTCCATAAAAATTACTTTTAAATTAAAAATTATAAATATAAATATAATTAAATAATCCCAACCCAAGGTATTGGTGGAGATGGAACAGGTCCAGCTGGACTTGGAATCATACCATTATAAACACCAGAAATTAAAGTTAAGTGAACAGTTAATGCCATAATTATTCCATTTATACATAAATCCGTACTTTTATTTGGAAATGTTAGAAATGCAACACCTAATAATTTTGATAAAGATACAGAATCGCCTGGATACGTTACTATACATGGTGGTAATACGGGTGAAGGTAGTATAGTTGGTGGGTGAGGTGGTATTGGAGATAATTGTGCTGCCGTCCAAAATCCTATAAATCCACTAGCTACCAAATTAAGATCTAAATTATTTGTTGATTTTGCAATAATAAATGCAGTTGATAAGTTATTTTTTAATATAGGTTTATTATATGATATTAAACTATTTTGAAATACAGTGGTTGCACCTAAAACAGATAACTCGTATGCATCTGCAATTTTACTTGCAGCTTCATCCTCAGAATTTGGTTTCATTGTTGTAAATACCAAATTTAGTTGTTTTTTAAATAAATTCCAATTAATTGCCAACTTTAACCTAATCTTTTAAATGCTTCTGATATTACACCTGCCAATGAACCTATAAAAAATAGAATAAAAAACCAATATTTTTTTACCCAATCCATAAATTTTAAATTTATAGATTCCTTTGGTTTAGAAAATGTTATAGATGGTGGTATTAAATCTATTAATTCCGAAACTTGTGACATTAAACAAACAATACTACCATCATG
>Ga0099850_1000555_pt1 | contig 16849 bp, 18 predicted proteins | sample CB_VirMetaG_5_FD_79182 | JGI IMG/M metagenome (GOLD analysis project Ga0099850, IMG submission 79182) | Freshwater to marine saline gradient viral communities from Chesapeake Bay - CB_1508_1D Viral MetaG | ecosystem: Environmental > Aquatic > Marine > Coastal | place: USA: Chesapeake Bay... | reverse complement strand
CCGTGTAGAACGGCGGCACAGAGACGTCGGCGGCCGCAGCAGCCGGCGAGAGAACCCCGATCCGAGGGGTGAGGGAGGCTGGCGGCGAGACGGTGGGAGCCGGGGCGGTGGGAGCGGGGATGGTGGCAGCCCCGGGAGACGGCAGGGGCTCCTCAGCCATTGCGACGACGCGGTTGTCGGTGCCGGGCGGCAGGGCCGCGGGCGGCAGGGCCGCGGGCACCGAGGCCGCGGGCTGGGCGGCGGCAAGGCGAGCCTCCTCCATCTGCAGCAGACGCTTCGACGCAGCATCCTGGGCCATGATCCCTGCCGCCGACTGGATCGAGCCAAGAAGCATCGCGCGGTCCTGGGCAGACTGCCTCGCCTCCAGCCCAGCAAGGCCAGCCTGCGCGTTGAGCAGCCGCTCCTCACGGGCCCGCATCATCTGCGCCTCGATGTCACCGATGGCGCGCGTACCTTCCTGGAGGAAGTCCAACTCCTGCTGGCGCATGGCTGCGCGCTGGCGAGCCTGGGAGCCGATGTCTGTAGACAACCCCGCCGCGTTGGCCTGAACCTGCTGCTCGCGGATGGCCGCCAGCCGGGGGTCGATGACCTTCGCCCGGAGGCTCGCCTCCTCCTGCGGCGTAAGCCCCATGGCCTGGCGCTCCAGCTTCTTGAGCCTGGCCCGGTAGGCCTTCTCGTCTTCACCTGGGCCCCCCAGGAGGGCTCCAGCGACGAGGCCTGCGCCGCCACCAACGGCTGCGCCAACAGGGCCACCCGCGAGCATCCCCGCCGACGCAAGCGAGGCCCCGGTCGAGAGGCCACTCAGAGCGCGTCGCTTTCCGTAGCCGTCTGCCATGTCACACCATCCATGCTTCCGCGGTGACACTCCACCGCCAGATCCGAACACGAGGGACGTTCGACTGCTGGGCCAGGCCCACAGTGTAGACCCCGGCAGGCTTGTTCTCGACCAGCTTGTAGCCAGACTGATGGTCCCGCCGCTGCTTGGGGCTTGAGAAATAGCTTCCAGCCACCTCGATCTGAAGCTGGTGCTCCGTGAGCGGGTCGAGGTCAGCGAGCCCCTGCAGGTCCGACACGTCCCGCGGAGAGCCCCCCGTCAGGAACCCACGGACGTGGACGAACGGGCTGCCGTACCCAGCCCCCGAGTTCACGGTCCCGTCTCCGTAGACCCGCGCCGAGAAGCTGAACTGGAGGAGGATGGCCCGCGCCGAGCGGGGGACCACAAGCTGCTTCACCGTCCCCGGGATCCACTGCCACTCTACGGACCCATCGACACGCTGGGAGGTCGGCCGGTTGGCGTAGGTGTAGCGCCCCGTCTCCAGGCCTCGCGTCGCCTGCGTCGCCGCCCCGGTCACCCCCTGCCAGGTGTTGGTCACGCCGTTGTAGCGCGGCCGCACGAAGTGCTGCTGGCCCGCCCAAGCGGAGATGGTCTTGTAGTCGCCGACCGACGCGCCCCCGTTGACGTAGGCCTGGAGGTCGTCGAACGACGCCTTGACATCCGCAGCGTCGACCGTGGACCCGTTGGAGAACGTGACGGGCGGGGTGTAGGCCATGGTCTACTCGCTCGCCTGGACGATGGTGTTGATGAGGACGTCGTCCACGTCAAGCTCCTCGTCGGAGAACGCTCGCGTGTTCCCCTGCTGGGACGTGTCGCGGACGAACAGGATGCCAGCGCCGCTGCCGCCTGGGTCTTTCCCCAGGGAGCAGACCCCGCGGACCATCAGCCGGATGCCGTAGACCGTCAATGTCGAGGCCGACACCTTCTTGTAGTTCCACGTCCTCGAGCGGCGGATGGGCAGGCAGTACGTGTCGCTCATCGGGAACGCTGCCCAAGGGGTTGTTGTCCCAGCGGGATCCCTCTGCTGCTGAACGATGTGCGGCACCACCAGCACCGACGAGGACTGTGCCGTTCGGAAGTGAGCGACCGGGGCCGCTGCGTCGTCGACCACCCCAGCGTAGTGCGTGCCCCAGGTGTCTGTCCCCGGGACCGTAGCCCAGTTCGTCAGGGTGCCGTCGGTGATGTCCCACTCAAGCCAGAACACCCACGCCGCACCCCCGACCCCAGCAAGAGCACCGAGCTGTGGGCGCGTATGCCCGGTGTTCGTTGCAGACCTCGTCGCCCGAAGGCTCACGTAGGTGCGAAGGACGTCACCTTGGCGGACCTCGAACGACGCCGATGAGGGCACGTACCGCGTCACCTCCTGGCTCGACCCGTTCGTGTAGGTATCGCTGCTGGTGTCCCTGAGCTCATCGACGTGTCGCGTCACAAGGCCCTGGTTCACCACCGTGACGGTGTCCATCTGAGCGATGTCGAGGGCCTGGCTGCGGACGTTGAAGTCGTCAAGGTCGGTCGTGGCGGTCCCCACGGCGGTCAGCAGCGCGTTGACGGTCGGGGCGTCCATGACGACGCCGGGGGCAGCGCGGCCAGTCGGGAGCGAGCTCATCAAGCCCTCCGGTTCTGGATGAGCATGTCGGCGCCGGACAGGTAGAACAGGATTTGGTCGTTCCGCACGCTCTTGTTCTCGTCCTGCGGGCTGACCCGCCATTCGACGGAGACGACGGCGCCGCCCTCGGGGGCCACAGCGAGGCCGACCAGGTGGACGTTGGCCCAGGGGGTGGCGCACTGAGCCGTGCTGTCGACCTCCTGACCGTTGACGAGGAGCCGCAGCTCCCACCGGATGGGCTCACTGCTGCTGCCGCTGTCGTCGTCCCAGGTCGACTTCCACAGCCACGTCGAGAACTCGGCCTGAATGAGGCCACCGCGCGCCGTGAAGCTCTCCTCGACCAGGGACACCCAGTCGCCGTCGTAGTTGCTGTAGGACAGCCCGGGGCCTGCGTAGTAGGCCGGGTCACCGATCGCCTGGTAGCCCGAGTTGTTCCGGTAGGGCGACGCGATCTCGGTGTTCTCGGCCGCGGGCAGGAGCTCGTGGGTGGCGCCGGCCTTGACCATCGTCTCGTTGACAGCGGCGTGCGGGAGCTGGTCCCGATCCATCGCTGTGAGGCCCTCGATGCGAGCATCCAGCCCCAGGTTGAAGTCCTCGGAGGTGGGCAGGCCGCGGGGCCGGGGGTCGGCCACTGTGTAGCGGAAGCTCACATCGACCTCCGGGTGACGGTGCCGCGGCCTTCGATGACGCGCGTAGCGGACGTCACGATGCCCAGTGTGTAGCCCGTCAGCAGGATGTCGTTGGTGGTCGACAGCCGGAACTGGACGTAGCTGGAGCCGTCCAGGACACCGCTGTAGCGGGGGTCTGTCGGGAGCGGCAGTTGCCACGTCGACGTGCCCCACACGGCCTGCTCGCCGTCGATGCCAGACGTGTAGGTCGGCTGCAGAGCGCGGTCAGGGGACTGTGTCGTGAGGGCTGCGGTCGTGTTCGTGACGGCGCCGCGGTCGGCCTCGAAGGTCAGCGGCGTCTCGAAGGAGCCTGTGTTCATGGTGTGGAGGGTCACGTACCGCGGGTGCTTCTTGTCTCCCGGGTCGCCAGCGGCCTCCAGGCGCGACAGGTACACCGACGTCGGCGGGTCCGCCGGGATGAATTCCTCGCCCGGCTTCTCGTAGCCCATCTGCCTGGCCTCGCTCATCACGAACAGGCCGCTCTCAGGGTCGTTCGACCCGGAGGCCCCGACGATGTGCCCGAAGATGACCTCGCCCTCGGGGGTCGAGGTGACGCACGACACCGGCCAGCCCGACCGCACGCTCCACTGGCCCGAGTCGTAGTGGAAGATGAGGCCGACGGAGGGGCCCGAGGCGCCGTCCACCGGCACCCACAGCTGGTACTCCCGCCACGTCCGGCAGACGACGGCCTGGGAAGACTGGACACACGCCCGGTTGATGCGGCGGATCCAGCCCTGGATGGGGTCCGACAGCCGCTTCGCCTGCGCGACGGCGCCGCCCTCGAGGCCGCCCGTCAGCGAGTAGACGCCGTCGTCTGCTAAGAAGACCAGCCCGAACCCGGGCACCGGCTGGGCCGAGTGGGGGGCGCTTCCGCCCGCGTCCGTCAGCAGGGGGGCCACCCGGAAGTTCGGGTAAGTCCCGGTGAGGACGTCGACCTGTCGCTCACGGAAGACGATGAGGGCGTTGTAGTACCCAGCGAGGCCGGTGATGTCCCCGCCAGGACCGCCCAGGTAGGCGTAGTCGCTCAGGTCGTACTGGGCGGGGGTGCCGGGCTGCGACCAGTAGAGGGCCTGGGGGTTGGCGGGGCCTCCGTCGATGAACACGCACTCGGCGGCCTGGGCGGCGTAGCGGGCCTGGGGCGCCGGCATGGGCGTCAGGGTGAGCGGGGCTGCGCCGCCGAGCTGGGAGTCGGGGATGGAGTCGTAGTAGAGCCGCTCGACGTTGTTCGGGATCTGCGCGGCCAGCCGGTACGTCTCATCGTTGTAGGCCGTCCGGTAGAGCCGGCGGGCGATGGTGCCCACAGGGCCTACAGGGATCTCGACGGGGACCACCTTGCCGTTGTCCTGCGTCGGCGTCCACGATGTCGCGGTCGACGGTGGGGAGACAGCCGACTCCGACCCGGTCTGGTCGACGAAGCTGATGCGCCAGCGGTACGTCGCCGTCGGGGTGCCACCACCGGAGTTGTACAGACCCACCCCGAGGCCGCGGTCTTGATTGGAGTTGGCCAGTGTCGCCGTCGAGTGCCCCGAGGCGAGCGCCGTGGTCCAGTCGTCGTTGCCAGCCTGCACGTCGTAGGGGTCCGGGCTGGGCGGGTAGAGCTCGTAGCCGTGGTTGACCAGCACGCGCGGCAGCAGGTTGGAAGGCACAGTCGAGACAGACAGGTCCACCGGCCAGCCATTGAACCTCTTGACGCGCTCACCGTTGGCGATGAGCACGCCCTGGGGCGTCGGCACGTAGGACGAGGACGCCTCGTTCAGAGCGAACCGGCGGCGGTCGGACTGCAGCGGCATCAAGGAGCCGCGCCAGTAGTTCACCAGGAACAGGACGCCACCCGACTCGAGGAGCAGCCACCGCAGCGCCGAAGACCGCTCGGCCCACATGAACACCGAGTCGATCCGGCCGAGGCCCACGAACGGAGAGAAGGTCGTTGTCCCCGTGAACAGCTTCTCGTAGCCCAACCGGTTGGACCAGCCGCCCGTCTGCCAGTCGACGCGGAAGTTGTCGACGAGAGCCGCCGTCCCAGGTGGGGCCGGGATGCGCTCGTCGATGCCCAGCAATGGCCGGACGATGAGGTCGTTGGTCTTCACGGCGTGTGGCTCAGGGTGACCCAAGGCTTGGAGTAGCGCCGCCCAGCGTTGAAGCCGCCCTTGATGAGCATCTGGCCCTTGTCCGCCAGGTATCGCTGCGTCATCTTCGACAGCTCAAGGGCGGCCTTGCCCCGGTACAGCTCGGCCTGGGGCGCGCTGCCATGCTTCACGAACAGCTCCGCACAAGCCGCGTAGACCAGGTAGCGGTGATGGGCCGGGGCGAACCCAGGCGAGTCCGAGTCGTCGAGCAACTGCGGGGCTCGGGCCATGTACCGGACGGTGGCCTGCAAGAGGCTCGACTGTCGCGGGTACATGCGGATGCGCTTGTAGTGCCCCCCATGCCCGGGGAGGCGTCGGGCCGTCTTGAGGTAGCTGGCGTCGATGAGGACTGGGGCCGGGATGAACGTCACGCTCTCAAGGACGTCACCGCCGCCCACCTGGAAGAACGCCGCAGAGGACGGCCCTCGGGCGTAGACCCGCTTCCGGTAGCCGGTGTCGTTGTCCGGGCCGTTGTCCTGCAGGCCCGCCACAGCCATGCGGTCACCAACACTGAACGTCGTCAGGGTCGACTGCCGGCTCGGCGCGCTCTCCCGGCCGCCCTTGACGTGCGTGTAGACGACATCCCAGTCCCCAGCCACAGGCACCGGGCTCACGCCAGCACCGACGTTCGAGCAGATCGGCGTGAGGACCGGCGCATCAACGAACACGTCGTCCACGACGATGTAGTTCTCAGGGCGGCCAGTCCGGTCGATGTCGAGGTTGTAGTCCTCGTCGATCCACCGCTCAAGGGGAGGGAAGCTCGCCCGGTCACCGTCAGGGTAGCGCACGTTGACCGACAGCACATCGACGCAGTCCTGGGGCAGGTCGACGTACCGCTGCTTGAACCGGACGGTCACTGCGGTCGCGGTGCCGAAAGCGGCCCCGAGGTCGCCTCCGTTGCGGTCCTCGAGGACGACGGTGTTGCCATCGACCCAGGTGCGGACCACGATCTCCTGCGGGATGGCCACAGTGCCAGTCTGCGCCGTGACCTCGACGATGGCGTTGTTGACCCAGCCCGGGATGATGTTGCGGGTGAGGGGGTCTTGGAGCTGCACCGTCCGGTGGCCGACCGGCAGCACGATGGACAGGTCCGCGAGGGACAAGTCCGGGTTGAGCGTCACCAGCCGCGTCCGCTGGCTGAACGTCCACTCGTGGCTGCTGAACAGCTCGACGTAGGCCTCGTTGACGTACCGGCGGATCTCGTCGCGGTACGACTGCACGTCCGGCGAGTAGTCAAGGATGGACCCCGCCATATCGATGATCTGTCGGAGGTTCATGGCGAGCTCCTACGAGAAGCCCCCGCCCTCGGGGGAAAGGGTCGGGGGCGGGGCCGCAGCCGGACGATGCAGGACAGGAGACGGCTGCGGCCCCCGGGCGACTCAGAACTGGCGGTAGACCATGACGGTCGCGACGTTGCTGGCGTCCGCCTCGCAGGCAACGGCCGCGATGGGGTACAGGTTGAACGTCGCAGTACCATTCTCGTCGACGGCGACAGTGCGGACGGAGAGCCGCCCGGCCGTCGAGCCGATCTGGAGGATGGACCCGGCCACGGTGGCGGCGTCGACGTTGGCCTCGCAGGGCCCCGCGACGCACACCTCGATCTTCTTGCCGACGGTCAGGGCGCCATCGACGTCGAGCGACTTCGTGACGACCCCGACGAACGCGGTGTCGGTCGCGGTGCCGCTGTCGGCCTTGACGACGACCAGGGCCTTGTCCGCGTCCGAGACCTGCGACAGGTCCAGAGACACGGCGTCGCCGATCGCGAGAGTCTCGCCAGCGATGAAGGTCTGCAGGGTCCGGCGGTCGGAGGCGGTGATGCCGCCGCCGGCCGCGGCGGCGTTCAGGGAGTTGAGGGCGGGCGCGCTCATCAGGCCTCCGCGCGGCCGAGGACGCCGCTGGACTCAAGGTGGTCGAAGCCGACCTGGATGCGGAGGGTCATGTCCGCCTTCCGGGCCGTGTAGCCGGACAGGGACTCGAACGCACCGAGGGTGAAGTTGGCGCGCGAGTCCATGAACAGGAAGATGTGCTTGAAGTCCAGCACGTAGGCGCTGATGACCTCGGCCGCCGAGTTGACCGGCAGGTTCGGGTCGACGACGCACATGGCGTTGTGGAAGCTCAGGGCGAGGTTGCCGCCGTCGAGGGTCGTCTCGGAGACGAACCGCTCGTTGGTGAACAGGCCCTTCTTGTAGAGCTTGTAGGCCGTCTCGGACATCGGGATGAGCTGCGGGGTGCCGTCCGGGCTGCGGATCTGGCACTTGATGAACAGCTCGGTGAGCAGACCGATGGGGTCGGCGCCGAAGCCGCTGTTGGCGTCGACGTACTGGTTCTCGAGGTCGCGGTAGGTGGTCTTGGCCAGGCCGCCCACGGTGTTCAGCTGGAGGCCCTGGGCCCGCGGCTCGAGGTAGTTGGTGCCCGCGGTGGTCACGCCGGCCGAGCCACCGTTGAGGGAAGCCAGCTCGGTCATCACGGTGCTGTTGGCGGCCACGATCTGCTTGTTCGTCTCGCGCTGGAACATGCCCAGCACCGACTTCATGCGGGCCTCAGCGATCTCGACCTTGGCCAGGTCGCTGCTGTTCGACAGCTCCTCCTTGCGGGTGATGACGATCGGGGCGACGTAGTCGGACCAGTCGAACGTCGCGCCCTTGAGGACGTCGTTCACCGACAGGTTGGTCGGCTCGTAGCCGGTCGACAGCTGCGTGATGCTGCTGTGCGTGGCCAGGATGAGGGGCTGCTCGACGTAGGAACCACCCTGCTTCATCTTGACGCCACCCTGCTTCTTGGCGGCGTCGAGGATCGGGGTGGTCTTGAACAGCTGGTCGACGGCATCGGGGATGAGGTCGCGCAGCGTGGACGTCAGGATGTCGTTGGAGCTCGGGGGCATCAGAGGCACCACAGGGGACAGGGGTAGAACAGGAGGTTCAGACCTTGTCCCGCGTCGCGGTTGTCCCAGCTGGGGCCTGCGGGGGGCTACGCGCTGACGCTACCACGAAGCCCCACCGCAAGCAACCTCACCAGGCGTTGTTCTCCGTCTTCCACTGGTACACCGCAGCAGCCCCCTGCCGACGGACGTGCTCAGGGACGCGGCTCACACCGGACGCCCGCGAACTGCCACCGATCTTGAGGCCGGCAGCACGAGCTGCGGCACGCTCCTGCTCCCGCTCCGCACGGAGACGCGCAACCTCATCCCGCTGGCGCCGAGCCATCACCAGCTCGAAGGCCACTTCGAGACTCAGGGCGTCGTTCGCGTCCAGCTCCCTCGCGACGGCGAGCTTGACCTCCGGGTTCTCGATCTCCGGGTTCTGCGCCTTCCAGACCTCGAGCTGCTGCCTGCGCTGGGCCAGCTGGGTCTGCTCGCGGACGGGGTTGATCAGCTCCTCGATGCCCTTCGCCACACCGGTCTGGACCTGGTGCTGGATGTAGGCGGCGACACTGTCGGGGTCGAAGGGGTCGAAGCTGCTCTCCTCACCACCAGTCTGGACCTGAGCATCACGCAGCCGCTGCATCGTGGCGTCCGAGACGAGGGCTTGCGCCTGCTCATCGAGGGACTTCATCTTCGCAGCCAGCTCCTGGTTCTTCCGCGTCCACTGGGCACGCAGGTTGGCCACCGTCTTCTTCGCAGCGTCCGGCAGCGCCTCAAGCTCATCACGGGAGACGGACCAGGGCTCGGCTCGGTCATCGTCGAGGATGGGGTCTTTGCGGCGCTCGGGCGGGGGAGGGGGCGGCTTGCCGGCCAGCTCGGCCTCTCGCTCGGCGGCGAACCGCTCGACCTTGTCCAGGGCCTCCTGGCGACGGCGCTGCGCGTCGGTCTGCGGGACGTTGGTGCGGTCGCCCACCGTCTCGACCTTGGGGGCCTCCGCAGCGGGGGCGGGCGAACCCTGCGCGGGCTCGACGGCTGGAGCAGCCGCGGGCGCCGCAGCGCCCCCCTGGTCCCCGCCGCTCGGGTCGAGGCCGTCCATCAGAGCACCTCGACGGTGATGTTGCCGTGGCCAGTCCAGCGCGACGTGGCGAGCTTCTCGGCCTCGACGAGGATCTGGTCACCGTCGATGGTGGGCGCCGGCTTGAGCCAGGACTTGTGGGTCTGGTCGTCGGCGTCCGGGTACGCAGCCAGGTGCTTGGCAGCCACGAACGCACCGCGCTCGATGGCACCCATCCGCTCCTCGTGGGTCTTCTCGTTCCAGCCTCGCACGATCGTCTTGATCGCAAGAGCCTGGGGATCCTGCTTGGGCATCGTCTTCTCCTGCTCGTCTACATCCGCTGCATGAACAGCGCGTCGGTGTCCCCCTCGTCATCCTCAGCCACCCCGGCCTCAGACATCATCGGGGGCTCCTCGTCGAGGCCCTCGTCTTCCGGGGCCGCTTCCTTGAGGAATCGCTTGAAGTCGCGCGAGTCGGCCAGCATCGACAGCTTGCCGCTCAAGAGCTTGAGGCCACCATCGTCGGACACAGCCACGTCCTGCTGGCTCAGGATGTCCGACAGGTCGGCGTCCGCCGCAGCCATCACGACCATCGACAGCGCGCGGTTGAAGTCCTCGGGGAGCTGCTCGAGGTCGTCGGTCGGCACCACGACAGTCGGGGCCTGCTCACCGAACAGGGACAGGACGCGGTTGAGCTGGTTCGCCACCCGGCCCAGCGCGGCAGTGCTGAACTCCCCCATCGGGGCGCTGGTGGCCATGAGGTCCGCCTCAGCGGTGTCGACGGCGGCGGCCTTGTCCTCGGCCTCCATGCGGAGGGCGTCCAGGCTGTTGTCACTCATGGGTCAGTCTCCCTTGATGGCGGGGTCGAGCATACCGCGTTCCTGCAGCTTCGACACAGGGAACGTCTCTGCGATGGCCTGCTCATGGCCCATCCCGCTGGACAGCTTCTCCGTGTAGACCCTGGAGTCGTCTGCCTCCTGCTTCCACTTGTTGCCACTCGACTCGACGGTGTCCTCGACGTGGTACTTGTCGAAGTTGTTGAGCCTGACGAGCCCGCGCTCCCGAGCGATGCGATCAGCCTCAGCGTGGCTTGAGACGTGGCACCCCAGGCCGCGGTTGAAGTGCGCGGTGTCGACGCCGCCCCACATGCCACGGGTCCGGGCCGGCAGGCCGATCGGGCGCACCATCGTGGCCCCGCAGGAGCAGGGCAGCTCGTCGGGGCGGTCGGCTACCTTCGCCAGCACGTCGGTGCTCTTGCGACAGGACGGGCAGGTCATTCGGTAGAGGGGCATCAGACCTCCGCGAGGGTGGCTTCGATGTTCTCGGGAGACGGGTTGCTGATGGCCTCCATCATGGAGGGCGGCGCAGCCCCGGTGCTCATCGGCCCCATCGCACCACCCGGCGGCTGGGCCGGGGGCTCAGTCGGGATGTCCTCGTACCCCAGCATCTTCGCTGCCTGCTGGAGCAGCCACTCGCGGCTCGCGCCCAGCGCCTGCAGGGTCGGGGCGTTGATGAAGAACTGCTGGCTCCGCATCGCCTCGGACACGGGCGTCTGCCCCTCATCCTCAGCGAACACCCGGAAGTCGCCCAGCAGGTCGTCTGGAGTCGGGATGCGTGAGATCCCATCGACGATGACGGGCGACGTGGAGTCGTCCACCAGGTAGGCCATGGTCGCCAGGTACAGGGTGACGAGCCGCTCGATCAGCCCGTCCCGCTTCCTGGCAGCCAGACCCAGCGGCCCCGCGCTGTAGCTGACGAGGGCCGCTACCTCAGCCGCCGAAGCCCGGCCCCCGAGGCCCTGCCCGCGGCTGAACGGGTCGGAGTTGGCGTTCATGTGCTGGTCGGCCATGACCTCCTGGACGTAGCGGCTCGTCTCGGCTGGCATGGGGACGTGCGGCATCGGCGCGACCGCGTCCGACAGCGGCTTGTCGCGCGGGTAGTCCTCGCTGACCTCAAGGATGACGCCGTCGACGCCAGCCTGAATGGCCTTGCGGTTCTGCTGATCGAAGGTGCCTGGGCGAGTCACGTACTGCCGCGCGGCCTTGCGGACGGCCGAGGCCTGGAACGACCGGACGATGTTCTTCTCCGCGAACTGGTCGTGCGATCGACGGACGGCCGAGTACCCCTCCATCGGGCGGTGAGGCATGTTCGACAGGTAGAGCGGCTCGAGGGGCGCTCGGCGCCGGCCGTTCCACATCCGGGCCGGGATGGCCTCCTCACCCAGGAACTTGGAGCTCTCGTGCTCTCCGCTCCACCAGTAGACCCTGCCCGGGGTGGCGTCCTTGTTGGGCGCCGTGAAGTCGTAGAACTCGACGATGCGCACGTACTCGTCGAACTTGGTCGGCGCGGTCGTGGGGGCCTGCTCGGGAGCACCGGGATCCTGGCGCTCGAAGTAGTCCTTGCGACGAATGGGAGCCCACTTCCGGCCGGGCCACTTCGCCTTCGCCTCGTCGACGGGGCACCAGTAGACGTGGAAGACGAACCGGCTCTCCTCCCAGCAGGGTGCGTCGTAGTCGACCCCGACCTCCCAGGGTGGGATGGCCACAGGCAGCACGGCCTCGTAGGTGTCCGTGGCCTCCCGGGGGATGAGCTTCACCCAGCCCGCAGGGTGGATGAGGGACAGCCGGGTCACGTTCTCAATGGGCTCGCGCGCCGTGCGGATGAGCCAGTCGTTGGCCACGGCCTGGCAGACGTCGGCGTCACCCAGGGACCGCATCCCCTTGCGGACGACGCAGGCCGGGTTCTTGGCGTACAGCTGCCCGATCATCGCCTCGACGTAGGCGAAGCAGTCGGCCGTCTGGACCTCGAGCTGCTGGTCCTCGTTGTAGATGCCGTCGACGATGGACCGCTCGAAGAAGCGCGTCTCGTACATGTCGCGCAGGCGCTCCTGCTCGGGGCGGCGGCGCTTCCACAGCTCATCGTGCTCGGTCAACTTGGCTTGGACGTCGAACGGCTTCACATCGGCCTCCTGCGGGTGTTCTCGCCGCGGACGTTGAACGGATGAGCCCGGCCCGGTTCGGCGTCCAGCCGGGCGCGGATGAGGTCTTCCATCGTCAGCCTACTACGGCTCTCGATGACGCGCAGCGGCACGTCTTGTGCGGCGATGAGCGACAGGGCCCAGGACACCAGTGTGTCGTCGTGAGCCCCCTTGGCGTGGTCCGGTCGGCCTCGCTTCTCGTCCCACCCGGTGCCGCGCACTTCATCGAACAACCAGGTGGGCATCCGCTCGACGTGCCCGTCCTGCAGGGTGGCGCGAGCCAGCTCGAACAGGCCAGCACGGTTGCCCCCGTGAGTCCTCCAGGGCTTGCCCTCGGGGTTGAGCCACATCCGGCGGCGCGGGTAGCCGAAGCGCATGAGGTCTTCGATGACCCGGCGCCCGTAGACGTTCGACTCGACGACCAGCATCGGGAAGTCGTAGCGCGCCCCCAGGTTGATGAGAACCTCGGGGAGGTCACGAGGGGTGACCCGGTTGTCGCGCCAGTGGGCGACGGGCTGGCGGGAACCAGCGTCGGTGATGGTCGCCGCAGAGTAGTCCGCCCCCACGCCCGCGGAGACGTCAACCCCCATGGTGTAGCTGTAGTCGCGGACGGCGTCAGCCAGGATGACGCGGCCACCGGTCGCCGGGGTCGAGACGACCTCGATGTCTTCGTAGCAGTCGAGCGGGAAGAAGCCCTTGGACTGCGTCGCGAAGGCCTCCTCGACGGTCAGCGGGAACTCCCGCCGGAACTTGTCGAGGGTCATCGAGGCGATCTTGCGGCGGCGCCACACGACCTGCTCGATGGTCAGGCCGTGGTCCTCCATCAAGGCGAGCTCGCCCCCGGTTGGCTTGAACCCGTAGGGGACGGTGTCCCGGTAGGCCGGGTGCAGGGTCCAGGGCAGGAAGCAGACGTGCCAGCCGTTGTCGGGGGCCCCGTCGACGAGCCGACGCATCGCGCCGTTCGGCTGGTAGATGGTCGATTCGGCCACGATCAGGCCAGATCCAACGATGGACTCGACGTTGGCCACAACCTCGTCGGCGTCCGGGTAGTAGTCGAACTCCGACAAGTGGGCGGCCGCGGCCTCCTCGCCTCGACCAGCACCGTGCCCTCGGGCCGTCAGGATGAGCTGGCTCGCCCCGCTGCCGTCGAGCACCAACTGGCTCTCATTCATCTTCTTCGTGCGGATGCCCAACTCAGGCGGCAGGCCTTCGATCATCGACCGCGCCATGCCGGCGATCGTGCGGGCGCTCTCCTCGCGGTGGGCCCAGGTCTGCAGCGGAAGCGGCCGGTCGGCCATCAGCATCTTGTCGACGAACAGGGCCTCGACCTCCGTGCTGGCGCCGAGCCGGCGGGCCTTGGGGACGATGACCCGGTTGTGCTCGAGCATCGCTCGACGCAGAACAAGCTGCGCGGCGCGAGGCTGGTAGAACACGACCTGCTTGGTGGCCTGGTCGCGGATGCGAAGCAAGCGCATCCTCTGGTCCTGGGGCAGCGCGCGGAAGTGGTCGAGGGGTGTCACGACGGCACATCAACGATGCGGCGCCGCTTCTCGGCCGCGTCCTCCTCAGCCAGCTCTGCCAGCCGACCCAGGAACGACGCCAGCTCCGGGGACTGCTGCCCAGGCCCATCCTTGGGGACTCCCTTCTCCAGGCTCTTGATGAGGCCCTCGGAGGCGCGAAGGGCGACGACGGAGACGCGGCCGTCCTCCTCCCTGTCGTCCATCGCCTCCTCGATGGTGTCCAGGGCCTTGCTGGCCATGCTCAACTGGCGCTCGCGGATGGCCTGCCACTTCTCGGCGTAGCCCTGGACCGGGCCGACCTGCAGACCCAGTAAGTCGTTGAAACCCTTGCGTTTTCTAAGGCGCGTCAGCTGCCCGGCCGTGCAGCCCAGCTCGACACAGATGGACTCCTCGGTGGCGCCGAGCCGCAGGAGTTCGGCGGCCCGCAGCTCATCCTCAGTCCAGCGCCCTGGGGCCCCGCGGACGGTCATCTTGTGCGTCATCGTCTTGGCCTTGTCCCGCGCTTGGGGCAGGGCTTGCCTGGCGCGAGGTCGTCGTAGTGCCCGTAGTGGTAGACGGCGCCGTCCTCGTCCTCGAGGCGCCCTTCCTTCCAGACCCGCAGGGCGTGGTTCCCTGTCCAGGCGCAGGCCGGCGAGCCCCCCTTCGTGAAGGCAGGGCACCCGTGGCAGGACGAGACGGTCTGGTCGGCCGCCCCGTACATCGTCCACTCGTCGACCTGGCGGGGAAGGCTCATCGGCTCTCGACGTAGGCCCTGCGGATGTTGGCCTGGGCCTTGGCGTGGCGCTCGGCGCTGACCTCGGCCCCCAGGTACTTGCGGTTCTTGCCTGCCCGGACGACAGCCTCAGCTACAGCCCCGGTGCCGGCGTAGAGGTCCAGGACGGCCCCGCCGGGCGGGACGTAGGCCTCGACCCAGTCCACCATCCAGTCGACGGGCTTGCGGCTGTGGCTCTGAGCGGGGGATGCGTGCCCCGAGCGGACCTCGGCGTAGGGGCGGTTGGCGACCCCACCGGGGACCACCCCGAGGAGGACGGGCTCGCTGTGCCCCCGCCAGTGAAACCCGACGCCTGGGTCAAGGACTGGGTCCTTGACCCAGGCCCCCCCGGACTTCCAGTCGATGCCCCGGGCGTGGAACGGTCCCTTGCCGTCGTCGGTCCTTGGCGACATCCACTCGACCATCAGGGGCCAGCAGGCCCACAGGAGGATGCGAGCTCCGGGCCGGGCCACCATCGCCGCCGCCTCGAGGTGGCTGGTGATGACCTCGACGGGGAGACAGGGGTAGCTCAGGTCGGGGGCCGCCATCCCAGGCCTCTCCCTGTAGAGGTCCCACGGGGGGTCGGCCACGACAAGGTCGAACCCCTCAGGGCAGTCCTTGAGGACGTGGCCGATGTCGGAGCACCGAAGGTCGATGGTCCTGGGGAGCTCGGGAACAGAGGCGCCGACGAGGGAGAGCTGGTCAGCCATCGCTCACCTCCCCATCAGAACGGCAAGTCGTCGGCGCCAGCATCAGAGGCCTGCTCGTCGACCCCCGAGGAGAAGCCCCCCTTGGGCCCCACGAAGTCCCAGCCCTGGGCGTCCATCTTCGCCGTCATCCGCAGGTTGCCGTCCTTGTCCGTCCACTGGTCCAACAGCGGAGTCCCCGTGCAGCACACCCACGAGCCCTTGCGCAGGTGCTCCCCAGCCATCTCGGCACGCTTGCCGAACAGCTTGACCTGCCACCACGTCGTCGTCTTGTTGTCCCCCCACCCAGTGTCGATCGGCACAGTCAGAGTGCACACGCTCATCCCGCTCTTGGTCGACTTCAACTCAGGGTCGCGAGCCAGCCTGCCCACGATCGTCGCACTGATCGTTCCCATGGACTTCCTCCTGTCCTTGCCCATCCATCCTATCAGTTGGGCAACACCCCGACAACCACCCCCAGTACGCCCTCAACCACTGTTGCATCTTGCAGCACACCCGTCTTGCGCGCCACACCCTCAGATGATCCTTCTCCAGTGATCCCGCACACTTAGACCCACCCGCTTGACACGGTGGACTAATATCGCCCCGCCGGGAGCGACGAGAGGCGGCGGACGGGCGGCCAGGGGCCCTCGGGGACAGGCCGCCAGCCAGCCTCGCAGGAGCGAGCGGTTCCCGTAGCGAAGCCCGGCGAGCGAGCCGTCCCAGGCGAGCCGGGCGTAGCGGCCCAGTGGCGAGGCGTTGGACCAGTGCTGCCGGCTGCGCCGGCCTCAAGCGCCGTGGTCCTCGAGGCCTCGTCCATCAAGGGTGTCCTCTGTCGGAGTCCCAGGGGAGCAGTTGGGAGAGCAGTTGGGGGGTCAATCAGGGGAGGTGCTGCTCTCTGCTGGCTCGGGGGGAACTCCCCCTTCCCTACTACCTCCAACGTTGGTCAGCTCGTCGACGCAAGCCAGACCAGCCGGTTGCAGCATCGGCGGTGGGGGTCGAGAGTGACGTCGTCGTGCTGGTTCTCGACAGTGGGAGGGAGGGGGGGGATAGGCTGGCACAACCCCCAACCGTCGACAGCTCGAGCCACGCGCGCGGATAGAGGTGTGGCCCGACTGCAGCCCAGAGACATCCGGGTCCCCCGCTGCAGCTCGGGCCCGAACGACGAACCCCCCAACCCGTGAGGGAAGGGGGGCGGTGTCGGTGTCGGTGACGGTGTCAGCTGTCGAGGTCGCGTAGTGTGCGGATGTCGGCGAGGAGGAGGACCACGGACTCGAAGAGGACGAACACGAGCGGGATGAGCACGGGCCCCGTTAGTGCGGCTGCGAGGATGAGACGAGCTGTAGGGGTCATCGGCGGGCGCCCTGCCAGGTCGAGAACTTGCGGACGGCGTTGCTGCCGTGGACGGGGATCGCGACGTCGCGGGAGTCGGGCGAGTTCATGCCGTCGCATGCTCGGCAGGCGTTGCAGGTCATCCCCTCGAGGGCCGGACACATCCGCTCCCCGGGGGTGAGGTTCTCGTCCGGGGCCATGACGCGGAACGTGCGCCAGCCGCGGCTACGTGCATCGCGCTGCTCGGAGAGGGTGTCGACCGACGCCATACACAAGCCCCGGTAGGGGGCGGCGTTGGGGTGCTTCCATCGGTGGGTGTAGCCGAGGACCGTAGCGCCCGCGTCGCGTGCGATGTTCGCGAAGTCCTCGAGGACGTTGAAGGGGACGGCGAGCGGGTCACCGTAGGCTCCGAGTCGGACGGCGCGGGGAGCGGCT